>Ga0307517_10000047_pt1 | contig 161074 bp, 166 predicted proteins | sample 23_EM_MG_FD_194515 | JGI IMG/M metagenome (GOLD analysis project Ga0307517, IMG submission 194515) | Populus trichocarpa ectomycorrhiza microbial communities from riparian zone in the Pacific Northwest, United States - 23_EM | ecosystem: Host-associated > Plants > Roots > Unclassified...
CCCCCCCCCCCCCCCCCCCCCCCCCCCCCCCCCCCCCCCCCCCCCCCCCCCCCCCCCCCCCCCCCCCCCCCCCCCCCCCCCCCCCCACACCCACAAACGCCAGCCACTACCGTAAAAACTCAAACAGAAGAAAAACGTTCTAGGACGTTGTAGTTGTCTCTCCTAGTAAGGCGTGGTGTATATTTCTTTTGATTTGCCTCAACAAGGGGTTTGCTGTGTTTTCCCCTCGCGTAGCTGAGAAGGGAAATTCCAACGTCCTAGTACATTTTTCTTCTATGATATTTGAGTTTTTACGGTACTCGTTTTTTTCAACCCAAAAAGGGGAAAAGCCCCCCCATACCCAGATAGGCACTTAAAACTACAAAGCTGGCTCTATAAAAAAACGACCTTCCTCCCTACTATATTGTGCCCCAGGAAGACCCTGGACATGGTCATCCTCTAGCATCTAAGAGGCTCTATCCGAGGCCATCGTGCGCCACCGGCATACAGTACCAAGTGCACAATATAACAAAAAGCAATACTAGACAAGTGCGATATCAAAACATCTACTTATGACCCATCATAATCCCCTTCGAAGAACTACGTCCACCTCAGATCGGAACCCTGACATGAGTGATTCCTCATGATCAGCACAATGGCCCCCTACAGAGATGGCACTCAAATTCTGGTCGATGCCCGTCATCACTTTCTAAGTAGTCGTGGGATTCCATGTGAAGAGAGTTCAGGAGGCCAATCCATAATTAGAAGGGAACTGCATCCAGTTCTTGCCCTCCCCCCCCCCTAATGGCCCTACTTCGAATGATAAATTCCTCATGCCCTAAACCCCGAGATTGGCAACCGAGGGAGGGATACAATACTATAGCGAATCGAAAGGGGTTTTAAGGTACATAGTCCAGAGTTTAGTCAGATCTTGTGTGCCAGCTCGTATTTGCAAGACTGATCGCCTTCCCCCCCCCCCACCCTCCTGCCGTACCTATACGTGATGCATCGTTCAATAGCCCATCGAAATTCCCGGTCTCCTACGATCGGCCCTTCTAGTGTGTGTTGACAAGTTGACAACACTACCCCGCAAGGCACTGTACCATCCCAGGAATGAGTACTCGTACAGCACCTATTCCCCTAACTGCCGGTAGGTGGAATTGGACCCAAGAGAAGGGGAAAAGTGTGTGTGAGAAAGTGTAAATACCAATTATTAATACGACAGCTAACAGCAGGATCTCTGCTCGTGTAAAGGGACAATGAGCCCAGCAGTGGGCAGCCAGGATGGGAAAGGTGGGTTTGGCTAAAAGTAAAGCAGGACTTGGACAGGTAGTGTACGGTAAGTTACGTTAATAAGTGCTAACAGAAGAGCGCTATGATAGGGTAAAATATTCACGACTCAAAACCACAACCAAGGCATTACATCTGGCTAACGGGGTGGGGTGCTGGAGTTAATTGATCGATCGCTGTTGGCTGCACTGTCTGAGGGCTCAGGGATTCACGGACGATCACTCGCTCTGGGAAGGCTTGAAGCTATCAACCGAGGTGAATCTCTGAGATCCAGACAGTGCGGATGTGAGGGCGAAATGTTTTGGATGGTGTACTCAGAAAAAACACTCTAATGCGAATTTTAGAACGTAGTGAAGATATAAGAAATTCTCTCCTCCTCCTCCTCCTCCTCCTCCTCACTTAACCTGCCATCCAACCTAAGTATACAACCCTCCATCTACGGACCCCTCATCAGCCACGGCCACTAAACAAACTGCCAAGAAGACTCACCAATCTTAAGCGTGCTACTCGTCATACTCGAGCTCTTGGCCATAAGCACAAACGCATCGGCGCACTCCTCAACCGTAGGCTGTTCCCCCACCCCCATCCCATCCCTTCATTAGCCCCCAATCCTGACCATAGCCCTCCGAGACAAGAAGGAAGGGAAAGGAAAGAAGAAAAAACCCACCGCAACCTTCAACTTCGACCTCTCCTTCGTCCTCTCAATCGCCTCTTCGGGGAAATTCCTCCCCCACTCAGTCATCAGAAGGCCCGGTTGGACGGCGTTGACCCGGACTTTGGGTCCTTGAGTGTACGCCAGACAGCGCATAAGGTGGAGACCGGCCGCCTTCGAGACCGAGTATGCCATTGCGCTACCAAAGGTTTGTATGCCCTGGCGGTGGTGCGCACAGATGAGTTAGCAGGGGAAGGGAAGAACGGAGGTGGAGGGGGGGGTATAAAAACGGCTATTGAAGAAGTAATAAGTAGAGATCCGCCATCAGGGTTCGCGTTGAATGTTGGCAGCGAAGCGCGGAGGAGATGGAGGTTCGCTTTCACGTTTACTGCCCAGCACTGTTTCTGTTAGTATAGTGCTTCTAAAGTGGTTTAATAATAATAATAACTACCTTATCCCACTCCTCCTCCCCCAGAGCATACAAGTCCTTCCAGTCAGATACTTTAGTCCACCCCTATGCCCCCACGTTAGCCCCCCTCCCCTTTGCCCAACTGCCCCAGGGGAAACCCCACAGCATTGGAAACAATAACGTCCAACCCCCCCAATCCCTCTATAGTCTCCTTCACAAGCCTCTTACACTCCCGATCACTCCCAACGTCCGCACAAACCACCAACACCCTGACCCCGTACTGCTCCCGCACCTCTTTTGCCAGCGCCTCCGCGCGATCGGCCGCTGAGACGTAGTTTATCACTACGTTCGCCCCTTCCGCTGCGAAACGCTGGACTACGCACGCTCCCAGCCCACGAGAGCCACCTGTTACCAAGACGTTTTTGCCGTTGAGGGAGAGTGACATGGTTGTAAGCTAATTTGTCGCTTTCGTGGTTATTTCTGGGTGGTATAAGTTTGGGGAAGGATTTGCGTGGAGGGGAGTTCTCCGGGGGGGGGAGGGCGGGAGTGATATGATATGGATTCCAGAAAGGGTGGACGGGGTAATTGATTGTCGTTTCTGTTGAAAGAGGGTTTACTCGGTCTGTATGTGTGGATTTGCCCTAGCAGAGCCCAAAATGATCTAAAGCCCGCATTCGGAGGGTGATGTGGGCGCTGCATGTGTTCGGAGTTTATTATATGAATATAATGTTGGGCATAGAATATCACTCGGTATGGGTGCCCTAGGCTTGGGCGCTGCCTTCGGGGTTCTCTCAATGTTTACTAAGCATCATACCTAATGCACCAGGGGAGCTACCATGGCACATCCTAGTGTCATGCGAATCCTCAATACTCGCCAAGGTTTAGTGAAAAAACCCTGGGTTGGCAACGCCGACTCCCCCGAAGAAGGATACGGATTTTCAGGGTTCACTGGCCACCACGTCACACAAGTCCGGAAGGCAGCACCGATACTCGAGTTTATGCAGGGATTGCGGTAGCCAACACCCGGGCGGCTTGCTAAAAGTTTATCTTCTCCATACTCTAACATACAGTGTCGTATCTCCATTAAAAACCTGTAGGGATCAAGCCAGGCTACCCAGCATTTTCAGATATCGTACACTAAGCAGCAGGTATACCGCCGAAAAATGAAACCAGCAGACCATAGGCACGCATGCTCTACCGCTTACCGCTTGATGAAAAGCAAAGAAAAACCAAACCAGGAGAACTGCCGAACACACGCCTTCCCTAGACCTAATCCCAGACATCAAGTAGAAAAGCTCGCCCCAGGAAAACAAAAATGAAAAGAACATAGACTACAAGAAAATGAGTTAATAGCCCCGATAGGGAAAAAGCACATGCAACCCCTCTAACCCTCAGGCCGGCACACCCGATGCGGAAGGCATAGACTTGAGGGGTTTGGGCAAGTCAAATAGGTGGTCTATATGGTCAACAACAGGAGATTCCTATCTCTCGCTATAGTCGTTCAGAGCCACACAGACAGCACCGCGATGGTGCCCGTTGTACTGGCGGATTATTTGTTGGCTATCATCGATCAGCCAAGAACACACTGGAATACCGATATCACTAGAGCCAGGAAACAGACCTGCTTAATTCCCACAGCCTAGCATAATGATCACTGCAAGCGGTAACAAGATAGGCGCTATCAGCACTAAATGCACAATCCCAGACCCAGCGTTGGTGGCCGTGAAGGGTATTCTCTAGCGAAAATTTCTTCTCGTCAACACTCCAGATCTTTGCAGTATGATCGGCTGAACAGGTCGCCAGATGTCGCACATCTGGGGAGAGGAGCACACGAGTTATGTACTTTGTATGCGCCTGGAACTTGGTAACAGGAACCAGCTGGGTAACATCTCGGTTCTGAATCATACGCCATACGTAGCAGTTGCCCTGAATGGATTCCATTATTGATTGTCAGCGGCCAGAGGTCCAATGGCACACATGCACAGGAGGGGCGGGTCGGCATACCAAGTTGTTTCCAGCTACAAGCATACTTCCATCAGTAGCAACAGTAACACTTCTCACTGGAACGTCATCCTCGGGGATTAGCTGGTGCGTGCACTTGTTCTCACCCAAATCCCAGATTCTGACGTTCCCAGCCTGGTCGCAAGAGATCAACTCTCCCTGGTTCGGATGAATGACCACATCATTCACTGGACTACCGTGAGAGTAATTTCTCTGCACACTAGCGGCCCGAGTATCCCAAATCTTGACCGTACCATCCTCCGAGGAAGTCACCATCCATTTCCCCTCACAGTGGAAGCCAACCCCTGTCACGTTATTCGAGTGTCCCTCAAACTGCAACAACGGGTTCGGGTTTGTGGACTTGATGTCATAAAGTTTGACAGTAGTGTGGCCTGCCGCTGCGAGGAGGCGTTTATCGGGTGAAATGCAAAGTCGGTTCACTTGGGAGTCCGAGTGCTGAATAGTGCGTGAGCATATTCCGGAGAGGGCCTCCCAAAACCTTAGAGATACGAAAACGTTAGAAGCGATAGTTCGGGAATCGGGGGAGGAGACAGGAGAGGATAGTACCTAATTGTATGGTCATACCCCGCCGTTGCTATAGAGGAGGAGGGAATAATGACATATCAGTTTTTATTTTATACTATACCACACATTCCAGAAGGAGGGAAACCGGATGGAGGGGTAAGACAAGTGAGGGGGAGGGTGGATGGGTGATTATCTGACGAAGGTCTTGTATATAAAAAAGAAAAGCCATACCCATAATAACACTCATTTTGTCAAAGAGAACGGGTAAGGGTACCCACGGTAATGGAAACCTGAAGGGGGGATGAGGTGGGGATGATGTCGGAGATGAAGTGAGATTGAGGGAAGGAAGGGTGTGTGGTGTGGATGTATCAAGAGAGTGTGAGATGTCGGATGGGGATGAGGAGGAGAGGATATGGAGAGAGAGAATCCCGTGATCTCCCTACCTAATATGATATGATACTGTAGATGGAGGAGAGCTCGCGGAAGACTATATCATGCCCTGCCGATCCAATAACCACGGTAGCTACAGTAACTACAGCAACCACCGAATATCGCAAGTCGATTTGAGAAGTTGAAGAATACCGATAATACAGTGTTGAATAGCTTGCCGTATGGGAAGCTTATGCCGTAACAAGGTAACGTCGCCTTCTTGAGGTGCAATGGTTGCTGCCATTGCCCTTTCTGCCCTGAAACCTAGACTAACCGCAAGAGAGAAAAAGTGTCCAATGAAACCAACAACTCCCACCATCACGTGACCATCACGCCAAGACTTTGTACACAGGCGCGATTTCCATTTGGTTGTTTCTATGATACAGCTTCACCTCCATTCCATCCCTCTCGGCCACCTCTCCCCTTAACTTCATCCCTTCCCTTATGATCATTCAAACAAGGTTTAAAAAAAGACAGCATGTTTTCGTCAAATCATCTATCAGCCGAATCGGCTGCCGCTGCGAGAAGGAGACACAGGCCAACCTCGCGACCATCTTCGCGAACCCAACATCGCCAGGAACGATCAGGTAGTAACGCGTCCATGAGCCGAAGCGTTAGGGAGAGCTCAGTCATATCACAACGGGGAGTCTCCGGCAGCTTTACAGAAAGGGAATTATTTTCATTAGGAAAAGCAATGACTATGGCGAGCGCTCGCGGGGATGGGAAGAATATGGACGGAGGTGCTATAGACTGGGTATGAAAGTCGATCGCCGAGATCTGTCTGTTCGCTGACATTCTTCCTTCAAGACTAAAAATAATAAATTCCGAGTATCAAAATTGCCCGCTCTACCGCCCCCTCTTAAGACGGGTTTGTCAAATATTCTATCAACCCCCAGGATTTCAAAAGGCTGACGCTCGGAAGCAGCGAACCCTGCTCCCATTACTGCCGCTACGGAAGGTTCCAACGGATATGCCCTCGTTCTTTCTCACACCGCCGCCTACGTTTGGCAATACACCTCATCCGATACTATTCCGCACACATTCTCATTTCCGCTACCTAGTGATGAGCAAGGGGCCAATTCCCCATTTCCGCTCGGCGCCTTGGTCTCTCCATCAGCGAACAGTGACGAACCGGGTCTAGTTGTGGTTATGCCATTGAGCGGAAGGACTGCTTATTGGGATTCGGTAGGCTCAGCTGTCGCTGAAGGATTGTTCTCCAAGCGACGAGGAGTGGAAGGCAAAGTACCTCTGATATCCGGAGAAAGTGTCACCGCTATCTGCAACGCCGAGCCAGCGGGGTTCATACTCTCTTTGAGCTCAGGAAGGCTAGCACATCTAGCATTGAGGGATCCGGCCGGGAGGCCCGGCATTACCGTAACAATTATGAGGGGCTACGGCACCGGAATGATGGGCGGGTTTCTAGGGGCATTGAGAGCCGGCTCTAGCCGGCGAGATATTGTTGCTGTCCGCGCCGGGCGAATCTTAAGAATGGGAGAGAGGGAGATAATAGTTGCCACAGCTAGAGGCAACTTCTCCAGATGGCTAGCAAATCGCTCCGGAACCTATGCAAATATTACCGACCTCGATGTACGGGACAATATCCTTTCAGCTATCGAGCAGGTGGCTCCAGAAGAGGTGCAGTTACGAAGCAAGGACGCTTTTGTAATCGTTGATGCTGCAGTTGGGGAAAACCATGACACCGTCGAGGGTGACAAGTACGACGTCGACGTACTTGTATTAGCGTCTTTCATGCCAACCCCCAGCAGCCCTGGTGCTCTGCATGTATTGGTTTCCCTTAAATTCCTGTCAGGTGGGGGACTTGACATTTGCGATGTCCATGTTGTCAGATGCTACACAACTCCATTAGAGGAAGGGAAAACTAGACCTAGACTTTATCTTCCAAGGCCCGGCAGTACTGCATTCTTGGTATTTTCGAGGGCTGTCGTTCTCGTCTCGACACAGAAACCCGACGTTGATGATAACGAGATGAATGAGGGTACGGAGGATCGAGGCGCTTTTGAGGACGTGGTTGACTTTCGGGGGGATTTGAACGTAGAGATAGTGGGTAGTGGCCCCGAAGACGTCATGTTTGATTCCGCGCCTCGGTCGGATATGATGGGATCCTTCACCTCCGACGCAGGCCCAACTGGAGCAGGCAAGAAGATCAGGAACCCTGGTGTCATGCTTGTGGCCAGAGGTGCCGGTATCGTCCGACTTGAAGCCTTTGACCTCGAACCAGTCAAAAGGGTCCCAACAGAACCTGTCAAGGTGAAGAGCAAGATTGAGCAAGCGGTCTTTTACGGCGTTAAAGAAGATGTACGCAGACACCGTGACCTCATAAATCCCCAGAAGTAACTGCTAACGAATCCACAGAATCCATTGAATTTTAAAGGACGAAAAGAAATCAAGTACGGAATAGAAGAGGTAGAAGAGGCAGCATTAGAGATCAGCCAAGAAATCTTATCCTCAACTTCCGAATACCTCCCGGCAGTCCTTCCATCACTCGACACCCATCTTTCCCTCCGCGCAGCTCACCTCCGCGCGCTTGCCGAACATCTCCGAGCCACCTTCCCTCCACTCTCCACGAAAACAATGTGGCGCCTCCTCACTGACGCAGAGAAGTGTCACGCCGCTCGTGCAGTCTGGACCGTGCGGGAAGCCCATCTCCGTCACAGGCAAGAAGGCGAGGAAGGAGCCCTCGAGGTTATCATTCCTGAACTATTAGCCCCCGATGACGATATGGGCGGCAGCGACCCTATCAGAACCTGGTTCCTGCGATACATAGGATCTATTGAAGATCTAATTCCGAAGGCCAAGCACGCAATGGTAGAAAAAACAAGCAAGGGTCGATACGAAAAAGTAACGATGGCCAAAATGGATGCTGAGGCCAACGATATTGTCCTCGCAGCGTTGATGAAGGCATGGGATTTCCGAGTCCGCTCCGTCAAATTATACAGACTTGACAAGCCCGGTGTCGATTCGAATGGGATAATGAACAAAACTACCGGCTTGCTACCCCCGTGGACCAGCGGGACAGACATTTTACAAGCCCTAAGCGTTCACCACGAAGTCAGCGTCGCCATGATCAAAACACTCTGGGGGCCAAGACTAGCCTCAGACCTCGAAGGCAAAGAAGTCATCGAACGAGTTGCCGAGCAGTTAGTCGGGTTAGCAGAAGCCTGCTGTCGCGGCTTCGAAGAGCGCTCCTCATGGTGCGAGCAGCAGAGCGAAGACGGCGAGGGCACCCTGCAAGAAGGCATAACCATAAAAGAGCGCTACATAGCGCAACGTGGCGGGTGGATAAAACCCCTCGCCGAACTAGGCATGCCGGAGAAAGCCTACCAGCTCGCAGAGAAATGGCAAGACTACCGAACACTCGTAGAGCTCTGTTCGGAGGAGATCATCCGTATTGAAGCGAGCCAGAAGGACCTCAGCAACGCTACATCCAATCGCGAAGCTGTGGAAAGGGAAAACGCCGAACTAGCGCACACCAAGAAGCAGACCATCGAGCGAATGGAAGCCTACTTTGACAAATTTGGCGAAGTCTATGCGATAGAGATGTACGAGTACCTCGTAGAGAACGGCCAGTTACAGAAGCTCCTCAACGGCTTCGAGAACTGGCGAGAAACGTACCTGACCAGATTCCTCCGGTCCAGCAGGAGATACGCAAAGCTCTCTTGGATCCATGACGTGGGGCTCGGCGAGTACGCCCTCGCAGCAGACACCCTTCTAGAAGTCGCGACAGAGCAAGAGGAAGACCAATGGAACAAGAAGGTCGAGCTATCGATCGGAAAACTAGCCAAAATCGCAGCAATGGGATATCTGGACGAACAAAGCGTGCGCAGCATAGACTCCGAATTGGAACTGGTGGATATACAAAACCGCGTCTACGAAGCTGTCAAAGTCATCGGGAAGACTTCTATCGACACCGACGGCGCCGTACAGATCGGTTTAGAGAAGTACGCGGGTGGCACACTAACCAGCAAGAAGCGCGCCGGCTGCCGCGAGCTCTGGAAACGCGCCTTTGCGCGAGCCGTGGAGGGGAAGGTGATGGGCGTGGAGGAACTCGCAGACCTGCTCACACTAGTGGACAGCGACGACGAGGGGACATCGTTATTGCTGGGAGCAGAAAGGGGCGAGGAATTCTACTGGGCTTTAAGAGCTCTCAGTCTCGGCGGCCTCCCACTGGAGCGCAGGAAATTTACGGAAAAGACCATTTGGAGGAGATGTTTTCTCCGCGATAAGTATACTTACCTCCCCCCCGCTGGCTGGACACCACCATCATCGCCATAAAGAAGCTAACAATATTCACGAATAAAGCTGGCAAGCGATCCTTGACACCCGCAACAAAACCGACAAACACGTGCAGGCTGCCACTTACGACACAGCAGTCTACAAGACCATCAAGTTCGGTTACGAGCGCGGCCTCTTCGCCCAGTACTCCCCTTACCAACCGCTCGCGCCTGAGGAGACATTCTTCTCCGACTCGCTGGAGGAATTGCGCACACGCTTCGCCCGCGCTGACGAGTCCGAGCTGAACACCATCGGCCATGACCTCTCGCAAGAGAACAAGCTCCTCACCAGATTCCTGGAGAAGGGGCAGCTACGCGTTTGGTTCCCCGGCGTGCTAGATGCGGCAAGACGCGAAGCTTATGGTGGGCATGTGGGCGGGGAGGAGCGGGTGGCCATGGAGGAGTGAATTGGGTTCGCAATGGGATTTTGTAGGGGAATTGGTAGGGGGATGGGGAGTTGGAAAGTGTATATTATCATGTCATGTCTGTTATTTGCCCAACAATAATTTTTTCTTTTCATCCCATACCATGGGGTTTGCCTGCCGAGAAAGTCAAGCAATGCCTATTTATTTTTTCTTCACTTTCTTTTTCTTTGCTTTGCCTCACTCTTTCACGCTCCCACAATACTCGAGTGCTAGTGAAGGGGTTTTAGCAATCTATCGCAGGTCGGCGGTTACTTTGGGTGAACGAGAGCCAACATGTGATTTTATGCCTGTGTGCTTACGATTGCCCCACATCTCGGGTCCCAGCCTTCTAGAAGTCTTACAACGTCTTCCACGCGTCCGGGATAGGACCACGATTCGTCGATGTCTCCGCCGTCCTGACCGTCTCATCGTCAGCGCACCACACATACAACACACAACGCATAACAGTTTCCAAAAAAGGAATTCTACTCTTCCAGAGGAAAACCATGTCTTGTGCGTGCAAGCCCACGACAGCTCTCGCCCCCCTTTACACATAGCCACGGGCGAATGAACATCTGGTCCCAGCCAACCCGTGTGCGTGCCCCCTCGCTCCGCGGATTCCTTAGTAAGCGGGTCGTCCAGGGTCCCATGCTCCTCGACATTGGACCAAGGACGACACACCGCATATCCGGTGGGCTGAACCCTATCGTCCAGGCCAAGCGCCAACTTCCTAGCTCTGCTCCTGACGCCGTCCGCGGCGACGACCACGTCTCCGACGAAGGTCTCGCCATCGTCGCACTCGACCCAGGCCTTTCCCAACTTGGGGTCCTCCTTGTACGCCGTCACTCGCTTGCCCATATAGAAGCGCACACCCAGGTGCTCAACATAGTCCAAGAGAACCCTGTGAATCTCCACCCGGTGTCCGTTGTATGTTGGTCGTTCGGGGTCCGGGGCCACGATTGGCTGCTCAAAGATGAATTCGCCTTTGTGCGTGTTGATCATGAAGGATTTGTGATTCATGCAGATTTTGCGCAACTTGTCGCTGACCCAGGCCGGGTCCCAGCGAGAGAGTACTCTTCCGGCATTTTGAGCTGTTCATCCGCAGACCTTCATTAATTAGGATTTCCTCGCTTTTTTCTTCTGGACCTCCAGTTCGTGGAGCTAGGGTGAGGGAGGGGGTAGAGAAGGCGGGGGAGGATAGATGGGTTTAAGCTCACTTATACTAATAATGTCGCCGTGCTGCTCCCACTTTGGGGCCTTCTCCAGTACTGATACTGTGTGCCCCTTCAGTCTGGCTTCGATACTCGCTGTTAATCCGCCAAAGCCTGCGCCTACTATCACGACGTGGATTCCTGTTGGCAGATAGGGCGCTATTGGTGTGGCCATTGCGACGATGTGGGGGTGAGTAAAGAAGAAAGAAAAGAGTATATAGAGACGCAATCAGAAGAATCAGGTCGGGTAAGTAACAGGCCGCAGGCCGCAGTGATTGTAGCATATATAGCAAGGGAGAAGAATGCCAGGGTATCGCAATTGAAGACTCCCGATTCGAAGAATGTAATGTATGAGCGGGTGATGAGGTCCTTATAAGACTCTGGAGGAAGAGGCAGGTCAAGTGGTCTTGTGTAGTGGGATAGTTGACTGAAGAAATGGGGACGGGAGGAGGAGGAGGAGATGAAGCAACACATAAGGCCTCGATATATCCCAGATGTTGATGGTCCATAAAATGGCTGGCGGTGGACCCATGATAAATTCAAAAGGATGAAAGAATAGTAATAAAGAGAAAGGTGAGTGGAATGAGCCATGAGCAAGAGTCTGGCAGATATGGATGGGGGAAGAAGAAAGACCACCCGTATGGAAGTCGATGAAACAGTCGGCCACGCATATGGAATCGATAGTGGCCGCGGATTGAGAGAGCCCAGACCCCTGGGCCTTACCATAGCCAAGGCACATCGCTAAGTTTAGCTCTTTCTCGCATAGAGAGAGGTACATTTTGAGATAGGAAGGTCAGTACATATATAGGCTAGTAATGGTGACAACCACTCCTACAGCAGAAAAAAACGAAAACAAAATGTGAAAAAAGTTTCCACAAGGTATAGTAAATACCTACTTCCCCGACCTACGTCCTGCATCACATATGGAGGAATCACTGACCATGCCTGCGCTCGCCAGTCAACTATAGCTTAGTCAACAATACATCACCTCGAGTACCGGCACATTATCAATGCCCTCCAATTACGTCCTAGAGACAAAATTGCGCACGTTGTTGGTCATTGCTAGCGCCGGTGGGTAGTGGCGACTGACACGTTAACCTTCGAGTGATCCATCGAGAACCAACACCGGACCATACAATCGCGTGCCAGAGTTCTTTTGCATTGCGAGCATCACAACCGTCTAGCTCCAAATTGCAGCGTGTGGAGGGGGTGGTAATTCACAACATCCAACATACCACAACCGGGGCGGACCGTATTTCACAATGTTCACATTATATCCACCTTCACAATAGATAAAAACAAAAATTCAGAGTCAGCTATCATGTTAGAATTTTTTCCCCGCTCCCAAGAGGGGCTGCATGCACGTGTGCATTATCCGGTAGGGTTCCTGAGGGCATGGTAGTCCGACATCGGATCTGTGGTTAGTTGTGGTGATATTCAGGCTTTTGTTTCCAACATCGGAAACGTCTTAAGAACGAATTTGTCATCCGCCCTATATTCAGAAATGAACACCGATAGCAGATCCTTAAAGGCGTGCAATGGTGGCAGATTGCGGTAGACAGATATCTGCGGTATGATATCTTGAGAAAGAATCGGCACAAGTAACATCTGGAGGCGAGCACTCTCCGAGTGACTTAAGGTTCCGGTATGGTTTCTCCAAAAGACGATACTATCTCAAAGTGATATATATGCTGTATGTGCAGTACAAAGTTAGCTCCTTGCAGCCGCCGCGAGCAACAAAAGGGAAGAAATCTCGCCGGTCCCTCTGTTCCGCTAGCAGGTTGCGTGAGACATTAGGCCTGAGCTGCACGTCTCGCCACCCTCGGATTATTCTGGCCCCCCGCTCTTGGATGTGCTGGGCTCAATTGGAACTCGAGGATAAGAGAAAATCCCCGGGACGAATATCGACCCCTCACCCTCAGTCGGACCAGTAGTGTGAGTACCGCATGTCAGTATTTTCGTCGCCACGCAAAAGTGATAGAACCCAAACTACTAGCACAGTGATAACGTGTGTATCCCCGGTATCCAATCCGCAAGACGCAAGCTTCTCACAAAGTCCTGAGTCAGCTTCCCTATCGAAGACCGGTCAGTCATCTTCCAGAAGCACTTTCTTCTCCCTCAAGAGTTCTTGTAATTAAATTGTAAGGGCACAGTATATCGAGACTAAAATAAATCAGCACCGGGAAAGGCACGGTGCCAAAATCTAGGCCTGTCTAATAATACTCGAGTATATGGCCAATATGTAAGGACCACTAGATCATCACTTGATCATCGAACACAAGTACCCTCGAGGCATATGTGATTCCGTGCGATGAAGAAACTTGGCCCCGAACCGCCCAACGAGGATCCTGAACGGCACGATTGTAACCAATGACCGGTGGGATCTAGACTGCCCAAAATGGTGAGGCACATAATATGAAACTTCAAACAGCATTCCAGGGGCACCGCGCATGGTGCATTAACAGCTGCTCATCGCATCCAGTATTCGGTGGTGAGCCGACACATGACATATAAAATACGACTACGGTATTGGGCACAGAAGGTTGTTCTGGGGATTTCGGATGTAGGCCGGATGGGAATACCTTCAGAGCAGTCAGAATAAGGCTACAAAGGCGAATATTCCCGCAAGTCAGGGCTTCCCCATACCAAATAGATATAGAGTGTTGTGCATACTATCACCTTCCTCCCCACTTCAAGTTATCAAAGGTGGGGAGCCAATAATTGCGATCCCCACGAGATCCCGTGACCAGAGAATTCCATAACTCCTTGAAATTGAAGCCCTTGCTACAGGCGCTGCAGTGTTGCCGAGCCCTCCTCCGCGGATTGTAGAGTAATCGTTTCAAAAACAGACTCCATTTATCAAGCAAGGAGTGAATCAAGTAATTACCCCGCAACGATCTTTTCGAGCCAGGCTGTAATACCATCTCACGCAATATCGACAACTCTTCCGTGGCATCGAAGATCGGCAAAGCGAGGACAAGTAAGTAGTAGGTAGGTTCTGGTCCACAGAAAAGTCGTTGAACAGCAGGTGAAGTTTCAGATGATGTGTCATTTTGCTGGGGAGTTTCTTTAATGAATTGATAATATGTATCCCTGATACCTGGTTAGCATTCCGCGCTGTCCTTTGAAGAACCATGGAGTGGAGGAGAAGATACCACATAGTTCAGCTTTATTTCCAACCCTTTTCGTGTCTCGTGGAGGCAATTGCGCTGTCCCGAAAGAATGACATGGTTTGTCAACAGGGCGATGTTTTACTGTCAAAACGATCATTTCCAACCCTCGAAAACTAAAATGTTGCCAAAGTGACATTCAGGGAAGAACGGCAGACACCCCCAGAAAGCATTAGCCAATGTAAATACCAAAGTGGAGCTCGCCCACAAAAACCATGATTTGTGACACTCTGCTTTTATGCTGATGTCTATTCGCTACGCAATCAGAAACCCGCCTAAGCCTTCAGCTGCTTTCGGCCAACGTCAACATCTGGCCAATATCAATAAAGTGTGTTCATAACCAATCTGCAGTGTTTCCCTTCAGCTGGAATTCCGCCGGCTTACCCGATGTGGACATCGTTGGAACGTTGCCAATGTCTCGGGGGAGGTCTAAAAAAAGATAATTCGATCAAGAGCTCGAAGTTTGGCTCAGCAAGCGATAAAACAACGAAAACATCAGACGAACACCCCGCTATCTAGGGTGGATGGATGAAAGAGGTAAATGGGAGAAGCACTTTATTCAGCAGAATGCCTGTAAATAAAGGAGACAGATTCAGGATGTAGGAATCGTTCCCCAGATGATGTGACAAACTACCCTTCGGTGCTGAGATGTTCGCATGGATACCCAAGTGTACTTGTGGCACAGTGTGATCATGCTGTGTCACCCGGATTCCAAATTTACGGTTTTTTTCTGTCAATGAGCCGTAAGCCAAATGGAAAAAGAAAAAGAAAAAGAAAGAGCCGAAGATCTCGCCCGGTCCGAGGTGCACGACCCGTGCGTAGAAATTGGCGTACAGTAGGGTATGGTGCTGTTTTGTGCTGTGACATTGGGGGTAGAATGGAGGGCGACTCCAATCCATTGACTTTACTATGAGAAAGACCAGGGAAGCAGCACCTTGATATCGTCCGGAATTCATGCCTTCTTGCCACCTTACAGTCCGGGCGCAGCAAAATCTTGCTTATGGAAGGAAATATTACGGAGAAAAACATCTGATTGGGATCTCCAAAGGGCGCATTATTTACCTCTTATCTCTCTCTACTCTTGTGGCCTATGATATCCTGTAAGCCAGGTATCCCATTCAGTACGAACCAAGGCAGCGCGGTACCGTCCTACCATGTACCAGTATTACGGTGAAGTGCGTGAGAGCGACACGTGAAGCAGAAGTTTGCACGCGCGTAAAAGGAAATCCCCGGGCTCGGGCCCTAATTCGGCAGTCAAAGTCGGGCGAGGTTACCAGCACGGACATTGTGTTTAGCCTCAAGAATGGCATCGGGTCGACATCTTCTGATCAAAGGATGAGTAGACATTTGTGATCAAAGTTGGATCTATATCGTTCATGTCTACAGCGGGTTATTATGCACGAGATTCCGAGTTGAAACCCCATTTGAAGAGGAAGGGGTTTTGATAACTCTCGACTCCCTAGGGAGCGGAGTGAGGGACAGAATGAAGACGAGAAAGATGGAGACAATTTCGGTGGGTTTGGGGGTTCCCACTGGCTAAATCTCTTTTTTTCTTCCCCCACAGAGGGCTGCGCACCACGCTGGCCAGACTTGGTAGCCAGGGGACTGGAAGGTTGCGGATTATCCACTTGGTGGATGTCACTAATAACCGGGAGGAACGGGGGGTTGGGGGTGAAGGGGGGATGGGGGGACGGGGGAATCGAGAGAGAGAGAGAGAGAGAGGGTTGTCTGGGCAGGAAAATATAAAGAAATATTGGAGCACTTTTGTCTCTCGGTATCACCCATCAGAATAGTGCATTCCTGTTGCCCATGGTGGAGAGGAATAAATAAACTTTTGAGGGTATGATAGGACGGACTTTTCTAAAGATGGACCGAGGGAGGGAGGGAATGCCGGGTTGCTGTAAATAAATTTCGCTTTTCCTTTCTCTCTTTTTTCCCGGCGGAAGACTATCAATAAAGTTGGTTCTTTTTATTTTTATAAAAAGGTATGGAGAAAAGTTTCTCATTTGTTTTTATTGCTCTTTGTTTAGGGCCAGGCCAGGCTAGCTGGTAGAATAATGCATTTTCCTTCCTTCCAGAAGATTGCCCATCCCTTCGCGATAGTAGCAGGGAATGGACAAGAAATAGATTGACTTCATTTTAACGAACCGTTGACCTGCCTTTCAACCAAATTATCGGGGGGGGAAGAGGGCGAAGCGGCTTTTCCAGCTGCCCTGTCCACCCAGAACTGTCCCCCCAAAGCCCCCCCAAAAGGTCTAGGCTGCCTTACCCTTTTCTCTTGATGCCCACGGTCGGGCTCGCGAGTCGAACCTCCCTCCCTCCTCCCCAAGAGACTCTTGCCGCTGCGGTTCCATTATTGCTCTGTTTCTGGTTGCTCTGCTTCTCCCTCACCCTGAGCCTCTCATCTTTTCTTCCGATTCTCTCCCCTCTCTTCTCATCCACCCACTCCCCTACCTATCTCACCATACCGCCTCTCGCCTCCTTCCTATTACTCCTCCCGTTTCCCCTTTCTCTCCTCCACCTCCTCCTGCCTCCTCTTCCTTCTCTTCCCCCCCTCCCTCCCTCTCCCTCTCTTTCTCCCTCTCCCCTTCCGTTTCTCACTCATTACGACGCTTCTTTAATCTCCCTCTTCGATCCGGTGCAATACGGAGGGCCATCGGACTGGTGTGTAGTACGGTGACTGTCGGTGGCTTCATCGTTTCATTCCCTTTTGAACCTTTCCCCGAGCTCTCTCGTAGACAATACGCTCCCCTGCACGGCTACCCATAGATTTTTTTTTCTTTCTTCCCGACTTTCTTCTGGAGGTCCTAATTTAACCCAAAGAATCACTTATCCTCCTTCGCCAATCCACTGTAATCATCTCCTTTCTTTTTTATCGGTTACTTCTTCCGCATTCTCTCCAACAACCTGTTCCCTTTATAGCTCCCCCCACAACAATTCCTTCCCCCGTTACGATTTTACACTTCCTTTGACTGCTGGTACCCGCTGTGTCTCTCTTGATAACCCCTCGCTAACAAGGGCAATCCGTGCTTCAAAGTTTTCGCTTGACAAGCTCTGGTTTTGTTATCATTTATACAAACCCCAGACACGGCCCTCTGTTTATATCCTTAGCGTTTCGGCGTTCTGGAGCTTACACCTGCGCTTCAATAACCTTCGCGAACAACAACAACCCTTTCATAGTACCAATTTTCGATACTCGGTGACCAGTGGGGAAAAAAAACATTGTCGACAATGTCCTCTTCTTCCTCGAATGTGGTAGGCGTACACTACAGGGTCGGGAAGAAGATCGGAGAGGGATCCTTTGGTGTTATTTTTGAAGGAGTCAACCTGCTAAATAATCAGCATGTTGCAATCAAATTCGTATGTTTTTCGTATATTCGCTCTCAGGCCGCGTCACAATTCGTGTGCTAATATTTCATAGGAGCCGAGAAAAAGTGATGCTCCTCAGCTGAGAGACGAGTACAGAACATACAAGATTCTGGTTGGCTGCCGTTAGTTCTCCGTCAAAGCTTCTGCCTGTATCGCGTACTAACTATCGGCCAGCGGGCATCCCTAATGTTTATTATTTCGGACAGGAGGGTTTGCATAATATACTGGTCATTGACCTCCTAGGGCCCAGCTTGGAGGATCTATTTGATCACTGTGGCAGGCGATTCCAGATAAAGACTGTTGTCATGGTGGCTAAGCAAATGGTCCGTTCATGTGGATATCTCCTTGCGACGTGCGTCTGACATTTCATCTAGTTGTCGCGAGTTCAAACTATCCACGAAAAGAACCTGATTTATCGCGATATCAAACCAGACAATTTCTTAATTGGGCGTCCGGGGACAAAGTCTGCCAATATAATTCACGTAGTTGATTTTGGTATGGCTAAGCAATACCGAGATCCTAAGACTAAGCAGCACATTCCCTATAGAGAGCGTAAGAGTCTTTCCGGCACTGCTAGATACATGAGTATAAACACGCATCTTGGACGAGAGCAGTCGCGAAGAGACGATTTAGAAGCGTTAGGGCATGTCTTCATGTACTTTTTGCGAGGTGGATTGCCATGGCAAGGTCTGAAAGCTGCTACCAACAAACAAAAGTATGAAAAGATCGGTGAAAAGAAGCAGACAACCGCAATTAAGGAACTTTGCGATGGATTCCCAGGTTGGTAGACCATTTATCTCGGGGTTCCATGCAACGTGCGGCTGACATTGGTGATTAGAGGAGTTCAACCAATACTTGAGCTATGTGCGCAACCTTGGATTCGAAGATACACCTGATTACGATTTCCTTCGAGACCTATTCACGCAGGCACTGAAGAATACTGGGGAAGTTGAGGACGGTGAATATGACTGGATGAAGCTGAATAATGGAAAGGGTTGGGAGGCCATCTCAAAACATCCCTCTTCACACAACTATCACACAGCTCATAATCAGACTCATGGAACCAACGGGGAGCTGCGACTTGTTCCTCCGGCTCAGGTTCGTCAACCTCCACAGCTCACCCCGAGTCGTTTAAACGCCCCGCATCCCCCGCCACCATCGCCAGGAAAACCGATGGCTCCGACGCGCGGCGACAGGCAAAACGCTCAAGGCGCAATGCCGAACAAACGACCGAGCGGACAGGCGGGGGGCTTGCCGAAGCCAGTGCCAACACCAGCAGCGAGCACGCAGGCCCAGTTCCAAGCATCGAACACGAATCTCCCACCCACAACAAGGGGGCCTTCACCACAGGTTTTGAACAGCCAGCAGAGCCAGCCGAGGGGCAATCCAGCAGAGCCTAAGAGAAGCTTTATGCAGAAGCTGTCAGCAGCCTTCTGTTGTGGTATGTTGTGATGTTCCTTGTGCCGGGTCTTTAGTCTAACCTTTTCGTGCTCTTTACAGGTGGTTGATTCGTCTTGTTTTTTGCACAACGTTTTTGTTTCGCATTCTTCAAACAACTGTTTAATAATATTACCCTCTGCTTTCTTATTACTATATCCAGTTGCGTTATTTCCTTTTCGACTCTTACCGATACACAAACCCTTCACCTAGGGGTTATTACGACCATGATACGAATTGAAAAACAAACGAAGTCCGCAGCATGTGGGGAGGTATAAAAATGAGCGGGGGAGGAGGGTCGCAGCGGTTGAGCATGTTTTTTCTTTTTTTCTTTTCCCTCGTTTTCCTTTTTTTTGTCGGATTGGTGTAGAAGCGATGAACTGTTCCGGGTAGGGGGGGTTAAGCTACGGGGGGGGAGGAGGAGGAGGAGGAGGAGGAAAGTATTAGTTAGTCATTAGCCTTTTTCTTGCCCACTTTTTTCTTCTCTTCTCTTGGCTTACTTTTAGAGATGGAGATGGAAAAAGGTTTTGGTCTGAGAACAAAAAAAGCCAGATCTTTCCCAGGTGTTTGTTGTCCCATTTTTTCTTTCTTTTATATTTCTCGTGGTTTCTTGTCTGGAGGGGTTTTTCACTGTTTCTTGCTTATAACTCTTTTCTTTCTTTCTGGCATCTTTTTCCTCCTCGATATATTGATAATTGGCTCATACAAGTACTTGCTCGTGTCTCTTAGCTTTACAGGTGTTTATTGACTTTTTTTCTTTCTTTTTTTCCTCGTCTCCATCAACCAACCAAATGTGTTGCCCTCCAAGCACGCATCTCACGCGCGAGATCTAGCGATGGTGCCGCTACGAGTATTCTACTACAGTTGATACGACAGGTGAAAAAGGGGAATGGAACGTCCTGTCGAAGAAAGAAGCAAAACTGGAAACCCGAATAACCATTTTCAACAAAACGAACGTTTCTCCAGCTATCTACTCTTTAAAATCAGTTTCATAATGACTCTCGCTCCATTCCCATCTCTCTCTCTGCAGTCCCTTTCTTTCTTTCTTCCTCTCTTCCGCCCCCTGCTGCCATGAACAGTTCCTTTTACCCCCCCCCCCCCCCCCCCCTCATTGTGACATCGTGGAATTGAACAGATTGGATGAATTCCTTTCTATTCCATTCTAACATGTTGCATTGCACATCCTTTGGGGAAAGGGTCCTCGTCATGGCACTAGAAGTCTTTAGAAAAGAATTTTTTTTCTTTCTCTAGAATAGAAATGGGTACGATATTATGTAATAAAATAACTTTCAGGGCAACCAGGTTTCGTGGTAATCACTGTACGATGTTGTATGATATGATATGATGACAACCTGGGCACACGACCATGTAACCCCACGTCCCGGAGACTTTAACAACAATAATCAGGAAATGTCGAGTATATTATGGAGGGGGATAGTTAGGTTGAGAGTGGGGTTGCTGTTGTTGGGGGGGTTATTATTTCCTGAATTTTGTGCACGAGTATAATAAATAATATTATTATAATATTATTATGTCAAGTTCATTGGATGTGATTGATTTTTTCAAGTTTTTATTTGTTGTTCTGGGGTGGGGCGAGCTGGGAGCTGGGGGGGGGATTCATTATTATTACTTTTACCGCCGCCATGCCTCGGTCTGGCCGTGTGCTACATACAGACATACATACAGTTTATGCTGTGGGGCGATGGCCATAAGCCCAAGAAAGTTTTTTTTTTTACATATGATAGTATCATAGGTAGGTAGGTAGGTAGGTAGGACCCGCCATGTGTTTTTGAAGTTGTCAACCTGGATTTTTGCTCCCATTGCTTCACTTTGCCGTTGCTCCCCTTCTCCCCCCCTTGGGATGACTGTGTGTGTGGATATGGGGTTCGCATGTGGTCTTCACGAGATGAAGAGATATACTGCTGTGCCGCAGTTCGTCTACAGTACTGTATGATAGTACCACAGCGGTTCCGGTAAGGTAACTCTATTTCGCCTCTGCCTTACATCGTTCGCGGGTACAGTACTGTATAGTACAGCACAATAACTTAACCCAAGCGCACAATAACTCTCCTACGCATATCACATACTGACCGGGGCCTACATCGTACCTGCTTTTGTTGTTGTTGGGGGAACTCGCAAGTATCATATCGTACGGGATTTTTAGTAAGTGGGAAGTGAGGGGAAACTCAAACTCTGTCCACCACTTGCTTTTCCTCCTCTCTTCCTCAATTTGTTTTTTCTTAGCAATTTTTTCCCCTTCCCCAGGCGGGCGGTGATACAAAAAACTACACTAACTTATCGTAGCGCCTCTGATGAACGAGCACTGTGGGCCGGTTCCACAGCGCGGTACGGGATGCGAATGAGGCTACTCCAAGGCCCAAGGCGCGCGGGCGGGGGTGGTGGAAGGACCCGAAGGGAGGAGCGTTAACTCTGCTGGAGAGATCCTTGGGTGAAAGAGAAGTGCCGGTAGGTTATGTGTCCGGCGCTACAGTGTCGGTACGTTCCCTTGGGCTTTTGGGTGCCCCGCGGCGCACAAACCGTGTTGGGGTAGGCAGCTGGGGGGGTGCTGGTAGAGGCTCAAGACAGGGGGGGGGGGGAGAGATAGTGAGAGAGAGGCGATTGCGAAGGCCTCTCGTGTCATACCAATGGCGCGCTTCAGTACCGGTGCTTGCAGAGGATCGCCTTGTTTTTGGCGATATGCGCTGTTGTGTACTAGTAGAGTTGTTTTAGTTACCCTTAGTCCGCATGGCTACCACATCCATCTACCACCCATCCATTCAGAACCAAAGACAATTATGTCTTTTCGCATTTTTCGGAGTGCAGTTAGGATCCTACCTACACTCTTGTTGGTTCAATTGACATAACTTACTGTGCTTCAGGTGCGACTCAAGATATCGGCGTCCCGACTTCCTGGTCCCCATCCTTCCGGAAGTCTGCTTGTATCCGAATATATCCGCTGATCCCGCCCCTTGCCCTTGACGTGTTTATAGCACCTACGAGAGGGCTATCCTAAGAACCGAACTAGGCCCCACGGTAAGTCACTGTCTTTCGGCTGACCAGCCAGTCAGCCACAGCCCGTCGTATCATACTGTAGGGGATAATTGGTGATATGAGCTCGAGGAGCCCACTATTGCGGACCTTGTCCTCGGTGTTGGACCGTCAAAGTAGAAGTGGGCGTTCTGTGGGCACGGTATTGTAGCAGGGGGCAAGCAAGCATGTCGCACCCACCGAAACCTTGGATACACGCATATACAGTACTTGCAAGGCTCATTATTTTGCTCCGTCTTGTCTGCAGTCCTTCGCCAGAGCAGTGGGAACCGCGTATTTTTCAGGTTTCGTTGAGAAAAGGGGCATGCTTCTCTCGTCCCCTTTTTCCCCCCTCTTGCATTTTGTCAATCGGGAGTTTACCCCATTGCACTGTTGTAATGCAGATGCGGGTGTTGATGCATCTATCTTGTTTCGGATCATATATTTCCCGGCCGGGCCATGGGATGGACCAGTCAGTAGTCGAGAGAGAAATGTCCTTCCTAGACATCTAGAAAGGGCCCTGTACGATAGGTGACATTTTCTTCGGCGGTGGGTGATGGAATCTTGATAAATATTTCATCAATTGCCCCGCCCAATCCGGTTTTAGGTGATGTCTCATGTACCTGAGGTCGTCCCCGAGGAGGGGTATGTGCGAGACACCATATTGTGCCGTAGTGAGCTGAATCCGGAGCTCCTACCCTTGCAGTAGATGCAGCTCAAAAGCCTATGATACTAGAAATCAATCCAAGAGCGAGTCCGAAACACCCCTTCTGCGTACGGTCTGGTATTCCCCTCATACTGCCAACATTCGATTGCCCCTATATCCGGTTGTAGGTTCAGTCCGTGGATCCCCCAGCCCCAGCCAAGAAAACTTCGGTTGGTGGGCGGTGCGGGTAGTGGGGCAAAAGTGGGTAAAGGGCATGCTGAAATCCTTGCACTCAACGGGTAAAACCCGCGGCACTCGTACAAAATACCTTGAAGAACTAATTTTTTGGAAGTTCTCAGAGTGTAAGAAGGGAGGGGGGTATGCGCTAAGATTCCTAGTAGATATATCCGAACTATGATAGCACAAGTTTCATGATGCATTGCGCGCATCCTGTTACAGGGTGCCACCATTACAATCATAGATGCTCACTCGGTAGACTCAGGCCCTGCTGGTAGGGACGAGGCTGAGCACTCATGTATGTTGATGCAATTTTGAGTGGCACACGTAGACTGTGTTGGTCCTTCGCTGGTAGCGTATAGTGGCAAGAATTCTTCCAGAGTCAGTATTCTTTTTTTTTTTTAGGAGATAACGCACGAGGTATGATACAACTTTATGGTGCCACGGGGGTGAGGTTTGAGACTAGGGCAACCTCACGATAGTTCGATGTCGGCTTTTTAGGTCCATCTAGGAACATATAAACTCCATGGGGAAACTCTTAGCATCGATTTACTCCCCCTTTCCATCAGTGGCTGTCCTGCCGTCCCATGTTCCCGTCTACCACGAAGCTTGGCTTTAAGGGTTTTCAGATAAGGCTCCCCACAACACGACCGGCACCAATGCGATGTAACTGCAACGACCCCCTGAAGAAGTCAGGAGATAAAGGACATCGGGGAATATATGTTGAAAGGAGTTGGCGGTGAGGGCAGAAACTTACTGCAGTTGGTACTGAAGGTAGCGAAGGGTGATTTGTATGCTAGTCCCTAATAGGGTTGTGGAATTCGAAACTATTGGGGGAAGGGAAAAAGACAAGTTGGTGGTGGCATTAGGAAACGGTTGCCTATAACTTCAATGCGAGGGTGGTTTGATTAAAACAGAGAGTGAAATGAATTGTATGATACAAGGGAGAAAAAATATACTCCCTCCACTTAATCATCGTTGTCGACCAAAAAAAAAAGAAACAAACTCAACGCCAACGTAACTACGTAGTCTCCCCTTATACATATATCCAAATAAGTAAAGATCTTCCGCCCTCAACTCCTCACTCTAGAACAACAATTTCCCCCCTTTCCCTAATCAACCTTCCAAACAATTCCCCCTCAATATTGCCACACATGCCAACCCACCACATGACCTCTCTATCAAACTTCCTAACCATATCACCTCTCGCATCTAGATGAATCATAACCTCAACAGCACTCTTTACAAGTCCATTCTGTCTCAAGAACACACCACCTACTTCTCCTAGGCCTTTCAGAACCATCAAGCATACCTCAAATCCGGTAGACCTTGCCTTGAAGTGAGTGTGCTTCGTCGTCTTCGCCTTGATCTCGCTAAGGAACCCCCACAGACGATCCTCAATACCTCTAAGGACGACCGACCTCGCGGGCTCAGGGACGTTATCTATGGTATGCACAATGTGCAAGACTTGATTTTTGAGATTTGTAAAGTCGAGGGCATGTACGCGGGGCGTTGCTTCCGCGCGGAGGGCAGCTAGGACGGACGGGTTCGTGATTGCTAATGTACGGAGGAGAAGGTGGATATTTGTGTGCGGGAGGAGGTCGTCAACTTCTGCTTCAATGCTTGGGTATGAAGTTTGCTGGATTGGATTCAGTAGACCGGTGGGGGTAAAGCCGGGATACTGAGGTGCTAGAATTGGCGCTCGAGCTGGAGTTGTCATTGAGGACACTGGAGCTGCAGGGGCAGATGCAGGTACGGGTGCGGGTGCGGGTGCAGGTGCGGGTGCGGGTACGGGTACAGGTGCGGGAGCAGGCCCAGCTGTGTTCTGCGCCGTACTATTACTTCCAAACTTCCTCTCCAGCGCTGACTTCGCCACTGAAATTAGGGGCATATCCCACTCTTCATACACAGCATCATCGACCCCCCGCCCCTCGAGAAGCACGTCGACCACGTGGTAGATGTGTTTGCATATATTCCCATGCGCGCAGTCCGGGCATGAGCAGTCCGGGACGTTCTCTGTGCTGAGGTACACAGTGTACCTTGTGCCAGTCGCTCCACGCACCTCACAGCTGATTTCCGGAGCAGTAGGGGAAGTAGTGTAGCTTTTAATTTTGATATTCTGGGTCAGAGCTCGCTCGTAGCGAATGTCCTCGGGTACCACGTCCCAGTTACGTTTTTTGTATGGGTATCTTTTCATTGGTAGACTGTGTGCTTGTGTGGAGAGTTGGTGGAGAGTTGCGGACGCAGCGCGTGGTGGTCTCTTTTCCAGCAAGAACTGATGAACGCGGGAGAGGCTGGGGAGCGTCCTAGCGTATTACTTTCTCTCCCCGAGGTTGGTGTCGGTGGATTTCAGCGGGCTGTGTGTATGGTTTATGCGTCCGTGCTCACCATGATCTTTGAGCTATAGTATTCTGCGAGTACTATAGCTTTGCAGGGATTGGTGAGACAATCGAGGAAATAGGAATTGGACATCAATTGGAGAAGCTGGAAAAATATGAGTAGCGGGAACCCCTCTCTCCATCATTATCGCCGTCGAGTGCTCTTGGTTAAAGTTGAAATTCTCCCAATCATCCCACTTGGTCCGTGCGTCACTACGTCACAGGAGGGTCACAGAACTTTTGCGTAGCAACTCACCTCCAGCGAAAAATATCAAACCTTCCAAACCCAAACATAGTAATCCAGGCACCGCAATCATTAGCCCGCTCTACAGTCTCCGGAATGTTCCCCCGAGCATTAGCAAGATCCCTCCGACCCTCTTCACGACCACAATGCCGTTTACTCCGATGGCCTCTACCACCCCGAGAGCCCCTCCAATCTCTCCGCTACCAGCGAGTATTACCACCAACACAAACCCGCCTCCAATCCTCCTCCTCTGGCGGCCCTAGAAACGATGTCCTCTCAAATAGCTGGAACCGAAACCGCCTCATGGCCCTTCTCGCAATCTTCTTGTCCTCCCCCTCTCCCAATCTCCCTCCCAATGACTAACAGCGAACAGTTCAGCGACAGGCATAACCCTCGGCCTCTGGGGTTACAGCACCTACCTCACCTACCTCGCCAACACGACACACTCCTACCCAGAGCCTGTCGCCAAAGAGCTGCGGAAAGCCCTCTACTACTCGCTCCCAACCTCCTCCTCTCCACGCGACGCAGTGAAGCACTTTCGCCTGGCGCTGGAGCAGTGCCGGGACCTGGGCATGGACCCGCTCAGCGACGAGGTCACGGGGATAAAAATCGAGTTGGCGGGGGTGCTCCTGCACCACGGGATTGTCGAGAAGGGCGTTGAGGTGCTCGAGGGCGTACTGGACGAGGTCGTTGCTGCGGCGGAGGCGGAGAAGGTGGATGAAGGTGTTAGGAGGAAGTTGTTGAAGAGGGGCGTGGGGATTGCGGCGAAGGTTGGGGAGGTGTATGTTGGCAAGGGGCGGTATGATGAAGCGGAGGAGGCGCTTGGGTGGGCTGTTGAGGCGGCGGTGAGGGAGGCTAGGAAGCCCCCGCCTTCCCCTCCCCCTCCTCCGCCACAGGAAGGTGGCGGCGGAGAAAGACTCCCGATTGAAAAAACCCCCGGACAGGATCTCCAGCCTCATCAAGACTGGCTCTCAAACTCGGAAATGTCCTCCCTGTTAGAAGCCCTCGCAAGCGTCTACGAATCCACAAACCGCTTCCTCCTGGCGACACCCCTGTACCTACACGCATTAGAATACATGCCTCCGAACAACTGCCACTCCGTAGTCCTAAGTTCATCCCCCCCACCTCCACCACCCTCTTACCCCCCCTATTCAATACTGACGTTTTCCAGTGAACAACCTCTCCGCAACTCTCTCCCAACAACCCATTGCTCCCACACTACCGGTCTCCCGCGAACAGCTAATAGCAGGCTCGGCCACGCCATGGGCACAGAAGGCACTGACGTTAGCCAACTCCATCAAGCCGCCGGATAGGACTGAGGAGTGCGATTTGGGCTGCGCGGTCGCAACGCATAACCTTGCGGAGTTCGCGGAGATGCTGGGTGATAGGGAATTGGCTAGGCAGCGGTACTTGGAGGCTAGGTCGTTGGCTAAGGCGATTGGGGCTGAGGAGGGAGTTAGGAAGGCGGAGGAGGGGTTGAAGAGGGTTGGGGGTGAGGGGGCTTGAGTGCCATTGTAAGTTTATGTACAGCGGAGTGAAGGGTGGGGACGGTATCAAGTTAAGTTGGTTTGAATTGTCTACTCGAGGGTATGTACGGTATTTATGTAGCTGATGTGACAGATAGACATAACTTTGTGTGGGAAAATTATTCAACATTTGGGGACGACGAAAAAATGTGAGAAGGGGGTGAATGAGCGAAGGACACGGCATGAAGCATGGTGCGATACTAGCTTAGAGAAAAAAAGTCGATTGTTTGAGATAATCCGCGACCCAGCTACAAGAGAAAGAAAGGAAGAAAGGAAGTACAGCCAACAAAAACACCAGCGCACAAGTTCCGACCCAGGAAATGAAGAATATGAGATAGAGAGAGGGGCAGTTGGGGGTAGTAGGAAATAGGCGGTAACGAATTAACCGAGGAAGATCTAATCACTCGTTAGCTCACTGGCTATACAGCGAAGGGGATGCGTGAAGGGAGAACATACCGCCAGTAACACAACCGTCAGAATAATTGCCAAAATCAGCAGCAAGCAGCAAGCCTTATTCCTCGCGCCCTTCTGATATCTCGCCGCCTGCGTTAATTCTTGATCTCTGCACGTTGCGTAAAAATTAGCAACTCCCCAGCGAAAAATCCTCAGACAAGAAAGTACTCACGCAGCCTTAGTACTAGTGGCCGTATTCCCTACATAAACCTCAATATCGTCAATCATCTCACCCTGCTGATTGACCATAGTCCCCAAATCCCTAAATATCTCATTGAGTTCCGTAATCCCTTGCTCTATCCCTCGAATCTCCTCCTCCCGCTCGACAATCAAGCTCTCCTGAAAGTCCACCTCGCTCTGCTGTGCCAGCGCGAGCTGCTGCTGGATCAGCGGGACTTGGACCTGCTGGCCCCCAGACTTAGAGGGGGAGTATGCCAGATCGTCGGTCGGGACGCCCTCGTCATGAGTGAGATGCTGGGCTTGGCGGGCGGCGGCGACATAATCTCGGGTCTTCTCAGCAGATAGTCGCTGGATTGTCTGGAAATCTGTAAGCGTAGAAGTCATCTCTCGCGAGAGCTTTTGCTGGACAAAGCGTTGGCTTGGCTATCATCACCCAGCGCTATTAGCATTGTCGTTCGGGTCCCCCTTTCCTACCAAAGGACATAATGTACTTACAGAAACATCCGGCCAATCCTGAACCTTCTTCACTCCCTCCCCAACACTTTTGAACCCCGCCCTCGTCTCATTAAGCAAATTCTTGACCCTCTCCCGGAGGGCTTCGCTATCCCGCTTCGTACCCACAAGACTCAACTCTCGGTTCAAGCTTGAGATGTTACTCGTTAACGTGAACAGCTGTGTGGATAGCTGCGTTGTTAGGCGGTCGAACTCTGGACTGTCGGAGTAGCCTGTTGAACGCGAGGTTGTTGGCTGCGCTTCGAGGGAGGGGAGGCGATCGAACGACATCGCTTATGGTGGTGGTAGAAGTTTGTCTGTCTTTTACCTTGTTTCGGTCTGTGTTTGCTATTATTCTTAGATGGACTGTAAAGCAGCGGCTTTGATTACTCTGGAAGAGAAGAGGGTGGGGCTGTGGGTTTTCTGTAGAAGAGGTTGTTGTAGATTTATGATATGATGACGATGAAGATGTACTCGTAAGCCCCTTGTCCCCCAGGTGCGGCACCTCGGGTTCACAGCATGGTGGATGGCTGATGACAAAGCCCATTTGAACCTGAAATTAACCTGGATCACGTGACCTGGTGAGTATGGCTGGGACTTGGTGGGGTCAGCGAAGAGCTTTAAATGCCTCGACTATGATACCGTATTCAAGAGTATTTGACTACTTTGTCTGCCTATTTTATTGGTATCCCAAAGACGTTTATTTTACCATTGCAGATATTTCAAAGGTATATGCCGGTATCTGCTTCAGTGGGCAAAGGTTGCTGCTCATCATACAGGTGGGTTAGGGTGTCGCAACCCTCGCGAACCCCGGGATAGACCTTCGAGTCTCTCACCCACCGGTCAACATCTCGCACTCGGTCTCCCGGTCAGGGCTCTCCGAGTCCCGATTCACCTTTTAGCTTATCATTCCAACGAGGTTATCCTAGATCCCAGGATGGCCCCGAAAATCCGAATCGCAATCCGAAGCGACGCAACCAGCCGTCATTTCGTGGGTCACACCCTCCTTCTCTCACGTGGCTCGAGATCGGCTCAGAAGAATCTACCCATGTCAGATAGTTCGGAACAAAACCAATGCACAAAAGGATCGATATTCCGCGAATTACGATATGCAAGAGTTGCAGACATGCGAATCTATGGGGATGGCGGAAATTTTGAGCGTTTCGAGTATTTTTCGCATGTTGGATAGGCGTTGCGGGGTTGGTTATGTTTGTCATGTGCAGTACGGTACCGGCACCGTGCTCGTATCATGGCGGCTGGGCGTTTCCCAACAGCGTCCGGAAGAAGCAGGCCGGAGAGCTGACCTGACCGAAGGGATGGATTAGGTACTTTACGCTACCGAAGCGATTGTGGATCCACCCTACGGCATCATACTCATATGGCGGCCGGAGGGCTTCTATGAAAATTCACAGCCCAACATTTGATATTGGTGGGAACCATGCTATGAATGCTATTGTCGTGAACTGTAAAAGCTCTCGATGTTGCCATTCGAGAAGCCTCTGCCGTTAACCGCGTTTGGTATAGGCACAGGACCTTTCCTTCTTGGCCGACGATGCATTTTGGGGGCGAATGGTGGGGCAAGCAAGAAGGGCTTTATTGAAATGTGTGGGAAGCAGTTGTGGGGATATGCAGGACGGCTGACATGGGGGGAGCTTTTGGCCCATTCAGTCCTTGGAGGAGGAGGAACCAACAGGCCCGTGAGAGCTTAGAGGTGGGAGGTCTTGTGCCGGGCTATTTTGTGTGACATTATTACTACTATGCTAGGAAGGAGGGGGGGTTGGATAGGCCTTGATCTGCTGCAGTTGGATTGCAGGAGCTTCAATGCATTGCCCATAGCTACTCGTGAGAGGGGGAGAAGCGGTAGTCTACTGTGCAAATCTAAAGTGCGTTGATATTATCATAAACAATACTAAGTCATGCCTAATATTATTCACTGGCCATCTGTGGTACTCCTAACTCTCCGATCCTTTCCCCATACTTTTTGTTTCCGAGCTAGTGAGCTGGGGGTCGGTTTTCAAAGGTGGTATTGGTTGGTTGGGAGGAGTTGATTGACATGCTACTCTCTGTGGTCCCCACCATCAGCTGGTGGCGTGCTAACAACCTCCCGGTATAAATACACAATTCCAACCCACCCTTTGTTCTCTCCCTTCTCTTATCACTCCAGTCTCCTGAGTTCCCAAGTTTCCAAACCCGAGTCTGTTACATCCGACCATTATCGTGAACCTGTAACTTTTCTTTCCTTCCTCCCTCATACCTGATACTAGTACTGTTTCGAGTGGTGGTAAGCTCTTCCGATTTTCATTCCAAAGCTCTTATTATACCCCCTCTCCTTCTTTGTCAGCCTGAATGTTGTGAACCCCTCCTCCTTCTGTCTCTGCCGCTCGTACGTCACCCTAACAGGGTATTCGTCGTCACTTCCGTCGCTCCCTCCCCGCGTCGTCGCTTGACCTGGGGTTCCTGGTGCAGGTGATGTGGGGAAAGCTTGCGCATCTACGCAGCTTGCCCACCCATCATACCCGCCTTCCTATCATACTATATCCTTATTCCCAACAAGAAAGTTTGGCCCTCTCAAGCTGACCCAAGTCCCTGAATAAATAGTTGTACCAATTCCTCCTCCTCCTCCTCTTTACCGCCAATAAACTTCCTCTGCTACTCACCTGCAAACCGTTCGTAAACTCAAACACCCCTTCGTTTACAATCATGACCCGCACTCAGAAAGCCAACGATATCCCTCACAACCATCCCGAGGCTGAAGCAGCCTTCAGTGAGCATCAAATCCCCAAGTTCTTTGGCAAGAGTGGCCATGTCGACACCGCTCCCAACAAGACCAAGAAGAACGGTGGTGGAAAGGGCAACTGGTCAGTCATAATTATAGCTCTTCGCATCCAATATTGACAGAATCTTAGGGGCCAGGCCGGTGATGAATTCCAAGACCTTCCCGAAGAATACACCGTCTTTAAGGCTCGTCGTCGCTCCAATTCCATGGGCCATATAGAGAACATGTACGTCAAGTCCAAGTTTGAAACCCTCGAAGACGAACCCGTTTTCGACGAAAAGATTCACGGAGCTGCGGAGCCTGGGGCTGTTGAGGACGGGGCTGAGCTGGCCTCTACCGTCTCCAATTCTACCAATGCATCTGTTGAAAGCGAAAAGGCTTAGATTCTATCTCTGGCGTTCCTCTGATTTTTCTTTTTTTTTCTCGAAATTTTAATCCGAAGGGGTTACTTCTACTGTCTCATAGGTTCAATTCTTCTCTACTCTCCATTACTCCGGGTATTCCACATTCTCCTTTGCTTTCATGTCTTATGTATAACGAAATGGGAAAGTGATCGGGGACTGGCGCGTGATATCTTTTCTCTCCTTGTGTGGCTTTTTTCCCTACCCGTTTACTGTCGGCTTCGTGGGCCAATTTCAAACATCTCATCTCAGGGGAAGGAACGGAAGAGAAAAAAAACCAAAGCTTAAAACCCTGGCAAAAGCTGGTTGAATAGCCAATCAATTCAGTTTTTATCATCACACTGACAAGTTACAATTGTTCTCGTGACAGGATTATTATATACTCGTGCTCTACCGCGGCAATCACGCCCGCCGAGATCTCGATACGGGGCAGTCCGAGCAGACGATGCAGTGCTCGCCCTTCATCCGCGGTCTACTCGACAGGAGGACCTTGACTAACAGATTCGTACTCGTTCCCCACTCAATTGGCCTGGACCTGGGCTACCGTGCATTCCCAGGTCGACCGAATTCCAGACTGTGCCTAGTTCGGCTGTGGGGTTGTTTCGTAGCCCAGGCTGCAGGCCCAGTTAGAGTGCTGCGCAGTGCCGTACTCTACCATGTCCACAAGCATCATAGGTCAAGTAAAGTTAGCTATGTAGCTACGGTAGTTAGGTGAACGGATCCAAGTCCGACCGATCATGTGCATCTGGACGTCACCAGTCGAGAGAGTACGGTATCATAGTCTTGAAAAACGGGAGGCCTTACATGAGAGATTAGTAATAACGTGGCTTGTTGAGCGGAGTGGAGTAGAGTTGGGGGGGGGGGGGTATTATGTGATGCCGGTATCGTACTGGTGGAATGCTCGGAGGATTGTGGATCCGAGAATCACGGAGCAATGCTTATCGTGCTACCGGTATACCATGACTACTGGTGCCGTAGTGAACGGCCCGCCATATAGTGCAAACCATCATACGTGAGGCTTCAAATGCTGGACTGTATCGATGAAGGTAGAACCGCACAATGCCTTGCTATCTAGAGTTGATATTTCTCGTGCGGAGTTGGTTGGTGGTAGAGTTTTTTTCTTTCCTTCCCCTTTCCACCTTTTCCTTTGGCCGTCTTGCCAGGTGCCGCGAATCGCACGAGTGATATACGGTAAGGACTGGATCCTTGGGGCGAGATTGAGTATTTTTCCCTGGCTAGCCACGGGTATCGTACCGGGGAGATGTATGATGCTGTTTATCACATCCACTGCGCCAAGTTACAGCATTCTAGAACCACAGTAATCAATCAATCAGCCTAATCCCGATTCCGGCCCTCAAACTCTGTCATTGACCTACCGGTACGAGTACTGGTGCTGTCATCCCGACTAACTGATTGACTGACCCACAGCAATGTTAAGTGAAAACTAGTCACGGCGCTTTTATGGTTTCTTCCGTAGGTCAACCCGATAATATGTATCATAGCTTCAAGTTTGTCTGCTAAACTTAGTGGTTTTAACAGACTTTTTTTTTGGCTTGCTTCGTTTCTTTCTTGGCTACCGCGTGACTTTTTTGTTACCATCTTTCAACTATAATATTATTAAAGTACTAGGCGGCCAAATAGGATTCGTCGGAGGCCCTTTTTACAAACCAAAAGTGCCCATATTCACACACACACACACACCCACCCCTCTCTCATCGCAACAATGTCTATGAGAATCTGCGAAAATTTGTTCATGCCATTAGTAAACTTATATATGATAGATAACATGAAGAATATTCCAGGATCCTTTGGGTGCTACAAAGCGATGCGATGGAGAAAAGGTGGTTTAAATATCTGGTATATCCTCCCATTGCCATGTATGATACTTTTTTAGTTTAAATTTAGTGTAAAACCCTGTTGTGTAAATAGGACGAATATTTTTGTCCCCCGTATCATACTTTATTATTATTATTTACACTTGTGGTTGGGCGGGTTTTCTGTTTTGGTATGGTCTCGCTGTATGATATCTGCTGCGGTGCTGTGCCGATGTTTGTCTGTTGGCTCTCTTCTAAGATGGTGGGGGAAGTGCTCACCCGGGGGAAGGAAGAAGAGGAAGAAGAGGAAGAAGAGGAAGAAGAGGAAGAAGAGGAAGAAGAGGAAGAAGAGGAAGAAGAAGAAGAAGTGGGTTTGTTTTCTCTGGAATTGTGGTTCTGCTCTCATACAGCAGGGTGTGTGCTCCGTGGACGGGGGGAAAGAAATGGGGTCTTTTGTGTATTGTGTTTAGCACATTCGTGGGGACCTGTTATCATAAGCTGTCGTCTGATTAGAACTGTCCCTAATTATTATTGGAAGGGGAAAAAAATAATATATATATTTTTTCTTTCCTCTAGGTATGATATGTTATTGTAATCCCACTTATATAGGTGAAGAGGTAGATGGCATGGCAGCGAGGCTACTACCGTACCGGTAATGCCATCTGTGGGGGATCACGGAACCGGAGAGCTTGTTAAAGTAGTGACTTTCTTAGTATGATGATAGCAGCCGTATACCTATTGAGCATCCCGCAGTTGGGTCTAAATTTCGCTGAGCATGCAATGGTATTCCAGGCGAGGTGTCTGAGATATCGATAATGAGTACGCTGATAGGATTGCAGTCAAATGGCTGACATGGATCATGTAAAAGAGCCCCGGATACAAGATTGTTTCAGGTAGGGCGTAGTTAGAGATCGAGGGGTAATCATTTATCCACCTGGAAATCGCAGGTATGTAACTTGGTGCTATGGGTACTGGCGGCAAGAGGTAGAACGCCATCCCTGTCTAGTGGAGAGGATCAGGGCGGTAATACTACAACAATGAAGGGATCATTGTTGTGCCGGTGTAGGTAATCATACTCAGTTTTAAGAAGGCTATTATACTTCCTCGATTGGGTAGGTTGGTAAAGGAGAGGAGATGTTCTTTTTGTGAGTAGGCTACCGCCGTGTGCCGGATTCTTCACTGCGATGGCTGGATTGGATTAAATTGTGTGATCGATTGAAGGATGTTTACAGGGTTCTGGCTAGTAAATATATTTGATTGAGTTTGGGCCCAGGCACATCTCTCTCTCTCTCTCTCTCCCTCTCTCTACTATACTTTGGACTCCGCCTCGGGGAACACTGCCGGGATAATGTGCTCTCCTATGGCTAGTGGACTTGAACCTATTGCAGTCAATTGAGACTTCCAGTATCGTACGTGCGTGCACAAAACAGTAAGCATAGGCCGGGCCAGTGCTATGCGTGCGTAGACTAGAGCCCCACATGGCGTAGAAAAAAAACCACAAGTTAACTTATCCATATATTTGTATAAGTACATACAATTTTCCAAATTCCCAGACCCGGCTCTTTTGATGCGCTAGTCAGTTTCGGAAATTATCCAGCACCATTCAATTCAATAAGCACGATACAACACGACCCAACTGGGAACAAACCAAGCAAGCACCAACCCAGCAATTAAGTAAACACCCTCAACACAAAGTTAACAATAACAGCCGCGAACAACGTAAGTGCCTATAACCCCCCTCCCCCTCATTAGCATCCCAACAACCAACAGTCCTTCCGTCTATCACCAGGAACCTACCAAAACAGTCGGACCAAACCGATCATCGAAACTCCCTTGCCCTCTCTTCCGGATCGCAGCGGCGCGCCAGTGGAACGTGATGAGGGCATACAACATCGTGCCCATTGCCACGAACGTGAACAGGCCGGCGGATATACGGCCCACCTTGTCGCCAAAGTTGAGCAGGCCTACGGCCAGGCCGCCGAGGATTACGGTGAAGTTGAGCCAGGAGAGGAAGGTTCGTTCGTTGGCGAAGAAGACCTTTTGGGGGGAAGTGTTAGTTTTGGGGAAGTGGGTTGAAGGAGGGGGGAGGAACCTTTGGTTCAACGCGAGTTGGGAGAGCGATACGCTTGCCCGGGGCGGATTGGAGGAGGGGTTGGGAGGACATTGTTGTAGTTCTCGTAGAATTGTAGGTTTGTAGGCAGGTAAGGGAAGAGGTATTGAGGGTTTAGGGAGGTATGATGAGAAAAATTTCCTCGATAGAGTATGGTATGAATAGGCGGAGGGAGAGAAGAAAGAGCTAGCGGATTATCCAGTGGGTGGAAAAAAGAGACGGGGGGCGGAAGCGGGACTCGCCTCACTGCATGATGCTGATTGGATGGTTTTCCTTGCATTATCATCGGGCTGCGAACTTATTGGCTAAACCCCCGCCGTGACGGCCATAGGGTTTGGGGTTTCCAACACCCCTTGTTATGATATCCGGTTACGCTGGTGGGGACGTTTAATGGCAGAAAATAGCCTGGCATAGCAGAGCCGCCCCGATTCATTCGATACCATTATTTCCCCCACCACTCCGCCCCTCAACCCCACGCCTCACCATTTGACGCTGTTGAAGGTCGTGCCTGACCTAACCTACCCCACACGTGAAGGGGTATCCTTCAGCTCCACCACCTTGCCAATTTATCTCCACCCTCTTGATCATCCTCCTCCTCCACACCCTCGACATCTTTCACACACCCCAACATCACCACAAACACCATCTGCTCTAGCCTTTGAAGATGTCCGAGTCCAGGTTTCCGCATCCCACTGGGGCTAATTCAGTAAGTCGCAATGATCTACTAACGTTACGATACCGAGTTTAAGATGCCAAGCATTAACATGAATACACTAGCCTGTCCCTCTCCAGAGATTGAAGCAGATCGCCAATGATGTATGCTACCCTTCCCCATATCCCCCGAGGAAGGGGAAAGAACGAGAGAGAAAAAAAGCTAACATATGGCAAAAAGGCCTGCTTCGCAGCTCTCGAAAAAGTCGAAGTCTACGACCATTCCCGCACCGAGGGATGGAACAACACCATCATCGTCCTCCCTCCCCCCCGCCTGACTGCCTTCTTTGTAGCTGACCTTTAAGGAATAACCAGAACCACATCCTCCGCGCGTTAATCTCCGAATCCACCCCCACCGGCGCAGGACCTGGCGCCTCTCCCTACAAGTTCTCTGTTAACAGCACCATTATCCAGCACATGGCTCAGCGCAACTTCAACTACCAAACCGCCTCTACCTCCACCAGCTCCCCCTCTGCCTCCACCTCCACTTCCCAAGACCCCACCACTCCCGTCTCCCCCGCCACTGTCTCTAGCGCCGGTATCGGTAGTGAACTCACCTCCGGGCGTGCGGGCAATGAGAACACCGGCGTCGGCAGACGCGGAATGCACAGCGCCTGCGGCGCCTACTGGAATAACGAGAAGGATGGGATGTGGAGTTTCAAGTATGAGACTAGAGGTATTGCTCCCCAGCATTGCTCGAAAGCTGCTGGTAGTGGTGGTGCTAGCAAAGACGAGGCATGCGCTGGGCTAACCGGATGCTGTGGGAAAGGTCTTGATGTAGTTATTTCGGTTATCTGGATCGCCGTTTAGAGATTTCCGACCCACTTCTTTGTTCGCTTCGTCTTCTATTTTTTGATAGGTCGGTCGATTGGTATTGTAGATTGAAAAAAGAAGGGATGAAGTGAGAATGGGGGAAGGGGAAGTGGTTTTTATTATTGATACCCGCTTTTGCTCAGTTGGATTATGATGGCACGGTGAGTGTGTAGATGCACGGGTGAATTTCTTGTGTTTTGTTTCTACATTCGCTATCTTTATTCATATCCCTTTGACCTGCGGAGCAGTGGGCGGGGGAGCTAGCGGTATTAGTCTTATAAAATAACTACATTCCTTGCTTCAGGGGGATATCATTCATTCATTCTTTCCTCCTTTCCCCCTGCTCTACTCTTTTTTATACATATTTATCTATACATCTCTTTCGCGTAAGGGTGGTTTGTATGTGTTTAAATGAGATTGGAGTGGATCGGAGTGGATGGGTGGATTGCGTGAGGTGGCGCAAATGAAAAGGTTTTCTCGTAGACTCGTATGTGAATATCGTGAGGTGAGAACTAGCTGGGGCTACGAAATGGACGGCAGTAAAATTATCTTGCTTAAGAAAGGGCATCCGGCCAATCTTGCTTTGCCTAACCAACCAGCTCCACCCATCCTTTCCAACGCCCACCAAGTAGACCAATCACAACCTAGGGTAATCCCAACAGCCGAGTCCCGGCCGAGTGAGAATACCTGACTCGAGCAAAATAAGGGAAGGAACTAAAGGACCAAAAGCTAAAAGTTAAGGAGCAAAAAAAAAAAGAGAAACACTTAAACCCTCGGCTCAATCCTCAGAAACACATTCCCGCCTTTAGGCCTCCTGAGCCAAAACTCGAGATAGTCGTTGTCGTACCCATCGGGAATACTAAGAGTGTAATTCCTGAACAGGAGCGCCGTGACGCAGCGGAGTTCCATCATAGCCAAACTAACGCTATCAGCATTCACCAACCAACCAACCAACGGTGGGCGGAGGGATACTTCTCGCCAGCACAAACCCTAGGTCCGGACCCGAACGAGGTCATCATGGCCCCCATCTCGGCCGTTTCCTTACCCGCCTGCCAGCGCTCGGGAATGAACATTTTCGGGTCGGGAAAGACTTTAGCATCGTAGTTTGTAGATTTGGTTTGGGCGAATATGAGCGTCTACGATACATTAGCCTACTACCTACTGCTACTGCTCTATACTGCGTGCAGCGGGCTGGGCGACATACGTCCCCAGGCACAAACCACCCGTTAATATTCGTCCCCTCCTTCGGCACAACTCTAAGGTTCGGACCGGGTACCAAAGGATCACACCTCAGACTCTCTTTAATACAACACGTAAGGTACGGGCACTCCGTCTCTAGCCTTTGCAACTCCATGGATGCGAAAGGCACATACTCCCCTGGCGGGAACGCGCGGTCCAGTTCCGCGACGAGGATCTTGTAGATGCGCGGGTGGCGGATGATCGCTAGCGCTACCAGACCCAGAGCGCTAGTGGTGGTGTCCGTACCCGCGAAGATGTTGCCGTAGGCTTCCGAGTAGAGTCTTTTTGGGTCGAGGTTGTTTGATATTAGGTTTCCGAGAAGGTCTTTGCGCACGCGGTCTGGATGTGCTTTGACCTTGGATTGGTAGACGGAGACTACTTTTAGGGTCATCTGTGGAAGAGTGTTAGTGGTACATAGTGGTTGCGGTGGGTTAGTGAAAACTGGGAGGGTGGAAATGATCTATTTACTTCGCAGTATTCCTCCTTGGCGCGCAGCCAGTCGAGCTTCTTCCAGGGGATTTTCATCATGAGGTTGTATATGGGGGTGCCAAAGTAGAATTGAAACAGGTTTGCGCCCATGACATTGTCAAGGATGTCCACGATATCTGTGCCATATCCTGTGCCTTTCCAGAAGCCCCCGAATGCCGCTTCAGCTGTAATACTGGCACATCAGTGATATTTCCATCATTTCAGATAGCTACCTCTAGAGTAGATAGATGGTGGCACAAACTAAGTACGTCAAAAGCTAATACTCGAAAATGCCATGTCACGCCAATAATACCGTCCTGCGAATTCTTCCGAGCCTCCTCAAACCTGGTGATAAAGGTCATAAAGCATCTTAACTCGCAGTTAGTGAAGAGAACAATACTTCAACCAAGTGATATACTTCTGATATATATCCTGCATGTTCAAAATATTCCCACGAGAGTACACACTCCCGTACATCATTCTGCGCTTGGCAGAGGACTTGGGATCGGTAATTCCTGCCATGGTCTCCTCAGGGATGCGACGGAAATTGAGAATTGTTGCGAGGACAGGTTCTTTATGGAAGGGCCGCTTTGAGCCACCGCCGAAGATCGTCTTGACCGCCTCCTGGCCGGTCACGCCAACAGTGTTCGGCCCCAATCTGAGATCCGCTTTGTTGGATTGTCATCAGGCAATTGGGGATGGCTGAGAAAGGAGCAAACCTTAAGGTATCTCCATATTTCTCATGGAGTGAGTGAATATAGAGCGATCTATCGCCAACAAAAAAAAGATGGACTATAAGCAAGATATGTGTAAGCCAGATCTAGGAGGAAATGATGAAATATCCATGAAAGGGCAGGGGACCATACAATGATCTGGGAGTTGCGTGTAATTGGACCACCAGGGGCCGGGAAGATGTCGCAATGGTCCAAAGAATCGCTGTTTGAAGTAGTAGAGGAAAAGGTAGACAGTAATCGCCAGGACAGTATTGATCGGCGTGAGCACTACCCCGAGAATCTCACTAAGCTTAGACATGCTCGAGCAGCGCTGCGTGTTGGGAGACAAGGCCTAGAATCACGGGTAACTTGAGTCTGGGGGAGGATAATAAAGTGGAAAGATGGATGGGTGGGTTCTTTTTATCTCACGGCCACGGTCTGAGAACAGGCTGCATAAGGCACCAAATGTATTCAAGTTGAGTATTATTGCACATGCCAGGACACCAAAGGCCAATTTGAGCCACCCGATTGTAGTCTTTTCCCCACCCCCTCCATCTCCAGATGCTGAGAGCCCCCAGAGGAGGGGGAAACATGTGAATTTCGGCACCGGCGTTCTTAACTGATAAGCTAGCTCTTTGAGGGGGGGAGCCAGATCCAGCCTCGTAGCTGGTGGGGAGAGGCCTCCATAATCGCCTTAAGTTACACATTGTCTGTGAAATCTATCACAATCGGAACCTATTTTTCTTAGAGGGGTCGTGCATCGCCAGCGGTATTCCGGGGCGTTCACCATATTTTCGGCACTTTGGAGAGTATGGTATTTGTGGCCAACGCACACAATGCCCCACCTTTAATTAATCCAACTCTGAATGTTAGCAATTCACGGATTGTGGGAGTCTGGACATGCACGAACCACGAGCTGTGCCGCGCGGCTCCAGAACGCATCTTAGCGGCAAAGTAGCGTTGCCGTTCCTCCTTCGGTTGGCCTCGCAGCTCCCGCATGAATTCCGATCGCGTCTACGTACTCTGCGAGGTTCACATTTCGGGGGAAAAAAGACACCATTCCGGGACACCCTATCTCACCGGTGATCGGCCTACCCTATAATTTTGGTAAAAATAGTGAATTGCGACACCTTTTCCTGTAATACGTAAAAAAGAAGCATGGTTGTTGTATAAAATGCAAAAGAAACTGTAACAAGAAAGTACAAAATCAGAACCATCCCATAAGCGTTTCCTTACACCGTGATCAAGAATATAATGGCAACTCCAATATCATTCAGGGAATTAGAAAGGGGAAAGTGACAGGCAATAAGTGACAATGGCGTCCTGTGGAAGTGGTGGATTAAGTAAGTTTTTGCTTGATAAAGAAAGCCCTCAGATGAGACAATTGCCAAGCGCAGGTGACCCCAAGGAGAGCAAGCTGGATTAATGTCCATCGGACGACACGAGCATTGGTGGACTCAGACTGATCTCTGAATTCTGCCTCACGTTCCTGCATTGAGTGAATGATGAGCACTTGAGTTATCTAGCCACCGTATAATAGTGAAGAAAATCTCAGTCCTACCCTTTGGAAAACCTGCTCTCTTCGAATGTCTTGAAGCCTAGAGTTCAAGTCTTTGACTCTCTGCACGATATCTGCCAACTTGTCCTTGTCTTTGCTCTCGATTTCGCTAGTCTCGCCGATCGCCAAGTCAAGTGTAAGTTTCACGCCTTCCGGGTTGTTTGAAAACCAGCCACCACTAGAAGCGTGCGAAGCCCAGAAGCAGAGGCGGTGCTCGCCGGAATCACCAGCAGTGAAGGTGAATCTCCCGGAGGAAGATCCTTTCTGGTTTACCACACGTTGGTCATTGTCGAAGGTTTCCTAAGGCCAGGTTAGGGATGTGCCTCTTCATTCTTGAAGGATATATGGGTCTAAATACATCGACAGTGATTTGAATAGCAAGTTGAGGGTTGTTGTTGTATGCTTGGATATTTGAATTATATTCCTCGGCGGTGTATTGACCTATCCATAGTTTTGTTAACTAACTGTTGAGTCTATACACACCCTCTCCATGGTCCGCGATCTATCCTCCCCACAAAAATTGAACACTGCTCCGCAATTCTGGATGGTCCCGAGGAATTTAACACCTACCAACGACCAGAGTGTCTTTCGGCAGCTCCTCAAAAAAACATTTTGGCGTAACCCCATCAATGTAGAAGTATAGTCCAAAACTCGGAAGCGCGTACGATGCTGCAAGCAGTAGGGTGAACGGAGAAGCTATTGATGGAAGCATGGCCGGTTGTTGTTGAGTTGTCGCGGATACAGGAATAGGGGTCGCAGGGAGACGTGAACGAGATGATTTAAAGTTAAGCTGGCCTTCTGAAGCTTTTTCCTGTTAAGATGGTTACCCGGCCTTATGGGGCTCTGAATACGGTAGAACCTCAATGTTGGAGATAGCGTTGTTGGCACGAAGTTACCAGAGTTTGTGCCATGGCACAACCCTCCAAATCGATGTGCCCGGCACGGCACAATGTAGTGCCCAGGCAATATACGTACCAATATAATGACTTTGTAAGAAGAAAAAAAGCAGAAACTCCCTATAAGCCCAATTCACAGTGACTATCCCCCATTTGCATCCTTGTAAGCCCTCACTGGGCCGAAGAACTTCAGTATTTGCTTCCTCAATTGCACAAACTGGTCCACGACAATAGAATTGTTCAAGGTTGTGCCATCGGCCAATCTCACCACACTCTGGCACATTGGCATGGCACAAGGCACTTCAAGTGCCAACAACGCTAGTTGGAGAGCACAAGGTTAGCGGAAAGATGGCTGGTAGAATGGCTATAACGTTATAACCCAAACCAGGGTACTTTTGCGCTTTCCATTTAATACATTCCAAGACTGAAAAAAGGAATCAAATATTGATAGTATAGTCCAAGGTTCTTTTGAATATCTCTCAAGTGCCCACGGATTATCAGGGAATTGTTGGCCACCGGTACTTTGGCATGAAATCTCTTAAAGTTGAAATTGAAAACAGAGCCAAGCCTTGCCATTTCCCATATATACCATACAAAACAGTAAGAAATTGTGCCAAGACCAATGTTCCAACCATAGCTCTCTTGATAATTCCTCAGCCAATTTCGATACATAGTTCTCAAGGGCTGGAAAGTAGAATCTGGTGAATTGTTTTACATGCAGATGAAGATTTGGTTTGGGTTGCTTTTCTAGATCGGTGGTTGGAAGGCCGTGAATATAGCTGTCTCCAATAGCCACGGACTGACTAGGACTAGGGTCACAGCAACACCCCTCTAAAAGACGGTTTACCATATCTTTACGCCAAATATCTATGGCGATGGCTAGGTAGAGAGAGATATAGTATTTGGTTTGATTAGACTTTCTCAAAAAGTTACCGTTTTTGTGTTTTTCTAACAGCCGGTATTAGTCACCCACTTGTGTTTCTTGCCCCCTAACACTGTAAAATTAATTGCCAGTTGACTGTTTCCTTTGGAGATATTCCTGCACCCAACGCAGGATTTTTGTATCATAGCACAGCTTAGGAAGCCGGTGCCAAGTGCCTCCGTACCGGTTCCCTTGGAATTTGGGCAACATCAGACTCCAGCACCAGCAGGTCAGATTACTGCTGCTGCTGGTATATACCTCGTAAGAGTACTGCCCTCTTGGAGGTTCTGTTGTGCTAATAATTCTATGAATAGTCAGAGAGTTTAATTCTATTTACCGACTCGGAGAGGATTGCGGCAGTTGAACGAGACTTCCTGGCCTAATTGTGGGCTCGAGGTCTCATTGTTGCTGTAGGTTACAGAGGCATTTACACCATATCAATGATCGATCTTACGAGAGCTTCTGAATAAATCGTCACACTCCACCTTCATTGCTACGACGTAAGCCCTCACCCTCCCTACGCGGCCTAAACCTACCAATACAAAAGGTCCCAAGCCATCCAACTTTTTGGCGGCCACCTCCTTCCCTTCATCAACTTTCCCTCGAAGAGATCTCAGAGGGCCTTCAATCCATTTAACCAAAAATATGGCTCCTCCACCAATCCAGAGCCGGCATCGCAAGCCTATCACCTACGGCCGTATTTCTCATTCGAATTCTACCAATTTCAGGGTTTTTCAAGACACGGTTGAGGGAAACAATCGCAATGATGAGCCTAGGGCTACTGGTATGACCACTTTTTGTGGGAACTATATTCTGGCTAATTATATGATACTATGGAAGCAGCACCTAGACGTATTAGAGCCCCAGCACCGTTGCCTCCGTCGTTACCGCCAATGTCCGAACAATCCCCTCTGGGTTCTAGCTTTGATAGTGTCTATCACATAAGTAATGATAATAAAGAAGACCCATTTTCTGATCCTCCCGCCTTGAATCCTCAGGTATCTACTGAGTTAGCCTATACGAACGAGTTCAAGCAATCAGTTTGGCCATCACTATCTGGGAAGGTAGCATTAGCAGAAAAATCTGTCAACCACCCAATTCTTAGGAACAGTGCCGCTGCTACCACAAGTAATACTGCAAGCCCAAGTAATGCAGGCCGCAACAGTACGTACCCAACGCATTTGCGTATCATTATCCACATCACAGATCGGGAATGCAGCTCAAGATTAAGTACTAACGTCGGAGAATGCGTCTTACAGGCGGGCCACCCCCACGGCCTCATAAAATACGTCACTATGCACCCAGCCCGGAAGACCGAGACCTCCCATGTCGTTCATCTCCTTCCAAAGCCCAAAACCTTATTTCTAAAGACGTTTTTCGACGTTTTTCGACCAGAGCCGCGGAAAAAGAAGTTAGTATGCCGTACAATGCACCGCCTACAGGACCGGTAATTGACAGGCACGGAACGGCGGATGGCAATACTGGAACCGATGCTTGGGTGCGTGGCAAAACAATATATGTACCGGAAAAGATTGTCGAGAAGATGGTGGGCTCATCCCCCCCTAGCCCAAGATACAAATCTCACTATGAGGGAGCGGCTCCCACACCTCTGAAAAAGGCCTTTGGAGGTGGAGTCCGGAAGGCCCTCTCCTCTCGATACTCTGTTGAGAGGATGAAAAGAAGAAAGGGATATGAACCAGTGCCTACACCTACTGATTGTGATACCGAGTACGAGAGTGATGTAGATTCATCGGCGAAAGACCCATTTACCTCAGGTCAAGACGATGGCTTTGAGCGCAGAATTTTCGCTGGGGAGAGCTCAGACTACATCGCAGAAATACCGAAGAGACGCCGAGGCGCTCGAGAGCCTTGCGGTCGGGACACCAGTGCACAAAACACACAAAATCCGTTAGCCCAAAAGAAAGAGATAGACCCTTCCCCGGAAACAGCCGGCACTCGGAGTAGGTCTCGGGGTTTTAAGTATGACGCAGAGTTGGTAGATAAAGGCTTAGAAGATTGGGACGAACGAGAATCCTCAATTGCCGGTGCCGTCGATAGTCCCATGGCTTACATGTCTGACAGTAATGAGAACGTTTCCCCAGGGCCAGTCGCGCGGCCAACATCAAAAAGGCAATCTTGGGGTCGACTCAAAAGGCCCAGCAAGACCAAGTCAAAGAAACGAGCCGGGAAATCCCTTCCTCTAAGGAAGCAGAGAAATTCCAGGTCCAAGCTCCTCGGGGCTGCTGGGGATACTAGTACAAGCTCAACTGTGGGTTCAGGCACTGAAGGATCCACTGCCGATGTGGCACAGAGGCAGCCCGAGAGCATTTCCACCGGTCATATCGCCGGCAGTATAAGACACCATGATGTCAAGAACAATGAACTGGGACACGACAAAGCGCTGGGTGAGGACGGTCCGGGCTCATGGGACACCCTGGGTGGCTGCAACTTTCCCGCTGGCTCGTCGTTGGTGAGGGCAGGTACACAGAATGCGGCTTACCCAGATGCCTTGCAAACGGGGGTGGAAGCCGAAGGCTTTAGGCAAGATAGCGGTGTTCCAGATGCAGGCGTTGACAAGGATACTAGGAACAATGCTTCATTGGGCACCAAGCCAATCCAAAGGAACAGACAGGGCGAGAAGGGCAATCCCGTAACTCGCCCCGAAGCCTCCACATTCCAAAGCCCTACCAGAACACGTCGAAACGGCTCAGCAAGCACAGTTAATATAGCTGGGAAAAGGTCGACTAGCAGCCATAGACACGAGGCAATACCGCTGAGGGAGAAATCACCAAAAAGTTTACTCCATAATACAAAGCGGAGGAAGGATGTCAAAAAAACAAAAACTAGTAAACCTAAAGTGAAGATGGTTTGTGAAGATGATGACGTTGACGAACTCCAAATGGACCTCCCTGACATGAGGATTTGAGAGCAGTGATGATGAGATATATCCCTTTTGCATCGTTCCGTGCAGCCTCATATCGTAAATCGGCCTGGCTCATTTTTGTCCTCATTTTTACCCCACGTTGCCGATCTCTAATTCAGCTGTTTGCCCCTTCTCCTACCAGTAATATTACATGATACACTGAATCTGTACGATCTTTAGGGCAGCCTAATGAATACTTTTAACAGTTTCGATAGCTCATAGCTTGCTGGAAGATTTCACGATCTCCTTTCTGTACCGATAAACTTCATGTCTCAGCTATTTTTCCTCTCCCTCTGTCCGACCTAGGTATGTCGTTATCGCACCACTTTGGTGGATATCGACGACGCAAATCTCTTGTGTATTATACTTGCGAGGTGGCATTGATGTTAGGTTGGAATTGAAATATATGGTGCAGCAGCCCTTGCACCAGTACACGGAGCACAGCTAATAGCACTGCCGAGAAAAAGTGTCGGCGTGTCACCAGCCAAATCCATAAAGAGCTCCAACATTGCAGATATCGGGCTGTGATAAAACTTGCGAGTGACATCTCATGAGTTCCGATCCATATTAGTCAACTCCCTTAATAAATGCCTATGGCTTCTCTGCTAGCAAGACTATGATACAAAGATTAGCCACCACTGTTCCAATATAAGAAGAAGAGCATCGTAGGGCCGTTATTACGCCAGAATCATTTGCGCAGCCCAAAAATCCACATTATTAAACCTATTCGAGCTACCATATCCCATCCACGCGCATAACGATACGCATATTACAATGTACAAAGACGAGCACCCACAGGCATTATCAACTGTCGCAGCCGACCTATCACTCGTAGCCATGGCCGTAGCTACACGCCATAATCATTACCTCCTTCCTTCTTTCTTTCCATTAATATCCCTGCCCTACTCGTCAATTAGATTACATAATATCATCCCTCTCGGGCATCAAACTATTATAAGCTCGAAAGCATGCACACGCGGCGAAACAAAAACGGGGCAAAGCAAGACAAAAAGTGGGAGTAACAATCGAGTACTCTACACATATTATGTATTCATGCGTACTTATGTGATTGATTGGTTTGATCGACTTTTTTTTTCGTTGTTTTCGGAGTGAGTACTGTACTGTAGCTCGGGAGAGGAAGGGGAGGTGGGGGTAGGGGTAGGGTTTATTTGGGTAACTAACTACGGGGTTCTCTTTTTTTGGTGGAAGAGTAGGAGGCGAGAAGTAGAGGTATGATAGAAGGGTGGTGGTGGAGGAGGGTAAGGAATGAATGGGTGGGGACGGTGCGAAAGGAATGAAATGGAAAAAATGGAAAAAGAGTTGAAGACAAAGACTACATAGGATCTACCGTTCAAGCTTAACAAACTAAATCAATCATTTGTGAATACGAGAAACAGGGTAAAGGATGGCAAGACGAAGTAGGAAAAAGCAAGAAACCAAACTTCGGCTCCTCCAGACTTAGATGGAAACAAGCATGAGGGCTCAGGAAGAGGGAGTAAGAAAGCGATACAAGAATTTATAGACGCATTAAACGCTTTCTCGTTTCTCGTTTCCTGATATTAGAACGACGACAGGTCCCTTTGATTTTTCTCCCTTCCCCTGAATTCCCTAATGCTCGACCAGCTCAGCTGATTCTTCTCCCTTCCATAACTCCGTTAAAACCGCCATGTTTCTTGACCGTCCCCGCGTTTGCAAACTTCATCTTCGCCAACCCGTTCTCCAACACGCCGCTCGGATTATTATTGTTTCCAACTTTTCTAGCGCTAGGGATGGCAAACCGGACCTGCCCCGGGCGCCCCGGCGAGGTGGGTGTAGGTTGGCAGAGCGTAGACACCTGCTGCTCCTGGTGAGCCGGACTAGCTGGCACCAGCTCCATCTCGCGGGTATTGGTTGGAGAAACTGGCGGGCTGACAGCCTGGATGGTGAGAGGAGGTAGAGTGTGGGGCCCCTTTCCATATCGCAACCCGTCGGGGTTGAGCACGGGGCCTGGAATCCGGCCTCCGTCAGAAAGTGGTGGGGATCTCTCGACTTCCATCATTTCCTCTTCTGCGTCGCTCTTATATCCATCGTCCTCATCACTCGAGGAAGTCCCAGAATCACAAGCTCCGTCTAACCCCATCCTACCATAAAACGACAAGCCATTCTTCTTGGAGGTTGGTTCCGCTTGCAGCGATGCCACTGCAGGCATCCTGGTGCCCATGGGTGGTGGAACAAGGGCGGTCCCCGAGACAGCAGGCCTCATTGCACCACTACTCCTCGGGAAAGCGACATTCATCGTAATATTTGCAGTACTCGGTTTATTCTCAGCCTCTACCGGCGCTACCACACTCTTCTCCTGCAAACCCGGGCCAACGGGGGTGTCCAACATTGGGGTATCCACATTCATATCCTGCCTCCCTACTGTATCACCAGCGCCTGCTTCGACTTCACTGCCGGATTCATCGTCCCAATTAAGCACTCCACTCTTGACCTCCGTCACCATTTGTTGCAGGTTGACTCTTATCTTTTTTCTCTTCAGGAGACCTTCTAAATGCGGTGTTTGGTAAGTCTTGGTGTCAAGAGGCGGTGTTAAGAGCCTTCTCGCACCTTTCTCCAGATCCTGAGTTTTTGGCGTAGTCATAGCGGCTCGGCGACCACCATTTTTCCTCTGGCCTGCGTTGGGAGCAGCTTTCGGGGTAATTGATTTAGGCGTTACAGGCACAGGAGTAGTAGGAATTATCAGATCAGGCATCGAACTGTTTTCCATTACACTACTGCGTCTGCTAGAGCCGAAAGAAGTGTAGGGTGTGTTGAATGGATTAGGCTGTGTTTGTCGAGTGTTCCGAGATGGCCCGTCAAGCGGGGTTGTCAGGCTAGGTGAGATCAATGGCTGCTCCATAGTTTCATCAATTACCACGCCACAGTCAAACGCGGCAGCATCGTGAGAACTGTATTCACGTTGGTGGGCGATACGGCAATGGTTGATAAAACCTTGTGCCGAGCTGAAATTGCTGCGTTGACAATCACGGCATTCCATTCTTTAATCAAACCAATGCGGTTAGTCTTTGTACACTTACCTAACAAGGAAAAAAGCCAAGACAACGCCTGCAGCGACTGAAAAACATACCGAACAAGTTGACCATCGCTTCGGTTGAAGGTACACACTGTAGCACTTGCACCCCTTTGTTGTACTTTTGCTGCACTCTGCCTCTGGGGCCGCCCTGTGACAGTGTAAGACTGGTTTGAATCATGCATACCCTGACTCCTGAGACTCTTTCCACCTCTTTGTAATGCCTGTGGCGGTCCATCAGGTCCATACCCGTCAAATTTGGGATCAGGAAGCAACCATTGCTGGTAATGCCTTGTATACGGCCCATTGGTAATAGTCCAATGGGGCGGGGCAAACTCCGGGCAACCAGAATCAGTTGATTTCTCCCCGGATGCAACCGGGTCCAAGGATACCTCAGTGTGATAAGGGATCAAGGCGCAACGACGAAGCTGTTCAATGCAAACTTGAGTTTTCGCTATTTCCTGCTCGATAAGTCGCAACTCCCTATGTTTCAAAAGAATCTCGATATCAAATTGTTCTGATAGGGTTTGGCGAATTGCTTTTATTTTAGCAGCGTCCTTTGCCGAGCCTAGCAGTTGTTAGTAAGCCCAAACTTGTGTTTTTTTTACTCTTTGTGCTATATTTTTAGAAGGAATTACCTGCGCAATCCTCAGTTTGTTGCCCTGCAGAAGCTCTAGCTTGGGTAATTTTTCCAGGAGCTACGTCCGCAATAGGACATCCACCTTCCCCGACAATGCCTTTCGGCATATCTGCAAACATAGCGGTTCCTTCGGGCTTTGGAGCTTGCTGCGAGGAACTCGTCATGAGTTTAACCTTTTTGTTCGCCGGAGGTCTTTGTTCCCGGTTTGAAAGACTCCTCGATCTCATGATCTTTCGGTGGTGATCTGCGGGACTGTGTTCGGTTCTTGGAGCGACTGCCGCCGCGACGAGAGGTGTTGCAGCCATGACGTTGATACTGGGTTACTTGTGTCGGGGCTCGTAGTCGTCGCGTGCAGCGACGAGCTGAATCTGTTGAAGCTGGGAGCAAAACGTCTCGGAAAAAATACAAAAAATGTAATAGATATAAAGTTTATCGCCAACAGCGGGGAATAAATGAGGGGCGAAGGAGGAAGCGGGAGGGAAAGAAAAAAAAGGGTGGGAGAAGTGTTAAATTAAAGGTGTGGTCGTATGAGGAGAAGAGGCAGAGGTGTGGAGACGAGCAACCAGGCGAGCTGTCGAGCGAACGAGCGACCGGAGCAACAAAGAGGCTGATGCTGCTTGGCTGGGTCTCAGATCGCCCGCTGGTTATCGTCGAGGGAGCTTATTATCGAGGAAGGAAGCGGCGTGTGAAAATCAGGGATAACGTGCGACCGTCCCCAACGTAAGGGTGTTCATACGTTGAACCTACTGATAGCAAGAGGGCGAAAGAGAGATACGGTGGAAAGGAAAAAAGAAGCGGCCTTGCAGCAAGTTGAGCTCAAGGTTGGGTGGGATAACGGTGGACGGAAGGGGAAATTCTCGGTGCAGGGTATTCGGTGGACTATGTTAATGGTGAGAAAGGGTTGTAAGACGGAGGCAGCAGCAGGGCAGGTGATGGTGGTGTTGGGTTTACAGTTGACTGGCCGAGAGTAGGGGTGGTGGTGGAGAGCGGACGAATTTGTTTGGCCAAAGCACAAGGGGAGCTGCGAGGGAAGTTGGCGAGCGGACGTGGTGGTGGTGGTGGTGGTGGGACAACCGCTGGGGGTAGCCAACGGCGGAATCAGATGGATCGCAAGAGAAGGAAAATATGGCGATTGGAGTTATCGGTATAATACCATGATACTGTGATACCTTAACTAGTTATTGCTTCTTTCTCGGATTAAAAAGCATTAATTTTCTATATAAATATTCACAGCACCATGCGAGAATGTAGGTAGGTTCTGTGTCTCGGTCGAGTCCATCAAGTCTGAATGTCTGGAATGCCTGAAAGTTCCCTTCGATATGCAAAAAGTACCCTACTAGATACTGGTACGATAGGCTATTCGAGCGGGGGAGTTTGGGCCACAGGGAGGGGGTTTAACAAAAGGAGGAGAATGAGGGGGATACTGCTTTGATCTGCTTCTTTATTGATCTCATGTGCTTCTGCTTCTGCACCTATCTCTGCCTCTGCTTTTGCTGATTCCTGATTCTGCTTCTACCTACTTCTGCTTCTACTGCCCACTACTGGACTGTCTACGTGTCAACCTAATACCAAGAGACCGAGGACGGGATGCGCGGGGGTTGGAGGAAAATTGGGGAGACCTGACATATCCCTATTGGTTACCGATAATATAGCAGGCTGCTTTAAAGACCATCCAATCTTCTAGGTAAAAAAAAAAATATAAAAAAAAGAGGGAAAACTGGATAACATTCGCGAATAGAGCGAGGGCGTTGGTGAGAGGAGTGGGCGATTTCCCTCTAGTCTGCCGCTACATTTCTCGAGTACATGAAAGGCATGTACCAAACTCTGTAACGAGTGCAGCAGGCGGGAAGGAAAACACACACTTTTCCGTAGCTAGGGGTCTGCCGTTGTCCAAACCAAAATGGCAACCATCCCCTCCCCGAAATCAATTTCTGTGCGGGGCTGAGTCGGTAACAAATGTGACTGCAAGTTGTATGATACCGGGACGACAGTAATATGATATGTTTTCACCGATGCCGGCGAGGATATATCCGGGAAGAAGGAAAAAAAAAACCCTTCAGAGTTTGTTGGCTTCTGCAATAACTTTCTCCGCACAAACGCCACGATGCGGCGGAATGACCAAGTGAGACACTTTTTTCTGTCAATTTGGAAGGCGGATACTGCGCTCGGGCCTTCTTGGCGGAGATCTTGTTTCGGGGGTCCGGCGGTCATAAGAGCCTCATCCCTGACCACATAGGCGAGCCCCCCATCGCACGTTTTGATCGCTTACTGTACTCGAGTGCAGTAAACCCTATGATGACTAATGCTCACCTCTTTTCCCAGAAATCGAACCTTCACGCCCGAATTCTCACCGGATTTGACCTGAAAGCCTATTCAAATATCCACGCTTCTGGGGGCTCCAGACTTCACGTTTTGCAAATGGATCCCTTCGATCCTAGCAGTATCCCTACCCTATCCATCATCTCATCGCACTCTATATCTAAAAAGACAACTCGGTGCCTGGCCACCCTTTTCCCCCCTCAACCACCAACTACGCCTTCGGCACTTGCGGTGGCACTTGTTGCAAAGTCCACCGTCGCTTCAAAAGCTATTACAATCGCCGAAATTGTTAAGCGTCGCATCAACACCCAGGGTGAAGCATGGTTCCAATATACAAAGCTCGAAGGTATCATGGTTGAACTTAAGGCTCCCAAGAAAAGCAAAAAAGAGGGGAAAGGCAAAAACAAGGACCAGAAGGGTAGCCAGGTGGAAAAAACAGAGGAGAATGGGACACGAACGGGACAAGGGGAGGACATAGATGAAGAGGATCCCTTTGAGGTTTTAAAGGAAAAGGCCCCACAGAAGAAGCGGAAGATGCCCCTATTGACCATCTATATATCGAGGTCCCCCATCCCAGAACTTGCAAAACTCTACGGGTTAGATTCCCCGCAGACGCTTTCCCAGAAATTATTGCTCTATCTTCAGTAATACTAATATATAGATATCTTTAGCGAGCAATCCGGTGGCGGCCCCGTGGGGGAGACCCAAGAGCAAACTCCGTAGATAGGCTATGATACATCGCTGGATCTTTGTGCTCCTCTTTTCATTCGTTTCTGGGTTTAAAGGTTTAATATTTTCTCTAATACCAGTGCAGGGCCCGCTTTCGCTTAATATCTGCACGCAAACCAACCTGTCTTGATGTAACTATAGCCTTCAAAAAGCGTGATGCGGGACGATAACTCTTGTAACACTTTACCCTAAAACTATCGCCGAATATCGGCGTTCCATTCCTTTCGATGTGGTTATACCAATAGAAACCCCATCTGCCATTCCAGAAGAAGCCCATGGGCCATAGTACCGGTATCAGCAAAAGGTGTACTCGCTATTGCGTGTGCCGCCGTTTGTCCGGCATTTCTATGCCATATCACCCTCCTTAACGTCTTTCCTCAATTTAATGAGATTTGACCACACTCTAATTTATCTGGGGGAATTCGATGTCAAGTCCAAATACATGAAAGCTAGTCGCACAAACGGAAGAGGGGGGACCATAGCTGGGATACGCAGCTCCACTTCCGTATTTATTCTTAGGATCTCTACCTCTACTACCGGTATATCTAAATATTGGGAGAGAATATTAGCTGGCTGGGTAAAAATAGGCACGAATTTAGTCGCATCTTCCCGTGATATGATGCAGTACATACCAGAGTTAGAACCCGGCACACTCACTGTTATCTATCGGGGAACTGCTCCCATAGTGGCGACAACACCCTGCTGGTAAATATCCTGTAGTTTGGCTACCGGTAGAGGGGCAGCGTTGGGTAAGCATAGTGCTTCATGCTGCTAAGAAACAAAGGAATACAGCGAGCGAGATGGGCTCATTCAGAGTCGGGCTCCCGCACCCTCTGCCCATTCCTTTCGCGGACCTCTCAGCACTGTATTCAAGACTCCCAACAAGGATAGGCTCGACAAGAGCTGACTGGCCAGGGGAGATTGGGTGTTGCTCCAAGCGATACATAGGAGGCTAAAAAATGGCTATTCAGGACCTCCGTCCCCAGAGCCTTATGCACCATCGTTTATCACTCTGCTTCGAGCCTTCGAGCAGCTGACCAGAAGCGGGTAGATTGAAACTTTGATCAAAGATAAGATAAACAGACCTGGAATCCTTTTTCACGTGTTTTGTGGCCTCCGTTGCAACCACACTGCTTCTCCCACAAAATCTCCATCCCTGATCTTTGAACTCTTCGTCGCCGAAGCTCGAGCTTCATCCCACTCAGACGATACATTCTTGGACGGGGGGTCAAGGAATGGATTTTCTCAAATCAGCCGTAGCCTCGGCTATCTCCAAAGGACCTCCATTTCCCTATACTTTCGGCGACAGAGTTGATGTGGATAGTTCCATCTGGGGTCTCTACAACGGAACTAAGAGGGTACTCACCGTCGCCTAGAGAGCTATGGTCTCATGCTAAAATAATCTAGGAAGACGGTTCAAATTGCAGTATTTTTTCTTTTGAGATCAATGATTCTACTAGGAGCAGATTACCACTAGCTAAAAATGCTCTTCGCAAGCTGCGCACACTACGACACCCGGGGGTGGTCAGAATTATAGACTCAGTGGAGACAGATACCTATATATATATCGCTACGGAGAGGATAACACCTTTGAGCTGGCATGTCCGGAGGGAAGCTTTGAATACAGAGACGATCAAGTGGGGGCTTCATAGTATTGCTGTATGCCTTTTTTCTTCGCGGACGGTGTTATTAGTGAACACGCGTGTTTGGCACTAACGTATGGATGTACTAGATCACCTTGAAATTTATCAATGAGGAGGCTGCATCTATTCATGGTAATATCCGAGCTTCCTCGATATACACTACAGAAAGTGGTGAATGGAAGCTTGCTGGGTTTGAAGTTCTTAGCTCCATGAAAGATGATGACCCGATCACATATGTACGCGTAATCTTCACTGCACCGCATATCGCAGTGTTAACAGTTGTGATAGAAATTTGGTGGCTTATTACCGGATTCTGGGAGATACGCTGCGCCTGAGGTGGTGAAGGGCGGTTGGGATACTCTTAGAAAGTGAGCTGTATTTCTTATATGGAACTAAATCCAGTAACTAACCTATCTCTCCCATAGCCAGCCAATACACGTCGCAGATTCTTGGAACTTTGGTACTTTGATATACGAGGTCTTTAACGCTGGAGCGTTCACAAATAGTGAGCAACTAGCACAGGCGAAGAAGATACCACCAGATATGGTAGTGTCATATAAGCGTCTTATACAGCAAAACCCAAAAACCAGATTGTCAGTAGCTCATTTCCTAGAGCAAGGGAGTCGTGATAGAGCATTTTTTGATACACCACTGATCCATGTCGCACGATTTGTGGAGAATATGGGTGTCAAGAATCAGGACGAACGAGAAGAGTTCCTGCGAGAGCTTGAGGAGACTGGTGACCAGTTTCCGGAAGACTTCTTCAGAGCCAAGATATTACCGGAATTGCTGAAGAGTGTGGAGTTTGGAGGGGGTAAGTTGTGCTCCACGCCGCGACAATCAAGGGCGGAGTTGACCGGTTATTGCAGGCGGACCGAAGGTTTTCTCGGTAGTCTTGAAAATCGGAGAGAAACTCTCCGACGAGGAATGGGAGTCCAACATCACGCCCTGCATTATCAGACTATTTGCCGTCCCGGATCGAGCAACCAGGGTGTTTTTGTTGGATAATCTACCGAAGATGATAGGCCATCTTCCAAACAAGGTCGTTAACGACAAGGTATTTCCGGAGATGTTGACTGGGTTTTCAGACGTTGCGCCAATAGTGCGAGAACAAACCGTCAAGGCTGTGCTGGTGGTTGTTCCAAAGGTAAGCGAAACTTTTCAAGCGGTTCTCTATTTTGCGAGCTGACTAGGGCCCGGGCAGCTTTCGGATCGTAATATCAACGGTGATCTTTTAAAATATCTCGCTAAGACCCAAAACGACGAACAGCCGGGGATCAGGACGAATACCACAATTTGCTTGGGTAAGATTGCGAGGAATCTCGGCCCTAATGTGAGGAGTTTTCGACTGCTGCAGGCCATCTGGAAGGATACTGATGTTCCATTGAATAGACCCGTCAGAAGGTTTTGACCGCCGCATTTACTAGAGCCCTCAGAGACCCATTCGTGCATGCCCGGAATGCAGCGTTGCTGGCATTGGGCGCAACTGCAGATATATTTGACGAAAATGATTGTGCCGTCCGATTGCTTCCGGCAATCACACCTTCTTTAGTGGACAAAGAAAAGTAAGTTCCAGTATATAACTGACGGTCTCTCACATGAGAGTAGTTGCTGAATGATCTCCTCATCATAATTAGGCTTGTCCGCACTCAAGCCAACAAAACGCTCGAAGTATTCCTCCAGAGGATCAAGACTCTCACAGCAAACTACCCAGACACGGCTGTACCTAACCCCACCGTAACAGATTCTGGGGCTGCGGTTCCCCGCATGGGGACTCCCCAAACTGATGAATCCTCCTGGGCCGGCTGGGCGATCAGCAGCTTCACAAAAAAACTCAGCGCCACCAGCGGAGAAATCGAAAGAGCGGCCTCCCCAAGCGGACTAGGTAGCGAACCCCGGTCCGCCTCGGCGCCTACCACCGCCGCACAAGCCCGACCCGGCCTATCTGTGGGAGCAAGAACCGCCTCCGCCTCAACCCACAGGAAAGTCCTCTCACCGGCAACACCCGTCCGCTCTAGCTTCCTCGGCGATGAAGACAACGAAGGCAACGACCCGGACGCCTGGGGTGACCTAGATGAAGAGAAATTCTTTGATGCGGAGGACTCGTCAGGTGCCACGAAACCCAAGCCAGCAGATACTAGATCATTCGATGGGTGGGGAGAGCCGGATATCGCCTCCATGGCTAATAAATCTAAAAACCCATTGCCTAAAGGCCTCACTAAGAAGGCTACGGCATCGGTGAAAACAGCACCGCGAGTAGGCGTTGGAAGTGCCTTCTCGAATGCGAAAGGCAATGTCGCGGCGGTGAGGAAGCCTCTGAGTAAGACGACGGGTATGAAGCCCATCGCTGCTAGGACGAAACTCGCTCCCGCGCCGGTAGCTAAGGCGGAGGTGAAGGCGGATGCCTGGGACGATGATCCGGGTGGATGGGATGATGGGTGGGATATCTGATTTTTGATTTGAATATGCGACCTAGTAATTCGTTGTCCGGCGGTAAGCTGGTAGATAGATGGAGGAGGGATAGGTAATTATAGGGGTTCACAGAAAGGAGGCATGTGAGAAACTTGAGATTCACTTGGATTTAATGAATGTTGAGGTATGGCAGTACCTTGGGCGTATAGGGTTTCGATAATTGTTCTAGAATGGAATAAAAAGATTGGTTCAAATGTTTTGCATGCTGCTTCATGGGATCTCACTCATGGTGGACTGCCTGCTGGTGGCTGTTGGTGGGTTTCCAGTGATTTGAGAACACTGCGACCAGAGGTCGAGGAGCGGTAGAGGGTTTTTTGGTCGAGTTTGTTGAATGCAGCGCATACGCATCTCCATGTAGGTTAACTGGAGATTGCTCGCGCTATGTAGGGTCTTCACTCTCTTTCATCCGCTCACTGGTTTGTTCTGCCTAGTATTATAGTCTATCATACGTATCTCAGCAGCCCGAGCACTATGATCTTGCTGTTTAGCGACGAATTGTTCATACCCAAACCCAGCGCCACCTGGCACAGGAACCTACATAACTCAAAAATCTCTCTTCACAAAGCTTTTCGAGGTAAGATTATTCTAACCGTACATTCTACGAACCCTTCCATGCACCAACCCTGATTTACCGGGAAAGTGCAATATCGTCTATCCTCAAAATCATCTTGCAAGTTTCCGCCGCTAATTCTATGGCACTGGTGCTCACCAGCAACGGCTGCAGTACGCTCTCGTCAACGATGTTGGTGACAGCACCCCTTCTAACACTAACCCCTGCAGACTTCTCTCCTTTCTCATGCCTGTTTCTAAGCTCTGTGACAACGCGGATGCTGTTTAGGCCGGCGTTTTCCGCAAGAGTTGTAGGGATGACCTCTAGGGCTTCTGCGAACTCTTGCCAGCAGACCGACTCTGTGCCTGTGAGAGCAGTGGCGGCTTTCATCAATGCGCGGGAAACTTCAATTTCGGGTGCGCCGCCTCCGGCGATGAGGGCCCTAGATATTCAGTTAGCGACAGGAAATAAGCGAAGGTAGGTTTCAACATACTTCTTCTTCACGAGACATCTAATGACGCAAAGAGCGTCATGCAAGGAACGCTCAGCCTCGTCAAGGATCATGGAGTTGGCTCCACGGCACAGCACTGAGACGGTTTGGCCAACGCTCTTGACACCAGTAACTTTTACAATGCGGGCTCCTGCAGACTGTACTTCCTCAATGAGGTCTGCCGTCCCAAGCTTGTCGTCGGTGAAAGAGTCGATATCGGCAATTGGCTTGCATCCGGTGCTCTGTTTACGAACCAGAGTTAGAACATGCGCCAGCGCAATCGAGTAGCAGGGCCCCTATAAGGGGAAACCGCCGTGTACAGACCTTGCAGATAAACTCAACCTCATCACGTTCAATATCCTTGATTGCTAGAATATTCAACTTGGCCAAGAAATGTAAGGAAAGATCGTTGACGGCGTCCCTAAGAATTGACTTTTGTATGAACAGAACGTTACACTTAGCCTTCTTGATCTTCTTGCACATATTAAGCAAATATGTCCGCTCTTCCTTCAAGATCTTGTCCATTTGGCGATAGTCATTGACAACAATTTGATTTTCCATCTGTTAGATCACCAGTTAGCCCGTGTTGACTTCACATTAGTTCTAACAATTTGAGCGTAAACAAACATCAGGCTTGGGTGGTGACAGTTGAAACTGGATCAAACCGATCTTAGCCTTCTCCATCCTCGATGGGCCTCCGGAGCCTTTGAGAACATTCTGGGTCAGAACGAGCCCATCCACAAGCTCTGTGTCATCAATTGTGCCTCCAACCTTCTTAACTATACGGATATTGTTTAAGTCGACGTTCTCGGCAATAGCGGGGCTGATGACTCGCAATACGGCGTCAACGGCCATCGGTCCAAGGAGAGTAGAGTATTGGGAAACGATCTTGCTAGAAAGTGAGGTGCTCGCTGCATCGAGGAGTGATTGCCGGTCTGTAAGTGCTACAGGGGTTGACATCTCGGTGAGAATCTCAACAGCCTTTGCAGCTGCTCTTTGGAAGGATTCCGCGATGACGGTGGGGTGGATGCCTATCATCCAAATTAACCACCTCACTCCCTATACTCTTCTGGCAAGTGGATCACCTTTTGATAAGAGCTTCTGCGCAGCACCTAGGAGACTCCCAGCAATAACGACAACAGAAGTTGTTCCGTCCCCAGCTTCGACGTCCTGAGCGGCTGATAGATCTACCAACTAAGGGTATCCACAATCAGTAAAAGGCCACGGGGAGTTCCACCTCTAGCATCTCCGGGGAAGAGATATATACCATCTTCGCCGCGGGATGCATCACAGCCATATCTTTCAGGATAGTATGTCCGTCATTGGTGATCAACGTATGCCCCTTCCCGTTCTGAATCATCTTATCCATTCCCCTCGGGCCAAGTGAAGTCTGTGAAGTACCATCAGTAAGAATTACCCCCTCACCGATGGAGCCTAATAATACCCTGATAGCGTCGGCCACGGCTGAGTGGACACAATGAGTTAGTTACGACACCAAAACACATACAATGACAGTAAAGGTAAAACACCTCTCGCAGCAATGATGTTTGCCGTTCGCACAGCCATAGGCTTCTCCTTCAGACTTGACGTATTAGCCATAACCGGCCCATGAGATGCTGTAGCTGCCATTTCTGTATGGTGTTGTGGATTATGCGAATTGTAGAACCTCAATAGAGCTGGAGGGGTGTTGAGGGGCACTCTTTTCCATCGGATCCACCTCAAGATTTCTTTTTTAGAGATAAGATGATCGAGATAAGGAAATATTCTTGGCAAACCCTTGAGGCGTTGTTGCAAACAACTCGTGAGCCTCCTCAGTGAGCTGCCTCTCTCGCCTAGGGGATTTTTTCTGACGGCTGTCATCATAGAATACAGGTCGTGGCTTCCCCGGGATTTATATTTTTCTAAGGCAGAGAGTGTCAAGAAAAAATGGAATTTGGGGTCAGATATGAGTGATATCACATGATTAAACCACTGAAGTGGGAGTCTTTTCGGAGCCCTCAATATAGACAAAGATTAGACCTCTCCCAGAGCTTCTCGGCATGCTTAACCGGATCTTTTCGGTTCAGGGAAAGACCTTGGAACTTTGGATGATGATCATGAACATTGTTATGATAATGTTATTATTTAGGTAAATAAAAACCCATATACAGGATGATTTTTTATAGAGTTCCGTATACCGCCCCAGCACGTGTCGACGTATCTTTTACCTTCCGTTGTATCGGCAGGGGTTTCCTGCTGAGCTCGCAAAGCAACCTCCAGGGGGTCGGGAGAGCGCCTGCAGATGGTTGAAGGTATTATATGGGCCCTCTGTATGATCACTCGAAACCACAACATGAAAATCATCAATAAGCTTTTCTATAACCACTTAATAGCTTAATTAAACTTAATGAGTCCTTTAATCGACCCCTAACACTTAGGTGATCCCCTCCCTAACCGCTGCCTTTCCATTTTTTATGTTGGGTTTTTCTGGGGTTTTAGATCGCACTTTTCATTCGGACACCCCTGGTCAGGCGGGCAATCCGCACTCCCATCCATCTCAACCCATCGGTCAATCGGTTTACCAGGTCCATTGTCAGTCTCCTCAACTACTACAACTACATATCCCTCCCTAAGCCAATAGTTCGGTATATATCTTCCCCGTGGGCCGGTCGAGGTGACGACACCTACATTACCTACAATCCCCTTTTCATTACCTAGTCGTTCGTTACATAGTAGCTCCGGGCTTCAGTGTCTGGCAGGACGACGGTGAAACTGGCATCCACAATGGCGGCGCAGAAGCATTAATATCCGGACTCGACGAGAGTGGTTTTGATGTCCAAAGGATGACTTCATCTGGAGGGCGGAGGTGGTGTCTATCCCGTACTTTATCAGGGCTTGCGTCCCAGCCAGGAGTATGCACGATTGGGGAATAGACATCTTCAGGTATCTTTAGCGGGGCGATAAAGTTATACCTCTACCGAATCAAGCAATCGTAGGATACTGAGTTTGAATTTGAATCTTGTCTGAAATCGATAAATTGTGGTTCACTTTGGCTGAGATAGAAACTCGTATATCCACCGAGTGTTTTGGCTGGGGGTAACAGAAGCTAGGATTTTGGGCTCCCATTACAACATCAAGTATCTGGGGTATTTTTTTCTGCCACTGATACTCGCTGGCGTGGCGACGATTCGAGTGTGTTAACACGTTTTTCAATTGCACTTGACCTTGCTTGCACAAAGGTCACTCGACGACTGGTACTGTTCCATAGCTAGTACTTTACTGAGCGCGGTCGAAACACACGAAGGTGCAATTATGTCGGCAAGGAAAGTTGAATAAACGAAGGCGATAGGAGAAGCGTATGACCTACGCGGGCAATGAAGCCTTATAACTGTTAGAATGTGATGCCTTAGGCGCTGTATTTTCAGGAACCTGGATGGAATTTGGTAGAATACTCACACCCTCCTTATTTATAGGCCATCCGTTCTTAGTTTGAACGGGGGTTCATTTTCTGGGCTTGCCGCTCTTCCGGCGGCGGCTGTGGCTTGCTGGAGTCTGCATCATATCTCATCACTCGGTCCATTTTACGCGCTAACCGACACCTAAACATCCAGATTCCGACACCAACAAGAAGAAACTTTGCTAGCCGTACAGAGTAGCAATAAACATACAGACAGGGCGCCCCCATACAAAGATAGAATACAAAATTGAAACCTGTGTAGCCCCGGCGAGGGAAAGAAAAGGTTGGAGAGCACAGACTAAGGAAGGGTCGCCTTTTTTTCATGTCGAAATCATTGAGAAAAGGAGACTAAAAAAACCCGCACGCCTCTTTCCGTAATGCCGAGAAACGAATATGAATAAACATAAATCCAGGAGTTAGTACAAATGCATTTACAAAACGAAGAAACCTTCCGCCCGGCTCAATTGCCTTGTCGAGATGGCCACGAAACTAGACTGAAAAATGGGTAGCCTGGGCTGCCGGGGCTAGACAACCTTGATGCTGATCAAGCCTGCCGACTGCCGACTGCCGGATGGGCGCGATATCTCGTGCGGAAATGGAGTCAAAAAGATGAACTTCGCAACCCTGACATGCCAACTGCACCTCTAAAGCATCATACTTCTTCGCCTGGCTCCAATTCCTGGCCCGGGTAGGCCTAACCTTCTCCGTTCATCATCACCTCCATCCTCATTCATCAAATGCCCGCTGCTTTTTGTACCTCTAACTGCCCTTGCTCCCTCACTACCGATTGGACCTCCGCCAAGCGTCACCCGTCTAGGCCCACGAGCACTTTCGAAAACCCCTTCGTTATCCTCCACGTTGGTAGATGATGGTGGAAGATGGCTATAAACCTTTCTTCGGCCGGTGCTGGAGTCAATCAAAGTTCGGTGGTTACAGCTAATGGAAGGGTCGGGACCTTCAGTAGTTACCGTTTTTCGTTTCCCCTCGCCATATCCAGAGACCGCTCTGGACCTGCCTTCCCCCTCATTGCCAAGGTTCATACCATCAATTGGGCAGTGTAGACTACTAGTCCTCCTCTTCCGCTGGGAAACCACGCTGGGAGGTAGCCCTGACCCTAGCTCTTTCTCTCTTCTTTCTCTGCTTGGCTTCCTTTCTAATAAACCTCCGATCCCTGTTTCCTTGTGATTTCTTGGATCCTCCGATCGCGAGGTCTGCGTTGGCGGTGGCATGGGTGGCAGATTTAACCACAGATCCTCATCGTCTGCATCTTCCGAGTCCTCTCTTTTAACTTCGAGTTCACCTTCCGCCGCGGGTTCCTTGCTCCTGGACCGTCCAATAGTGTTGCGCTTTTGGGGCCTACTCTCACCCCTGGCCGCTTCGGCAGCTTTGTCGTCCCGCCTCATCTTGTCACGTAGATTTGGCAATGCGTAATTGACCCCCGATTTTGCTCGTCTGGAAGCTCGCACGTTTGTAGGTTGCTCAGCGTCTGGCGGAGGTGGGTCGACATCTCGAGCATGAGAACTGCGGTAGGCTTTCATTGGGGGAGGGGGGTTGAGGTCGACTTTTTCGAATCTGCCATTGCTCTTCTCATCTTTGCCTAAGGCAGAGGTTATGCTTGCGTGCTTTAATGGTGAATTGGCGGGATCAGAGTTGGTACTTTCTAATTTCGAGCGTTAGGCACGTCGCGACCCTTCAAACGGTGTGGGGAGGTATTAAAAAGATGCCGGAACTTACTGGGCCCCAATGCTCTTCTGCTGCTAGTAGAAATGGCGGGCACAATAGGCGGTGCATATTCTTCATCAGTGGAAATAGCAGCTTCTTTCCTCTTTCTCACGTCAGAATTCAACACGAGCCGGACTATCTTAGACGGAACCTCCTCTCCCTTAGTCTTGTGTTTTCCCTCCGGCACTTGATCTTCCTCTGCGCGTTCATATGCCTCCGCGGTCGCCGCGCTCTCGGCTTCCCCTGTTGACCCCGCTACCTCGGTCGGCCGCTCGGACATTCTAGAGAATTTGAATTCCATGTCTGCCACCAATTCCATAACCGCCTCTGCTTCTCGTTCAAACTTGCGCTTGGAGGCCTTACTTATGGTGTTTTCGTTTGACGGCGCGGGTGGTTGAGTTTTTGGTGGAACAGCAGGTTTGTTGAGCACCCCTAGATCTGATGCCATAACACTGTCTCTCCTCCGTCTCGGCCGGGTATCGAGTAAGCTGGAGACGGGAGGCTTGAGATCTTCATCAGAGTCGTCGTGTATATTATCTTCCGGACGCGGCGGGGGTAGGTTGATTTCCTCGAAGCTAAGACATAGGAGGTTAACCAAAGCGTTCGTAATCTTGTGTTTTATTATGAAATGCTAAGTATAACCAAGACATAGGGAGAGGAAGTACTTCAGACTGCTCCTCCTATGCTCTTCCACGTTGAGACTATTTCGACGGGAGCGAGCATCCTCGTGAATCGCAGGTAACTGCCCATCGTGCATCTCTCCCAGCATGAGTTGGCTTTTCCATATCCTCTGGTGAGGTGAAATTATATGGGCCCTTGGTTGCCTAATTGGAGATTCGCCTGCAATAAGAAGTTAGTAACTTCGCTCAAATCTCGAATCATAAGCCGCTTGCGACTTTCAAAACAATCGGATAGCCACCTTCTGGCGATGTCGTTATAGCTTGTCCCAACCCCTTCACAATTTCGTCCAACTCTGCAACCTTCTCCTCCAACTTCTTCTTAGTAGCTTCGACACTCTCTACTACCACTCTGGCCTTTTCACGCCTATCTAATGAAGCCTGTAGTTTGATCACCTGCTCCCTCAGCTCAATGTTTTCAGTGAGCAGACGGGTTGTTTCGTCTTCCAGATTTCGAATTCGGACTGACTGGGTGGAGTTGACCCTGCGGCAATCAGTATCAACGGTTCACCCTGTCACAGTCATTGGGTAAATGAATGATGCGGTGGTCGGCCAACTAACCTAGCTATTTCACGATTCTGGCGGAGGAATCGCTTCTTGACTATTGGCATATAAATGAGCTTGGTTAGAAATCATGCGATTCGAAAAAAAAAAAGGATGGGTAAACAGGCATAGAGCATAATTTCAATCGTGTTCAGCATGTCAGGTAGACTGTAAACAAACTTACGTGCTTCTAGCGACTCCGTCTGGGGATCGTTAAGTCTTGCCATGCATTAAAGAAGTAATATAAACTGGCCCTTAAGTGGAGAATTGGTGTCTAGTTGAAGAGAGAAGAAAAAAAGGGGAAGGACTAATGATGTGGTGGAGGACTGGAGAAGTTATGGGGGAGGGTAGATAGAATGAGCGGTGGATATGGTGTCAACTAACATTCGGAAGCAAGAAGTGCATGGGAGGGGAGCCGGAGTTGCTTGTTGATGTTTCGCCTAAGTAGGTTAAGCGTATGTTTTTTCCTGCGCGACCGCGTCCTGTCCATGGCAACGAGATGGTCTGTGACGGTGCGACCCACTAACTTTTATTGTCTAACCTTTTTCATGGCTCGGGAGGTCAGACTTGCCCCTCCAACACCGCCTCCTCAACATCCCTTGACACTGATTATCTTTCAACGTCCTAAAGATGGCTAACCCATACCCGAACCGGTATTCTCAGCATTTTCGGCAGCCATCTGCTTCGGGACCATCTGGTATGGGAGGATCTCAGCAATCCCCCGCTTTGGTTGCCCGGATAAACGAGAAGAAGCAAGAACTTGAGAATCTACAAGCCCTACGGGATTTATCAGCGGGGCTAGCATCACAGATGCAGCAGTTGGAAGAGAAGCTGGGGACATTGGCAGATGGAACGGAAGGTTATTATCCCCTGCCAATCTCAGATTGACAAATGCTAACAGGCCCGGTTGTACAGCTATTGCCGCGGTGTTATCTAATTGGCACAATGTACTACGAGCCATAGCTATGGCTTCTTGTGAGTTACTGGATGTGTGAATAATAATGAAGGAACAAGTGCTTATTGTTGTAGCTAAAATACCCAAACCAAGGGATCCCGAAGCTGACGACAACCCGTTCGCACCTAAGAAGGAGACGGATGAAAATGAAGGCCTAAGAAGGGACGAGAATGGTGTCCCTATGCCACAAACACTTGTCAGAATCCCGGTACTACCACAACCGCCCAAATGACCGACCGGGTTGGATTATATGAGATCGCCGCTCTCTTGTATTGGTCGGGAGCTTATTCTCGGTTTGGGGATGTGATTGATCGCATGTAGTTGGAGTTCGGAGTTTTGTTGAATCGTCCATAAAAATCGAGATGCCGGCACGCAGAGGTCAAGGGACACAGGCCCTGAATAAAGGGAGTAATGCATTCCATCTCCTTGATCTCCTTGACCTTTCGAATCCCCTCCCCCAGACGTAATATCACGTGATTTAGTGACTAAACCCCTAATGACATCAGCCCTGAAATCCCCCACACTTCCCATTGGAAACAGTTCCTCTTCTTTTCTCTTTAAACCATATTTGTATTCGGAAACTTCCCCCACTATTTTCAAATAACATACAATCTACGTTACTAAACCTAAATTGTCCAGACAAGGCTTTTTTACAAGAACAATGGCTGACCACTCCCACTGCCACGACGAGCACTCCCACGACCACGGGGAAGGCGCCCATGACCATTCCGGTTTGTACCTCTTTAGCCTCCGTACACAAGGTGAAATCCAATTTACTAACTCTACAGACGACGTCACACCCGCCATTCAATCCTCCCTCTACAAGCACATAGACTTCGACGGGATAACCACTCTAAACGAAGCGACTCCCGGCAGCGGACGAGATGTCGTTAGGAAATCTTGGGAGGACCGGCTCACGAGCACTCCCATTGTCGAAAGTGACGCGGATGAGGAGCTCTTAATGTTCATCCCGTTCGTCCCCCTCTCCTCCCAACTCCCCTGGCTGATGAACAACCAATCGGGAGGTATTAAGTAGATAATGATATTAGATTTACCGGCCTCGTAAAGCTCCACTCGATCCTCATCGGCGCGGATCCCGGAGTCTCTGCTCCGAAAACCTTGAAGCTCTTTTCGAACAGGGACGATATGGACTTTAGTTCCGCTAGCGATACACAAGCCGTACAGACACTAGATCTCCCAGTGCCGCCTCCCGGTAACGATAGGGTTATGGAGATCCCAGTGAAGCGGGCGCTGTTCAACAACACTAGGTCTCTGACACTCTTCTTTGAGAATAATCACTCGGATGGGGAGGACGTTACGCAGATCACTTATTTGGGGTTTAAGGGGGATTGGACCGAATTGAAGAAGGAGCATGTTGTTGCCTTGTATGAGGCTGCTGCAAACCCAGCGGATCATAAAAACTTGGTTCCAGGTGCGAAATATGGATCTTTGGGGTTGGGAGGGAGACAGGGTGATGGGTTTTGAGGTGATGAGAGGACGAGAGCACTTGCTGTGCTGTCGAACCTTCGGCTGGGGTCAATACTTGGTCTGCCCGGTTTGGCCAAAGATCTTCAAAGGCTTGTCTCGCGGTTTATGTTCTTCGCTCTAACTGGAATGTTGTCTTAAGCGGGAGTTCTTAAGAAGTTCTATCTCTCTTTAAGGTTCAGCCCTAGCATGCGCGTTGCCGATGCTTCTTTATTCCTTTCTTGAGCGTGTATTTTTAGGTGCTTGTCTCGATCTTTCTATCGATAACCAACCATCTAGCATCCATGAAAGGCAAGTGCTCTAGAGCCAGCATGCCACCCCGCAGCATCGATTGATCCACATTTCACACATTCGTAAGACAAACCGAGTATAATGTGAAGGAAAACGAAATCCAGCCGCTATTGAGAATCGGAAAAAATATACATATTTAGACTATCAGCGCCCCACCAAACTCCATAGTTAACTACGAAGGGGCTTCGCCGTTTTTCCTAAATGTGACCTTCTCAACGCCGACGCTCTCGACCCCCTTCTCGTCTGTGCGGAGTTGGTAGACATAGAGCACAAGTACACTTCCTTGGACCTTTAAATAGTTAGACCCTACTCCAACCAGTGACTAACCAGAGCCAAACCTACATCCATCAAGCAGAAGCTGGGAACAATAGGCTCGTCTGTTGAAACCCACCCACCAGAAATAGCACCAGTTGCAGATCCTACGCCCAATCAGCACCTTGTCTCCCAATTCCTGAGCCAAAGCCCCTAACCTGGATTAATGAAGAACCTCCCCTCAAGCTCATAGGCCTCAAATCGATGAGTACCACCCCAAACCAGCACATCACAATCAAGTCTCCTTGCTTCAATCAGTAACGAATCACTGTCGCCCTGTGGTACAATGGTATGACCGTGGGTAAATCCAATACGCAGATTCCCGTGGATGACGACCTTCGATAGAGGAAGATTAGTAGCTTCAGTGTCGAAATCGCCCTTGACAATTTGTAACTCTGGAGCTACGCTTCGGAGAAAATCATAGGTTTCTTTGTCCGTCAGGTTCCCTAGGCAGAGGATCTGCCCAATCTTTCCAGGAGAGAGGAGTTTGCGGAACTAGACATCATTAGATGGCGGGGTTGGGGGGGGGGGGGGGTGGATGAGGGGGAGTGGGAGAGGAAACACCTTGGCTGGGATGTCCTATAAAGGAATTAGTTTACTTAATATTCGAGCAAGCTTGAGAGGTCAAGGAAAGATATTACCGGAGCTCTATCTGGGATATGGAGATCTCCTATGCAAAGAACCAATCGGGAAGCCATTTGAAGTAATTAAGATATTAGACTATACTGCTTTGCTTAGTGGGTTGTCTCCTGTTAAATAATCAGTTTGGCTATTAGGAAAACATGAAAAAGTGAGGTAAATTACTGACTACCTTTTGATTGTGGCTCTGGCAATTACTAGCTGGTAGTGATGATGTTAACGGTGGTAGTGATCGATGCCGTCGGGATATCAGTAACTGAAATACCCACCTTCCAACCAAAGGCCTGAACCGAGCGCAAAGTTACGTAAGATAACCCGACAGCTCTCGACATCACGTGAGCTAAGCCTCAACACAAACTTCCCAGCCCGAGTGACAATCTGTCACGGTTCTCACTCATCAATTAGTCCAATTCTGGGCCCCCGACGGCGCCCAGCCACACTTCTATCACTTATCTTGCCTACTGGCGGTCACCGTGTCGTATCAAAAGCGATGCTCGGTAATTGCCGTGATATACCCGAGATTCCCGGGCTCCCCGCACTCCCTTACTCCATTTCCCTTTGTTTCCTCGTGTCTTCCCCGTATCGTACTGGCACATCACTTGTCCTCGAACGCACGAATCACCGTTCAACATCATAATACTATATCTGTTTTGGCTGTAGCGAATCACCCCCTGTTGCCCCCCAGACAGAAATTTGAGACAGAATGTCTGCTCAGGCGGACCACCCTACACTTCTGATCCCGGGACCGATTGAATTCGATGATGCAGTCCTAGGATCTATGGGCCACCCAAGGTACTTCTTTTCACTATCTTCAATTCTTCGATACCTTGTTGGGTTATTGAACGACCCTAACAGTTGGTGAATTTAGTGAGAGCCATGTCGGACCTGCCTTTGTGAATGCTTTCGGAGAAACTTTGTCGATGTTGAGGAAGCTTTTCATTACTACAGATCCGAAGTCACAACCATTTGTCATTTCTGGCTCTGGAACTTTGGGCTGGGATTTCGTAGCTGCAAACTTGGTAGAAAAGAATGATGAGGCTTTGGTTTTGCACTCTGGTACGTAGTACCTTGGCAGTGGCGATATGATGCTTTTTTCTTTTTAACAAACATTGCTAGGTTACTTTGCCGACTCATTCGCTACGTGCCTCAGTGTATATGGAGCTATTCCTACACAATTGAAGGCTCCTATCGGTTCCCGGCCATCTCTCGAGGAGATCGAAGCAGAATTGAAGCAGAAATCTTACAAGGTGATCACAATCACCCATACTGATACATCTACTGGTGTTCTTTCGGATGTCAAGGCTGTCTCTGAGCTGGTGCACAAAGTATCCCCGGATACTCTAGTTGTAGTTGATGGCGTTTGCTCCGTTGGCTGCGAGGAGATCCGCTTCGACGAGTGGGGAATCGATGTGGTTGTCACAGCATCCCAGAAGGCCATTGGGGTGCCTGCGGGACTATGTATAATGATGGTGAGCGGAAGGGGGATTGACAGGTTCAAGGCCCGCAAGACTCCACCGTCAGCATACTTTGCATCATTTGCAAATTGGCTCCCAAGTACATCACCTTTGTTTCGATCGCACTAAGAGTTTCGAGGCTGACAAAACGTCAAGTCATGCAAAATTATGAAGCTAGGAAGCCCTCGTACTTTGCCACCCCCTCACCACAACTGGTTCGTGCTCTACACACCTCGCTCACTCAGATTCTCTCCGCGCCCCTGGACTACCGATTCCAGAAGCATAAGGAAGTTAGTCAGAAGGTCAAGAAAGCTGTTGCAGAGTTAGGTTTAAGGCAGCTGGCAGACAAGCCTGAGTGTCAGGCAAATGGAATGACTGCTATCTACCTCCCGGAAGGTGTCGCTGCCCCGGACCTTCTTCCAAAACTCACGGCTAAAGGTGTTGTGTTCGCTGGTGGATTACATAAGGAAATTGGTAGGATCTGGATCTCACTGAAAGGAAATAAGGCTAACAATAATGATTTACAGTTACCAAATACATTAGATTGGGGCATATGGGCGTTAGTGTTACCAGCGACGATCTGGGACACATTGATAAGGCAATTGAGGCCCTCAGGAGCAGTCTGGCAGAAGCTGGCTACAAACAATAGGGTAGGGGCTTCCACTTGGGTACATATAGACGAAATTACGCATGAGGGCTTCGAAATGAAGCAACTCGATACTTCGCAAGTTAGGCCCCTGGGGCTGCTGTTCAAAAGTGATCGTACATATTATGATATCATATGAAACCGTGATTTAACTATGATAGAGTGCTTTTGTCCCGCCCCAAGCCTCCGATCTGCTAAGGCTCCACGTGTGTTGGAGCCGCACAGCGACAGACCCTTTTTCCATCAGCCCCCACCAGAACTCCACTTCACGAGCGAACCCCACCACACAACAGTCCAATCCTGGTATTCTCACAGCGAAAAGTATATTTTCTCACTCTGAGAATTCTTAGAACCCCAAAGAGGCCTCCAGTGCCATCATGGTCTACTACTTTAGCTCCAATGTTGTAGATCCTCCAGCATTCATCTATGTCGGTAAAGACAAAGTCGAGAGTACACAGCTTCCCAGCCTCGAGAGTAACACGTTCAAGCCGGCTAACTAGACACAGATGAGGAGTTAATCAAGTATGGCTTCAAGGAAGACATATGGTGAGTACGGAATGCCCTTGCTTCCTCGCCGAGGTTAAGCTAACAAAGTCTAGGGTTCGTTAATCGTCATCTCTCTCTAAGTTTAGTCCCGCGAGGACGCTAATCGAATCCCCAAGTTCCACGCAGACAAACTCTCATCGGCACATATCTACCTTCGCCTCCCAGAAGGCAGCGACTGGGAGAGCATTCCGCAAGATCTCCTAACCGATTGTGCACAGCTCACAAAAGCCAACTCCATTGAAGGTATGCGAGTCCCGCTCCCGCCCCCGCACCCTAACCCCCACGATAAAAAGGCAGCTAAGACTAGCTTATAGGAAACAAGAAGGATAACGTCAATGTTGTCTACACCCCCTGGTCAAACCTCAAGAAAGACGGCACCATGGCCGTCGGACAAGTCGGCTTCAAAGACCAACGCAAGGTGAAAAAGATTCTGGTCGAGGCCAGGACCAACGCCATCATCAACCGGCTAAATAAGACGAAAGAAGAGCGGTTCCCAGACCTAGCAGAGGAGAAGGAGAAGCGGGAACGGGAAATCCGGAATCAAGAGACGAAGGCGATGCTTGAGCGGGTAAGAACTCCCCACCGCCACCGCCGCCGCCACTATTCCATAATTAGCCCACGGTACATGCAGGCGGGATAGTTGCTGATTGTGAATAAACAACTCACAGAAAAAAGAAGAGGCGAGAGTCGCAAAGGAACGCAAGGAGAAAGCCTGGCAGAAGGACCATGCCTACGATGACGTCTTTACTGAGGGTGCGCTGGAAGCGAACTCGAACCAGAACAGAGATGCCGCGTTCTACGACGACTTCTTGTAAATAGGAGAATCGCACCAGAACGTGTTCTCAGCTCTAATGGCCCATTTCAAAGCCGTTTCCCCTCATAAGTTTGTTTACAGGCAGCAACTTCTGGGCGTTTTGATCTATCCTCCTTGCGGTCAACGCATACGTAGTGGTATAAATCTAATCAACAGCCCTTTGGTTTAAATCCAGCGTGTGAGTACAGTAATAACAGATATATTTTCCCTCAAAATCTAGATTCCTCAACTGCCTTCGTGCCTTCAAATGCTCGCCAAAGTTGCTCACGGCGTAGTTAAGAGCCTTACTAAAGCTGCTAACGGAAGGTGTTGTGCTTACGAATACTTAGAGATAGAACTTGGTGGGGACGAGCACGTCGATCTCCAATACTAGCACAAGGTTCTTCTCACCGCGCATCGCCAATCTTGGCTTTAGTGATTTTGTGCAACTCCTAGTCTATCTCATGTTCCCCCGCTTTCAGGGGGACGGGTGATGCGCGGAATCCTGGATCGTGGATCACTCTTGCCGGTTCCGAGTGACCCTGCATGAGGATTACCCCACCTCAATTGTCAACCCTTGTCCAACCGCCGACCTACCGTACTGTGCAGTGTGCTGTACTCTTGCGCTGCACTGGCACATGTCCAGCGCCCACACACTTGTTGCCAAACTCCCGCTTTTACCATCTTCCCCCGCTATTTATATAATACCTTGAATTCACCATCCTCCATTGTTATCACCATTACCGTCACCAACCTTAGTAATAATATCAATAGCAAACAAGCAAGGAAGTGCAATGTCAACCACAATCTCATCTATTACGACCATAGCTTCACTCCCGGTGGAAATCCACTCTGAGATACTCCGATCACTACCTTGTTTCCGTGATGTGCGCAGTGCAATCCTCACCTCCCGACTCTTCCACAATGCGTGGGTGGACAGCCAGAACAGCATCATCAATGCCATAGCCCGAGAAACCGTCCAGCCATGGGAACCTCTGGTAAGGTTATACCTCGCGAGCCAGCAGAAGTTTGAAGCACCCGCAGGTCAGTTTCCCTCCCCCACCCCCTCAATGTCCCTCCCTCCATCCTCAGTTCCCAACCCATCGCCAGCCACTCACTCACTCGCCCCTGCAAACTAGACGAAGTCACCAACTACCGCCTAACCCTGCCCGCCATAACCTACATCTGCAAACGCATCGAAAGAGCGGAATGGCGGTACAAAGCCATGCTCTCCCGGACCTCACGCATGCGTGACTACCCCCACATCGGGGAAGGACCCAAACTGCCCCCGCGCGAGCCATGCCCTCTGGAACTCGACCTATTCGCAAGCACATACCACACCATGTGGCTCATAAGAGCCTACCCAACCAACCTCCGCGCCCCACTATTCTCGCGTATCGCGACGATGGACCTACTACGCATCCGGCAGCTGCAGAGGCACCTGTCCCCGCGCAATGGTGGCGGTGACACGGGTAGGCAGGTGCACAGGGAGTTTATGGGGAGGCTGCCGCACGGGAGCGGGGTTTGGGAGGGCATGGCGGAGAGGATGTTGGGCGGGGAGCCGTTCGCCTTGTGGAGGGAGGCGCAGGAGCGGGTTAGGGGGATTGAGCGGGCTATGAAGGAAGGTGTGCTGCCATGGCATCCGGGTGAGGGGGCTGTGGACATCGTGTGGGGGGCTGGTGGGGTGGAGGGGTTTACTGCGGTGTCAAGCGACGGCGGGCACGGTGGGATTATGGGGCTTTATAGGTATGTTTATCCATTTCTGGTAGATTCTTCCCTCCCTTCTTTCTTTCTCTCTTCGGGTAATGAGCTAACCGCCAGGTTAGGTGGCAGTGATTCCTTTTGTAGTTGATTTGTACGGATAGGGTGGGAATCATGGACGCTAGCATAATACTACTGTGCTTCCCCAAAGTATTTTTCATCTCTCCGAGCATCTCATTATCTACACTATCATAGTTCCGCAGGACCCGACAGCCCTTCTGTTACCCGTTATTCTAAGCTTTTGTTGAGCTTTTTTTATACTTTTGCCTTGAATGTACAATTGACACCCAAAATGTACGCCAAAGGCCCCCCTCCCGCAGTACATTCGCTCGAGTTTCCCGTGGAAAAAGGTATGACAGATAATGGGGAAGAAGAGAAAAGGAAAACGTTGGTATAAAACTTGGGGGGGAGGATGGGTCATCGGGCGCTATACACAAAGAAAAGATACATAGAAGAACCCCGTCGCAGATAGTATTCCCATGAGCCAAGCAATGAACACATACACACCCATTGCGCCGTGACGAAGAAGAAAGAAATCCACCCAACCTGCCATTGCATTTCATGTGACCCCTACAGCTAATCAATCACATCCCTTTATGCACCCCCACTTCCATTGGTTGCCTCTTCATATTCATCGCTACTCTCCTCCTCCTCCTCATCGTCCGATTCCTCAGCTTCGGCACGGGCCTCCGCTTCTTCCATCTGCTTTTTCAGCTCCCACACCTCTTTGCGGATCTTCTCGTCCCTAGCCATCCTTAATCTCTCCACTTCATCTACGCCCCCTGCCTTCTTAAGTTTACCCTCCTCCACAAACTCCCCGAGTTCCTTCTGGAATTCGGGGACTCTGCCTTCCAACTCCTTCTGTCTGGCCTTTTCCGCCTTCTCAATCGCCTCCAATCTGCCCTCGTGATTTGGTTGTAGAGCGCGCACCTCACTAAGCACACTATCTTTGGCTTCGGTAGGGTCGAGTTGATCGTCCGGATGCACCATTCCTATTGGGAAACCTCTGCTAGCAGATCTCATAGACCCGCTCACTCCATTGGCCTTGAATTGGGTCTCTGTGCACTGCTCCACAAGCTGGAACGTCTGTCCTGCTTTGTCAAGATCGTCCTGTAGGTCCTCGATGAGGTTTTCCTGCATGTTGAAGAAATCCTGTTCCTGGCAGACGAGCTCGACCTCCTTCTCCCAGACCTTGCGGAAAACCGGCTTCTCTCTCTTGATGTATTCGGCCATCTTTTTGAGCTCTGCTCTGGCTTGGGCAATTTCCTTCTTCACTTGGTTTAGATTACGTGCCAAAGGGCGGACGCCTCGTTGAACCACATCCTTCCGTAGATCTTCGACGGTATCCTGAAGGTCATCGACACGATTGACCAGAGCATCTGCATCATTGGCCAAGGCCTTTTTGCCGGCCTCAACGTAGGCACGACCCTCGTTAGGACCAAGAGCGGGGTTACTAGCCACCGCCTTGACCGAACTAGCTTTGGTCTTGATAGTAGACATTGAAGTGTTGATATCGGCAACAAATGTAGAATAAACCTGCCGGAGGACCGCCAAATCCTTTCGGAGGTCCCGAATTTCGCCAAGCTGCACGGCATTGTCCTGCTTTGCTGAGGGTGTGGATGAGGGGCTCGGCAGCAATTGAGGTTGCGACATCAGAATCGGGGTTGTCACGGGAGGTGCAACTGAGAGTTCTGCTATCTTCTTGGCTGCCTCTTCTTGTCTCTCAGCCACTCTCTGAATTTGCAGCCCTTGGCCGTCAACTGATCCCCGCAGTCCCTCAACCAGCTTTCTGAGGCTGCCCATTCCATCGTCGATATGTCTTTTGACCTCATCCAAGACTTCAATATTCAAGCATAACACGGCTCTATCCTTAACGTCTCTAGTGTCTTCAAGTTCGTATCGCACGCCAGAGACTGGATCCTGTAGATAGATTTCCGGGAAATCCTCCCCGGAAGGCGGGTTGTAATTAAATTTTGATATAAATAGTAACCGAAGGGAGGTGATTGACAATTCGTCTAAACCATCGGCAAGGTACACTTTTTTGATGGAGCGGCCGAGTTGAAGGAAAAGAGTGAGATCTTTGCCCAGTGGTGGGCTAGAATCTCGCCTGCTGTCAGGCCTCTTCGAACCTGTCTGAACCCCGCCCGAAACAGTCTTGGTAGGAGACATGGCCTTCATTTCACTCTTCTGGGGTGTCGGGGGAGATGTGCCGGTATCAACTTTAATCACGGGCTTCCCCTTGATGACCTCATTGTCTTTCGCAGGAACAGCTGGCGCCTCTCTCTCAATCTCTTTGACGGCAGGCGATGAAAGGTCGGTCTCTCGCTCTTCTGATATACGATTTACATTTCTCATTGGAGAAGTCTCACCACTCCGAGCCGACTTTGGTTGATAAGAACGCCTTACTCGAACAGCGTCCAGTGATTCCTTTGATTCCCGATTTCGGGGGACTACAGAAGGATTGGAGGGTAGCATTGGAACACCACCTGGCGAAGACCCTGTGAGCTTAGCAATTTGGTATGCTGAATAGCGACGGGAGGCCCTTCTCTGTAGAGGGTCTTCCCGCTGCAGAGCAGCTAGAGCATCCTGAGCAGGCGGTGGAGGTGGTGGGGGAGGCGGAGGGACAAAAGTTTGGGCGGAGAGATCAGGCATAGAAACAGGTGGCTCATGGGTTGTGGGCTTATTGTAAACATCTGTCGAATCGCTCGTCATGGGAGGAGAAGCTAGATTTGAACTAATAGATGCGCTGTGGTTGTGAGAATTTCGTGCAGAAGAGGTTGCAGACGCAGCAGAACCCCTCGCTGAAGTCTGATACGGAGGTGTTGGCGAGGAGCCTCTCTGATTTTGTCCCCCACTGGGAAGAGACGAAGAGCGCGGAGGAGCAACCTCCTCCAAAGAATCACCGCTTCTTACCCTAGAAGGAGGTGCCGGCTGAGACGGAAGCCCTCCCTCAGGCGGACCCCCGGAAGATGCACCGGCTTCTCTTGTATTTTTCTGTCGCAGTTTCTGCTGTTTCCGTTTAAGACCATGCAGAAGGTTAATGATAATCTCTCTGATTCGCGGCAAATAAACATCTAAGCTTTGGGGACTAGCGTCTTGACTTAGAGTGCTCTCCAGTATCGTTCTTAAGGCATCAGGGACGTTTCCGAGGTCTGCCGTCTCAACGCCTATGGCTGTGAATGCTCGACATGCTAGATTAAATTCGGAACCGAGACGAACGTAAACATCGGATACCTCAGCCTCGGTGGCCTGCTGCCGTGACCAGGCGGTGAGAGTTTCGAGTAGTTGTTTAGTGGCGATGAGAAGCTGAGTTACAGATTTCTCAATGGTTGAAAGGTGTTGGGAGGGCTTTAACTGGGGTCAGCAAAACATGTCGCAAGTACCAAGACATAAAGGCACTCGCCGCGTAGCAAGCGAAGAAAAGCAGGTACAAGATGGGTGAATAGCTAAGCCGAAGCTCAGGGCGGAGATGAAGGAGGTGGAACCTACGCTGGTTTTATTGCGCTGCCGAGGGCTTCTCGCAGAACCGCCAGAATTTTGGGACGACATTGTCGAGGAGTGAAAAGCAGAAGATTGGGATGGAGTTGGAGATCTTCTGAGACCAGAGCGGTGGGAGCTAGATTGCATGCTCCGCAAAGGTAGCTAGCTGCGATGCGTCTGGAGGTGGGGGAAGTGAGAGAAAGAAAGCGAGGTGGGAAGCGGAAGGAGAAAGGTGGGTGGGGGTTGCAGTCGGGTGGTTGGTTGGTGGGGTGATCTATTATGGTGGTGGATGTTAGGGGTGGATTGGACTCGGTGACATGGTGCCGGGCTTGGGTCTGTTTTGCTGCTGAAAAGGGTTCTGGGCCCGTAGGATAGGGTTTGGCAGTCAGACCCTGCCTTTTCCACCGGTGGACCCTTTCTATGCACCATACACCGGAGGGGGAGGGCGAAAGTTATGTTCACAATTTTAGTAAGCTCCAACACCTAAAAAATGGGAACCTATTTTCGCCCCCCCCCCGCCCAGTATCCAGCTACTGTTAGCGTAAACAGGAAGAGGCGCCATGGTAATGGTACAGTGCTGCATTTTGGTAAAGTCTCCAAGTAAGTCTTCCTTACTGGTAGCCCACCGGTAACTTACTGCCCCAATCGACCTTACATGAATAAAACCCGAGCATATCAGATTTCGCTCAAGAAGATATAATACCGGTAACCATCCTTGAGTGGCTGTGCGAAGCAGGGCTCTTACGGTATCGGCCATGGTATCATATCACTGGCACCTCTCGCGCAATAACTTTATTAGGACTCATCCTTATGCTACTGGTTCAACTACCTAACTATGCTTGACACGGGTCGAAATTTCGATTATCCTCGGCTTGCAGCGTTTAATTTAGGAGGCCAGATTGGGGTTGGCGCTTATTCCACTGGATGATCGTAAATCACGCGAGGAACAGCAGCAAGAGCAGGCTGATAGTAAATATCCTACTGGTGAAGAATTTGAAGTGAAGCTTGGGTTCTAATGAGATTTAAAAGGGCCAGCGCCAACCAAAACTCCTGCCACATACCCGTTAAGTGAATAGGGAAAAGTAAAATAGAGAGCTACCCGAATACCCTGTCAACATTTCCTCCCCCTGCGAAATGCCACGAGGGTTGCATCGAATCTTCCTGAAGTCCAGGGGGAATAGCTGCACGTTGGTAATACTACTCGAGAAGTATAGCACTATGCCGGTATTGTTCGAGGGGTTGAGAGGGTGGGTAAATTCCTACAGCTCAAGGTCGAGTGGGTTAGATAACAGGCTGTACCCGAGTACTGGCGCTGCACAGTGGGTTTACTGTGCATGGCACAATTACAGCGTTGTTAGATATTTCATTATCGTGGACGGGGCTTGAGAAGAGGGCATTGATGCTCATTACAGGAACTGTCAGGTGTGTATTATTGTATTGTAGTTGAGGTTCCTGTTCTCGGGAGACACAGTGTGATCACTAAGCGATCATTGGCCGGGTCGTGTGCGCAGAGGCTTGAGAAGGAGTGCAGCTATTTTGGGTCAGCTGCTTCAAGGAACTGCAATTATTCTGTTTGTGAAGCAAAATAGTGCTAGAATGGTATTTATGGCGTCACTTTCTATGCCAAATTCACCAACCCTGGTAACTCAGGGGGAATTAGTTACTATATTCTTAGAGGCTTGGCGTGGTTATTTCCTTATTTGGACGAATTGTTGAACTATAGTATGATAACAAGAGAAAAAAAAAAGCTGTTTTGCTCGTGCGTTGAGAACCCTTTTTTTCTTCCCTTCCCTCTCTTGAAAATAGTGATTTGCTTCCTTCCTTCCCTCCCTCCTTACATATAGGCAGTGCTCCCACAAGATAGAAAAGCTCCTTCAAATACATCATAATATTTTAGCGCAACACTGTACTGTAGTTAATATTTTGTTTCAATCGTCGTCCTCAGGCACCAAGTTTCCTTACATAAAAGTCATAAAAGTGGCGGAAAAGGGAAGAGGTAAAAAAAAAAGTGGAAAATAAAAAATAGGCAAAAGTAACTTGCCGACCCTCTGTGCTTTCTTTTGGCGGGTCCTGAGACCTAACCCATTGATAACTACCTACCCTACTACTGCCTACCGTAATATTATCATACCATACATGCTGCACCGCATTGCTAAGGCTGCTTCTCTCTCATCGATTCCAGTCTCTCTCCTCTCCTTCTTCCTCCTCTTCGTACACATCTGCCAGGTGCTCTTCTAATTCCACTTCTACCTTTTTTTCTTTTCTTGCCGTTCATTTCGTCCTTTCCTCAGGCTGGGAACTTTCCTTCGTTGTGGTTGTTTTCAGACTTTGATCAGCAAACGGAAGATCTCCTTTCCTCGCCCTTTCACCGTCTCCCTCCCCATCTCTTGTACCCTCTTCCCCCTCCAACATCCCCTCCACACCCTCTCCGCCAAACCTCCACCTTCTTCCTCCTCCTCCTCACTTTCCCCAGCCCCCCCTTCATATACTATCCACTACTTGAGGGGAAGAGCAGAAAAGTGCTCTGAAACTCGGCGTCTTACAGAACGTGTTTGTTGCATCCCTTCAACCCCGGTCATGCTTCCCTGCTTACTTTTTTTCGCAACTCCAGCCCAACTTACGACACCTAATTACGAGCTCTCGCAAAACCACATTGATTCAATATGGCGACCACTGCAACAGCTCCTTCCGCAGTGACCAATGGCGCTTCTTCTAACCCTGCTTCTAATGCTGTCGGAGGAAGACCACAGTTGAAGGGCAGCATTGCTGGAGGCTCTAGCGGCGGTGGAAATTCGAATAGACGACCTGCTCAACCACCCATTGATGGTGCCCAGAGGTAAGCCTTATCATTCTAGAGTATGCTTCTGTCTAGATGGCGGTGTGTTACCAATGTATTGGCCTCCGCGGTTGAAGCCTTCCAGGCGGAAACCGTGATTTCCTCATTTGGAGAGTTGTCACCTTTCCCACAATTATCTTGAACTCTAATTTTCTCTCATTTGTTCATCCCATTCCCCTCCAAATTGTTTTTCTCCCAGCTGAGCTTCTTGTTGTGAGCCTGTTTTCTTATTTTCGAATGATGTTTGCCTTTGTTTCATTCTAGTCCTATTTTTCATTTTTTCAGAGCGAGTGTCTATTTTAGTGCTTGTTGAGTTATGATTAATTTTGGTATATACAGGCGAGGTTCTTCTCACAAACCCTGGCAAACAAACAACCAACAGCAGAAGTACAACGGAACTGGAAACTCAGTTTCTGCATCACCAACACCTAGCCAGTCCGCGGCAATGAAAAACAGGGGTGCCAATGCCTCTTCTGGCGGGGAGTCTGATACTCATGATAAGCATATGCATGATAGAACCCTCTATTTGCTCATGAATCTCGTAGTAAGTATCTTTTCCATGTTAAATTCTCTTTGGAGTTCGTGGCGGCTGTTGGCTATGGAATCGTGGAATCTTTTATATATATAGCTGTTATTTAATGCCCTCAATCGACTGAATTTTAAGATTTCAGCCTTGCAGCGTTGCTGACCGAATGTTTGTTACACAGGGAAAACAAGTGACAATCACTCTAAGAAACGGTGCACGCTTTGCGGGCATCTTAACTGGTGCAGACACCAAGAGTCACGACCTTGGTGCTACTATGAAGTGGGTTCGCCAAGTCCGAACCCCTTTGGGTGATAATAGCGATGAAAGAGTAGAAGAGGGTGAATATGTTGGTGGGGGCCTCGAAAAAGCCATGATTTTCGAGCCGAAGGATTTGGTCGATATTTTTGCCGAGAGGATTGCCCTTGGGGAGGACGAAACTCAGTCGCAAAGTGCCCATCCGAATGGTAAATATGATTCTGGTAATTTTCCACTATCAGTATGAAGCTAACGCGGTCTGGAAAAGGTGCCCCTGTAGGGAATTTCCGGACTGATGCTGATATATCCGGAAATCTTGCCTTACGGGAACGGGAATTGCATAGATGGCAACCTGACGAGAAAACTGCTGAGCTTTCCCTTGAGGAACCAAATCAGACCTCTGGTCAAAGCTGGAACCAATTTGAAGTAAACGAGCGTCTATTTGGTCTTAAATCTGATTTCAACCCCGACATATATACTACGAAGCTGGACCGATCACACCCTCTGTATCAACAGCGGGAGGCTATGGCTGAGAAGATCGCTCGGGAGATTGAGTCACAAGGTGTCGGCCCGAATATGAATCCACACCTCGCTGAAGAGAGGGGTGTTTCTTGGGGTGATGATAGTGGAAAGGACGAGGAGGATAGATATGGAGCTGTGCAGAGGACTCCTGCACAGGCAATTCTCCCTCAGATACAACAGCCCAATAACCGTTATACACCACCAGCGCTTCGGGCGCCTACTGCACTTCCAACGGTTCCCGGCGCTCCGCATGATCCCGCTATAATCTCGTCTCAGCTTCTCCGTCCTGAAACCCTGCAGCAGAAGCAGCAGCAGCAGCAGCCACCACAGGCTCCCCGACCCCCACCTCCACAAATCACACTCAATCAACAACCACCAAATAAGGGTTCTGAAGATATTTCTGCGAAACCAAAGGAGAAGACCATGCTTCCTGAAACAATAGTACCTAAGAGGGGGCTTCCTGTGCCATCATCTGTGGACCCTAGTGTTCATAGTTCAGACGCCCCTCTTCCCCAAGAAGTGACTGAGAATTTTAAGAGATTCGTCAACTCGGAGAAGGAACGCTACAAGAAAAAGAAGGCTGATCTCGTTCAGAGGGATAGGGCGTCGAAATTGGAGGAACTTAAAAAATTTTCCCAGAATTTTGTCCTGAAAACAGAAGTTCCGCAGGATCTAGTGCCAATATTGGCAAAGGATAAGTCGAAACAAGCGGAGATTGTCGAAAAAGCCAAGCAGAACGTTGCCAAGACGACTAGCACCCCCCCTACGGCGACTGTGCAGCCGTCTCAAACAACCAGGGTCCCTCCTCCGAACAGCTTCGCCGCGAAGAATCCCGAAGAGTTTCAATTAACACGTCAACAGTTGTTGCAAGGATTTCCTCCAACTCAATCACGTTTACCACGCGGACAGCAAACCCAGCAGCCCCTGCTGTGTACTCGATTACACCAAATTGCTGTTGACCGACGCGCCGGCCACCAGGTGTCTGTAAGGTCTCCTGTACCTATTCCTGAACACCCCCACAGTGTCCCTACAGGCCCTGCTGCTGGAAATATACCGACAGCTCCGAAGTCCACATCGCCATCTTCCGCGGCCCATCTTAGGAACTTGAGCGCAAAGGCCCCAGAGTTCAAACCCAATCCTAATGCTATATCTTTCACACCAACTCTAGGTGGCCCGTCTACTACTGCTACCCCTAGTCCCACAACCTCTGCGCACGCTCACTCCTCTAGAGCTGCAAGCCCTTCGGCATTCTTCGGCACCAAGAAGGTGAAAATTCCACAGGAGAAGCCGCTGATTGCCGATCGCTTCAATCCGTTCAAGCGTATGAAGTTGGCTGCGCCCACTACGTCAACGCCCACAGATGCGCCCGGAAAGAAAATCAGAGGAAATTCCAACGACTATATTGAGCGTGCGTTCGCTACACACCCCACGTGGCCGACTACAGAGCAAAATAGGGACAAGAAGTGGGAACAGATGTTTGCGAAGCCGGAGTTTGGTATAGCTAGTTCCATCAATCCGTCTCAACCCCCACACGTTATGCCTCAACCTCACCATCAGCAAATTCCCTCTCATATACCCCACATCAACCCACCTCCTCATATCGCTCACCAACCACATCCCCACATGCCTCAACACATGGGTATTCCTCCTCCACATTATGAACCAGAGCAACATTTACGGCAGATTCCGCCTTCCGTAATGCCGTCTCCAAACTTCCACAACGCAACAGTGGCTCCGTACCAACAGTCTCCTGTAGCCCATCACTCCCAAATCGGGCCCATGTATCCTTCACACCAGCAGGCGCAGTACGCTATTCCGAGTGGGCCGAGTGGGCCGGCATACGGTTACTATGGTAGCTTTAGGGGAGCCACCGGAACTGGGCCAATGATGGTACCAGGCCCCCAACCTATGCCGTATCCAGCAGGACAATTCATTCACCACCCACATATGTACTCACCCCAGCAACCTCACGCCTATCTCCAGGGCGCACCTCCTCCGCCCCCTTCCGGTTCTCAAGGACACCCAAGCCCTGGTAGGGCTGCTCCGATGATGATGCACCAAGGATCTCAGCAGGGGACGCCTGCTGGCCCGCAAATGATGCAATATACTCTCCAGCCAGGACAAACAGCCCCGATATATGCAGGGCAAGGACAGCAACAAAGTGAGTTACTCCTCCATGGCCAAAGTTGGTTGCCCCCGCGTCCTCAATCTACTGTCTCCCTTCCTCCCGTCCCTTCTACGCCGGCGGCCAAATTTGCTTTTAGTCGTGCTGCTTCCCCTGTTGCTCCATCTCCCCGCATGCGCAATTTACACTTGTCTCCTCAACCCGCTTCTGCTACTCCACTTCTTGCGTCCCCTTTGGCTACATATACCACCCCTTCAGCGAGTGGCTCGGGCTTGTCGTCATACGCTCTCCAACGGAGTCAGACGGGAAATGCCCCTATGGGCGCCGGAGGGGGGCGTGGCCGAAGGCAGGACAATGGTAGTGGTAGCAGCGGAGCGTATATGGCATCGGTTATGATGATGCCTTCTAGTTTGGTGTACAATGCATATTCTAACGATGGATCAGTTGGTATGATACGTGGACAGCCACACCCTCACCATCAAGGTGGCCCCCCGCCACCTTTTTACCACGGACCCCATTTCCCGCCCGGGGGTAGAGGCCAAGGCTTTGGGCATCTGCAGCAGCATCAGGGTGGTCAGCATGCTCCTCCCCCCCCACCACCTCAGAGCCAATCACAGCAAGCACCGCCAGAGGATGAAGACACGAAATGAACAATGTACGATTTGTGGGAATAGGTATGAAAGGGTTCGGCGTTTGTCTTGTATCATTGGAGTTCGGATTACAACTGGGCTTTTTTTCTTTTTTCCTTCGCACGGAAGGGCCTCTGATCATAGCTGGTTAAGAGCGGGAGCGAGACATTTTGGAGGGAATCTGGGGACTACAGACTGGTTTACCTTTTGGCCATTCATGTTTTCAACTTTTTCCTTTCATTTTTCATTTTTTTCTCACTTTCGCACCTTTTCTTTTTGATTTGAACCGAATGACAATTCTTGTCGAATTCACTGTATGCCTTTCCGTGCTTGCAGGAATTCCAAGTTCCGACCTAAATTTTGTATCGTGTTCAAACCATACATGTGCATCTTTTATTCTATCTTTTCGCTACTTACATTGGCGGATATCCGTAGCATCTCATCTACCTTCTCCCGCTTTTTCTCCGAAAACTTTCCAAACGGGGCAGACGCCGATAGAAATAAGAGGCCCTACCATTGTTCTTTTTCCTCCTCATCATCATCACCACGGGCGCCTATGTATGAGGTGTGTGGGCGTCAGGGAGTTGACTTCATACTTTTTCCTTTTCCTTTTCCTTTCCCCCCACCCGATTTTGGGGGGAGGAGGGCTTTTAGCGAGCGTGAAAATTGGCTAACGGAGTTTTAAATGGTCTTATTTTTTTACATATCCTAACTTTTTTTTCTTCTTCTCCGTTTTCATTGCAGGTGATAGCCTAAGGGTGGAAGTGGAGTTCCGGAGACCAGTGGGGGGCGGACGAGGGTTATTTCTATAGTAGATCCTGTGAGAAATGGAGTTGGTTTTTTTTTGTTGATACAATCATGTTTCGGGGTGACTACGAGCGGTGGATATCAAGGTTCTTTAGTCAAGTCAGATTAAGTCAGAGATCACTCGGTTTGGATGGTCCCATTAGCAATATCTTGCGCTACTTAAGCTCAGCTGTGTCTTCCCCCATACCCAGATCCCCCTGGTGGAGGGGAACAGGGTGCCCAGATCCATCCCTTCCCGCATCCCGCTCCCGAGACTCATTTGTTCGGACGGGCCATTCTCCCACAACTATTGAGCCGATTGATCCGTGAATGTTAACGCCCTCCCCCGATGCCCCGGTGGTGGTACCCACTATCGGACACAGGGTTTGTCACCCGCTATCACTCGACGGAAGGTATTGTTGTAACTGCTGAGGTGTGAAGGGTCGATATCCCCAGTAACTTACCCCCCGAGCCCTGCCAACGTGTCTGATCCGTAGTATCTGAAGTGGCGCCGATAGGGAGGGTATGCAGGGTAGGAGAGGGTGAGAGCAGGGAGGGGTTTCCGGGAGGTCCATAGTCTGAACACTGTGAAATACTCTACATACGGAGGTGCAGCCTATAAGTCTTGTGTATTCCACCAGCAGGGGGTGTTACGCTAGTATGGGGTGGGGGGGGGAGCGAATTGGGTAGCCACCGTACCTATTTCGCTTCCTTTGTGCCCAATCTGCTACACAACTCTATGTTCGGGCAACACCCCCTGCTAGAAAAATATACAAAACTTACGGGCCGTACCTCCGTACGCAAAGCATGCTGTCAAAGTGTTTCATGCCGCGGGGCGGAAGCATTTGCCTATGGATTGCTCTTGCTTCTCCAGGTCAACATCATTTCTTCTCCTGAAGATGAGACAGCATTTCCTAGACACCCTCTCGCTGTATGCATACGGACACAGGCTCTCATTCTATTTAGTGGGGTGGGCACAAGTGAAAGCTCCGCTCCGGGCTTTGCATCTCAGAGGAAGGTGTGTTGGACCATAATTTACGAACCCCCCTGCATAAAACAACATTTGAAGCGGTGTCTGGTTTAACGTGAGAGAGGAGCAATCACAAACGTGCTTTAAGGGAGATAATAGGCCCTGTCAGCTCACATCTTAACATGAAGGGTAAAGGAAGAGTTCAGGTTCAGATCCTGTTGTCTTCATAGAGAATCACTCACACTCCTGTTCCTAAAGGGTCAGAAGCTCAACCCCTCGCAGCGTACGATATAGCAGTATATTTCGATATGGTATGGTGCGCCTAATTGTAAGGTTTATGATATACCTTTAGAGTAAATTGGTTTGTGAGGCGATGAGTTTCCGGACATTTCCGAGAGCATGCCGGGTGGGAACCTCTTTAAAGTTTGCCTAATGACCCCTTTGCAGGAGGAAGAAAAATATATAGCCTCCGCGACCTTTCTCGCTAAATAAATGAGATGATGGGGTTTAATTCTCCCCGTTTCCTAGAAGTGAAAAAAAAAAGTAATAAAAAAAGTGAGCGTCACAAAATCGCACTCGGTAGGAATTCCAACATAACTTGCAGGAGCTAATGGGTCAACTCACTCACCTGGAAAGTTAAACGTATTGCTAGTGGTACTTATGTATGATGTATAGACAAGCAGGAGAATCGCTCCTATAATAATAATGCCGGTTCCGGGGGGGGATGTCAACTGCGGCAGATGGACACCCTGCCGCGAGACAGAAGTATCAGGGCGGAAACTCCCTTGAAAAGCCTTTTCTTCCGGTTGAGGCGCCCCCAAGACTGGACCTCTGGTAGCAAATAAAGCATTCCTCTACAAGTCTACGGCAGTTAATCTTAGTTCCGGAGCCCAGGGGATCCTTCCAGTCGGGGACCTTTCGTCGGAGGCGTGTTGCTATACTCTTTAGACTCGGCGCTCCTCAGCAGTAGATAGTAGATTTCACGAGTTTTTAAGGTATGATAGCTGCAAATATTTTCAACTTGTTAATGTCTCCCGACCACTGCAGCTTCTTCGAGCAATCGGCCTCATCCCCCTTGAGCCAGCTTTTTCAACCCCCCCGCAGACCTTCAGATACTGCTAAAGATGCCCTAATATTGATGGGCTGTTAGCGCCCTACGGCCAGGGACACCATTAGAAACCCCCAGAAACATAAATGATAACAGTTAGTAAAGCATGGGGAGGAAAAAAGCAATCTCGGACCTTTGTGCTTATATCCCGAGCAATTAAAACTTCACGTCTGCTCCACCCACAGCTATCGCCCAGGACTCAATAGGGAAGTTAACTGACAAGTGATGATGATGGACATAAGGAAAGCAAATCGTCAACCAAAAGAGGCAGATATAGGAAGGGAATGTGTGAAAAGACACACGGAGATCTTGGCAAGTGTATGAGGGAGGGGCGGGTTTCCCAGTTTTCTCACTGAAAATGAGGCCCAGCAGATCGTGCTAGGAGGAGGGTTCATGCAATACAGAGAGATAGTTTAAGAAGCAGTCTAATCCCCCGCTATCTGATGATTTCATATTGGCATCGTTCGGTTCTGATAGCATCTTCACAATCCTCCCCTCATGCCCATTCCAGCCAACTTTCTCCCGAAGTGGAGTGCATCCTAACCACTGCAGTGTTGATAGAAGAGGATTTCCCGATATTGTGCCAAAGAGACACTAATGAAATTAGAGTATTTCCTTGATTCGCAGATTCGACCTCATGGAAGTGTAATGCTAATGCTAACACATGACTCCGGATGCTGGTTAGTAAATATCGTGCATTACCTCACAGCCACTAGTGATGTCTCTCTCGTATTAGGTTTTGTGCTCCTGTTGATCCAAAATCGTAACTTCACCTTAAATGCTTTTGATATTACTTGATTGACATTTCTAGAAATGTGCTAAGCTAGATATTGGGTTTGCATTTTGGGGCGGTATAGAGGGATTAGGCTCCATTAACACAGCAGGGGATGGTCGAGCTTATTATGCTATGATATAGTGTCTCGCTATAGTATCGAATACTGTTGAAACTTGATGTTCGAGCTACGGTCGGCAGTGCTTTCTCAAGAGCATGGTTACTTCCTAGAAGATTTTAGTTTTGCTCTTCAGCGCGGATACTTGAGGTGCTCGTGGGTTCCCGCTGCACGTCTGCAGACTCGCAGCAACTGTACAGTGGTAAGTTATCTCAGTGTGGAAGCTGTATGGTGGCCTACACAGTTATTATCCCATTAGAATATTCAGCCAGACGGGCTAGAAACCAGAACTGGCTCCCAGAGCACCTTGCATCTGGAGCTGGGTTCCATCACTCTATCCTGGGAAGAGAGGGGATTCAAACACCTGTACTGCTGTTAAGAATATAGCTTCAATGTGACAAATGTATGCTAGGCGGAGGATAGTAGGACTCATGTAATTGGCACTGTACATAGATATCTCTAATGGGTATAGGTACCGCAACCTCGATCAGTAATGAAAAAGGGGCATTGGGCACTCTGATCCCTCCTCCATCACCAACTCATACCTACCTACAGTTCTCACACCTAGTGAGTCTTTGTTTTCTCTTCAACCCCTCATTTCGCACACAATCTCCATCACCAGCAATCTCACAATGGCCGAGTGAGTTTTCAGGAATCGCCATCTATGGAGATCATGTGTTTCCCCATACCATTATTTAAACATGGTCACGCCAGCAAAACATGCTGGACAGAAATTACCCCAAGAATTGGAGAATACGGGTGGTCTGCGCGGCACCTAGCTGCGAGATACTTGAATTCACTCCAAATGAAGGCTTCATCAATTGAATCCATTAGATATCCGACAAATGGGTTCTCCAGCCAACCCCTATGGCGCAGGGGGCACCTCCAGTAAGCCATTAGAAACAAACCCCCCTCACCTGCAGACCTGCTATTGCTGCGGAAGGCATTCCCTTGGCATTCAACAACAAGGAAAGGGAGAAGGAGAGTGTTCGTGCATGTCAGAAAGCCAGATAACAAAAGGGTGGCTGGCTAAGGTTTACCTTTTTTGTCTTTTCAATGCACTATACAGCCACCCCCACTGCTCATGCTGCCCCCCTAACCGCTAGACCATGAGAACAGGGACATGATGTTGTGTTTCCTGGGAATTTCGGCAACGAAGTGTGTGAAGATTTACCTTCCTGGGATACCAACAGGAATAAAGATCCATTATCACCACAGATCCGTAAACAAGCCGGCATACTACAAAAATACAGTGACTGGCAAGGATAAAATTCGGGTAGTACCTCAACTCGCAATGTCGAATTGAGCCAACGAAGATGTGGAAGAGACCCCCACCCCACTTCCCAAGCATGAAGACCACCCCCACCCTTATAAAACTATTTAGAAGCAAGTATACTAGGGTGGGTAGGCAATGTTGTCCCACCCAGGGGCGCGTGATTCCCGGACCCCGGAGAGCTACGATAGCGCAGGACAGATTGATCAATCTCAAAGCAAATTTATGAGGGAGGACGCTGCAACAGTCCTTTTCCAAGATCAATACATCCCAGTTTTCTTCATAAAGCCTTTCACCATATAACCTCAAGCTGTGCACTCACATCACACCAACATCCTAGGATTCCTAGTAGGTAGCCCCCACGAGTGCTGGGGAGACACCACTCTCCTCGAATCAACCTCCTGCAGCTATAGTTATTCCTTGGGCTCTAGGCATGATGCCGAACTAGAATACCAGATCCCCACAGGGTGCAGAATGGGGGTTGGTGATTACCGATCGACCGGAAGGGCAACCTGGTAGCTTGGAGCAATGTTTTTTTTTCCCACACACCCCTAATACAATTCCCCATCTAGACCTCTAACTTGAAAAGCCTATTGTTTTCGGCGGTTCGCCAAATCATGTATGATAGTACTCTTCCAGGCTCCCATCGTAGCCTAGGTATAGTCTATTATACATAACTTCTATACTCTTCTTATTAAAACGTTCCCTTCGCATAATACCCACTCTTAAGGGGAAACAAAAGCCATAGGGATGTTGTAGGATCAGCTGATGACCTCCAAAACCTCTGTCGAGTATCCTAGCATAGAAAGTAGTCACTAATGGTGTGGTACGTAGTGATTATACTTTACCCAAGACAAGAGTCCGTACAACTTGTAGAAGAATAGGCCCCAAACAGTTTACAACCCAGTCGCGATCCGAAAGCGATATATCTCGCTTCCGGAACGTCCGGGAATAAAGGTAGGTGAGATCACGAGTTGGGCATGTAGTCGTTTTTCCTTGATATTAATCAACATTAATTCTCTAGAGTCCTGAGATAGTCCCCCCCCCCCCCCCCCCGTCATCAAAGTGCATGAGAGTTCCCTTTCTTGATCCCTCTCAAAATCCGGGATTCAGCCCTTCCACAATGTTAAGCACTATGATCACTCGACACAAACTCACTCCTTAACAGAAAATTGACAAAAAAGACTAAGGATCTACTGCGCGATCATAAGGCGAATAGAACAAGCAACAAAGGTAGAACAAAAAAAGGGCCCTGATTCTATCCCCCTAACAGAAACTGTTACAACCTCAAGCAAACAATTACAACCGCCCAGCCTTACCAAACGTTGCATCCGATATAACCTTCCCGCCTGCTACCAATGATTAGCTGCCAACAATCTCACAGGCATACCAGTGGAGACATTGCGCGGCTCGAACGCCGTATTTAAAGACCCTGGCTTCTGCGCTTGAGTTCAGCCGTTGCTCCATTTTGAGACAAAAAGATACCGTTGCTCAATACTCAGATCCCGTTGGCTCATGTGCCGGGGGTCCCTGGGAGGTTCTGGAGGATAGTTAAGGATGCCCTGTCGGTGGTACTGGAGGATCATCATTTGTTATAGGTTACCTCTTTCACTTCGTTTTCCCTCCCTTCCCCTCCCCACTCATCCCTTGTTCGTTACAGGGCTAATTATAGTGTCTGATTGCGCTGCACTAAAATACTTAGCTCATAGTTTCGAGTAGATGTACCATATCCCCAGGGCACTCGGAATACAGACCCTGGGCACCTGGAGGCCGATCTCCTAAAGACAAGGACCATACCGTGACTCTCCGTCATGTGTTTGCGTCGCACCGTAGATGGTTCTTTACAGCTCAAATCCTCGACTTTGTACCAGAATCACCTAATTTGAATCCTCCGCAATACCGCTAATACATACATGTAGATCGCCAGATAAAACTTCGAGGGAGGAGCATGGGCATCCAAAGACCCCCGTCCTTCCCCAACTCTCCAACGGCCCTTGCTAGCAACTGCTACAGGTTAGATAAGAGAACTCAAGGCGAACATGACACAGCCTATAGGGCGCAGGCAATTACTTACCCGCCTGATATCAAGCATTACTATATGATAAAAATTCCTTCACCGGCCGCTGATCCGATGCCATGAGATTCCATTGCTCGGAATGTGGAAGAGCGCCCAAAAAGGGCTGCGCTTGCATACCACCAAGACTAGGCCCTCTTGCTTGGATCTAGGGGGTATGAAACAGCAGTTCTGCCTTTTAAAAAGAAAAGAAGAAAACCGTTTCGGCACTACAAGTATCAGTCCAAAGAAGTTGGCCGGTGGATGCAAACATTACGCTCGGGCCAGAAGTTCCTTCCGTTCACCGGGAAGCCCGAATTCTTCCGGGCACCTATAGTTACCATAGAAAACAGCACCAACATCCCCAATTCCGCCAGTCGCAGAACACTCTACAAAATTCTGCCCGTTCGCAAAATAAGTATTCTTTTTTTCCCTCCCCCTTCCAACCTCGTCTTCAACCACGTAATACCCCAATTGCGCTCGATAAAGACACCGATGATAATAGAAGTCGATGGTATTTGCATCGTTCTTGCTGTCGCTGTTGTCGTCGGGAATCCCAATGCCTGCTATAGCACCACCATTAATGCACTCAAGCCTCAGAACAAGGCGTCCAATGCGCTGACTGCTCGTGCTCTTGATGCTGTGTTCCAGGCATGCAGGTTTAGGATGCAAAAATGCTGTGCTTTATCCAAATCCCGGTACTCGCATTACATAAGCCGCTGGCCAACTAAATACCCTTCATGCTCCAACGGCGGGCTGCTTGCAGGCCTTAGGACGAGCAGTCCACAGCATCCCATTCTGAGCACTCCTCTCAAGCAGAGTACTCCCAGTTCGCATTAAACATTCCTAAACAGCGCACAAACACAAACGCCGCGCACATAACAAGGTACACTACCTATGTATGTACCTTCAACGTGGAGCAGAGTGGACAAGACTCCGGGGCCGAAATCTACCAAGCTGGGAAAAAAACAAAAGGTGAGTCCCACAAATTCACATACCATACCAGTAATCGAATACTCCGGCATAAGCAATAAGGAAACTAGCACATAAGCTTTTTTCCAATTCCATGCTCAGCACACCATAATATTATATTCCCAATCATCCACGAAATCGGTCGATGAGGCTTTGAAGATCCATCCTCAAATAGGGCAGGGGGAGTATTTATATAAAAAAATTTTAATTTGGAAACAAAGTAAAAAGGCTTGAGGGAATATCAATAATGTACAACCCTATCTCTCCCCCACTCCCCCCAACCCCCACTCCTACCACCCAGGTGCCATCCCAGGTAGGTAGATGAGCACAAAGAGAATGCGAAGCCTGGCGGTAATAAACATGGAAAAAACACCAGACCCCACCACCCCACCCCACTCTCCCCCTTGCCTCGCCCAGAAACACCCCACAGGCAGGCAGGCAAGCCAGATGCTCATCCGGATAGACGTCGAATGCTCCTAGTTCTATATATTTACTCCTATATGCGGAATGTCCAATTCAGTCAAGTTGGCATTCGTTCCCCAGAGTGGATCACGAGAATCAACTCGATGATCCGTATATTGTGTGGGTCCTAGAGCCGGGTTGGAGGGCCCCCAGAATCGTCCCTCTTAACTGAGAAATATGACATCATACCCAAACACGCAATAGCTCGCAGACTGGGCAGATACATACATTTCCAACAATTCGACTCGAATCTACCTTCCCTCAATACAATAACTCTGGCATATCACCGGGCCCAATTTACTCCACAATATTTCTCTTATTTAAAGTATGATCAGCGGGCCGGGGTTGTCAACTATGATGCGGCACTCCTGGGCTGGCAAAGCCTCCCGTCAGCAACAGCAACCACGACAATGAATTTCTCTACCGCGAGCAGGGCAAAGGCCAAAAACCCGGGAGAGAGGCATACAAATTGCACGTGGGGCAATTTAGAAATGGAACTACTAGCATTGGCCCTCCCCCCCCCCCCCGGTGGCGCAAATAATCTATCTAGCCAAGGGAAAGGCTGCGCATCTCCAAGGTGGGCCTTACCACCACCGTTAACTTGTTCTGAGACATGTTTCACGGGTGATCGCTTCGAGTACCTGATCGACATGGATAATGCACAACCCCCTCTTGGCAAGGTTATGGTTAGTGCTCCCCGGGGTGCAACAGGCAACGATGGAGCAATTTGCTCTTGGGCGTCCCAAAGGGTCTGCCTTGTCTACTTGATGACACGATATCCTTGTGCGTGTACAAGTGCCTGTACTAGTACATGGTTGTTACTCTCGGAGGCAGATACCCAGCCAGTTATCACTTACCCTGGTGAAGTGAAGCCGTACCATGCATACCATCCACTTTCCTCCCAGGCAAGGGCATAAAGCAACGGCTCTAGGGCGAAAGCGAGGAGGGAAAACCAAAGAAAAAAAAGGCACCTTTTCTTTTTTTCCCTCTTTTCAATTGGGCGCTTTATTCATTCACCTCAGCCCTACCATACAAAGACATCAATTACGGCAAGTACAATACGATACAATACTGTAACGAATCCTGGTCAGCAATACGTTATGATACAGGAAGGCAGGCAGGCGTGTGGGATAGGAAGTAAGGGATGGCAACGCCTTTGGACAACAAGATTGCGAAATGGCGGCTTACAGCCCAAGGGCTGGTTTAATCCCGTGGATAGGAAAAGAGAAGAAAGGAAAGAAAAAATTGTGCGATACACACCAACCAACTACCACGTTCCTAGGTTTCCAGGGCTACTTTGCGCGCTGCGCGGTGCCTTTAAGTCTACGAACGGAATGGCCAGCCATCATAGATTAAAGTAGCTATGAGACTTCCCTGGAGTGTTGGTGAAACGGAGGTTAAGTAAGCCCCAACCCGCCAACCAGTCCCCGAAAACGCAAGTCTAAGCAGGCAACTGTGCGGTACCGTTTGCACTGGGGCCCGTACTGCACAGCTACTGGTGCCGCACCTGATCTCGTGGTGGTGATATATGGTCACGGTAGCCGCCCATAGACCCTATCCCCTACCTTTTACTAATACCAGCAATGTATAGCGTTATTAACCATGTCTATGATTCAAGCATCATACTGTAATATGAATTGGATCTTCTTTTCATTCTTTCTTACTCACTTGCTCGCTTGTAAGTAGTCAAATAAACTCACAAAAGTCTGTGATATCAGTGGTCACTGGGGATAGCCTGAATCCTAGTTAGTATGATGCCATATCATAGAATCATCCGTGCACCGTTAGCATTGTTACTAAGAAATTAGAGTACCATACCAGCGCTTACAGCAGAAGTCTAGTAATGAGCACCTTGGCACTCCGGCACTATCGGTACTGTACCCAATTGACTATACGTCAATAAACAATGATAGAAAGCCCCAACAGTACTTCCAACCTACGAACCCCTACAAAACAACAAAGTAAAAATAATAAATAAAAAAACCTTGCCCCAAAGCAGGTGAAGGAAAAGCCGTTGAACCATGCATTCTGTGCGAGAAAAAAAGGCAATTAAACTAAGATACAATAATGTATCATCCTGTAGAGTACGGTAGGCAAGCAAGCAAAAACCCCCACCGTCGATATACTAGCACTATACAGGCGCCTAAACAAACAAAAGCAAACCAACAAACAAGCAAGCATGCCAGCAACATATGGGTTGTCTCCGAAATTCCAAAATATCCATAAGCAACGTGATCGGGTAATACTGTAGAAGTTATCATCTTTCCTTTTTTTTTTGTAAAAAAAAACCCCCCGCTATCATACCCTTTGAAACCCTCCCCATAGAATCCATGCTAAGTCTCAAACTACCGAGTACCACTCAATCATCTAACGCCTTGGAACACAACTTCCCCCGTGACACAGCATGTCCGATCAAACATTCTCACCCACCTCCTCCTCCTCCTCTCTTCATGCCATGCCAGCCCCCGGGCGACCCTCGCGAGTGGGGGGGGGGAATGATCTGTAAGCACTATATTCTAATCCTACCTTATACTCTTAATACCGTACTTTACTCCATACACTCTTATAAAAGAAAAGAAAAAAATGGGAAAAAAATGAAGAAAAAAATTCATGGAGTGTATCACAGCACGAAGCAGCGCACTGTGTGATACTGCTTGCTACTTACTTACTGTACGACACTACAACAGCACAATAGAATACCGTATCTCAAGGCCACCCACCAACCCACCCAGCCCCGCCGCAATGCAGTCAACTTTATCATAGCCTCGCCCGGGAAGAAGGAAGGAAGGAGGAAGGAGGAAAAGCATTAGTTCTTTGCCGATCAATTGCTAGGATATCACGCTACCGGTATAGTTACACCCGTTTTCTCATTTTTTTTCTCTTTCAAATTCAATTGCAGCCTAGAGGCTTAGCAGTAAGTAAGTGAGCAAGTAAGTGAGCAAGTAAGCAAGCAAGCAAGCAAAACAAGTTGCGCTCACAAGCGTATTATATAGTATATACCCGTACCGGATATGAAGGGTAAGTTCTGTCGAACCTTTTCCCTGATTGGCTCCAGGTTTTTTTTTTTGAACCACAGTTAGATACTGTATGTAGATGGATAGGTGATGATGATGATGATGTTTCGCTCCAGCCACGAGGAGGCCAAGAGTTTGACAGACTTTTCCCTCTTTTTTACCCCCCTTCCTTTTCTTTCCTTTCCTCCTTCACCAAACGTGAGAGTATTTTCCTGACGATAAATAGCTGGCTTGCTTACCGGCATCGGTACCGGTATTAAGCTGCATAATTCGCGTTGCACATACAAGGTATCATAGTTTCGAGCGGCCAGTTAGAGAGTATACGATAGAGCAGAGTTCATCAGATGTTTGTGCACACATCTTGAGTACAGTACAGCACGGCTCTCGCCCTAATTTGTCATGGCTGATAATGTACTGGCAAGTTGGTTAGTTACGGGATACAGACCACCAAAGGCGGAGTTCAAAGGAGTGGAAGTAGAAAAAAAAAGTGTTTCGATTCTGGCAGCAAGAAAAAAAGAAAAATCACTTTTTTGTTTACGCTTTGTTTTTTTTTTGTTTTCTCCCCTTTTACAAAACGCCTTGCACCCTCTTTCTTTCTTTCCAATTCCCATGCTTGCTTGCCTGCCAGCTGTAAGTAGACAATTCAGGCATGGTAAGTATATATCAGAATTAATTATGGAATCGTGTATACGCCACCAAGTCCTTCCAGTGGCGCGAATGCCATTTCGTCTGTCTGTCTGCTTGCTTTGTTTTTTCTTTTTCTTTTCTATTTCTATTTCTATTTTTTCTTTCTTTTCTTTCTACCTATCTACGATATCTTATCTCTCCATCCATCCAACCATCCACCACCAAACCACACAATTGCAATCAATATCTATTATGATACCAGGAACCATGTCAGCACCCTCAACATCGAACATTTCACCAGCCATCGAGGGAAAACGTGACTTATCGGAATAACAATGGGGGAATAATAATCGAATTGAAAGGAAGGAAGGACAATCAACACATCGGCAGCTTTCATCGGGATCTCGGACGGGGCGTGGGAATCGTAGTTCCGTATTGTGCCGAGCGGTAAAATTGCAAATATACTGTAAGTTAACAGTTTGCCATAAGCAGGGAGTAAAAGTAAATAAATATACACAAAACCGGCAACTATTATGGAAGAGGGGAATGCTTTTGCTTTCTTTTTTTCTTCCCCCTTCCGGGGATGAGTGGTTATGAATGGGGGAGATTTTATTTTATTTCATCCCTGTTGCTCCACAAGCCAGACCGTTTTCAAAACCAAGCAAAGCCTATCGTGTTTGGCTTAGTCTGCAGGAATATATTGTAGATAGGGAATCAATCCAATCTTTCTCGCTCGATTAAGGTAGAAGGGTGATTATTCGGGGTTTAGGTTCGTTCCGAATGTGGAGAGGGAGGAGAGAGAGATCGAGATCGCGATTTGCGATATTGTGCAGTTCGTGCGGTCGCGAAGGAGGACTATGATATTGTTTACGATTCTGTTGATCGGTGTTTTTGCGGCGAAAAAGGTTCACATCAGGACATGCGATCTCCGAGCCACTGCAGGTGAAGGAGGAGAGAGTCTGTGTTGGAGAGAGAGGGGGGAGGAAGGAATTGGTGGTGGTGGTGATGAATTCTGACGGATATCCACTTCACCAAGCACGATGTTGATAACACAGCCCTGTGCACTGTACCGTGGCATTGATGAAAAACTCAACTTACTCGGATCCCCCTCCAGCCTCCATCTCCAAGACATCGAAGCTGCATTGCTGCGAGGAAGAAATTTTCATTAATGAAACCACCGGCAGTGAAGCAATCTCGAGGAGGAGATTGAGGGGAAGAATAGCCCCGACAACACAGGAAGATGGGGACATCTACATGGATTGAGGCGGAACCTTTGTAAACAATGCGACACTGTGCCACGCCGGACACATCCCAAGGTACCATTTCTCCAGCATCAATCTAATATCCAGCGCAGCACTCATCGTATATGGAGTATTGAAGTCGAACCACTCCCCCACCCTCCGGACCGGTTACCAGAGGCAGCAATGCATCCATGAATAGATTAGAGAAGGCAGGGGAAGAAAATGTTTTTTTCTCTCTTCTTTCCTTCCCTATTCCATCCTTCTCGCAGTTCATTCGTCCTGAGGCCCCAACCTGCAACCGCCCAGCTCAACGAAACCAAACCGCATCAGACAGAAACCCCGGTGGATTCAGTCAACCTCCATCATACTACAACTTTTCCCGAAGTTACAGCACTGTAAGTGGAGTATGATGCGAGCATTGTGGCAGAATATCATTACATCCCATGATAGTTTCCGGGAAAGGCATGCCCCGCCTTCTGGTTGCGGTCCCAATACCGGATTCTGCAAAAATGGGTACGTACCGAGCCTTCTCGGCCACGCCAAACCAACCCAAACCAGCCGACTAACTAACCGACCAACAAGCCCGCACCACAGCCCTATTGTGACATCCAGATCCAAACCTTCCAACAGGCCACAAAAGCAAGGGAAATCGGCGAAAAAGAAACCACAATGGGGGATGCGGATAAGGTACCGCTAGCAACAAATTCAGGAAGGTCTTTACGAACAAAACAAAAACAAGGTCAATAACAAAAAACAAACGAGCAAGAGATCAAGCCTACGGGGCTCATCCCCATACTCATCATCATCACTTTGGTCGGCTCGGATACCTAGACCCATATCGGCGGCTCTTGGGCGTTTTTGTGGATGGACCCATGCATGTTTCGGGGAAGGAAGAAACCTTCCGTACAATAACAAGTCGCGGAATCTAATATCCTGGCAACCAATGGGCGAATGAAGAAACGGAGGCACGGTGCGAAGAAGGCAGAGAGTAACGTGCCATATGGTGCCTACCAAGGCCGCACCATACGGCGCCCTACCTGAAAACAAAAAGGAAAAGAAAAAGAGAGGGTCGCCCTCCGGGGGGGGGGTATGAGTCTCGAACGTTGACTTCCGATGCCGTGCTCGAATATGATACGGGAAGTATCCGGCTCGAGACAGACAGCTCGGTTTGGCATTGCATTCGATTGTGTGCAGCCCACGTCAACCCATTCAAGGACTCTTGCTTGCCTGCCTGCCTGCTTGGGAGATATGTATGGTAGGGGTTGTACTGTACCATATCGTGCTCGTAGCTGTCACCAAGATTAAAGGAGTGCCGGTATTGTGCCTGACCACACGCAAAAGGTTCCAGAGCTATCAAGGTACATACCGTGCAGATAGTACCGCAGCTTAATTGGCCAAACCTTGTTAGATGAGCTCGAGGTCAAGCTACCGGAGCAAAGTAAAAAGTAAAAAGTAAAATAAAAAATTTCAAAAAGTGTCAGTCTGGCCGAGTCCACCTCTGACCTATTTCCCCTTCTTCCATTCTACATCCGACCCGTACCGCACGCCCATGGATAGTCAATCAATCAATAAGCCAACCAATCAATGAGTCAAGTTTCCATCAGCGTTCATCCCATAAAGGAGGCTCAAAAAAAAGGCTTTTTCTTTCTCGTACCACATGAGCCCACGCTCCTTCCCACTTCTGCCAAATTCAATTCAGGCCCGAGAAAGATTAAAAAAAATGGCAACGGCACGATTACTCCTTGCTTGTTCCCCTCTTCTCTCCCCCCCCCCTACCCCTGTCAGCCGCAAATGAACAGGAAGGGGAAGGAGAGACAGACAGAGATAGACAGGGTGCGTCATGTCAATCATCCACTCATTCATCCACTCATTTATAGACGATCGATTGATTTATCATAGATTTGCCAAGAAGCACGGTAGCGAATCGATCGTGGGAGGATGAACCCGCAGGTTATTTTTTATTTTTTATTTTTTTTCGCGGAATCAGAAATAATCAAAAAAAACCCCCCCAAATCGTGCTGACAGGTACAGAACAGGTACCGCGGGTGCCACGGCGCTGTACGGTACCTGAAAGGTAAACCTCTATGCATCAGCAAATGGAGACCGAAGCATGATAATCATCGACGTGAATCATAGCAATCGCCAATAGAGTCTACTATCATAGTACAACCCGGCTAACTAACTAATTCACTGGTCCCACCCCCTTCATATCATATACCTTTCAACTCACCCATCACCAATTACCACAGACCTTTCACCATAATATTATGATAAGTCGTGCATTATAATAATATTAACAATACCAACCTTACCTCAGCATCAATCCCTCCAATCCAATCTAACACAAAGGAAAAAAAAGAGAGAGAAAAAAACCCCCCCTCCCGATTCCCACAAGCAACATGTCTCAGATACCTTTTTATTTCCTTTTTTTTCCTTCCTCTTTCTCTTTTTAACATCAATGTACAAGTACCATTCCTTCCCGTCCCTTTCTCGTGGGGGGGGGGGGGCGCGGAGGGTGGGAGGGGGGAGGGATTGCGGGGAGGCAAACATACCCTTCAACAACACCGCAAATCTATCCATCCATCCTAACCGTACCGCAGAGTACGGTACCGATCTGGGATCTGCCAATACCCACCCGCGCAGTGTAATCCTAACCAGTACTAGTAGAGTACACTAGTGATGGGATGAACCTTAACTTCTCCCTCCCTCCCTCCCCTTCCCTGCCGTATGTACTTTATCTCATCCAACCCCCCCCCCCAATTCTCTCTCTCTCTCTCTCTCCTTTCCACGATATGATACCGGTAATAGTTGGTTAATTTTAGCCATGTATCCAATACCTGGTTCTAACCAACGGGGAAGAAGGAGGAAAAAAAAAGGGGAGGTATATAAAAGATGGATCTTGAATTTCGGCTTTTACGGGGGTTACCGGTGGCTCCTTCCAGCCTTCACCGCGATGTCGGAGAGGGCTGGCGGGAGGGAGAAAAGAAGAAGGAAAGAAAGAAAAAGTAGCAATAATGTCTGCTGCTTGCGCACTCGTAAGTGCCCGTATATATATGTAAATATGTAAGTAACATCCATACCAATGAGTGCGAAAAAGGACCAACCAACCAACCAATTCGATAACAATACAATACAATCCACAGAATGCGGTATGCCATTGCGAATATAACCACAATATTATAAACAATCTACTCACGAACGAGCGAGCGCAGTAACTTGCTTACCCCCCCCCCCACACACACACACGAGAAAAGAAAAGAAGAAGAAAAAGCGTGCGAAAACCCGTACCGTACCTGTCAAGCATTAGAATATATTATATAGATCCGGCGCCAGCACCGGCTACAATAATATGATCCCGGGAAAGGGCATGAAACGGATATACCCCCCCCCCCCCCTCTCTCCCGAACAAGCAGACAAGAAAGAGGTCCAGCCCAGCCAACCAATAACCTATTATAGTTGTCATAACAATACTGCAACTGTATTGATAATATTATCATACTTTAACAAATAAACCTACCGTATGATACCAAAAAAAAAAAAAAAAAAAAAGGCCCACGATGAATAGAATCTAATAGATAAATAAATAAATAAATAACTTACGATAAACGGCATGATACAATAGGTCAGAACAGCGAACTTCCATTTCCAGTATACCGGCAATCAAAACTTCCCTTCCCTTTCCCTCCCCTTCCCTTCCCCTTCCCTCCCTTCCCTCCCTCCCTTCCCTTTCCCACACCCTACAACCCGTGCCCCGCCTCCAAGATTTCCTTTCCCTCTAACATAACATACATGCATACATACACACACACACACACACATACCTACATACATACATAACATAACATAACAACCCCCCATCCCACACGGGGAAACGAATGATCCATCAATCCATCCATACGAATCGCTTCCATGCCGAAACCGTTATTGTACCCTCTGGCAAACTCCCAAAAGTAGCGTATATGATGGATGGATGGATAGATGGCATCAACCCGGGCTAGACCATGCCCATGCCCATGCCCATGCTACTACTTCAATGACACCCTCTCTCTTTCCTCCTCTTCCTCTTCCTCTCTTCCTCTCCCCGTCCGAAATGTATCATACATGAGCATGGACATGGACATGGGAAGTGTCAGTGAACAAGCACGGGGGGGCGGAACGGGGAAGGGGAGGAGAGAAAAAAAAAGATGAATGATCGGCGGGCGGGTGAAACTGCTTCCGTAAGGAACGAACGAACGATCTGGGGGTGTGCTTGAGATGAAAGGGCGACCGGGGAGAGGGGGGGGGGGGAAGAGGAGCCTTTTAACCATGGCCTTGATAAACTGTACCGGTATTGTAAATGTTGTTCATCAGAACTTTTTTTTTTCCGGCCAGCTTTTGATGCATACTGTAGAGTAAGTGTGTTGGGGAAGAAAAGAAAAGAAAAGGATAGAAATAATAAAAAAACTCATAATATGGGTATCACCCACGTAGGTGGATATGACTGGACTGGATCAAAATTGAATTGAAGAGGGAAAGAAGAAAAAACTTTCTTTTGTTCTTGTGGTGATCAATCTTTATTATTCTCATAGTCCCCCTTTTTCCCCACCCCTTCAATACTGTCGTGGACTGCCTATGACTGGGTATGTCGCCAGCGAATTGAATCACCCCAAAGAAAAAAAAAACGTCCAAAAAAAAGAGAGGAAAGAAAAAGTTATGCTTTCCACCCACTTCCAGATAAACATCTCCGTAGTAAGACACGAGTAGAAGTAAGGGAAAAAAAAGTCTAGCTAGTTACAATTCAGTATTCAAACAGCCCATCCAACCCAATATCCGTAAACTTGCATACAGCCCCAAATATTTTGACACCGAAATCAATCCATATACACCATGATGGGCCAACGAAAGCCCACCATGTGTGGAAAGGATAAAAGGTAAGTAGCAATGAAAGACGAAAATGTGAGCTGACAGAATTTTCCTCAAAGATACCGAGTGAAAACCAGGGGAAATAAAATATTTGGAAGAGAAAAAAATACAAACCATGAATTTTTCTTTCACTCAGATACCCCTCAAAAAATATCATGTCAAACACTTCCATAGTGAACAAATGAAATAGACGCCCCAGTAGTCACCCCATACGCACAAAGTTCCTCAGAAACCCGAACCCAGAAGCAAGACGATACCCTTTTTTTGGAAAATGAAATAATAAAAACTCCCAAATATGCAAAAAAGTAGAAGAGAGAGAGAAAGGAAACAAACGCAACCCTTGAACGACCAACTCCTATGATTCGGTATAATAACGCATTTGGATCTCGAACTCCCGAAAGCCAACAGAAATCCCGAGTTGGTGAGCCCCAAGGGCGGTTATGCCAGAACGGTGCAATGGGGGTGCAATGACGAAAAAAATAGTGGTCACACACCCGCCGAGTTGATTTAAGGAAAATGACCCCGTTGAAAAAGGAAAAATGTTTTGAGGTGAGTTGTAATGTGACGAGGCCACCCGTAAATCGTAAATAAATATATCCAGGAGAATCGAAGTGGTTTTTTTTGTTTTTAGCTGCTCGTCGATTGAGGGGATGCCCGAGTGAATTTGAATACCGAGCAGAATCCCAAAATTTTATACAACCGTCATCCTTCGTTTCCAATCCCTCACATGGTCAAACGAACTTGCGTAATCCCTGAGCTCCTTCGTAACCTTATCCGACAGCACGGCCGGCTCCTGAGTAGTGAAACTCTGGAGAGATGACAACGAGGTTCGAGAAGGCGAGCTGTGGAGGCCAGGATTGCGGCTGTTGTTGGAAGCGTAGGGAGATGATGAATAGTGTGGAGGAGTGGATGACAAAGGGCTTCTGGTTGTTGGTGACGAAGCTGCTGAGCTAGTCTGCCTGCCAGACATGGCAGAGAAGTTGAGAGGAGGGGGAAGGTAGAAACCAGCACCAGAGCCCATGTTTGGTCCCGACCACGAAGGCGAGGACGAAGCCCCAGCCTGCGGTGACGATGAGCCAGAGCGGCAAGAAGCACGCTCTAAATCTGCCAAGCGGCAGGATTGCGAGCAGTAAGCTCCATGGCCAGATTGAGAGATCTGACGGTCGCAAGAGAGACAGTAATCCGGAGACCAATCCATTGCAATTGGGATGTTTGATTGTTTGGCAGTGGGGGGGGGAAGTGAGTGGAGGGTTTGTTTTATGAGCAGTAGCTTTTACGAATTTGGGTTATGTGGTCAAGAGTGATGATGATGATGTGAGGGGTTGAATTCGAACGTTGAGCCCAGGGTTGTTTTAGTGCGTAGGAGCAGGACGAGGCAGCACTCGAAATCGACGAAGATGAATGAGAGGACTTTGGATCTAGTAATGCTGACTCGAAGATGGTGGTAGCAGTGATGATGCTGTTGTGGGGGGAGATTGTGAGTGAGTGAAGGAGAGGAAGGCTAGAGGGGTGCCTTTTTTGGAGGAGAAGGCCCAGCATATATTTAAAGAGAAGATATGGTTTAGGTGTGTGTATGAGGCAGGGTGGGCGTGAGGTGAGGGAGGGAGGAGGGGGTAGGGCAGGGGTAGGTGAAAGGCGTGTGGTGTGGGAGCTGGTGGTGTGGAAGCTGGGAGGGTTGAATGGGGGGGGTGCGACACAGTTCTTTTTTTTTTCTTTTTCCTTTTTTTTTCCTGTCTTTTCTTTTTTTTCTTTTTGCGTGCTTTGGAGGAGTGGGCAAGGACACAAGCCAAGCAGATCGAAGCCAGCCGCCTGTTGGCCTATCAGCTTCTGGCAATGTCCACGGTCGTGATTGGTTACAAAACCAAACACACCCGCACAGACGGACTGGGAGAACTTCCCATGCAGCACCACAGGCTCGCTGGCCTCTCCAGACACCTTGGATGAGAATGATGGTGTGTCTTCTTCACTCTCAACAGACAAGGGTGAGAGTGAATGATTGAGTGAACGAGAGAAGTGGTGAAAATAATAATAATATCATAGGTGGTGGGAAGGTTGCAGGCACTCCTTGCAAGGATCAAGTGGCCCTCCTGCGTGCTCTCTCTCTTTCGTCGTCTCCAGCGCGAATCTCAAAAAAAAGAAGGAAGGAAAAAAGATTATTCTCAATTTTTGCCCCAGCTCCCCTCCTCTCCTCGGTCTCTCTCCATGCCCTGTGTGCAAGACAATCCTGCTAACCAGAAACGCTCTCTTCTGCATAGCTCCCTCCCTGCCTCTGACGCTCCCGTACAAGGACTGTACCGTTCTGTAATGTACTGTACTCGAGTACAGTGCGTAGTCGTGACTTTGATGAGAATTGATGGACGTACGGTATTGCAAGTTCCCGTTGTCGCGCCTTGCTCCAATAATGGCCTGCGGACCCCCTCCATGATGACTCTATGGCACGCAATTTCTCTGACCAGAAACAACACCTCTCAAGAAAAGAAGAAAAGAAGAAAAAAACCACCTTTGCATGTTTTATTTCCTTCTTTGTCTTCACGCAAAATCCATTTTTTCCTTTTTTCATGGCAAGAAACATTAGGAATCATGATGATTTCAAAAATAATTCCCCCTTCACAAGAGTAATCATTTTTGAACCATTCACCGAGCAGCTTGATGGAAACACGGTGGTTGAAGCTTGGCTAGCCAGAGCTCCTCGAGCCATCCTCCGTCCTCGCGGACCACGGCCCGCAGCCTGATTCATTGGTGATGATGCTAGAAAGGTATCTACGAATAATAACAATACGGGATTGGTGAGTACTTGTATAATGCGTTGTGAAGAGAAGACGGTTAAGAAAGATTGAGTTTTTACACGAACCACTGAGGTTATTACTATCTGTTACATAAGCTCCTCGTTACTAACCCGCTGCCACCAACCGTTACTTGCATAGGGAACTCTGCTACAGGACGCCATCTAAGCACCCCCTAAACAAAAGAGGTGAAGCCTCCTGTCGACTGCCAATCATTTACGACTGCTCATAAAATAAAGTATAAAAAAAACAGGTATCAATGAACTCGTGCATGGGAACCAGTGGCAAGTGGCTTGGGGATAACTTTTCCCCACTATTGTTACCCAAGTTACAAGACCGACGAGGAGGGCCAAGGGACAACGACGATTGAGAGAGTTTTCTGCGCTATTCCATCCTCCTCCTTTTTTCTATGTAGTAAATTTTTTACCACTCCCCCCCCCCCGCATCCGCCTCTCAGACACGACACATATCGTGCACAGGTCTGTACCATACTGTGCAGTACACTATGCTGTTCAAACTGTGCTCTACCGCTTCAACTATTTTGCTTTTATTTTTAAACACTCGCCCGTGAGCTCTGACCGGGCTCGTTTAAATATAACGAGGCACTGCCGCAGGTGCACTTACGTAGTGTAGCGAAACAAATGACCGGAAACCCGCTCCAGCCGACCTATCCATCTACTCGAAGGCACTTTGCTTCGTAGCATTAGTTTACGGAGTAGCGCTGGAAAAGCAATGCAAACGAGCCAGGACGGACAACGCTAGCCAGGAGGAGGAGAAAAATAATGAATAGATAAAATAAAATAAAATAAAGCCCCAGACATTATGACGCCTATCTCACGGGAGGGACTACTCGAGTACAGGCTTTTTTGTCCTGGTATTGAGTCTTTCACGAAACCGTACTGTACCCTCGACTCCCTTTGCTGAAGGGGGCCCGCCACTGCAGTGACGGTACGCCCTGGCAATTGCGAACCGCCCCCTTCCGTTTAAAAATTTCCATCGCTAACTGCGAGTGCTGTATTTTGAACCCTGCATCACCATATCTTCCAGGCTTCTGAGACATGGCGCTCAAGGCCACGATGAATGACTTGCTCATTGCGGCGAAGCCGTCTCAGGAATGGTTGAGAAACCGTTGGTCTATGTCACGATCGGCATGTCAGTCGCCTTTATGATTCGTAAAATATTGGTGATGTTTTCCGGGTTGTTCAGTTCTTGAGACGAACCGTGTCTGGTCTTCCGTTTACTGAATGCAGGAGTTGAAAAGGAAACGGGATTCCGCTCTCCTTCCTTTGTGAGATAATACCAAGCCTTCTTTTTCCTTTTTTTCCCTTTAGGTTTGATTCAGCTCTATGGGCGCAAAGTGATATCTGATGAAGAGTGTGGACTTTTTTCTTACTATTATTCCGACCCCGAACCATTTATTTTCTTTCTTTTTTGCTCCACTCATTCGCTCACTCTGCTTTTTTTCCATTCCCCTTTTTCTCCTCCCAATCAGCGGGGTCTGCTCACCTGGCCATACAGAGCTTTAAAAGGGCATAGCTTGTCTGCCATTCGGCTTGCGTCAATTGGCCGCATATTCCAGTCTAGACTCCTTTCTGCACCCGCAAGTGGCCTTTTCGTCGACAGTATTCGAGTACTGCACCGCACTTGTAAGGCCCACGTTGCTTTTTCCCTCTTTCTACCGTCTGATGTTCTTAGAGTGGGAGAGAGAAGAGAAGTGCGCACCGGTACTGTAGGACAGGCTAGACATATTTCCCCTTCCGTCCTTGAGCGAGGGGACAAAGGTGAACAGAGGGCCAGTAAGCACTCAATAGAGTTAAACCTAAATAGGTTCCTTCTACTTGTACGAGTACACCCTCTCTGTGTTTCTCTTCTTTACTTTTTGCCGCCTCTCGCGATGATGGTCACGATACCGGTATCAGTGCTGTTCCTCTGCTGTGAAAGTAGTGTAGCGTACCGGTGTACCCTGCCTTTACTAGCATATCCTGCTGCTTTCATCTGCTCCATCTTTTTTGTTTTTTTCTCACCTCCGCGTTTTCCGTATCCTTCGGTTCACGGTGTAATTGCTGAGATCTCCATTTACCGGTGGTAGGGTTTGGAATACGATGAATACATACCGGTACCGCACAGAAGGAAAAGGGCACATTTATGCCGGTGTGGTGTGTGCTCTTCCTTGCTGTGATGGGGCACTAGTACATAGAGGGTGAAGACAATATTAAGGGCACAGTGCACTTTTGATCACCGCACCGGTGCTCCCAAAGAATGTCCCACCGCAGTGAGTAAAGTAAGTTGCAGTCCCTGCCACCGCGTCTTCGTGATCATGCGCCAGTATCAGAAGATGCTGCTGCTGCTGCTGCTGCGAGAAATGTAGCTCCCGCGATTACTGTGGGTCCTGGGGAAACCATTAATGGAAGCATCCAAGAGAGAGCTTGTCGACATCTGTACCTAGCTCATCAACTCCACCACACCGCACACCCACAACCGTGGGTACATAGACTGGCAGTCTGTGCCATAGGCTAGGAGAGAAAGCAACCTCTCTTTCTCACTGCGAGATCCCGTGTCCCACAGCCGACCATTTCCCCAGGTCTTGGCATTTCTGTGGAGTCTGTGGAGTGCAATTCTGCGGAACCCAACTCAACTTCACCTTAGCGCCCTTGAATCCTAATGGGGGAATTAATTGTACACTTTTGCTTTTTCAACCTCCTCACTAAGATAGGATATTTTTTCTTCTTTATTTTCTTTTTCTTCATCCCCTTCCTTTCGGAGAGCCACACGTCCACTGCATTTTTTGCTTTTGTGGAGAGAGAGAGAGAGAGAGAGAGAGAGAGAGGTAGAGAGAGAGAAACAGAGCCTCCCTTTTTTCTTTCAAGTGTTGAAGAAACCAATCTTTTAGCTTGATACGGGTCAGGTTTCCCTACAGGGACTTGAAGCGCGAGCTTTCCCCGCATTTTCTCCCAGGAACGCATCTCGCGTGCGTTTCCTTCACTGGAGCAGTGCATCTGTTCCGGGCACCGAGCAATGTTGAGACCCCTTTGCCATCGTCCACCACGCATCTATGTCATCAGACACTCGAACCGTTTTGGCCGTGTTTCCAAGTGGACACAGAGAGACGAAACGAGCGGAGCGCGAGTATCAACTTGGAGCACAGTACCCGAAAACAGGGATTCGCAAAATATATGGCAAAATTTTGTGAGCGTCATACCAGTACTGTCTACCGTATCTGAAGCCCATATAAAACTCACGACCCCTGTTTTCGGATACTTCCTGTCTGCTATGAGGGGAGCACCTATGAGGGGAGCACTCGAGTAAATAGGCTCAGCTGGGATACAGGGGGTTTGTCTTGCCATTAATGTTCTTTTTTTTTTTTTTGATGATACAGGTATTCGATCTCGCGAAATCTAGATGGAGATCTCGTCTAAACGGGCAACTCGGGCTGTAATTTACTGTAGATTGGGAAAATAAAAACACCCCACTTGTATCACGGTAAGTAAACCTTGTGCTCCCTCACCCCCCCCCCGTATCTTCCGGTTTCTCATTGAACTCTCTTCTGACCACGGTGGGGCTGAATATGCTTCTCGAGACATCAATGATCAGCTGTCATCGGGTTGCGTTACCGGTAAACATGGAAAAAGGCTTGCGTCTGATGTCTGCTCCTCATGCTTCTGTTATTTTAATTTTAATCCTCAAGGCACACCGCTCCACTCGCCCCATAATGTCTTTTTCCATTTTTTCCAAAAAATACGGTGGTCCCATCCACAGAGTTCCCGTAGCTCTGTGTCGTGATGCTCTTACGATCCAGTGCTATACTACTAGCATAGGTGAGCGAAGTTAGCAAGTCCACCTACCGGTAACTCCCCTCTTCTAAAGGTTGCGAATCTAGAGCTCATCTGTTTAATTAGCACTTGGAAATCTACTGAACTCGAGAATTCTCAGCATACCAGTACTGTCTAACAATTCAGAACGAGACTTTCAGCTCGTCCTCCGGGAATGCTATTGCGCAATCAAGCTTTGAAAGAAGAAAAAAACACGGGGACTTTGGGCTCCCTTCCGCAACCATCAAGAAATTTACAATAACCGATGCACAGGCGGACGCTAACTACCTCTGGCGAACTTTTTTTTTTTGCTCGTGTAAAACGGAGACCACCACCGCAGCCACAAACCACACCACACCCGCACATTACCTGACTTTTTTTTTCCTTTTTTTTTTGTGGAGAAAGCACGCACGCGGGAGCAACAAGTTCCACAAAGTTTGGTACTGTAGTCCGTGCTCCTCAATTTAACGACCCTCCCTCATCATATCATCATCATCCTCATCCTCTCCTCTGTCATACGAGCTGGCGTGTTATGATACGACACCCCCCTTGTGCAAGGGGTAAGGTAATGCTTAACCTCGAGTGTGCACCTAGTAATACTCGTCCTAAGCAGGAGGAAGTACAACGAAAACAGGGGGTATATTTTGCGGGAGGACTACAGTACTCAAGACTGATAAACTGGACCCATGAGCCTAGCAGAACACATCTTTCCTCAAGACGTAAATTGGAGGGGTTAGGTTTATGTTGAAATTCGCGCGCGTTCGGGGGTTCTGGTGCTTGTGCTATTCAAGAAGAAAAAACCTTTCGGTGAGAGGGTATAAGCGTGCTTGAACTGACTATAGTACCGCGACCGGTCCACTTGCACCGCGCAAGGCTTGCATGTACTCGACTTACCTAACTACGGTATACATCCTACATATGGCTCAGTCACCATCTCTAGAATATTAATACATTCTCGAGAACGGCCTCGGAACTCAATTGAAAGCCCTATTCTTGCGATTTTTATGTACAATAATCGTTGAGTCTGTACGTATACATATTTCCCGTACTTATGCAGCTCATAAGGGGGGCTACGTACGTACAATACCTTAACTTATTCTCGAGATTGTACATGTATCAAGTCGCACGAACTGGAGTTTTAGCGCACTCTCCCTCCTTCCTTTCTTTCTCCAAACCCACCGCATAGAGATATCTCGAGGTCACCGCACGCTGCGCACCTGTACCATGGCGCAATGCGAAGATGTGGGAGTTACACAACATTGGAGGGAGGAAGGGGGGGGGGGCGAGGTGGGAATCTACCGTCGTTAGATAATTTCCCTCTGGCACCACTGCTGAATGCCTCCACCAACCGACACTCTATTTTGCGGGAGGTCCTCACCAAATACCCGACTTGCGGAGGCATCCTTGGCAAAGGCGCGTACACGAGGATCATATCATACCGGTACCTCTTGCTTCATCCATTTTTGGCGGGCTGCCGTACTCGAGTTAGTACGAGTACAGGACATTGAGGGTGCCAAAATCTCGAACCCCCCTCCATCTATTCCATCCTCCCCGAGGCATGATTTTCGCCGGCGGAAAAAAAAAAAGAAGTGTTTACCATACGACAAAGTGTGGTTTTTGTTTCTCACATTGACAAGATCTGCTGAGTACGAGCACATGGGATACATGCGACAATAACACGATACAGTATCATACCCGCATTCCATAATCTCCACCCTCTCCCGCGAGACCACAATGAAGCAAGCGAAACGGAAAGAATTCCCGGACTTTGGCTCTCTCTCTCTCTCTTTTTTTTTTGTGAAAATTTAAAAGAAAATTGCGGCGAAAGTCTAGAATCAGACACGGAATGCTTAGCATCACCAGCTCATCCTGAACCCCCTCTCCCCTTTTGCGCTTGACCATTCTTGCTGCCGCCTTGAGCTGAACGTCTTAATCTGCAGTGTTTCTCCTTAGATTATCCCTTCGTCTGTGTTTGTCACTTTTTTGCGTCCCAAAGGTGTTCCGGGATTAGGAATAGTTTGAGTGTGGCAATCGTGCACTGTGCTCGCAGCGGACAGGAGGCACCCGAAAACAGGGATTCACAAATATGTTGCAAAAAGATCAGCGAGTATCTGAGCGCCCACGCAAATCCACAACCCCTGCTCCGGACACTTCTTGCCCGCCACAAGTATCACAGGTGTTTTCAACTCGAGCACTGATTGCGTCACAGCAAGAACTCCCCGGCTATTCTACCTTTGGCAAAGATTATACCCAGGCTAGGCTAAGCCCATTAACCGCGCTAAGGAGCTGCGAAATCCGCAGACGGATTGAGGGATCATGGCTTTCTGGTTTTCAGTGGGAGGTACTGTGGAAAGGGAGGAGCGATGGAGGGGAGGACAAATGCCCTGGGTAGATATGGTACAAGTATCGGGAGTAGTTTGTATACTTGTGCCACATAAGGTTGCCTACTTGCTTGCCTACCTGCCTGCCTAGCAACCAGCGGTCAGGCAGCCAGGCAAAATGACAATAGTAATAAAAAAATAAAAAAAGGAGACTTCCCCCCTGACGACATTTCAATCTCCTACCACACATGCTGAGGAATCCTCATGTCCATCACGAGGGAATTAATCATTCGGAGAGGTTTTTTTTTCTATTTTGTGGGGGCTGCAAGGTCAGTCTCCTTGCCTACTTGCGTGCTCGCTGGCGGGCTGGTTCGTCATACGGAAGGCTAGTTGCCGGCACTCAGAACGGAGAGACAGACAGCCGGATTGCCATGCTACGCCATGCTCTGCCATGCCATGTTACTTTCTCCTGGTTTGCTGCTGCATGATACGAAGTTCTCACTGCTCGTAAAGAAGGGTTCACCATGACAACGGAATGTGGTATTGTGGAAAAAAATACCTCTGGAGGAGGGGAGGGGGGGGGAAGAAAAAGAAAAGGAAGGGATCTGCAGTCATTACCTAAATTCGCCTTTGGTGCCCCTCCCCCTTTTTACTTTTCTCACGGGGGATGGTCCGTATGGGAACGTGTTGTTGCTATGGTGATCGCCGGTCGCTTGTTTCTTTCCTCTTCATTCTTTTTCTTCTTTACTTTTTACTAGAGTACCGTATTGGTATTTATTCCTTGCTGGCTGGCTGTGCTTAGCGCTGGCTGGAAAAATGTTTGATGGTGGATGAAGATTCTGGGGAGGTGGAGAAAAGCGAAAGGAAAAAGAGAGGAAAAAGAAACGAAAAGCTTGACGATACGAATGTTGGGAAACAGTAGGAACTTGGCTGCAGTATCGTATTTGGTTGAGATCTTTTCGGCAGCGAATCATCATTCCACACTGTCGCTCATGGAATACTCTTGCTCGGTCACTGCTCTTCCTCCCATTCCTCCCCCCGTCCCTTTGTTTCTCGAAAGCCCGGGAATTGGAAAATGAATTACGGAATGATTATTCTCACGACAGTGGTTCTTCTCACTCGGAATCATACTTCGATCGCCACAGTCTCGCTAGGGAGGCAAAAAAGGAGAGGTACGGTGCAACTGAACTGAACCCCCTCTCTCCACTGTCTGTACGATAGCGTCAAAAGTTGGTCTGATGCCGAGGGGAATACTGCTCATATCAAGGTCTGTGAGATAACGGTGATCCAGGGGTTTTTCACTGGTATTTTTTTCTCTTATCATACTTTGGAAATCAAGATAAGGGTCCACTCCTGGGGGTTCCTATCATCCCCCGACAGGGAGGATCGGACTACCGAGGGAGGATTGAGGAGTGGGGGGAACTCACGATGGGGTTCTCTCTTTCTTCCTGGGTTGAATGGGAATTTCCTGTCCAATTAATCTATGCACTGCTCAACAGGGGGCCTATGACGTAGAACTGGTTACGCCCGCCCACGATTCACATCGTAAAAACGATTGCGAGGTTCCCTGCGTTCGAGGGTTACCTGTTCTTTTATCATCCCCCTGCCCTATCCATGTTGGTTTCCTCATAATCTCTTGCCACTCCTGGTAGGCTCGAGGGCGAATCAAACAGTCACGAAACGAACTGGGTCTAAAAGCTAACTATCTCTTGTGCGGTGCGAGCACCGTGCTTTATGGTACGGTAAGTCTATTGTATCTCCCCGATGGGGGAGGGGAGGGAGAAGATTAATTAGTGAGAAGGGTTAGCCTTCCGCTCATGTACGAGTACTCGAGTACTTGCATGGGGAATCTTTGCGGATAAGATTGCCCAGATCCTCACCACGTTTTTCCTTGTGGCTTCCCAAATACGTTTTTCCTTCCCCTCTTGCGGAAATCAAGGAGATAATGAACAAATTTTAATAAATATTGAAGTTGGCTTGATGATTTGTTTATATTTCCCGTTTGTGGGGTTTAGCTTACAGTACAACTTACCATGCCGGTATTTGGCTTTGAATCTGCATGGTATGAGAGATATGGTAGGCTAGCTTGCCACCAGCACCACCACCTCTGCCGTGAGCCACACAAACCAAAAGACAATCCCCCGTGAAATCCCGTGAAATACCGACATCGCCTCGTTTTGTTTCTACTGCAGCACTTCTCATCCTGCCCACGATCTGCAGTACTGTGTGGTACACAATGAAACATTAAACCCTGCCGGGAACGGTTTTTAGTGGGATCGGACACACATTGCCTACCCACCACCACCGCCACTACCACTACCACCACCAGGACCCCACAAAGAGTCCCAACGAAATGTCGGCCTCAGAGCCAAACGAGCCCACAAGCGGTTCCAGAGAGCAAAAAAAAAGAGGAGAGAGAGCCACCCCAACCAACCAACTCAGCCCAACCCAGCCAAGATACCCATCCCTCCATCGGGACAACAACAACATGATTCAGCGCCAACTTTCCTTCCTTCCAATGACACCTCTCCACAGAATAGCACCGGCAGACCAGGTGGTTCACGACCCGGGGCGTTGGTGTCCCAGCTCGTTGGTGCCGCGGTGTTGGATCCCGGCGGGGTAAGTCCATGAAGAAGAAGAAGAGAGAGAGGTTTCCGTCAATTTTTCATTTATTTATTTCAGTTGGGGCGTGGAGTTGTATTGCTTGCTTGCTTGCTTGGCGGGGCGGGGTGGGGGGTAAGTGATGATTTGCGAGGCCATGTGCGATACTGTGTTATGATGGCGCTTATAATTTGGTAATTGTCGCAATGGTTGGTGATGTAAGGGGGATTAGATGGTACTGTGCGAGCGAGTACTCGAGTAGCGGTGCACAAGGAGGGGAGGCCTTTCGGAGGCGTGGGGGGGTTTGGGTTTTTCTGGATGGTTTAGGGGAGTTGGACTGGGATGATGCGGGCATTTGTAATGTGGTCACCGGCATTCTCGGGGTGGGGGAAGGGCAGGAGTGAGGGAACGATTGAGCGGGGAGGGAGGGGGGCTGTAAGGTAGATTGGTTTTATAATGATACATTTATCTGGGAAGGAGGTAAAAATTTAATCAAGGTCGTGCTCTCCCGAACCAAAGCAGGAATAAAGTCCAACATGCAATCGAGAAATAAGGGAGAAGTAGGAAGAAGGTCAAGCAAGAGGGTATTGATCCAGTTGATAAGAAATGGTGAGTAAGTAGGCAATTGGAAGGAGGTTTCCTACGGTACAAGTTAAAGTGAAATATAGTGATAAATGAGTTAAGATATCATAGTTTGCTAATTTTTAAAAGGCCATGTGGATCAACAAATATATAATTAGTAAAAGTGATATATTATGTTTATGTATAATAGTGATTGTTCACTATCGGGTTGTATTTCTTAAGTTGCTTGTCTGTAGAGGTTATTGGAAACCCGTTGTTGTTTCCAGACTTGTCTTTTAGTTGTTAGTTTTTTCTATCCAAACACTTTGCCAAGAGGGTTTTTCTACTGGTAGGGGGGCAGGATGGACTGAGGTGGAGGTTTTTTGTTGCAATAGCTAGCGCTAAAGGCATGTTTTGTACCTTAAACAAATATTGAATCAGATAAATAAAACAATTCTGAGTTTTACAGACATTCTTTGTTTGCTCTGCACCTCCGGCCATTGAAATCTTAATACCACAAGATTATCGCCACTTTTCCCCACCACAACCCAGTCATGAGTTTATTCTTAAGGGCTGTTGGACTGTCCTGATTTTCTTCATGCTCTTAGGTCCATTTTTTGAGCATGTTCTCTCCTTCCTCTATTCTTTCGTTGTTGGTTTCATCAACTCACGATGTTGTTTCCTCTTCCTACCTGTCACAAATAGTGACTAAGCAAGGAATATTTTACAAGACTAATACTCATTAGTCATAAGGTGTGTTGGTTTGTTGCTATGACATCATTTGACTTATTGGATCTTACATGACTGGTTACTTGCGAGTTATTGTTATATTATTATTAGTTGATTGTTTTAATAACTCATAATTGTGAGTCTTACAATATAATAACTTTTGCACATGACTCGCATTATGAGTCATGGGTTTCACGGATGTGACTTGTTCATGCATATGACTTGTTTTATAGGTTTTGATTGGTTAAAGATATTGCGCAGTTGACTCAGGAGAGTAAGCTGATGGATTTCAGACTATGACTAGCTATGAGTCATAGAGGTCGTGACCATCTAAGTACTTTCATATACTAGAAGTTGCAATACAATTACTCCTTCTCTCTTCACATAGATTCCTCCTTTACGAGAACATAGTATGAACGAAACCCGGAGACTATCGTGAGAGTCTTAGGATACGGGTTCATAACCTAGAACTATTGTCATATTTCCGTCCAAGCATGATGATCTACCCTTCTTACCATCTGATGAGATAGTATCCTTCAAGACAAGTAAGCCAGTCTCCTACTATTTGCAAAGATAGTATCTTTCTACTCCTTGGTATAGGAAAACAAGACTCGCTTATGTAGGAGACGACTGTCATTGCCTGTTGTATCCCGGATCAACAATAGGATTGTTACACTATCCTGCACTTGCTTTGCCTTACTTAGGATCTGTATAGTCAGGAACACTTCCTGTGATACCAATTTTACTGATGGTTGAGTATATGGTTTGCAGTAGAGAAATTTTTTAACAGACCACAGTCTCTTTCCCCATACACCTCTTAAAGAACCAGTTAGTCACTGCTTAGTCAGACATGAACATGATTACTGATAGTTGCTGTGGTAGAAGTTGGTTTACCCTTTCTTGACTCTTCTTCATAGTCAAATCAGTTAGCAAACTAGGATCAGCAAAAAGAACTAGTTCACATTATGATGAATCCTGCGTATTCTTGTTAGGCACACGGACTCCCCCATAAGAATTTAGGAAGCAATATTACCCTACCTTTACGCGCACAAACTCCAAAGAATAAAGATAACATCTCGCATCTGGCTCCGCCATTGGAACGAGAAGTAGCTACCATACAGCAGACTAGTAGTTGCGTCCTGTCACCAAAGACAACTATCATTGAAACCTATCTTATAACATCGTATACATCGCGGCTGACCGACTGACCAGATCCTGTTCACAGGGCATATGAGGAAAGACCCGGCCTTCAAGTATCTTATGCATACAGAAGCAGATGGATCGGACAGATATGCATCAAGTTACAGATGCTCAAAAATATCTTATCCTTAGCAAGGGTCGAAGGTAATGAGACGTTCTCAGGTGAGTTAGACTCCTCTTACCTACGAAGATGAGTAGAGTATGAAGGTAACTATGCTCAGGAAGTGAATCAGAAGCATCCACAAAAGACAAGTTGGTATGAGATGGAGCCTGAGGGAAAAAGAGCATAGGTCCGATCCCAAAGACAAGTCATATAATACCAGTAAATGAGAATATGACATGCAGTAGCAGTCTAAATTTTCTACAGAACCAACTAAAGAGGACAGGCTATTTTCTGTCTAGCCAATTAGACTACAAGTATGGAACATGGGGGCAAGATAATTCGTACACACTACAGTGAACAGATAAACGGATGAGCTGATACCAGACGAGGTCTCCACACTCTTAGGAAGAAAAGACGCGCAGACTGATAAGTTGACTAAGGGAGAGAAATGGTATGGTAGAGAATGTTCAAAGTTTACGGGTATTCACACTCAGGTAAAGTTCGCAGATTTATTAGCGAGGTACTTAGGTAGTATAGAGTTAGTATATATACTATGATTGCTTATACGCGGGATATAAATATTGAAGCATCTTTGCTCCTATTTTAAAAAAATACAAGCATCGAGAAGAGATCTTTTCAATATAATAAGTTTTTTCTAAAAATCGTTAACAATACTTTCACGATCTACATGCAAGACTCTTTTCCTTTTATATCTTGTACAAGTTATTATTGTCTTCTTGATGAGTTCTCCAATACATATCGATTAAGGCCTTAGTGGTCAGAATTCCTAACACTGAAGCTACTATCTAACTGTTGGAGTCTGGATGTAGGAGAGGCAAGATTGCTTTGTTGCATGTATCTGGACTGAACCCAGTAGAGAGAAGGGTCTTCAGACGCATTAGACACAATCAAATATGGTACCTAAGTACTGGACGTACTACAGGATGAACAGGATGCAGTATTGAGACACCCAGGGTCAGGATGCAACACCACTGTATCTCACACAGTATACCTTTTTGCTAATGTACTGCCTTATCAGTCCTTGCTGGTATTCTACTGCTATTCACTACTTTATTCCAAAGAGCTTTGGCTATATGATCTGTTACATACAACCTGCCTTTGAGATTAATTGTTCTTACTCATGTAGCTGGATCCCTCCGCTCAGTTTGCTAAGAATATTTATTGTCCTATCCACACAGACAAGTTTCGCTAGGGTTATGGATGTTAAGCAACGCCATTTAGATGAGTTGACTTGCTGGTTTCTGGTTTAGGTGTTTGGTTTTCTTTACTTGTTTATTGGTTCTTGTTCACTGTCAGGCTGTATTTCCTAAGTTGCTTGTCTGCTAAAGTTATTGGAAATACAGTGTTGCTTTTGTGCTTGTCTTTTAGTCGTTAGTTTTTTCTATCCAAACACTTCGGAAAAAGTATTTTTCTATTAGTTAGAGGGCAGGATAAGCTGAGTTGAAGGTTTTTTGTTATTGTTAGGTGGTACCAGATTTCTAAGAACAAGTGAGATAGGTAAGACCAAGGTACTTTATTGTACACAAAGATGTGTCTAGGAAGGCTCAATATAAATATGCGTGAAATAGTGATAAATATTTTTCTAGTAATAACTTATTATATTGATAAGATCTCTTCTCTGTAGCGTGATGATATCAGTAAAGCTTAGGAGGCACTTCGATATTTACATCCTATGTCGTAAAGTGCACGGCGTACAAGTATCTATGATACTAACTAAGTACCTGCTAACCATTCTGAATATTTTCTCATATTGCGAACACTGTTTGACCCTGAATAAAATCGCCCCACTGTTGACTTACAGACTGGTGCGCTCTTGATTTCTCTGGTATGGCACCACATCCCAGTCAGAATTCACAATCCTTCTTCCATCAGGAGGAACTGAAACTTGTCTGCATGCTAGACAGTATCCTCAACATCGGATCAACAAAGTGGCCAACTTTATAATCGGACCTATCTCAGTTGCAGATATTATTCTCTTCCTGCGTAGAGACTTTGGTTAGACTAGAGTTCAAGATCGTGCTAGTAGCACAATTTTCTTGTAGTCCTTCCTTACGGAATAGTCCTAAGTGGTAATATACCAGAGGCGTGGGTGTGGTCATACTCTCATTTCATTCTAGAGTAGACACAACGAAAACGTCCTGTTACTTTAGCGACATAGTTTCCTGTACTGTACCGCTATGTCTGTAACCTTATACGACAATGACCTATTCCGCCTGGAATACTTGCATAAGCTTGCCAAAGGTCCCCTCTCATATATCCTGCGAACAGCATCCAGTCGGATGGACTGCCACCACATATATCATGTTATAAGATAGGTTTCAATGATAGTGTCCTTTGCTGTTGGTACACAACTACAACGCTATCTGGTATTGTTGCGCCGTCCCAACGCTGGGGGTGTTAGCTTCATCAGGTGAAGGTAGGGTAACCCTAGGGTGTACAAAACTAGCTGGAAAAGCTATGCTTTTCCCATATGCCTAACAGTTGTGATAGCTAGCACTTCAAGCATGTTTTGTATCTTAAACAAATATTAAATCAGATAAACAAAAAAACAATTCCAGGATTTACTGAAATGTTTTGTTTATGCTATAGCTAGCACTGCAAGCAAGTTTTTGTATGTTAACAGAGAATATATAAGTTAAATATAAAAAAAATCCTGAGCTTTACTGAAATTATTACATTATGAAGAAAATACCTTATCAATATAATAAATTATTACTCGAAAAATCTTTATCATTATTATTTTTGTGCACCTCTATATTGAGCCTTTCTAGACACATCTTTATTTATGATAAAGAACCCTGGCCTTACTCATCTCCCTTGTTTATATATACCTGTAGCATTTAGTGCACAGGTAGGTCAGGACATATGTTAATTTTTTTGCTAATCTTGTAAGCCTGTAAACATCCAAGGTTGTGGACTCATACTATAACTTTGGTACAATTAATCTCTCTAGTTGTTGTAAAAAAAGAACTATTATATATAACACAGAAGAGATCTTATCAATATAATAAGTCTTATACTCAAATCCTGATAAATTTACCTTATCTTATCTCACTTTACTCTGGTTACCATGACTGCAATTGCCAGTGAGTCCTCCTAGGTACATCTCTGTCTAGCATAATAAAACCCCTGAACTTAGTTATCTTACTCTCCCTTGAGATTAGCAACCTCCTAACATAATTAGTGACAATTTTTGTTATCAAAATAAAGCCAAGAAAATACCTTATCCTGATATTCAACTGCAATCTTTCGTGCTCTCTTAGTGATCTAATGAATACTAATATAATATCTTATAAGGAAACTTCCAAACCATTCATACTAAACGAAACAACCTCACCCTATTCACTACCATTAGCCCCCATATTTGAATACAACTCTCAAAAAGGGACCCTTGGTTGCCCTGAAAACTAGCTTTCCCCTGAACTCTTTGTCCCTTCTTCCTTTTCTCTTAAACAGCTCACTATGAAGCATTAACTCTAGCCCCAGCCAGCGCATATCCTCAATCTCCCTCACCTTTGAGCCTCAGTCCTATTCCCCTGCTTCTCTGTCTTTTCCTGTCTTTGAACCTATTGACTAATAGTTGATTGTGGAACTCGGAAAAGATCGGATGCCTCTTGCAGTATCAGTCTACAGTATTCTGCATTTCCTTCAGGTATCAGGTAGTGATACAAGAACATCAGAAACGACGATTTGCTGAGTATGGCTCCAGCAAATCTCATGTCATTGAACAGGCTAGATATCAGATCCTTTCAGAATTCGCTCTACAATCGTTTTCACCTTCAGCCCAGGCCTCGCTACTGCTGAACTTGGCTCACGGCTTTCTGGTTTCTCCGTTCTACTCAGACTGGCATCCTCCCCCTCCTCAATTCACATAATATATAAACTGCTAACCAGTTCTATAATTCCTCCAACTCCTAGAACCTCCTTTCCGGCCGTCCCGCTTTCCCTCGGGACGGATATTTGATATCACGGGATCTGCGTTATGGTGATCTTCATCGCCGATCACTCAGACATGGGCCAACTAAGAGCACCTCTGGAGACCACATCCCTGTCCAGAGATATTCAATTTTTCGAGTTATTACGGTATCGGTTTTCGGATAAGAATGGGGCAATTAATTCTGAGTCCCTGACGGTCTCGGGCTTCGGCGCCACCATGGACCACTGCACCGAGGGTATCTAAATTACAGTGTTAGCTATCAAAGATACCAGGCAATCTTTGCCCAATGTTAGTCTAGCACAGCAGTCCCGAAACACAGGACTAGACTATTGTCGGCCATGCGGATGGCCATGCGGTAGACTACGACTGGGGGACATTATCGGTATACCGGAGACATGGAGAGCTCTGGGTCATGTATTTATACCTCTTGCTTTCTTGTGCCTCTTACGAAGAACAACACCCCCCCTCCCCACCTTACACGAGAGACCTCCCACAATACCATACTAGCAGTCGAGCAGATTGAACGATTCTGATATCGCCGAATCCACCACCACCACCACACCCCACAGCACGGCACAACAATAACGCACCGGCACAAACATACCGAACCGTACGCTCTGTGGTTTAAATCCCCAATCCGTGCATGAGGAACATGGTAAACCTTATTTGCCCCAACCAACCTTCATAAACTCCGAAAAATAAAACAAAAGGAAAAAACAGCCAAAGACTTCGTTACGTGTGCATTTTTTCAAACTACACTTCACACACTTCCAAAAGGAGACAATTTGCCTCCCGAACCTTTTTTTTTGCCCTCGTCTTGTTTTTTTCCACCCTTTTTTCTTTTGAAAAGGTTGTTGTCGTTTGCTGAGTGGCAGCACAGCTGAAAGATACAAGCTGAAGAAGCAAAGAAAGAAAGTGAAGGAAAGGGAAGGAAAGGGAAGGAAAGGGAAGGAAAGGGAAGGAAAGGGAAGGAAAGGGAAGGAAAAAAGGAAAAAAAAAAGGAGGAAAAACAGTTGGGATAAACACCCCTCTTTCTTCCTTTCTTTTTTTCTTCCTTTTTTCCTTTTGTTCCACTGGGTTGCTTGCTCTTCCTGTACTCGAGTATTCTGGCTCTGCTGGAGTAGCGGTAACGGTTTGTTCTGTCCCCAAAACCTTAGACATACAATACATTACCATTCCTAATAGCCTCGCTCAAAGCAGTTGGGCTCCCGTCCAACCGTGGCCTTTTCTTTTTCTTTCTTTCTTCCTTCCTTTATCAAGGCTTCTTATTCAGTTCCTCTGCATTGGCCAGACAAAGGCCTTGCTGCGAAAGTTCCCATCACAGGGCTGAAGCTCCGGAGAGCCCACCGCACATCGTGCACATCATGTGTCTTGTGTGGTCACTCATTTTCGACGGGAAAGATAGGCGGGAATGGTACTTGTACCGGTTGCAAAGTTCTTTTTTGCTCATTCCATTTTTTTCTTTCTCTTTTCCGTTTCCTTCTTCTAACATCTACTGAACAGCTTTCTTCTGTTTCCCCTTGCTCTCTTGTCTTGCATTCCTCCCTTTGGCACTATCAAACCCTCCACCTCTAGATACGACATAATTTACTTGGTGGCGCGATTAGCGCAATATTGCACGCATCCGTTGGATGGTGGAGGGCTGTTGGTGGCAATGGATACTTGGGTACCAGTACCTGTATCTCATACAAGCGGTTCATTAGCGCAAGGTGGAGAGGTGAAAGCTGGTTCAGCTTGGTTGGATTACTGCTATCTTTCCCGTCGATAGGATAAATCCCTATCTGGGATGTTTCTCTCGTTTCGTGTGCTTTTTTTGGGGTGGATGTGTGAAAATATTTTCCCCAACCCTGATACGATACTGTATGGGATGCATCTCTTCTTCTCCTCGCCTCCCCTCCCTCTCCTTGTGCGGGGGATCTTACTATGACTCGGGATAATAGTATCACGAAAGCTGGGAATGTTGTTTCCTTACCCTTTTCCCCCTTCCCCTTCACTATAATTAATCCCAAACAAAATATCATGCACATGAAGTTTCCCCATCCACACAGACATCAACTCACACACCGGTACCTACATACATAGATTCATACATCCGCTCACGCTCACAAATAACCCCGTCATGGCACATAATTCCCAACGCAACACAAAGAGTATCATAAATAAAATAAGAATCCATTACAGTTCATTTTAGCCCTAGAAATGAAAAATCATTTTGGGAGCCATCATGCCCCCATTTCTTATCGCATCAATCACCATCACCACCACCATCACCATCTTCCTCATGCTCCTCCTCCTCCTCCCTCCCCTCCAAAAAAAGAATCCACAATCCCTGAAGCACCGGTCCACTGCCTTGGGTGCCGGGTTATCCCCCTTCATCCATTTTCAATAAAAATGCGGGGAAAAGCAAGGGGCATTGAAACGGGCATGGGGCATGAACTCGCACGAGCCAGACATCACACATCAATTATCACCTTTGAGTAACCGGTATTATCGCACCACCTCATGATAAATTTAGCTTGGGGGGCTTTTTCATCCTTTATTTCATTTTTTTTCCCCAGCGGGTACAGCGGCGCTCCTGTGTCGGAAGTATGGTATCGTATCGTGGGGAGGGAAGAGAGGGGAGTATTAGAATCCTATGCTGGTGTCCCGTATGCAGAGTAGGTATGAATGCATGGGCGGTGTTGTGGGGCAGCCGGACACAGCCCCTAGACGATTATGGGATGCTGATCCTCGTGAGTGGTGAGGAAGGAATTGAAAACAGACAGAGAGAGAGAAAGGGATATAAAAAAAGGGTAAAAAAAGGAAGAAAGGAAAGCTCATGTATTCACCTCACAAAGTTCTGTATGCATGGACCGTGCCGGTACGGATTACTCGTACAGTAACTTCGTCGGTTATGCGACTTTCCAGTAAATGACATTAGTGAAGGTGAGTTGTAACTCATCATGGATCCTGGGGTATGATACCGTGGGGCCACCGTATCGTGCAGTACGGTACGGTACTCGAGTACAGTACGGCATCATACAGGGGCGGCGCTCTGAGTTGTGTGTGTGCTGTTGCTTCGATGAGCTACAAACAAGAGGACATCTACTCGAGCTCATAACTGGATCTAAGAGATACCGGATACAGCTGTAAAGGTGATGATGGTGAGAGGGGAAGAAAGAGAAAAAAAGGAATATCCCTCAACAATCATATTTCTCCTGGTTTACCATAGCTTGTTTACTGTGCGTATGATACAGTATCCTAGACTGCTGAAACGGTGGAAATTTTTTGTGGGGCTCGTGTCATGGTATTAGACAGTGTTCAAGACATGCTTAATAACGGCATGACACATCAGGTGATATCAAATTTTGTTAATTCGCATCTGATTCTCAAAGAAATTTACTAAAGAAATAAAAAAGGTGAAAAAGGAAATCAATGACAGGGGATGGGGCGTAAAGCGATCTACTGTATGCAGTATTCATTGAAGAAATTGAACTAATAAAGAACAATAGGGTGGGAAGAAGCAAGTATACTTCTTCGCTCAAAATAAGCAGAAGACGTACAATATCAACACTATACTTACAAAATGGAAGGCAAATGAGGGTAGGGCACCTGAATATAAGAGGAAAAAGTTTCTTGGAGGAATCGGGCAAATACTTGGCCATTTTCCTCACCCATCGGGTGGCCTTTCTCCCTTTTGATATTACAATACTGGTACATGTAGTTTTCCGACCGCAAGAACATGAGACATAGAAATAATAACTACTCGAGTAGAAGGTGTTCAGAGTGGCTTTCATGATGACATCTTGGATTATCCTACGAGTGTATCTAATGCTCCCTCTCCTCCATTCATCGGTGTTGTTATCCGACTGACCAATAGCATCTTGCATACTGTCGACAGGGCAGACTTTCTACCACTTCAGTTGCCCAAGTAATCCCATTCCCCACACTTTCCCTCCAGCCGTTTCCGCCTCTAGTAAATAAAAATCGGCATTACCCTTCTTCTTTTTCTTTTTTCACCTCCCTCTTCTTTCTTTTCCCTGGCTGCGCTCAACCGCCGCCGTATCAAAACTCGATCAAACCGCCGAGACTTTCCCCCGGGGTTAGGAGAAGCAGGCGGAGGGGGAGGGGGAGCGGATGGTCATTGCTGGTCATTTAGCACCGTCTCAAACATTCACAGACACGCCCCCTCGGGAACGAGTTCCAGAAGAAGACCGTCAGCGAACAGGAGAAACAACTTTCTCGTGACCTCTACTCGCAATGTCGTGACGTTTGTAAAACGGGCTGATAGCACATTCCACCCCCTTCTTCTCCTACTTCTTGGCTCGTTCATTTCGCCATCCCTCTCCTTCCTCCCTCTCCTTCCTCCCTCTCTTCAGGTTCCTCCTTCTGGTCCCTGTTCTTCCACCTCTCCAACCCCTGGAATAGTACGGATAACAGAAAGGAAACAGCTGACCTTGTGAAAAGAAAGAAAAAAGATTACTTGTGCTGGGCTTGCGCGTTGACGTCCCTCCTTCCGTTGCTACAACTGCTGCTGCTGCCGCTGCGGATCTCCATTCCTAGACCAGACAAGTTACCAGTATAGTTGTGGAAATGATCTGAGCAGATTCGCTCAATTTATTACTAACATCCCCCTAGTTGCTTATTACGTTCTCCCTCTCCCGATTCCGTAACAGAAATGGAAACGAAAAAGAGGGATGAATGAATGGAAGAAAAGAGGGGAAGGGAATGTACTTGCACATACGAGTACATTGAAGGAAAGAGCCAGTGTGTTCGTGATACAGAGACCGAACACGAAGTGAGGGTTCACCCACCACTCTCACTCATTTGTCTGTTCGGAGGGACGCCCCCTGGTCGGGTGTCGGAGTCGGCATGGGAGGATTTCTGGAAATAAAAGTTTCGCTGTCCCCTTTCTGGTGTGGGAGTGGGCTAGGACAGAGCTGAGGATGGTAGTAGAAGTGGCGTTTTTGTTACCTAGGCGTCGGGGTGATTATGAATCAATTGACGAGAATACTAGTATGGCTTGATAAGTCGAGCTGAAATGTTGTGAGTGTTGGGGGCTGTTGTGCAAGGGAGAACGAAAGTCGTCTTTTTTTTCTCCAGTTTGGTGAAATCGAGTGATAGGGGTTGAAGGTGGTTTGGAGGTACTTTTTTCCGGTTAGCTTGGGTTGAGTTCGGAAACCCTATGACATGACTAATCGCTTACTGTAATGAGTAAGATACAAATACGGTACCGGTGGTCCCCGGTACTGATGATACTATGATATCACTTGTCAGATGCGGCTCTTTTGAATCTACCACCCTCTATGGCAACTTTGCCGGTAGTTAAAATTTCAAAACATTCATAAAACGTCACATCACATCACATCCTCCTCCTCACAAATCTAACTATCTCGGGATCCTCCCACCCACCAAAAAAATAAATAAAAATCGCCAAAGTCACCCTCATCACAAAACCCCATTCATATATATCAAAAACGTTCCCCTCCTTCTCCCCCGCATACTTATATATCGTACGTACCTTATCATACCTAGATAAACACTCCCTGTACAGCACGCACCCCAAACCTCACGACCGCTCTCAAGCTAACAATATTAACCAGTCCCTTGCTCCAACTCCCCCCCGGTCATCATCGGTCACCGAGATCGCTCCTTGACATCCTCTTCATCGAAATCAAATTAGGTGGAATATAATATAATATTGTACTAGTATTTGAGCATCTCCTCTGCCTTGGCAAGCCCGCGGCCCAACTGCCTAACTACCACTTACCTGCGTCGGTTCTCAATGTGCCTATCTATGATACCTACTTACATTGCAGGGCATTATCTGCGCTCCCCCTCCCTGTCGCCTCGATTCCCCCGATTCATTGCATGAGGGATAGATAGGGAGAAGGGTAAGGGCACAGCCCACTTCTGCGAAGGGAGCAGGGTTTGTTTAATTTTGGGGGATTGTTTGTTTCCTCTGAATACGTATTATATCGTATTGTAGACATCGATGCCGCGGGAACTTACCGGTGAAGTTGGAGTGAAATGAGCCGCGGTAGCCATTTCGTAGTCTGCCTAACTAGCTCTCTGCTGACAGGGAAGGGGAGGCTCGACTGTAAAGTCGATAAGCGGGCAGGTCCACGATGGCTACAATCTGTGCAACACTCAAATGTCACACGGTAGACTATCTACTGTATCTAGGACAAAGCGGACGGATGGTTAACAGCCTACCCTCTACCGTAAAAACCGAAATAATTGAGAATCTCGCTAGGACGTTGGAGCTGCCTCTCCTAGTAAGGTCTGTGACTCAAGTGAGGGCTGAAGTAGAACCTTCTCGTTGTGTCCTGTCTCCCTAATCCAAAGCCGGAAATTCTGGACGTCCTACCGTCATTCTCAATTATTTCGGGTTTTACGGTAGAGGGTAGAACCTAAAGGGTGGAAGTATGTAACCACCCTCGCAGAGTGGCTTTCATACAAACATTGAATCTATCGAGATTCTAAACATCAAAACCGTCTCGGTGACCACCCCTAACCAATTGGAGAGAAAATAAACGAAGTGGGGGGAAGAGAAAGTAATTGCATATCTCTATATCCACCTTCGATACAAGAAAGATGACAAAGATCATGTCACTCGCCCTCTAGGCACCGAATATGGCCACCTTCGCAGCCATGTGACAGCGCCCTTTTGGCCTCCACTAATTATCTATCACATCAATGAATCAGGGGCTGGTCCAGGCTTCACAATGTCCCAAATTTCAACTAAATCAGACATGTTTTGGTGGACCTGTGAAAAACCTACAGTAGGTTCTCGAAATATCTGCTCGTTTCTGTGGGGACCCATAATAAATCTTGAGGGTTGGCACAACAAACCTTTCCGACACCTTGGGCTTCCCTCCCTTGCTGCACAAGGACCCATTCACAATTGGTTTTGACTAAGGGGGCATTTGCTAAATCTCCGAGCTCCTGGCCGCTAGTACATGGGTGAATTTTTGTAATTATTAACAATGGAGCTTTTGAAGTGCTAATGTTTAATCGAAGCCGAAGTCGGAGTTTTCTTATATTTAATAGTGGTTGACTCTCACCGGTACCGTGCAATACTCTACCTGACCAACGATGGACCATGCTCAAGAAGTATAATACCAATCGATCTACAATACCAAAAGCCGAGGGACCACGGAAAAGGATCATTTCCAACCCTGGAACTCAATCAATCTCACCGATATAACACGATACGAATACACCTCAAATTCCCACACATCATCATCACGTTTCTACAATTCCAACTATCCGCCTCCACCACCTCCACCAACCCCACCCCCACTCACCTCCGGACAAGTGCACGCATTATCAAAACTCCATTTTCGACACACCGCCGTTACGAATACCTTAGGACAAGCGAAATATTTACGCGGGGTTTCTACATCTCTCGCTTGAATTTCTCCCTTTTCAGATTCCTCATTATTATCATTGTCATCCATGTTATGTATTCGGGTATGATATGATAGGTTGATCTGCCTATCGTTTAGGCTGGTCTCCCCATCCCGCCCCGTACCTTCCGCCCCCCGCAGGACAGGCGGAAAAAAAGAAAGAAAAAATCTAGGTTAGACAAATTACTTGCTTTTCACTCATTCACTTCGCTTGGCTCGGCGATTGACGGGGGGGGGGGGGGGTTTCTCTCTTCCCTTTTACCATACTCGCTGAAAGCTGCATTGATGGGGAAGGGGGGTTTTTTTTGATTGGTGTTACTTACTCTCCTTGTTTGCCAATTGCCCACCACTCCTGAATCATTCTAGTATCACTCATCCATCCATCCATTCATCATCCTAGGTCAGCCCGGCCCAGCTCTTCGGCCGCTTCATCATGCATGACGGGCGGATAGATGGGATTTGATACCGTAGATGGGCTGAGGATGTGGGAGCGTTCTCACCGAAATAACGGTCTAAAATAGGCCTGCGGTCTGAGACCTGAGCGGGATTTTAGATGATCCTGTCGTGTGCGAGGTCTCCGGTATTTCTCCTATATTGCTTGCTCTACCGCCATTCCTACTGGTACAAGGGCGAAAACTCGACCGAAAACCACCTGACACCGAGTGGAATGAGGAATGAGTATTAAAAAAGGTTTAGGAAAGCGACGTTGCGAAAAAGTATATGCGTAAAAGCAGGAAAGAAAAAGAAACTGTAGCTATTAGACATGAGAAATATCACAACAGCAGGAGCTGGTAACGTCTTTACTTGGCACCGCGTACCAATCCTTCAAAGTAGCTCCTAATATCAATCCCTCCCGCTCCCGCTCCCGTGCCACTGGCGCCAACCAACCCCGCCGCAGCGTCTGTCACCTTCTTTTCACCAGCCCTTCGAACAATAATCCCCTCCACTCCACCGTCAAGCCTCATCCAGTTTACCCACCATCCTTTTGTGCTTCGCACACTCCTTTCTCTTTCCGATATATCGCCTCCTGTTTCACCCAATATTCCCAAGATCAAGGCGTGAACATGGAAAGCGTCTGCTCTGGTCCACCCGGCCCCAGCCCCGGGGTTGACTGGTTCTAGTGCTGGTTCGGGAATGGGCGGGAGGGTACAATGAATCGTCCTCGTCTTCGGATTGTACAAAATATCATAAGGCGGCTTGAGGATTGGGGATAATAAACCTGGGACCTTGAGGGATAGCTTAAGTTCGCCAAGAGGAGAAAATTTCAACATTGGCTCATAGAGTGGTGCGAGCTGGTGATGTATGGTTCGATAAAACGATGGTGAGGTTAGGTGTCGGGTGGAATTTTCAAATATAAAAGCGAGGATAAAAGGATGATTCTGTGCAAAATGTACTTAGTAAGGGTGACGATGGACTATGAAGGGTAAATGGGATATATACCGCGTATATGACAATTCTGAGCTCTTCTAAATTGGCTTGCTTAATAGTTGGCGTCCGGCTGTTTCTTCTCTCAAGACCCCCATCAAGCTTAGTATCGCCTCGGGCTTGCTCATCCGGTTCATTTTCTGTGATGCTCCTTGAAGCCCAAATAGTTCTGCTTGTAATTCTTCCTCCAGATTCACTCTCATCCAAATCCTCCACGTCCAAATCACCCATAAAACCGATTACAAATCTAGCTCTATTGGGATTCTCGCCCCTTATCCTCCCAGCAGGCCCGTCAGCTTCCTCGACTGCCTGGGCCTGGGGATCCACAACCTTCATTGGTGCAGGTGAGGGTGTGCGGGACGAGGGCGTAGGGGATGTATTAGTAGAATCTGCACCCCTGGTCCCTGTGTCTTTCGCCGGCGCTGAACCTCCGCTCCATCCAAATGTCAGCAAGTTTAATATTTTGGCATTGGTATTACTAGGGCTTTGCTTTTTGTTGGATAACTCTTGTGTCATCTGGGGGGAGGTTTCAACTGCTCTTCCTTGGGGTCCGCCGTCCTTGACAGGCTCATATATGGCCACGCTGGTGGTTGGCCCTGAGGGGGATGACGCAGCTTGCAATTCTGCCCCTGCAGGTCTGGCAGTTGAAGTGTTTGTTTGTGGAGGGCCCCCCACGGAGCCACCCTTAGCTGGCGCCTTAGGCCTGTTACGGTTTTTTTTCAGCCGAGAACTTGCACTTGATCGAGAAAAAGATTCATCCCCATATTGATAGAGCTCGCTCAAGTAAGTAGCTACATCCTGTATGGACCGGCTGTCCAGCACCCCTGTACCGGGAAGAATGCATCCATCCTGTGGCATAACGAAAGCTGACCCTTGTTGGCCTTTTTGCGAAGGGGTCGATGGAGTTGGGAGCTTGTTTGAGCTGTTCCAAAACCAGAAACCACTGTGGCCTTCACTCCCTTTGGCTTTTTTGCTTTCTTCCGGGGGCTCTCCAAATCTAGAGGCCACTAGGTCCACTAATCCCTTTGATTTCTCTTTATCAGCCCATCCCTTTAAGAAATTTCTTTCTTTACACCCTATTTCTTTACCCGGCCTCCCGCCAGCCATCTTTATACCCCCACCACCCAGTACTCCCGTTGCCGGAGATGCGTGAAGCATCACTTCCCACCTCCCCCATGCCCAACGTAGCCAGAACTTCTCGAGTCGCTTACAGAACGCTGATCTTCCGAGACGATCAAAATTTGAGGCAAAGGAGCCATAGTGAAAGTGAAATTGGTCGTAAGCTTGCCGGATATCAGCCAGTAAGAGTGCTGGGGGAGAGACTTCCTGAGAAGTATACTTGATCGTAGGAGGGTATGTGGAGGGGTTATGGATGACTGTCAGATCAATTTGCTATAAGTTGGTTAGACCGGGTAGCCATATTTAACAACGGAACTAAGAAGGGGGTTGCGCGGGGGAGGGGCGCAGAGAGAAAAGACCAACAGCTAGAATCCACCAACCAGGTTCCTCGATCTCCAGAGTAACTATCCTAGACTTCTCTGTCTCGACAGAACTGAGATTTTGGGTCTTAGAAAAGCCCCTAGACGCGTAAAAGCTCGAACGTTAGTTGTGAGTAGAGCCCAACGATGGAAGCAGATACCTCAGCTTACCGGGCAAACTCCACAACCCCCTGAGCCAGTCCTATCTGGCGCAATCTATCGTTGGCTGTTATGGCATTTCCGAGCCGGGAAGTATAGAATACGATCTGATCATGAACAGTTTCGTCTGTCGGGCCAAGCGATGGGTTGTAGATGGCAAGTGAGGATAGGGTGGCGGGGGAGATAGTTGGAACGAGGGATGAGGGAGGGGGAAGAGGGACTGGGGGAGGATTGGGAGGATTAAAGGAAGAGGTCATGGGAGAAGGTAGCGCATTTGGGGGCTTATAGAAGGATTAAGATGAGCGCCCTCGGGCAAGGGAGTATCGGAGGACGGGATTCGAGCTTTGGTGTGGTTATTGAGGCGATGATAAGAGTGGAGTTGACTTGTGATTTGGCTATTAATTGTTGCACAAGCGGGTTGGTACCTGGCTGGGGTAGAAGGGGTTAGCGCCAGATGTTAAAAAAGACGGTGAGGTGCTAGCATCTTGTTAAATCCACGGGATGTGGCTGAGCAATTTGTTGCCCCACCATCATAATAATTTACTCCAAAGCCCAGTACCACAGTTTCGACATCGTCGAATATTATATTGTCTTGGGCTGAAAAGAGGGTCCCGGGCCATAGAAATAAATTCGAGCCTCTAGTACCGTCATATACACTTCTGAGCCTATTCGCCCTCTTCAACTCGATGCGGTCTCTTCTTAGGTCGCTGGTTTCCTCCGGCGGACATACTCATTATCATGGCCGCCTACTTTCGTTATCTTTGGGACCCTTTCCTATTTATTCCCGACAGACTTCGCCTGGTCATTACCGCTCCCTCTCTACAGAGCCCCCCACGCGAGAACCACTAAGTATCCTTTTTTGCGGGTCGGACCATTTCAGTGCAACCTCACTCCAGGCCCTTCACCATGAGCACCTTTCGAATCGCGATCTTATCCGTTCCATAGATGTTCTTACTCTCGAAGACAAAAGATCTGGTCGTGGAATGAAAACTATTAGAGAGGGTTCGCCAATTGAGTCCTACCGCTCGTTTTAAGTATGGACACTGACCAATTATTGCGGAGGTGATAGTTCCGGTTAAATCTCTGGCCAAGTCTCTCTCTCTCCCTCGCCATGAGGTTTATAATTTTGAGAGCGATTGGAATGTATTTGATCCCTACCAAATTTGTCCTCCGCTTTATGGTTGTTTAGTTTATTCGGTGGACGTAAACTTGAAGGCTCACCGTGAAAGAGCTTCCAGATAATATCTTCGGAGAGAAGATCAACATGTTGATTGCCGTCTCCTTTGGCCTCTTCATACCCGCTCGATTAATCCAAGACGCGAAGTATGGTGGACTAAATGTCCATCCTTCACTACTTCCTATGTAAGCTCTCACCAGGAATTGACCAACTTACCCGCAGTTGTTTTTAACGTAAGCGATCTAGGTACCGCGGTGCGGCTCCAATCTATCATACTCTCCTCGACCAACACCCCATAGCCGGCGTTAGTGTCCAGAGCTTACACCTGACGAAATTCGATCACGGAGAAATCCTTCTGCAGACCGATCCACCAATCAGGGTCCCTCCTAAAACCCGGTATCAGACCCTCCATGACACACTTGCCGTCCATGGGGCAGAATTACTTGTAGAAACGCTCCGTCGAGGGCTATTTGTCCCCCCACTCAACCCAATAAAGAGCAATTACAAGCCCTCACTTGCGCCTAAAATAAACCCAGAGATCCATGCACGAATCGACTGGGGATCACAGGATGCAGAAGAAATAGAAAGGCGCTGGGGCGTGCTCAATACATTGTGGTGTAAACTTTCTTGCGTCGAAGACCCAGAATTGGAGCGAAGGAAGCGTGCCATATTGTCTGGTGTGGGCGTTTTTAAATGTCCAGAGGTGGAGAAGGAGGGAACAGAGGCCCAGCCTGGCACTTTCCAACACGTGACGGTAAGAAACGGCGAGGATTCATACGAAACCATGATTGTAAAATGCAAAAAGGGAGGAGGGTGGATTAGTGTTGGGGGGATTAAAATTGAGGGGAGGGGACTTGTGAATGCGGGAGAGTGGGCGAGGAGTATTCTTGCGCAGAAGGACAAAGGCGGCAAAATATTTGCCTGAAGACGAATGCTCTCCAGTGAATGGGAGCTAGTAAAAGCTTGTTGTATCATATACCTGAACTCTCTCTCTGTACTCTTAGGCTAGGCAGTTTAAATCGGGGGGGCCATACTACCGTGTGGCCCGCTCTCAAGTAGGCCGCTTTGGTAATTGCCATTCTTATTAACTTTTGATCACAACAAGTCACCCGATTGCTTTACGCCTTGCTCACCGGTATCGCATGGCGCTAAGCCGAAGCCCATATCAAGGCCCATAGGCCTGTCCAGCCAGTCCTCAATAAAATCTAACCTCCCCTTCCGCTGATAAGTTCTCAGTGTGACTCCAAATTACAGACAATCAATCCCACCAAGGTGCCAGTTTCTCGACATAATATTATTATGATATTATGATAGGAGTAATCGTATGGAGCCCTGCAGGGCCCAGAATCACCAAGAAGGGACTCATGGGGCTTCTTATATACGCCCTTCCTAGACCCTATATGCATAGACTGGCTCTTGTCTCCTCTTTGTCTCAAATTGCTGGGGATAGGTCCTTAGCCCTTTTACAGGAATGGTTCTATCATAATGGGATAACTGTATAAACCTTCGATCTGTATCGGTTATGCAATTTACCCTATTTTCGGCCGCGCAGCCTTTGAAATAGTATTAACCGCCTTGAAATCCAGCTACTTCTCTTCCAGTCTTCTAGTGTGCGGAGACCACGCATGTGTGAATAGGACAAGGTACGCTCGTCAATCAAAAACCAATGGTGCTTTTTTCCCCCCTTGAAATACCTTTGCACGGAGGGAGATAATTTCATACTTGGTATGATACAATGGATCCAGTCCCGGCAACCGCCCCGGGGGGGGGGCTGACCGCCCGATAGGCAGACCACCAGGAAAGCCAGATATGACAGGGCTACGATTTAAAGCTTCCTTGTCCCTGGAAAATTGGGAATTTGCGGCAAGGGCGATTGGCCTAAGTGGATGGGACACAATTTCCAGGTCAAATCGACTGCACCACAGGAGACCATAGCAGACTATCCGCCCCTAACAAGGTCTGTGGAGGATTGAGGAGATCTGCTTGGCTCTATAAGCACTAACAAGTGTGACGAACTAATCACGATAAGTGCAAAATTTGAAATGTAGGTAATTATACCAGGAATTAGAAATACCAGTGCGCCTAGGCACTATTCAGAATTTTAATTTTCCCACTTCTCATCGCTTTTCCCATGGTTTCTATTCTATATAGGTGTATTAGTCCAGGTTGAATTCAGGGTATCTCGGGATCATCAGACAGACACTGATAGACATTCCTTTGCCGGTTCGCAGCATCAGAAATCACTCGATTCCAGTGAACGTCAAAGAAAAGTTAGGGCTGCTAAACAGGCCTGTCAAACCAGTGCCCTTAGGGACAACCCCAGGGAGTCTCCCCGGAGAGATGTAGGCTCCATGTCCTAAGACATCAAAAGAGCTTATAATAATATTACGGCTATGACATAGTTCTCTTCCTTCCTTGTCAACACCACAGCGACTTGCCATCTGGCCAACCGCGATGATGATCTGCAAACGCCGTGGTAGGCTGGGGGAGGGGCACAATTCTTCAGTAAAAAAACCATGCACCAAGATGATCTTTTTTCTGATTTCTATGCTCAGCTCTCGGCGCTCGGCGGGCTGCTACGGCTTATAAGCAGATGTATTGGATATCCGCCTCTTGGACAGTGGACTCCAGGTGCGGGCAATGAAATATTTTGAAAGTGTAGCTAGAGAAAGAATCCCCCAGACTAGATAGACGTCAACAATGAAGTTGCACTTTCAATAAACCTAATTGATCATTTGTGCACGAGTCACCTGCTTGGTGCCCCAGAATAGCACGATAGTCCTTCATTCCTATCTGGGGTACTGTCAATGCGGACCCCATATTCATCTGACCGCTATGGAACAATATGCTAATGAAATACATCATACGAGAGCAGACCGCTATCCAGCATAGACACCACAAGAGCCCTGTAGGTGCAGCAAAAACCAATAGATAATGACATTGTTATAATACTTTAAATATCCACAATTCAGTATAGGTCACCTGATAGTGCGCTGAGCAACGATAGGGTAGTGAGAACCACCACATCCCTTGGAGGAGATATTGTACCCAACATGAATGAAGCACGCAGATTTGTTCGCATCGCCCGCTATCCTATCCCGCTTGGTATTCTATCTAGTATGATAGTCTATCATAAAGCCAAAACCAGAGTGAATAAGTCACCCGACACCTGCTCAATCACAGTCCCTCGGGCCACATCCTATCGCACGCCGACTGAGCGGGCTCTACGGAAGGAGAGGCAAGTCCTTGAGGTAAACTCGTCAGTAGCGGGAGTCCCAGTCGATCTCCCAACCTTCCTTGCTCATGTTAGCAATGACCATCCCCTTTAACCATCAAGCCACCAAAACCAGTCGATAATACTGTATTCATTCATTTTTTTCACCTCTTTGAAAATTTGACAGAGATTCTCCCAATTCACCGCACCAGTGCATTGGAAAACAGGACCTGTACATACAGGATTGGTCCACTAGACCAGAGGAGACCATTGGTTCATGAATCGTTAGCTGTGTTTATTTATACACACAGGAACGATTTCACCAGGAGGATACTATACCCTATCTCGCTTCCACAGAAAAAAGGAGGTTTACTTTCCCGGCCTATGTCAGATCAATCGCAGGCAACCGCAAATACAACCAAGGACTAGATTCTCAATTCCATGCCCCTCTCAACTTCTGAAAGAGGAGGGAATCTAATGCTCAAGCCAGGGAAGTGAGTCAGTCAGAAAGTACCGAAAAAATGGGGGAGGGGTAGGTGTTCTCAGGCGACATGCAATAGGTAGATCAAGAAAGCCCGAAGGAGGGGGGAAGCTTCGGATAGAACGCAATGTTGCTATAGTTCCACCCTTTTGTGAACCGAACTCCGGGGCCCGATCTTTCCCTACTTTTATTCTCTTTCGAAACTCCGGCAGCGAGGATTTGAACGATATTCACATGAAAAGCCATCCATCCCTAGCTCGGACCCATTCCCCTGTGTAAGACGCCACCGCCACTCCGCTAGTCCATAGTAAGTGCCCCCAACAGCACATCACTCAAAACAAACTCACGAGTGACTTCCTGTGATTTTGACTTCCAAACTCTCCTCAATAATATTATGATAAAAAATACCCTGTGATGAAACCCCCCAAGCCACATTGCAAACTCAACAACAGTAGTCCAGATCTCAAGCGTCACCCAACCAATAAATCGATCAATTGACGTACCTGACGGCGTACCGAAAAATACGGCACAACGAAAAATTTGATGAGCGACACCACAACTTCACAACAAAATGGCGGTGGGGAATGATGGTTTAAGTGAATTTACTATCAAATAGTTAGAGAGAGACAGTCAAGACTTTCATGCATGGTTGCTTCTTCCAGACATTGCCCATAGACACCAAACTTTTCGCTGTGCCGTATTTTTCGGTACGCCGTCAAGTACGTTACCCCCTCCAAACAACCACCGCAATTACCAAATGCTCGCAACTAATCTAACTACAGACAAATCTTCTCAAACTCCAGTCCAAACCAACGCCCAAACTAGCAAGCAGTCAATCAAAAGCATCGCTAAGCAAATACCCCCAGTCCACCACTCTACTTTATAACCCCACCACAAGACAAGCCTATCCCCTGCTCACGTTCGGTTGAGCGCCAAGCATCCATCCCAATCCGCTCGCAAGCCCACTTGTCACCATCCCAGAGACCATATCCCGCTTTCTGGTCCTCTGTTCTTCCGCCGCCGCTGCTGCGTCGTCCCCAGCAGAGGCAATATCCCCACGAGCAGTGGACAGTGGGAAAGCAGTCCCACGAAGAGCCTTTGCGGCACCAGCCGCGACGGCGAATAATCCCATTGGCGTTTCGTCACCCCCCCTCCTAGATGCGGAAGTAGTAGTGTTGGTCCCCTCCCCACTGTTATTATAACTCCAGTACGCTTCCTGCTTCTCTTCCTCCTCCTCCTCTTCTTTTAAGCCAACTAGCATTTCCTCCTCGCATCTGCGCCATGAGGCAAGGACCTCCGCTAGTGCAGACGGAGGGCAGAAACGTAACGCCTGAGCGAGAAGCTCCATCCTCATTTCCACCGTTCTGAGAGCTTTCCCGCCAAAGGCTGCAGTCTCACCGACTAGAGCTGCGTATGGAGACCTATATCTTCCAGCCTGGAAACATGCTCTCCAGATCATGTCAGCGACGCCCTCGTCCACATTCTGTTCGTTTTCGGCGATCATGACAACAAGACGGTTCATTCCGAGGGAATATGCTGTCTCGAAATCGCCCTCGGAAAGGGCGGCTTCGATGCACATTCCTATTACTCGGGCGTCGGTTTTCTTACCACCGTCGTTGCCGGTGGTGCCAAAGCAGAGGTCCCGGGCGATTGTTACGAGGGCTTCTGTCTGGGCAAAACTCTTCGGGTTTGAGTCCAGGAGGCGGGCGGCAAGCGAAACTGGGTCACTATGGATCCGGATTTGCACTGGCAGCAAGGGGATACCAGGTGTGAGTGTTAACGAATAGTGGGATAGCGCATGTGTCGCATTAGTCAACCGATATGCGCGCTCGAGGGCAGTCGATTTGGATGTACGAGGGTATAATATTTGAAGACTAATAGCGTTAGGTTATAACTCACAAAAAGCAACATAGGGGAAACGGAAAATATACGCGGAAAGGGCGTTTTTCATGCTCCCTCGAGTCTTATTTCCATTGCTCGCATTATCATAAAATCCTTGGAACGCATCCAAAATTCCTGTCTCTACATCGTCCTTTCCGAGGCTTCCACCCCACCCATTGACATATATCTCCTTGACCAAATCAAACTTTGTGGCCGCCAGCATAGCACTAAGTAGAACCTTCTCTACCTCTTTGACTGTCAACTTGTCGAAAACCTTGGCCTTCGTTTGCAGCCATTTAACACCATCCCTCGTTCTTCTCCACTCTTCATCACTCCGCTTGGCCCAGTTAGGGCCATTCCGGACATGATTCACGAGCAGCGCTTCCTGATCCTCACGGGAGCCTTCCAACCTGACTTCCGCAACTTTCTTCAGGGGGGCCGACAAGACGCCAGCTGATGATATCAACATATCCAGAAGCTGCAGAGAACTTTCATTAGGGGCTGTCAATGGATTCGCCTTGTCAAACGGATCCCCAAGCTTCCCCGGAAGCTTCTGATCCCCGGGCTCCCGGCCCCCACCAACGTACTTTGAGCACCTCCGATGGATCGCACGCATCCCCTCCCATGCTGAGTGCTCTGTCTCCCGACACACATAACAGCCAGCAATTGAAAGCCTAGCATATTCCTCTGCCAACTCCTGGTCTCCCACCGGTCCATCCCACTTCGTAACAACCTCGACGAAACCCCCCCAATTCCCACCGGCAATTTTAAACTTTAGCCACTCCCAAACAACCTCCCACCCCTCATGATCATTTTTTTTAGCATCCAAATAAGGCCCCACAAGTTTCTCTAGATCATTAACAACCTGACGACCTCTGCATCGAGCCAACAGTAGCCTAATCCCAACCCGTGCTTCCAACTCTTCAAAGACCTCCAACCTTCCGCCTTCATCCTCAACCTCCTCTCCTGCCCCCACATCTTCACTAGCGTAGTCATACGTCAGCCTCGCCAAAATACCAACGATACCCTCGAGGTACTCGTCTATGCCCGTAACCGCCCCAACAAAGGGTGACAAAAGCTCAATAACGATCGACAGCGCACCCGTTTCCCGATCGATATTCCGCGCCCGGCAGACCAAGTACGACAATAACACGCCCTCATCAGATGCCCTCCCGCTCTCAAGTAGTGGGAACGTCGGCAGCTCTTTCAGCCGCTTGTTTGCTGTCTGCTCCGAGATTTTCGATACGGGGACAGTATCCACCTCTGTAGCAGTCCCCCCAAGTTCGCCTTTGATTAAGGGTACGTACAAATCTGGCTTCGTTGTTTCTGGTAGACAAAGAAGCACACGTAATTGAATCTCCTTAGAAAACGTGGATGGGTGAAGGGAGAACAAACTTCGGAGGGGGTTGAGCTCGGCGGAGGAGGCATAGTGAGCGGCGAGGATTATCAATTTAGCTGCTGAGAGCTCGGATGCAAGCCCCGGATTCGACATCGGCATTTTTCTTAGGTTTTCCGGGATCTATGAGACGTCGGGGGGGGGGGGGCTAGGAAACAAAGGAATGGATCTGATTGTATTGAACACCGTGTCGTATAGAACGAAACATGTTTGGAGAGAACGTAGCTCCCTGACTAAATCCCAGGGGCCTTGGCATTCGTCATAACACATGTACTCGAGTACAGTACTCTCACTCGGTTTTAGGACCATCGTGCCGATGCAAGACAGTACTGATAGCCGATAGCAAAGCTAGGAACCGCCAGGTACTTTCACTCGCATCGTAGCCTTCGGGTCCCGGGAAATCTTAAATGTTAAGAGAAGATACTATGCATCAATTACCTCCCCTCGTCCAGCATATCCGCATTCCGCCAGAAAGACGCCGCTAGCTACATGATATATTACATACATGAGAAGTGTGTGAAAAGCCCACAAAGGCCCTCCTTCTCAGCCGACCTGGCCTAACCACGAAAGAGATGAAAAATGGAAAAACCTATTCCCAGAAAAAACACTAGCTCTCAGACCATGAACGCCAAACTGGAGAAATGGTACAATGCCACCTAGAGTAGGAAGGATCCAAAAAAGAATCACAACGTTGATGTACGGACAACATACCCTTGTAGTGCAGTGAAAGTGGGGTGAAATCACTGCGCTCGGCTTCTCCGTGTTAAATCCAAATTCCCATCCAAGAAATGAAAATAACCTCCTGAGAAGAGAGTAGGGGTAGAAAAGAAGTTGGAAAACATAAGAAAAACGCTTAGAAATGGAAATTGAAATACTGCCCCTGAAAACACACCTTCTCGATCCACAAAAGACGAATGGAAAAGAGAGAAAAGATGGGGACAAGACCCTTATCCATTTCTCAAGTGTATGGTCTTCTAAGCAACCGAGTCGACTTTTCGTTTTATGAATTCATAAGTGCTCCAGAATACCGAATTTACTATGCAAGTCCGAGCCATAGAAACACCAAGCCCTCGATACCTATGATATGTTAGCCAAGGGCTCAGGCCGATGATAATCCCAGCGGATTTGGGCCAGCTTGGCAGATATGTGGATGGTCTCACATTCTCCTATTAAAAAACCGAAAAGGTCTTTTGGGAAGAGCCTCTCCTGGTCGATGGGTAAGGATGTCTCGTTGATATATTGACTTCGCAGAGTCGATTGGGTATACCTAGCGATTGTCTCATCAACAGAAGGCCACACAATACAAAGCCACGCAGGCAGTACTAACTAAAACCCAGCTGAGGAGACCACATAAACCCCCAGAAGTTGCAATAGCCAGGGGTCCGGCACCACTCGAAGAGGCAAATAGTTGTTTCCCGCCCTCATAGAACTAATAACCCGGTTAGTTCGTAAAGCAGCTACAAAAGAAGCTAAGAGGTCCACATACGCTAAAGTACATAGCAGTGCCAAGTGTGTCGCGGACTTTTCTCGTTGGTCAGTATAATTTACCGCCGGCAGGGAAGTCTACAGAAAAATCTATAACTCACTAAAATGTAAATGAAATCCGGAATACAACCCCCCAATACCCCGATTTTGGACAATGCTTTTGGCACTCTGGAAAGTCCCCTTGGGCTCGTATCTGGCAAGGTGACTAGGATCGTCCATGCTCGTCATTCGTGACCGGGCCATTAACAACTCAATCTGTGATGATAATTTCGTGAATTCAAACGGACCTATGTCACATACTCTTGTTGGCATCCTAGTCCACTCAGGAAAATAGCCCGGGGGGCTAGCCCTCATGGCTCTAGCAGAGAAAGAGCAAAGTCACTCACATGCGATAACAGTGATTGCTCCACCAGCGACGGCCCCACTCATGAACCAGTATAACGGATTGAGCGGCTTGTAAGAAGTGTTAGGGGGAGAAATCGCATTCTTGCCGAAAACTGGTTGGAGAATTCCAGAAAGCGTGACTTTAGACTTGGAATATATCGAGAATGAGACCGTCCGAACAAGCGTTACTGAGGCCAAAGGTGCAAGACTTCCTTTAAGTTAAGGGATTAGTTAGAAACTGGGCTCAAAGCTGCAGCAATCGAATTTAATCAGGGATGAGCATCGCATACCACGCCAAAAACCTTTTGTTCCTTCTGTTTTATGTGTTTGAGCGACGCAGTCCCAGAAGTTTCGAAACTTGTACCTGAAGAATGTTAGAGGGTAGATTGCGCCATAGGATAGAGTGCTCAAGCTCCAAGAGAAGCTTCAAATGCTCCATTAGGACAATATCCGCTGATGAGATGTACTTACGTTTGCATGCGAGTCTTTATCGAATCAAGGGGAAACTAACGGGAAGCAACAAGATATCTCAGCATCCGACAGCCCTAATCGTCACTCGTATCTCGGGAAACCAGGAGAAGCCGGAAAAACTTACGGCAATAAAAGTGGAAACACAACTACTCGCACTCGCCGCGACCTCGGTCCGATACTTCTTCACGAACAACTCGCTTCCCGTCAGAATTCTTTGAGGTCTTCTCACCACTAAGCCCCTCCCACCGCCTCCACTGATAGGCGCGGGCTCGTCTTTAGCAACCGCGCCTGGCGGGTTCAGGGTCGCCCTTTCACCAGGCATGGCGCGGATCTCTCGGGGAAATGTGAAGTGAGGAAGTCAGTGGAAAGGGGGTTTAACAGATAACGATTTCGAAAGTAGGAAGCCGAGTTTCAAAAAATGAATAAATAGATAACTAAATAAATAAACAAATAAAATAGAATAAAAACGAGATAAGATTTCAACAAGTCAAGCAAAAAGAAGGTAATTGAGGTCGATCAGTGTTCTGTCTTCAAAAGGAAGCGGTAAACCACTCAAGATATCGTCCATTGAGTTCCCACGCTCCGTTTTTCGCAAATAAATTTCCGCGGGGGCCGTTGGGACAAATTTTGTTGTTGAGAGCTTCCGTGCGAGTTGATGTCAATGGTGGGGTTTTGTTGTCGCGGGGGTTGAAGAGTGGGACTATGAGAGGTTGATGCATAAACTACAGATTGCATAAATGGGCCTGTCTCACCTTTTTTTTTGTCTTTATGCCCTGCCAGACATCGGCTAAGTTAAGGATCCAAACTTGTTTCTCTTGCACTGCAAGTCCGGGCTCTGTGGATCGATCCATGAACCGCTCTCCTTTTAATCCTATGATGGAGCACATATTGCGATATATTTTTATTCACTGCGCTGAAGCAGCATCACCCCGATAACTGCTGCAGCAGGGCACTAACACCCATCCACACACACACGCACACAAAACATACCAATACATACGGTATTCGGGTGTGGTACTACCTCACTTATTCATTCACTTATTCAAAAGAGATAGTCTGTCATGTTATACCGAGAAGGCCTTGGAACATGTTGATCATCGATGAAAGAATACGCTTACGGCAATCTTGCCGGACTGCCCACTGCGGGGGCTGGCGAGAGGGGGGCAAATTAACCAACTTAATTAGATCCCACATCCCGCAAGGAACGCACAGTACCGGTACGAGTAGTGGCAGTTATCCAGCGTTTCGGAGTGCTTAAAGGTGTTCTCAAAGAGTATCCCCCGCTTGTTCTCAAAATCACAAAATCACTGGGAGAAGGTCCGAAAGCATGGTGAAAGATTTAACAGCAAAGTTACCACACGCTATCGCCCATCACCATGCACAGCCCTCATCACCGGTTCACTCCCATTAAGAAATATATCATTGCTTATAGCACTAGTTGACCCCATTCACTTCATCCGAGACTCGCACTCACCCCCAGCGACCGCCGCCCAACCCCGACTTACAGGATCTACAAGAAGATACCAGCAATTGCCATAACACCAGCCAAGGCACCATAGGTACCAGCAGGCGTAAGGGCAAGTGCGGCGTTGGAGGAACCAGAACCAGAGGATGACGAGCTGGAGGAAGACGGCGCCTTGGTAGTAGTCGGAGATCCAGAGCCAGTAGGCACTGAAGAGGCTGCGGTAGAACTGCCCGTACCAGAAGTTGGCTTGGCGGTGTTTGTCAAAGAAGATGCAGAAGAGGCTGCTGCTGCTGCGTTACAGTAGGAGGTGACACTGCTCTTGACATCGGCCGAGTCTATCCACGTTCCCCCGCGTCAGAAATCATATTTAAACGCGATAGGGACGTGAAAAATCACAGGAAACCTACTCCTATCCGAGGGGCAGTTGTTATAGCAGGTCAAGAGGTTGGTGTACTCAGTGCACATACAGGCGTAATCATTGGGAGCTACACACTTAAGTTAGGGTTTGTGTAGATAAGCTTGAAGTCGTATGAACTTACTGCAGCCAGTAGCGCGGGGACCGTACTGGGAAATACAAGTCTCTACAGGAATATCAGCTCTCTCTTTCTCTCTCTCTCGGATGCAAATCGTAATTCCTGCTACACACCAACAATGCTATCCACGTGTTAGCTATATAAAAATTTGATTCAATACCCAGTCAAGGGAAACTTACATGTAAGCGTCACAGCTGTGGTCGACTTGAAAGCTCTGAGCAGAGACAAAGCCAGCAAGGGCGAGTGCGAGGGCGAGAGTAGAGCGAATTTCGAATAGCATTGTGGGTATTGATTGAAAAGTACTGGTATTAAAGGGGTAGCAATTGTTTTTATATAAACTATAGACGAGAAAGCGAACGTGTACACAAACGATTAGTGTACGGGCAGGGGGTATCAGCGAACGACAAAGAGGGACCAGCAAAAACGACCGTAGAGGAGGACAATGGTGAGGAGGAAGGGAAAAGAAGAAGGGGAAAGGGGGAAAGGGTCAGAAATAAAGGTGGAAGAAGAAGAAGAAGGGATAGAAGGCACGGGGGATCTGGTGGCTATTCCTGGGTCCGGGAATCCCGCGGACTGTTTTGGGAGAAGGTACCAAGAGCGAGCTAAATCATTCCTGTGGGGTGGGCAGCCAGCCGAGAGACAGCACATTTTTTGCTTTGTATCGTGCGAATTTCAATTCCACCTAAATTAAGCTACTGCCTATTCGCAGGGAGGAAATCGTGTGATCCCGTATGCACCCTAAACAGAAGCCCACCAATCGCCCATTTAGTATTTAAAAAGTACTTGCATCTGAATTCACCTTCTAGTGAACGGTAGTAGTGAGAGGGATCACAGTCCCTCGTTCTTGAACTGAACACTGGGTGGATTGCCAACGCCGGACGACCAGCTGGTGTGGGATCGTGTCGTACCTCGCTCCTAATGAGCCAATCAAACGCCACCCCTTGCCTCCAGGGCGACGGGAGATGAAGGATCTCCAACATAAGTATTTAATACACAACTGAGTCGATAACAGGGGTCCCATACGATACTCCAGCAGACTACGGTACCGTACACTACCAGTTGATACCAGCATCCCTCCTCCACAAACCTTAGCATTGGGGTGGGAGTACGTGTATGAACACAATTATAATCCTTTAGAAACACCGCATCCGACTTGCACCATTTGTGGAAACCAAACTCACAGCTCCCATCTCAATTTTGTCCAGAGTAAGATTGTTATAGACAGGAATTGCAAGCCCAATCGCTCTGGCCAAACATGTGACGATAAATAAATTCCGAAAGAACAGGCAACAAAAAGGAAGGAAGCAGAAAAGAGAGCAAAAAAACAAACCCATCCTCCCACCGAATATCGACGCCTTGGTGTAAACAAGATCCAAGCTTCCACCCCCCAGTTGCAAATTGAGCCTGCTACTACTACATAATGACATCCCCTTTAATCCATCTGTGCAGAAAGTCTTGTTAGCCCCTCGCTTTCCTCTACAAACACCTTGAAATTTCTTCACATAATGTAAACTTTATCATTCCCCCCCCCCCCCCCATTTCCCATCAATAGCAAGAGAAAGTTACTAATGTGCAGAGCCACAGTACCCGCGCGATACCATCCACCGACTATTACCGCAAAAAGAGCCCGTCCAGAAAAAAAGAACGAACAAGGCAAGAACCATGAGAAATGAAATGACAGGAAATGCAAAGGTGGAAGCATGGACAAGTGGGCTACTCTTGCCCAAATCCCATTGTCTCCTCCACCGCCAACGACAACTTTTGATTCAGAACATCAAAGCTCTTATATGGAGGGAGGTCTAATCGATTGAAACTATTCGAAGTCAGAATATTAGTTAAAAATTCTGAGGGTAGATACTCATTGGCACAGGATCTAGGGATTCCCCAAACTCACCATGTGTGGGATTTTGGTAGCTGACCAATGTCCCCCGCTTTCTCAATTGTAAAACGGCGGGGCCCATCGCTACCCTGCAAATCCTTGAAACCGTTGACTGGGATACGTGAGGTACCAGTGGTGAACTGGAGTAATCTCGATTTCTGTTCAGCATCCCAACTCCGGACACACTATAAAAATAATACCGGGTTAGTAAACACCTCATGATACATGGAACTAGGAGAGCTTGCCTTCCAGAAATTCGCAATAACGTCATCGCTCTCTGTGTATCCTCTATAGTCCGTGTGTTTCTTCCAGTCTTCAACATCGATATCGGCAATACCCCCAATCAACAACTCCAGCTCACGCTCGTCGAAAACGTTTATCAAATCAGCTGGTATCAGGTCGTGGAAACCGTCGACAAAGGCTTTGAACTGCTCCTGCACTCGCTTCTCAATACGCCAACCGGTGACAAGGCTGTAAGGGAGAAAAGAGAACCGGTCAGTGTGAGCCTAAAGCAAAAGATTTTTAGAACCAACATACTCAACATATTCCCTCTTGTTATCGTTTGTGACCTCGATATTTTGGCCATTAGGCTTCAAGTCGATAGTCACAGTCTCACCAAATCTGCTATCTTCTGTTGAGAAAGTAAGATCTAAGATGTCGGTGATGTCGTTCTCCCTATAATTCAAAGCAAAATTAAATCATTTCTGACGGTAGGGTACAAACAATTGGGATACATACAACATCCAAGTCAAATTCCTATGGAAATCGGCGTCAACGCCTTCCATGTCAGCTAAGACAACCTTCTTCTTCAGTATCATCTTATAGAATGCGCCGATAAAGAATGCATCGAGGAAGCGTCTGTGGAAAATGGCTAAACCGACTACTCGCCCAATAAATCTAAAATAGTTAAGATGTTCCGGGTTGATTCCAGAGTGAGGGTTTATTTGGAGGGTGTAATTGTCATGGGCAGAATACTCAAACAGGCAGTAGAAAGGGTTGAACATCTCGTGCGAGAGCAAGAAGAAGAACTCTCTACACATTGGTTAGCCATGAGAAAAACGCCAAGGAGAAGGGACCTCATCCATACCTTGACAACCCACCATAATCCAAACCATCCTCACCATCAAACTTGACCATGAGCCGCTTCTTGAGGTCACTGGGTGTCTGTCGCATGATCTCCGCATATGAATCCTCAAAAATGTGGTTCCTGCGAACTTTAACGTGACACTGGCCAGAGAGGATCCGAAGCGCAGGCTGTGAGCGGAAGTAGATAAGCTTTCTCCTAAAATCGCGCTTGTATTGAGGAACATTCTGATCAAGCGATGATGGGAGTCGTGGGTCATCCCAAGTGGTCGTTTTAGTATTGTGGTCCACGAAATACACCCTTGCGGTGTTGGTCAATCTCATTTCCCATCCGCTAGGTAGAGGGCCCAGCTGCGAAACGGGGAGGTTTTGAATGCTTGGTGCGCCTGTATTATTTCCGTACATGCGAATGTACTGTTGCCTCCTTGGGTCTACCCATGTTGTTGTACGAGTATTGTGGTCCACGTAGTACGACCTGCCCTCCGGAGTATGCCTCTGTTCCCAGCCGGGAGGAAGTTCACCAGTGCCAGCCGTTGTAGCGCCCGTTGCCATCATTGATGCGGCTGTTGCATTGTTGGCATGGCTCTCCGGCTGTGGGGGTGCAGCTGGGGTCGGAGAATTGGCCCCGGTCCTATCTTCGGGGAGCATACGGCTTTGATGCCTCTGCCTCTCGGCCTCGGTGTTCTGCTGCATAGCAACCCGCTGGTCGCTTTCATTATAAGTAGTTGAAGGCCTGTTCCATGTCGTGGTACGGGTGTTGTGATCCACGTAATACGTCCTACCGAGATTATCTTGACGCCTCTCCCAACCAGCAGGTAACCTTCCTTGATTATCCTCAAATGAACTCATGTTGTGTGCGTGGCGTCCTGTGCCGTTCGTTGGGGGATGTGGGTTGTTCGACAGTGCTCCATTCTGTTGCTGGGGAACACGAGAAGGCATCGGGCCAGAAGGGCCAGCAACCGATACTTGTGATTGCCCTAAGTCAGAATTATAAAGTGAGCCACCCGCAGGAGACGCTTGTCCTCCGTTGCCCCCAGCAGGCACAGGCAGTGTTGGCCGATGAGACTGTATTTGACCAGGCGTTCGAATAGGTGTATGAATGTTCGTGGTCAAGCTTACGATAAGTTTACCATGAACTATGACGTTTTCATTCGATTTCTTCAAATCTCTTGTAAGCATTTCTATGCAGCCGAGTCAGCTCCGAGTATGCTCTGCGACACGTGAGTATGACAAACCATCACCGCCCAAACCGAGATCGAGCACATCGCCAACTCGAATATTGATAACGCCAAGGAATCCCTGATCTTTCTTCTTGAACTTCTTCTGGTCAAATATCTGCACCGCTACGATGGACGCTTCCGAGACTTGTCTAATGAGCAGGGTCAGTTGATCCGGAAGCCCAGGCTACCACAGAAAGAGCGCTCATACAAATCAAACGATTCGTTCCAATAAGGATTTAATGTTTTGCGTATCACCGAGGTCGTATGAGTCTGCTCTCCATCCACGGTGACGACAGCGAATGGATCCGGAAATTCTGGAGCCAGTTAGTGCCCCACCCCCACCTCTCCGAGAAGCATCGGGACCTACTAAAGACATCTCTCTTATAAAGCCCATCCGCAGCGATGACTATGTATATGCAAAATTAGTCATGCAGGTTCGTTTTGCAAAGGTGTAGAAATAGATTTGAAAAAGGTACCTGTGATTCGGACCTGGCGCGGACTCCTGAATTCGCCAAAGTCAGCCATAATCCTCACTAACATGACTGGTAAACTCTGGAAAGAAGCCCAACATACGCAGGTCCCTCTGTCATTATTGATGATTTAGTAAAGAGAAGGAAAGGTTTTCTTCTCTTTCTTCTTCTTCTTCTTCTTCCGAGGAGAGAGAGAATTCAGGAGGTCTCCTAGGTGAAAGAGTGCAGTTGAAGGCTCAGGGCGTAGCTGGGAAGAAGAATCCAAACGATGGTTGCTCGCTCTGTGGGTACGTCAGGAATAGTGGCAGTGCTCGGTGTCCGAGGCGGCAGCGGTTGTGGCAGCGACGGAGGGGAACACCCAGTAAAAAGGGTCGGGAGGCGAGGGCGGGGAAAGGTATGAGGGTTAATGCGGAATGCTGTGATGGGATGGGCGATGGGGGATGAGTAACGACAGCGGGAGGAGGAAGATGGGAAGTATGGGGAGGATGGAGGTGCGTATAGAATCGAGAAAGGTACCGTCACTACACTCTTGCTAGAGCATTACAAGCACGTTTGATGTTGTTGCTGGCTGAGGTGCTGAGGGGTCCACTGCGGAGATGGAGGCTGGGAAAGGAGAGGTTTCACACTCGATCTCACCCACACCACACCGACAGAAATGGTACCGTACCCAACAGAGCTAGAGGAAAGACGAAGAGATCAAGATATCGTACCTGCACTTGCAGACCACAGCTAACTCTGTCAATCTTTGGCCCACCTCCAATACCGCAACAAACCATCTTGTTCGTCTTTTAAGGCGGGCTATATATTATGTTTTTATTTCTTATTGTATATTATACAAGTATGTTTTCTATTTTGTGATTCTGAGCAAAATTCTCGAGCTAAGCGACACACCAAAGACTTGTGGCACTACAGTACTAGCACAATAATACTGACTGTAACGTGTTCTCTCGAAACACTGGAGCTCAGATACAGAGCCAAAATCCGTACCGTGTCACTCGAGGATAACCCACCGTGGATCTGAACCCGCTTCATTACGCCAGAGTGAAACAATAAAGGTTCCTGCGTACGGTAGCTCTCTCACCCACCCCCCGCCCCACCTCCCCGGAAAAGAGGCTCACATCAAATTTGAATTTTATATCAACTGAACCGCTGTTCGACTTGCTCGGGTGAAATAGTAGACTATCGTATCGATGGTCTAATCGTTAGCACCAGAATTCCTTTATAGAAGTATGGTGGCCATCTTCCTTCCAAATTCCATCCCCGTCCGAATCACAGTGTAAGCTTCAGCCCTCCGCCAGTGAATTTTGTTAATTTTGACTAGCGGAAGCTAGGCTGATACCGTAAATTTTCTAGAATTGATATTCTCCTTATAAAACAACCTGCGAATGTGCTACCGCAGACCGCATTGGAGAAGCATAAGACCCGTGCACTCCGAGTTACACCTTATTCAGTCCCAGCGATCCTTACATAAGCCCTGCCATTGACAGAGGGCAGCATCAAAATTTCAGTCATCTTCACCACCCAATACCGGTACCGTCCCATTTGAAATTGTAGAAAGCCAAACTCCATCCCAAACTGACAGCTATCCAACGACATTTCACCATAGAATCCATCTTGAGTTTTGGTCCCACCCCAAAGTTCCCTTTTCGTGCTCGAGGAGATTAGTCGCCCTTTTTTTTCTTCCTCCTTTCTTTTCTTTCCTCCTCTCTTTAGAATAAATCCAGTAACCGGTCGGGAATTAAGCCAAGGCTGAGAACTCACAAGACAAAGATCTTATTATACAAAGTTCGATAATATGAAAAGACCAAAGAATCGACGATAGGGATAAAAAAGTGTTAAGGAAAAAAAATGGAAAGGGAAAGGGAAGGGGAAAGACATGACCCAGAACCGCCACAGTTTCGATCCAACCACCACTCACTAACCATTCGACAGCCCTTACTATATCTGCTTCTACCTACTTTTGCCTTCGTGCAACCTCCCTTTGCGTTTACTGCCCTAACGGCCACCCTATCTTAGCAAAACAAGGAAACAAACAAAACCTCGAAGATAATGGCCAAACTGAAAGCAGAAGCAAGCATATTCCGACATCTAGTAAGGGGCATATCCCCTTCCTCTGCCTCTATACCCGCCTCTGTAGCCCCCACGAGGAGCATACCCACCACGGTAAGTGGGCGAGAACCCCCCTCTTCCTCCAAGGCCACCTCTACCACGTCCCCTACCACGGTTCATGCCGGGAAGGTTGGTGCGTTTAGGAACAACCTACAAGTTTAAGAATTAGCATAATGAACGTAACAATAGTAGGAAGTTACCACACACTTTCAGCGAACGGCCACGGAATACGCTCTCATTAAGGACCAAGGCCTGGGCAACCAAACTAGGCTCAGTGAATTCGACGTAGGCATAGCTATTTCAAACAGTCATCAATACCAGACTATACCAAAACTGCGTTGATGCCTTGACATAAGACATACCCTTTTGGATGACCAGTGAATTTATCTAGCAAAATAGTAACCCTATTGATGGAGCCACAACTTTGAAAGTGGGCTTGAATCTCCTCTGGGCTTGCTCCGTAATCAACATTGCCAACAAAGATACTGCGCGCATCAATATCCTCTTTATCTTCGCGTAATTCGTTGGTCTCTTTATCAAGAGTGGCTTGCATCTCTCGGAGTTTTGCTGCCTCAGCCTCCATCTCAGCGACTCTGCGCTTCATAGCAGAAATCTCCTCCTAAGTGGTGTCGAAAGAACATGATTAGCCTTCAAACTCGTTCAACAAAGTAGTACGATTGTTGGGAGGAATTTGATCGCTAATTGAGGGTTCCAGGAACACACGCAAGCACTCTGGCACCAACAAACGAAGCCGATTTGCTCAAGCAAAGACAAATGGTTAACAGGGGCGGAAAAGGACCTTATATACCTCATCATCGGCACCCTCCTCATGGCCATCTATATGTTCAGCCTCCTTTTGATTATCGGCCATTATAACGTGTTGTTATGGATGTTGTTGTTATGGTAGGATGTGGTCCTATGTCCGACAAGCAAGGCCAAGGGAATGAGGTCAGCCTCAATGCAGCATGAGAAGAGGTGGGGGGAGGAGTTATGTAAGAATTGAAGACGGTGGCACGAACCAGGAGAGCGAGGAGTGTAGAAGGGTGATGAAAAAACTTCTCTCGGTGTTGCCGTGGACAATGCCAAATGAAGGCAGTGCCGAGTAGAAGAAAGTTTGTGGATGCCTGGTGGATCGATGTTGTGGGTTCAAGAAATTAAGAGGACGACAACGGGGATAGAACGATAGAGGGTTGTTGATGCACCAAAACTTTTCGGAGCGAGGGTTGTTCGTCGCTCTGCCACAGAATGCCAGTGATTGTTGACGACCGCCAAGTCTGGCTCCCTTCCAAATTTGTTCTAGTTTATTTATGTATCATACTCGAGTGCGATATCATACTTCATTTGTTTTACTTTGAGGCTCTCCCCTCTCTCTATCCCTCCATCTCTATGTACTCGAGTAGAAAGAAGGAGGAAGGCGATAACCTCTCTATTCTCCAACTACTCCGGACTCTGGTCTCAGGATCACTGACTTCCCCAGTTACAATGGGTCTACCAACAGCTTCCACCGCTATCTGACTAAATAAAAATTGAAGAATATCGCCCTCTCCATCCTCTGCGGTGCTTGCTTGCACGCTCTCACGGTTCCCCTCTGCCTTCACTCACCTCTCGGCCGGGGAAAAGAAGAAGAAAAGAGACAATACCGGTAGCGTTGCTGCTGCTGCTACGATCAAGAGCCTCCGCCAGGATGCTGTGAACCGAGTAGGCACCATATTCTTAGCTGTTGCTGCCCATTTCGAGCTCCGCATTTACAAATAGTGATATGGTGATTCTCTCCTCAAATCACCTCCACTGCCCCCAATTGTTCAAGTGGATGACTCTCATCCTTTTCCTTCTTCCCACCTTTCTTTTCCTTCCCTCCCCGCCATCCCAATGCACTTCTCAAGGAGTGAGGTATTGTGCAGACCCGCTTCCTCAGTGGGATAAGTGCAATCTAGCCGACTATCGCTTAGAGCAAAAAATACATACCTCCCAGTTCTCCTTACTCATGAATTGTTTCTCAACTTGAAACTTAAATCTGTGGCGCATCGTCTTAAGTTTATGGTATTGTGTAGTCTCAGAGCTGTTTTCTTTAACTCCTTCCTTGCTTACCGGAGTGCTGTGAGATACCGTACTAGTATCCTTTCCCTGCCCCCGCAGTTCAAGCGATCCGCTGGCCGAGTGTGCATTCTTTCGGCTTTGGAGGCCACCGGCAGGGATCATCCCCGACGAGAAAGATCCTGCGGCACAACAACCAGTCGCGGTTGTCAACTGCACAGTCGGCCCGCGTACGGCGCCCGTGCTCGTCGGAACCGGTGCAATACCGTAAAAACTCGAATAATTGAACCGTGTGCTATGAAGTCCAAAATTCCCTTCCCTGGGAGGGGACAAAAAACACAGCAAAAAACATAGCCTCTTTCCTCCTCCCAGGACAGAAAAAGACAGAAATATCTTGACCCTACTGAGAGAGGAAAGCCCGACGACATAGCACACGGCTCAATTATTCGAGTTTGTACGGTATCAGGATTGAAATCAGCCGAACGGATTATCTACAGCGGATCAACGGCTACATACGACCTGTACAAAACCTAGGGCTACGGGTCATGAATTCAAGGCAAGACGCCATTCCCTATGTGCTAGAGCACTGTAACATCTATTATGTACGCTCTAACATTGAATTTAACCTCCAACTTGCTCCGATATTAAGTCCGTACGCTAGCATACCGGCAGTAAGCGCGCAAAGACATAGGGTAATTAATATTTGCTCCCAATTCTCAAACAAAATGTTAATTCAGATCGTCGGACTTTCTAGCAAAGACTATGGCGGTTTTTGCTGCTGAAACGGTATGTGGAGGTCAATCAAAAGTTTCACGGTCTCAACTGCCGTTATCGCATCTACCAATGGCTACACAACACGACTCTTAGTTTTCTTCCGCTGTTACATCACGATCACAAGACCAAATCCCCACATACCATTATGGTCACTATTCGAGTCTGAAGTGGACTTGGTATAGATTGATCAATGACTTGGAATCGGACTTTGTTGCCCAGCCGTTCAGCCCTGCTACGAGCGTGGTATTATACCATAGCTCACCGCGCCGGCACACCGCAAAAACTCGCTAAATCCACTGCCAGATTACGCAGCGGAAACCACCGTACCAAACCACAATAAACTTAGCGGAGTAGGTTGACAAAATAGCGGACATCGGTTATTGTGGTTTTCCGAAAGGTTGCGAAAGGAGCCCACAGCTCTCCCAGCTTTCTTTTCAGAGCTTGATTGCGCAATAGCATCCACCATGGGCCGTACTAAGAACTTCGCTCTGAAGAATTAGGTATACTGTGAATTCTCGGGGTCAGTGGCTTGCCAAGTTCTAATTAAACAGAGAGCTCTGAAAAAAAAAAGGATTCGCAACCTTTAGGAAAAGCACAATAGTTGGGTCCAGCAAGCTCAGCTCGCTCAAGCTGTACTTGTATCGCGTCTGAGGGGCGGTGTTCCCTATCGGGGCGTTTTGTCTCCGACTATGGAGATTCGAAGCCTCCAGGAGATAGCGGATTTAACGAATTTTTATGGCAAGTAGAAAAGGTGCTCGGATACATCTCGTTGAGAAACTTCAGAAGACTTCCAAGAATCAGAGGTTGAATCGGTGTTATCGTCCTTGACCCACCCACACAAATTGCAGCGTGCCGCAGGTAGGAAAGCTCAGACATTTGATTGATGGAAGGTGAGACCGGAGCTTCGCGGGCCCTATGCATGTTAGACAGCGACGGATAAATATCACAAGAATAGCGTGGGTGGCGATGGGGTGTTGGCTCTAAGCTGGGCTGTGCGGATGGTAAAAGCTCCCCCCCTTTTTTTCCTTGATGGCTTATTACTGGTACTCAATAATATGGTTATCACGAATGTTTGATCATAATACATATCGTGCCCATTCTCAAGAGATATTGTATGGGCAGTGTGTTCAGGGGGGCTGCTAAGCCTAGCGCACATGTAATGCTAGAGGTAAGACTACTCGAGTACAGTAGACTATTACTCCGAGTGAGGTTCTAGGAACTAACGGCCAGTGATACCATCCACAGATCCAATATCGTGCCGATCTCGGTTAGGCTCCGAAAACGTGTGGTCGCCTGAAAATTTGGAGCGTGTGATGATGAAAAGAAACAAATCCGTATTTTCCCTCCTGCCGGCTCATAGATTTTGTGGGGGGCTAGATCTTTCCATCATACCCGCTTTTCATCGACTCCTTGCGACGAGACGATTGAAGATTTTAGCTTGGACTGCGGGAATATTTTAAAGCGGGGTTGCGTACCGCAGTGATTTCGTTATCAATCGTTCAGCTACCTGCGGGAGTCTGCAGGTAGATTTTCGGAGAGGAGGGGAAAGAGAAAAAAAGCTACCCAGCAGCCCACAATACGGTACCCGTACCTCTCGAGGTCTGTGTCGCCTTCTTCTCCCTTGCACATGACTGTGTGGTAAACCTGCAGTAACACAAGTAGCAAGGCGCGAGATTTGCACTAAAGAGATAGTCTCTTCAGTCGGAGAATTAACCAATTGCTATTGTTCCTCACACCCGCGACAAAGATAAAATAGTCTTTGTAGCAATTGATTACTCGAGTCTGAGTGTTCCATAGTGCCGCATTTCGCTTGATAGTTTACAGCCAATTCGAGCACGAAGCGAAGCAAACCGAATCACTTCACAGACAGAGAAGAGGTCTCGACCAAGTGAAGGTTTCGAACTTTCCGGCAATCCAGCAACGAAGATTGACTATTCAAACCTGCAACCGCATCTGGTGGCCAAACTGGTCGCCGTCTTCTCTCTCTCTCTCTCTCTCTCTCTCTTTTCTTTTTTCTTTTTTCTTTACTTGCAGAGTGCAGTTAAATGTCTAGCCGTCCTGCACTCGAGTAAGTATTGAGTAGATGCCGCGGAGGCAATTGGCTTCACAAGGCGAGCCGACAAGAAGCACATCTTCAATCCCCAACACGAAAAACCGCGCACGCAGGCTCGAGTCTGGCGTACCATAGCAGGGTTGGGGGTTCGAAAGGTGATGATGGGTGGATGGGGGACTTGTTTGGGAGTGAGGAAGTCGATGGTGGGTTGGCTTAGGCTTGGGCCGTTGGCGGGCAGATCTCAAGTGCCGGGCGAGTGCTCGGTGCTCAGGTACCGTGTGTGGTGTGCGTCAGCGTGTGTGTGGTGCCTTTTTCCCCCTCCTAAGCTGCCGCCAATTGGAAGCGAGCGCCTGGAGAGTGGTTGCAGCCCTAGCGGAGCAAGGAAGATTTTTCTCCTTGGTAACCGGGGTGGGGGAGCGAAAAACATAGTCGTACCCCTGAACGACGGAGCGACACGAGGGGCCGTGGAATGGGTGGCCTTGGCATCTCGTACCTGACCCAATTCGGGAAGCGCTCGCACCCAAAGCGATGGACCCTCTGAGATGATGTGAACAAAGCGCGGCCAAGGAGTGAAGTTTCGCATCGAAAAAAATAAAACAATCAGCTTTTCACGAGACGGAGATTTGACAATATTTAGCTCTTCAAATTCAGCATGCCGGTTCCTGGTATAGTACACGTACAAGGACGGTACCGGTACTGTACCAAGGCAGTGCTTCATTGTGTTGCGCGTCTGCTAATCCTTCGGTTGTTTTGAACTGCAGGTGGTTGATGGGGCCACCAATGAGGGGCCTTGGAGCCTGGAGCCCAACCAAAACTCTCAAAGCACTCGGGGAAGGGGGAGTGTTACTCGAATTAGACAAACCTGCTTGTGGTCCACTCCGAGTAATGGACGAAAGAGATGCTGTCGCTTTCGGACCCATAGAAAATCAACTGAGATAAGGTTATTTTTTATTATTTTCCTACAATCAATTGCGGCCGGGACCTCTGGAGTACCATCTGCGGCAAAGAGAGCAGACAGGCATCACAGAAGCGCAAGGAGGGAGGAAACTATTCAATTACGAGTGAGAGGGGCGAAGGGAAGGGAAGAGCATGGATGGATGGGAGACGAGCAATTTAATGAAGCAGAGTGTGGGTGGTCCACGTCAAACAAATGGAAAGCAGGCCATTCCCTATCTGCCCGTCCCACCCATCACCCCCCCCCCCCCCCAGCATCTTAATTGCATGCCCTCCCTTCCTCTTGATCCGGTTCCTGCATATCTTCCACCTCGTCCCACCTCCCTTCGCTTCGCTCTCTCCCTATTGGCCTATCAAACTTTCCTATTCTCCTTTTCTGTATATTTGCTTTTCCTAAAGACAGTCCTTCTGCATTTCTCTCTCATCCCCTGTCCTCCTCCTTTCTATCATCACGCTCCCTCTCTTTCCTCTTTGTCATTCACTCTTTCACCACTCTTTTCTTTTCCTTGTCAATTTCTCTTGCTCGTGCAGCAGCCACTCCCTCGGGTTTTCCAACCACACACTCCTTCTGTCCAACTGTAACCAGCCGTCGGCCAACGAGCACATCTTCTGCACTGCCGCTCGCCGCCAATCTCTTCTTGCTCTCCCTCCTTCTCCCTACCACCCTTGTCTCGTCTTTTCCTTGGGTCCACGTCGGCCCTGCCCTTTCCTTCGACATCCGCTCTATATAACAGCTGTCCCCGGGCTTGCCTGCCTTGCATTTCGACCCCTCACACACTCTCTATCCACTCAGAGTTGCCATTCTTTCTGCTCCTTCAGCCCATCGTGCTTTTTTTGCTCGTTGTATATCACTCCCTTCTTGACTTCCGTCACCCACGGTCCTTCATATATCGCTAGTCGATTCGCACTACAGTCCTTCCTTTTTTTTTGAGAGCTACTATTTTGCTACCAAAAGATACAATATTGTAACAGCATCCATCATGAAGGTTTCCAGCAGCAGCAGCAGCATTTTGAGCCTTGCGCTCGCATTGAGCGGGGCTATGGCTTCCCCTCTTCGGCCCCGTGGCTACGAAGTCTACACTGTTACTGAATTCGAAACTGAGATCGTTCACGTTACTTCAACCACTTGGGTTGATCCTGCGCGATACGGTCCAACTGAAGTCCCTACGACCTCTCCCGATCTACACGAGAAGAATAAGAGTCATGTTACCACGAGCACTCCTAGTGTTAGTATTTCGGAGACGTTGGCTTCGCCGACAGTCTCTTCCTCCATCTCTGAATTGTCTGTGGTGCCATCAAGCACATTGGCTTACTCTTCCGTTGAGACAACTCAACAGACTACTTTGTCTATTCCATCCACGACCACCACCACATCGAAGTCGATTCCGACTGCGGCTTCATCCCCCACGACCTCTCTGCCAACTAAGTCTATCCCCAAGACTACAAGTGAGCTTCCAACCTCTACCCCAACCCTCCCTTCTACCTCAATTTCTGTGCCAACATATACTCAAGCACCCTCCACAACTTTGGAAACATCGACTTTGCCAGACCCTACCACTATTTCAACTCCTCCCGTCAAGATCGAGCCACCAACCACCGCTCCTGCTCCTGTTCCCACCGACCCGACTGTGAAAGCCCCTGCCGGTGGTAGCGGCCAAACCTTCACTGGTGACGCTACTTACTATAATGTCGGTATGGGAGCATGTGGTGTTCAAAGCCAGGATAGCGAGAAAATTGTGGCACTCGCTGCCCCCGACTTTGACCCCACGAGCCCAGGGGGGAATCCAAACAAGAACTCTCTCTGTGGTAAATACATCCTCGTCTCTTATAAAGGAGGACCCGAGGTCGCTTGTAAAATTCTCGACAGATGTCCTGAATGCGTAAGTTCACTGATGCTAGATGTTGCGTATGGTATACTAACAATCGTGTAGCGCTCGGGTGCTGTCGATCTCTCTCCTGCTGCGTTTACGGCTATGGGGGCTGATCAAAGTGCCGGGAGAGTTCCGGTCACTTGGCGTTACGCTTCATGATCGCATCCTCTGCGGACTTTTCCTTTTTTTATGAGGGGGAAGGTGGTTTCCTTCTGGGTAGCAGTTGGAGGTTTTAGACAGGTAGCGTTGCATTTTATTTCTCTTGTCTTGTTTTTGAAAAGTCAACAATCCGGTGGCAGCATAAAAAGGCATCTGTCTGGGTAGGCATCAACATGGCAAAGAAAGTGGTGTTTCTATATGGTTCGGGTTTTTTATTGTTTTGAGGATCTGACCTAAATCGACGGGATTATTCGATCGACTTCTATGATTAATTATCCCTCCTGGTCTTCCTCACTATTTTATTTTATCTTTAACTGTTTTATGGTCAAGGATTGAATTCTTGAGCCTATTTTCAATCCTCTACTTTTTATTGTACATTTTTTTATAACTCCCTCTTAGAGGGATAACACCACACGGACTGCATGCCGTCTGGCTCTGCTGCATATAGCCCTCGTTTATATATGCATCTTTACTCTTCCAGAAAATAAATAGAGTTCTGAATCCAGTTGGCACTTAGTCCCGGTGAAAATGGGCGGTTTTACTATTGAGCCCGGCCCCAGCCATTAATCAGAGTAATGTGTGTATATATGATCTGATGGTCCACCCAGGATTGGGGATAATGTGCCAAGTGCAACACACTGGCTGGGTGCTGTGCTTGATCTCTAACAGAACAGTCTATGCCAACGTTCCATCATTCCACTCGGCATAATTGATGTCCAAACCCTCAGCATACGGGCCAACAGCCTCTGCGAACCGACTATAAGCCTCCGTAGCCTCATGAGCCTTACACGCATCTTTATCGACGTAGCATTCAAAAATAGATAGATGCCTCTCGTCATTGAGATCCTGCAGCCAAAGATAACACAGCACTCCGGGCTCATCCCTGGTCACCGTATCGATAAGAACCTTTGCAGCACGCGGCAGAAGGTGCAGATGTTCCCCCTTCATGTGCAAGTCCGCCCACAGGACGAACGGCTTCTCGGGCCAGGGTTGGTCGGGGCGGTGCAGGTAGCCGGCGTAGTATGTGGATATTGTCCGCTTTATTATTGTGGCCCTATCTCCGCTGGCGGCAGGAGGAGCAGGAGGAGGAGGAGGGGGAGGAGGAGGAGCCGCAAGATCACTGGGGGGACCGAAGGGGTATATTCCGATAGTGCGCAGGGTGCGGGTATTCTCATCGATGGTTTTGGAAGCAAAGCTGGCGGCTGTAGGGAGCTCGGTGTTGTCGAGGAGCTATCGTGCATGTAAACAGAAATTGGCAAGTTAGTTGGGTGTCAATGATCGAGTCGCTAGAGTTAGGAGGGCTCGACAACCTGTTGCACACCCACTTCCGTGGAAGCGGTAGATGCCGTGGTGATTATTTTGGCGTTCTTTAGGAATTCCATTTTTGGGTGTTTTTGGAAATTGGAAAGTTGGAGGGGGGGGTTTTTTTCCCTCCCTTTTTAGTGAGGAAGAGGGGAGGGTACTGTGTGGTCTATCTTTTCTTTTCTTTTCTGTTCTGTTATTTCTTTACGGAGTGTCGGTATTTAGTTTCAACTGTTTGTTTGTTCTGTATTTATAGTTTGGCTAAGAGGAGGGGTGAGGGATCTTTCAAGATCCGGGTAATTTTTTGATAACCTTTTTTTTGTTGTTTGGCGGAGTCTATGATGTGAATATTGGGACCAACGGTAGGTTCGCTGGCTTTGATTTCCTTTTTCGAGTTCCTAGTATCATACTAATTTCTGATTGTGTGGATTTTTTAACCCCCTCTTCACGGTTTTTGTGGCGTGGTTCGTGGTTTGATTGCTGTTGTTAGGGGCATTTTTGACAACCGAGAACTCTCTAAAAGTTGCTCGTGGATCACAACCCAAGAACCTCAAGAGACATCACGTAGCAATCCAGAGCTCCACAAAGGAGCGAGAAAAGCAGATTCTGTAAGAGATGTTAAACATGCGAGATGCGAGAGCACTCTTTTTTTGGTTACAATACTAAGTTTAAATGCTGACAATATTGCACCGATCCCCGGTGAGAGGGATTTTGACCAATAGCACACTATGTTATTGCGCCAGTTTTCTGAGGAAGCTGCTGGAGCTCCTTGATAATAATAATAATGTAAGATCTTGTAGGAAGGTAAGTACGAGTACAGTACTGTACTCGAGTACAATATGTATTATCTACATCACATATAAAAACCAGTATCCCATAGTCCTTCTGGTATTGGTGCTGAGCCCATGAGATTTCGTTAAGAAAATGACGGGATCTAGAAAGTATCTCTCCTTAATTGGAAATAGATTAATGGTGGTTGGGGAGTGCCCTCGGAGCCAACCGGAAATAAATTACTGGGCGTTTCAAACTGAGACCTACATCCCACCGATTTCTTGGACCAACCGACCGATGGACTAAGGGATAGTGCCAGCGATTACCGAATAAGATAAAACATTTACTCGAGTAATTACTGAGTACTGGTATTACATGTAGGGGCGGGAACTCTAGCAGAGCTCCCTTGTGATTTCCTTAGTGCTTTTTGCCTTGAATAATAAGAGTTTGTATGGCACACAAATTCTGATGTATGATACTCGAGTGCCGGTACGAATCAACATATTCTGAATTATCATTACTCCCTTCCTCTCTTTTTTGCCAAACCAGGTGGCGAAGTGCGCCATGAGTAGTTGTTACATGGGATTGGTATTCTATATCCTAGTAGGGCCAATTAGTGCCCGTTAACATTAAGGAGCTCAAGCCTCCCATCCTCGGCAGAACTACCAGCAGTAAAGTAAAGCAACAGGCCCAGTGCCATCACAGAGAAAAGGGGCAATATTGTCAGTCTCTTTGCCTAATGTTGAAATCAAGGAGTGGTCTATGTTACATGTTTAACGTCGGTTGCAGTAATTAATTTACGCGTTCGGTTGTGGAGATACGGGTTGGTACAAGTATGTGATGCGGGTCCAGGTTGTTCTGTTGTGATCCATGGGCACCTTCCAAAAAATGCGGGTACCGCTCGTATGTAGGAGGTGGGCATGGGCGAGGCGAAAGAGGATTTGGTTGGTCGGAATTTGGTGAGTGTAACAATAGAAACGGCCAATCTTGGCGGATCTTTTGAGTGGAGAAAAGTCGGATGAAGGCAAAAAAATTTAGACCCACAACTTCATGAACTACCCTTAACCCCCGGTACTGTGCAGTACGAGTACGAGTACAGTATCAGACACACGGCGCAGCAGGGGCTGAGGGTGTTAGTTTTGGCATTATTTTCGACCCCTATCCCAGAGACAGAATTTTGGACTTCTCCCGCACAAGCACCAATTGTTCGAGTTCTCATGGTATTAAGCCATCAAGCTCCGCGGGCACCGTCTATTCTGTGAAAATTCTCTTCGACAGAAATCCCATGCACACAGCGGGCGTCTTCTGTTTCCGGATTTATTCATGGCGGCACTTGCAGTACAGGTATTCGCTGGCTACCGCAGTCGTTTTGGTCTCCGGTGAGCGGCTAATCTTGGGAACCCACAACGACTGTGCTTTTGTGTGATATTATCAGGGCTGAGGGCGCACGCAATGTACCGTAACACATGTATTGATCCTGGTTATGGAGTTTCGAATGGAAGCTCCATTTGGATGGAAAGTGTCGTGTCTGGTCAACAAAAAACAGCAATAGTCAAGTTGCTATCAGCAGCCTAAAATGGAAGAATGAAACCCCTTTGGAATTGTGTACAAGTACCAACGCTACTGTACCACAATACCACTGCTACTCTCGACAATGGTACCAAAAAATGATAATAATAATAATAATAATAATAATAATTAGCAAAATTGGGCTAGATATCCAAGCCCAGCAGACCATTCCTTCTTGATATTTTATTGGTAGTTTGGGTTTAAATTGGGTCTCCCGACGGAACACCCATCTTGGGCATCGGAAGTGCCGGGTGGGCGCGGGGGGGGGGGGGGGGTATTAACCCACTGGATTTAAAAAAATTA
>Ga0307517_10000048_pt1 | contig 160754 bp, 154 predicted proteins | sample 23_EM_MG_FD_194515 | JGI IMG/M metagenome (GOLD analysis project Ga0307517, IMG submission 194515) | Populus trichocarpa ectomycorrhiza microbial communities from riparian zone in the Pacific Northwest, United States - 23_EM | ecosystem: Host-associated > Plants > Roots > Unclassified...
ACCCCCCCCCCCCCCCCAGCGCGCTTTCGGAGGACATTCCCAAAACCGCCAAATCCCCTTCCTGTATATAAGACAAAATCTGCCACGTAGGGTTTCTCTCCTCCCTTAACCATCTCTAGATCCCCTGCTCAGTGAAATACAACTCCTTCACCCAGAAACGCAGGTAGGCAAGCAAGCAAGCAGGCGCCACATAAACTCCCAACAACCAGGCACACTCCCAAACAATCCATCCCGTTCCAGAATCCAGACCGCATGTGAAGTCGGGTCCAACCATAATTCCCTGGTAGTATATCGCCATGCGGTATTTGCTTTTTCTTCCTTCCTTTCTTTCTTTCCTCCCCCCTGCAGAGAGTATATGATGTGTACTTTCCATACAAAGTCGGGAGGGAGGGAGGGAGGGAGGGATGGGTGTTTGTGGGCTCTGTTATAATATTTACTGCATCGCACTGGTACAGTCTCATCTCGCTATCCCGGATGGCTGAAATCCACCAAGGAATCTGTCCGGGACAGCGAATTATCTGACACAGAGAGTCATGCATCCTTTGGTGCAATTTTTTTCTTTCTAGAATCCAGGGAATCTCGCCCGGGACAGCGGGGAGCGGGGGGGGGGTCGGGAGAGCGAAGTGCGATTCTAGGTGTGGTGAGGGTGATTTTCCATTCTGTGCAAGTTTCCAATGGATAGTTACTATCCAGAGTATGGGATCGATGGAGCATTCTCGGTAGGTCGTGTGTGTTGCTGCTGCTGATACCCTTGATTGAACCCCGCACAAGTGCCATGGGGAACGTTTTCGCACGAGACAGGAGTCATTTTGGTGGTAAGCCACCCCCCCCCCCCTGTATTGTATGAAAACATTCCCCATGGCACTTGTACCATAAATAGGTTTTTTTCTTTCTTTCTTCATTTTTTCTCCAAGGAAGAGGTCGAAATAATCATGTGATATCACTCGAGGTGGTTTACCTCCCTAAGCAGAGGGAAGGGGCCGGACAAGGAGAAAGAACAATCTTTGAGCGGAATAGCATGGCATAGCAGGAACCGCCTCATCTCGTCCAATTCGCCAGATATAAATAAACACAATCTACGTCGCCTTAGGCTACGTTGACCGCCGCAGCATTCCGACAAAAATTGTCCCCCCCCCCCCAGACCCTTCTTCTACCTGGATCCAAACGGTATCCAACACCAGTGTTGGAAACTGTAGTTATGGGTGCGCTCTCCTCTCATCTGTTGCTGTAGTTACGAGTGACACCTCGTGACCACTTACGTCACCCCCCCCCTGTTCCCTCTTAAATCCTTGCTTCCCTTTTCTCTTTCTCTTTCTTCTCTCTTAACAGTCTTCTTGTTCAATAAGTATAAACAAGTATTTGGCTTTCTCCAGTGACCACCTTGCCTTTGAACCTGAGGAACTACTCGCTTGCCCTCTTCTGCACCCGATAGTCCCCAACAACCAGCTCCTTTTTTTAAACGAACGCCTTTGCACTACGGGTACTATGCTTTGAATAACTACGTATGCAAGTACCATACCAATACACATCTCCAGGATACGAGGCACTTGTACTGTACCATGTGTGCAGTCAGACGCGCAGGAAGGCGGGTAGTGTACGAGTACCGTAAGCAAGAAGCGCATCCTTCCATCTCCCCTGCCCCCCTTTCTTCTATTGTGGCCAAGGAGGAGGAGGAAGAAGAAGAAGGAAGCATTGTGCGACGATGCTGACGGGTGGGGTACCTCGCCAAGTCGTCTCGAGCAGGAAGCTTATTCTTATATCCCCGCTTATGACAGGGTTTCCCGCTCCCCCTCACCTCCGCCTTTCTCTCCCTCTCTCCGTCTTTGGGAGTTGCTGGTGATGGGGGCTGGCTTACCGGTGTGTTTCCTGTGTTTTTAATGCGTGCACATGTTTAAGCCTTTCTTCACCCCGTTCGCTCACTTTTCTCGGCAAGGAAGGTGCAGATATGTATGAAGTGGCTTTGAAATTCGTGGAGAAATTGGTTTCAAAGTCCAAGGACTATATTAACTTTAGTTGTTCAAGTCCATTCATTCCCCCTCCTTCTCTCCCTCGAAAAATGCTACACGCTCTCTTTCATTCATACAGTTACACGCATTACAAAGATGACTTTCCGATTCCCATAAATATTTCCCGAACGTTAAAAATAAAATAAAAAAGGCGGGAAAAAATAATACCATTGAGCTATTTAATATTATAAGAAAGAAGGAGGTATTGAGAAGGAGATGAAAAAAACAAAAACCATGAGACAGAAATAAATTAACAGGTCGCAGGAGGGTTTTAGATAGTGTAACGGAAGAACTATTTTGATTATTAGTGTTTGCACTTTCAATCGCTTTGACAAGAACGAGGGAACTCACAGTAGCATTATCACCATTCTCCCGTTCCGAGTCCTTCATCTCATCAGAGTAGCTCTCGAGCGTGAGTCCCTGGCTGACCATGAGGGCGTCGCGCCTGGCATTCTCCTTCCTTAGGTACGCAGTCATGAAGCAGCAAAGCGAAAGACTCATGGAGGTCGTGGCAATAAGCAGACCATGTCCAGAGAAGAACCTGGGCGCATCAGTGGAGCGGTAAGCGAACGCGGCAATGCAGCCACCCAGGTTGCCGAAACCAACGTGCATTGCGATTCCGACACCACGCTTGGTCGAACCGCCAATGTTGTTGCCATTCCAGGCAACTCCCATGGGAACGTTCGGGTAAATACCACCAGCGGCGAGGAACGTGCCGAGGTACTGGACACCGGGTTTGTGGGTGGAGATCAACATGGTGAATCCGATGATAGAGCATAGACAGGCTGAGATCATAAACACTCCGCGCTGCTTCGTACGGTCGGCAAGGTACCCGGCTGCGATGGTGCAGATACAGGCGAACACATAGGGAGGGACGGACATCAGCTGAGACTCCTTGTTGGTGTAACCCATGTTCTTCACAATAGTCGGGAGGAAGAGGGAGAAGGAGTAGAGAGGGGTGTAGATTCCGATAGTGATCAACATGTGCACGTAGATCTTCCAATCCTTGATCGCGTGGAAGAAGTACTTGATGTTGTATTCATCCGCGAGGGAGGTTCTGTCGGCCTTCAGACGGCGGTGGACTTCCTTGCGCTCTTCGGCCGAGAGGAATTTAGCGCTATGAGGAAAAGTTAGCCGCGGGTTCAGTAATCATTGATCTTGAGGTGCAAAATGGGCAGCTACTCACGTCTCGGGGTAATCATTGATAGCCCAGATTGCGGCACCAGCTATACATTAGGTTTGTTTAGTAATTGGGAGGCAAACAAAGCAAGGGTGGAAGTTGGCCTTACCAACAGCAATTGTAACCAATCCCTCGAGAATGAAAATCCAGGCCCACCCAGGCTTCCCACCAACACCATCCATCTCAGTGATACCTCTAGCCAAGAGACCACCAAAGGCACCAGCAAGGGTAGCAGCGGAGAAGAAGATTGCCATGCGGAGACCGCATTCGTGACGTCTATACCACATGGTAATGTAAAAAGTAACGCCGGGGAACAGACCACCCTCCGCGAGACCGAGCGCCATACGACAGATCAAGAGACCGACATAGTTGGTAACCAAACCCATGAGGGTCATGGTGACACCCCAAGCAAGCATGATAATTGTGAGCCAGAGAGAGGGGCGGGTCTTCTTCATCATGAGGTTGCTGGGAACCTCAGCCGCCACATACCAGGGAAAGAATACTGCCAGAGCAACCTATCGCAATTGAACTGGTTAGCTATACAATTTCGCGAGGGATAATCTAAATCATCGCGCGCCACTTACATTGTAGTCGAGCCCCTTCATGCCAAGGTCCTTCTCAAGGTGAGCCAAACGTGCATTGCCAATGTTTGTTCGATCCAAGAATGAAAGCCTAGAACATGACGACAAGCGCGCTAGTCAGTTTACTGTCGGCAACGAAAGAAAATACTGCCTTCCCAAGAAAAAAAGAGTTGACACGGCCATAAAACATCGCTCGAGGAGTGAACTTACAAGTAAAGAAGTGCCAGAAATGGCACGAGATGCCAATCCAACTTTCTCAGCAGCTTCTTTGTTCTCTTCTCATCGAAGCAAGCCCCATCCGAGGACTCCAGCGAGTCTGGGGTAACAGCTCCATCTACATGCTTCACCACCTCCTTCTCAATAGTACTCCCCTCAGACATCCTTTCGATATTGTAAGATTATAAAACTCTGCTCAATGAGTTGTTGAAAACGAAAGAAAGAAAGAAAGACAAAAAATGGAAAGAGGGAGGGAGGGAGGGAGGGAGGGGGAGAGAGCTCGTTGCTCGAGGTTGAGAGCGGGAAGCTTCTGATATTAGGGCCTTTCGAGCTTTATCCGGAGTTCGAGAGTCTTGGTATCGAAGGGAAGGAAATGCAGAAATTAAGGGGGGCAACCCAGGTGTTAAAAGGAACTCCCCAAGTGCCCTCGACCCAATCCAAGTACCGTAATATGCCCTCTAGGCAAACCCCGGCCACTGACCCAATTAAAGCGCAATATGTAACCCTGGACCGTGTATTGTACTCGAGTACAGTACAATGAGGTGTGACAAGAGGGGTGCGGTATTGGCTTATTGGCTGACTGCAGGTCAACAGACTGGCCGAGACAAAAACTGAGTTGGGAAGCAATGCCGGGAAGGAAGGATAAAATGAAAGATGAGGCTGCTCGATTCGGAGTGGGAGGAACACCGTATTATTGAAGACACGATAAGGGAAATATCCCGCCCTGTTGTCTAAAGGAAAAATGGAGAAATCGGCAGGCTACTGGCTGACTGGCTTCCCAACAACACACGAGACGAGGGAGAGTGAGAGATTGGTATCATGGACTTTGGGGACGAGTAAACGCTTTAAGTGTCAATCACGATACTCCACAAATCAGCAAGCACAAAACTTACTACGGTAGTTTCCATTCAATGCCACTCTCTATAAATTTTCGGTAGCGGCTGCGACAATAGTAAGCCAACTCATGGTAGTGGGATGAGGGCAATTTGATGGTAAAAAAAAAGTTGAAAGGCAGCATGCTATACCTGCTACTTACTTGTACTTCCAACTGTATTTGTTCCCCCTTGTTCCTACAAGTATCTCTTTTTTCTTCTTCTTCTTCTTCTTCTTCTTCCTCCTGCTTATCACTGGCACGGTGGAAATTCTTTCGTTGCATAACCTACCCGGACATACCAAGACATCTCGTGAGAAAAAGAAAGCTCCATCCATCCGATTGTTGCCCTTTTCTTTTCTTTTTCTTTTTCTTTCTACCGTTTATTTTCTTTTTCCCCCATTGTTCTTAACTTTGTTCCAGCCCTTTTTTTGGATTGTCCTCGAGTAACAACACTATTCCCTTTTCCTCCCCCCTATAATATCTTTCCTACCCCGTAAGCAGGCGGGCGATCTGGACAGACAATTTGCCTGCCGGGACACAAAAAAAGGAGTGATAATGATACAAAAACAAAGAAAATTCGTTTCGCTTGCTTGTGATCCGTAGCCTTCCTCCCTCCTCGCCTTCCTTCCTTCCTTCCTGATCTTTTTTTGGGTTGTTGCCGTAACTGTAATTGTTTTTTCTTACTCCCGCCTTCGCTGGGGGGGGGGGGTTTCCTTCCCCCTTTCTCGAAACAAACTTTGTGGGTGCCTGTAGGCTGTAGCAGAAGTTTTTTCTTCGAATTTTATTATGGTCCATCGCACCCTCCCCTCCCTCCCTCCCCCCTTTTGTACCGGATTATGTTTTACATTCACTCCTCATACCCTTACCCCTTTCGACGACACACACACACACAATGCCTGGAGATCCTGTCGATTGGTGATGATAATAATAGTCGACACGCCCGTGATTTGTATGTATGGCATCTGTACGATACGATATCTGTGCTGCACTGTAAGTTCGTCTACCGGTGATGCTGTTGAAGTTCGCCGCAGGTTTAAGCTTAGCGCTATCTTTTCAAGTTGCAGGAAAAGTTGTGTGCGCTGAAATTTTTACTTTTTCCTAATCCAGGGACAACAACAACAACCTCCACAATGCCAGGGAAAAAAGGAAAAGGAAAAAAAGAAAGAGAGAGAAAAAAAGAAAATAGATAGATAGGACTGCCGCTTCAACTGTGCCATATCATACAGATGGATTGTTATTATTGTTGTTGTTGTCCATTCTACATGACGGGTAGCTTAGGTTGAGTTATAGTAAGCAAAGTCCTGCCTGCAGTTCACTTCACGTCCTTCCACCGCCCAAGTTTGATATCCTCCGCCAGGGATTAAGAAAGACAACAGCTAGCCCGCGTGATGTTTTCAGGGTACCAGTATCGGTACCGGTATGTGTTGTGAGGGCATGGTATGTATATGGGGATCTCAATTGATCTCGGACGGCGACAGTCGACTCGTGCCTCTGGGGTGCAAGATGGGAGAACTATCCAAGGTAACTACCCCCCCAAACCCCGATGATAACCTTGTACGAGCACAGAAGCAATTGGCTCTGGGAATGGTAGTCTCTTTTCCAAATGTAGTTGCAATCAATTCAACGAGATGTTTAAAACTTGAGCACGTCTGATACGATACCTTGGTCTGAGGACATCGATCAAAAAAAAAGGCTCCGAGCTAGCCGGTAGGAATGAGTTTAGCCAAAATCAACTGCTCCCATCTCCCCCGAGACCTACCGTACTCGAGTACCGTATGCTGTAAGAACCTTGAGAGATGGGTGGGCGGATAAACACTCCCGCAGCAGGTTTTTATAATTCGCTACGGTATTGGTCGGTACTCGGGGGCAATACATTTTGCTTATATAATTCATACAGAGGGGGGAGCGGCACTTGGGGCTAAAATAACCTCAAAAACGAGCGCATGATACTATCCTACACATGCGTAGTTCCAAACTTGACCAATCCCCACGAATAATATTGCTCTTGTTGAGAAAGCAGGACACATGGAACTAGAGAGGAGCAACCCTCCAACTGCGTCTGCCAAGCTATATATTCCCAAAGACGTGGTTGTGGTTGGAAATTTTTTTGGGAAAATCATTATTGTGTTTTGTTTTTGGCTGATTTCAAGGGCCCGGTACCAGAGAGCGCTCTAATGGCAGGGGGTGGTGTGCGTGGAGGAGGAGGAGGAGGAGGAGTGCTTTCGTCCCTTGCTTTTTTCCCACTCCAGATATCATAGACGTGCCATAAATTCTGGGCAAACTCGGCCCGCCACTACTGTATCATCATCTGCGCTGCCGCTGCTAAGGCGGTCCCGGAATAGCCCATTTGGCGCAGCATTAGGCCTTGAGAAATTGTGACCACCTCACCGGGTAAGAGATAAAGGAGCGGGCCGAGTTCACCGAGAGGCCACGGTCTTCGGGGAGGCCGTCAAAAATCGGACAAGGGGATCGTCAATCAGATATTAGAAACCGGGGGGGGGGGGGTCTTTTGGAGATGATAACAGCTGGAGGTAGCCACCGGGGTTATCCTAAGAACCAAGGGATGAACCGGAATTAAAATGACTCAATTTAATGCGAATTCATTGTGATGATGATGGAAATTCCCTCTTAGCTTTTGATTCTATTCAGTGTAAACTTCAAAGCAGCTGGCATGGAGCTTTTTTGGTTTCTTTCCCATTGTATTTCCCCATGTGCAATATTATGGCAGGATCAAATGATCCCTACATTGCCACATTCTAGTTTCCCATTTTAAAGACCCCTTCGAGCACTCCTAAAGCCGACTTTTTTACTGGCAAAGTGGCAAAGATTGGGGGGAGAGATCACTCTCAACCCCCGCTCACGAGCCGCATGCGGACGAAGGGAGGACGCAGTAAATTTACCCCCTAGCCCCCCATCTTTTTATTTCCTCCCCACACCCGCATTGTCATGTTTCACTCTGACCACTGTCGCAACCCAAGAGCAGCGGAGGGAGCGGGGTCGCAGTCCAATACCGTACCGGTACCGGTACTGGCGATGGAGGAGCAGAAGGAGCAGGAGAAGGGAGGGGTGTTCTGAAGCAGCCCTGGGGAGATGATGGGTAGCTAGATTAGGTATGGTTGGCTAACGACAAGTAAACGATCATTTCCACAGGAGTAATAGGGCGAAAAAGAAAAGAAAAGAAAAGCTGGTTGTTGTTTTTTTTGGTCGCGAGAGCCAGCTTTCTTCTCACTGGGACTAAAGGTAGATCTAACCGGTGAATCAACCTTAACTGAAGTCGGGCATGAGCCCCAATCCGGTGAGCCTAACACCCCTGCCCAACAAAAACGCCCACATTCTGCCACCCCGTCTGCTGTGCAACCCACCCGCGAGGTCCCGTCTGTGATCAAGGAGTGGTTCACATCCTTCGAGCCAAGAGATCACCCCCTTCTCCAAATATTCCAACGCATCAACCTGTCCGGCGAGGAAGAAGGAAAAGAAGAAAATAAACAAACAACTCTACTCGTACATCTCGTCGCGTATTGCTATATACTTGCTGGCGCCCAGTCGCCTCAGCGTACTGGACCTGCCAGATTTCTCGCCGCACAGGGGAAGGGAGCAAGGAGGTAATAGAGAGCCAAACATATAACCAAAACAGGGAACTCTACGACACTCCCCTTCCTTCAACATTTCCTCCCCTTTCTGCCGCGATACACGCTGCTGCGTCCAGTTGGTCTTGCACCTTACCGGTATTTTTTCATTTTTTCTCCCTCCTCATTTCCCGCTCCTCCGGTGAGGGTCGCAAAGGGAGCGAATTGCAAGCCGCCGAGTGCTGAGGATCCGGGGAGGCGAGCTACGGCAGTTACCGGTTGTCTGATTGATAACTAAGCATTTCCAGGTGCAAGTACTGTGCTCAGTTGCTGTACCGGTAAACCTAACAGATATAGAATATCTTTTTACTTTTTTGTGCCTACAATTTCCTCATTTCATTTCATTTTTCTATTTCTTTCTTTTTTCCTGTACCGTGTGTTTTCTTTCCTTTTGGTGGCGGGTGAGTTAGGGTTCCGGTGGTCGACGGGCCGCTTGAGACAGTTTGTCGGGGCGCCCTGCATATGGTGAGGGACCATCTGCGGCTGGAGCACTCGAGTACTAGTACTTTGGCCAGAAAATATTGCTTAGCTTCAACACTTGAAGGATTGTGCTCTAGTGAGGATTGAGGCTCTAGTAGATGGTAGGGTGGATGATTCTCTACATGTTGGTGGGGGTGGGATAGGAATATCCCACCCAGGCTTCCATGGTGATATTAGGGCTTGGAAGCAGGCCGAGCTTTTGGTGCAGGCAGGGGGATGTCACGGGCATGCTCATTCCTGATTACCTGGAATGTGGCCACGCTTGGCGAGTTAACATCGGTACTGGTACTAAGCCAAGATGAATGCCCACCTGTTCCAGTTATGATCCTGAGATCCCTTGCCATACCATCTAGGATCTAGGAGGCTTAAAATAAGGTACACCACCCCGACTGAACTTCATAGAAGTACTACAGTGATTCACGATCGCCCGTCCACTCTCATCAGCGATGCAGATGATGAATTCTATTAAAAGAAAATCAAGGAAAATGTTGAATTAATACCGCACTCGTCCTAGACTCTTGAAGAAGTACACCCCAACATTGAAGGGATAATTTTGTTCACACATGCATAGATAAGCATGGATGATTAGCCATATATATATTTTTTCTTCTAATCCCTGTGGCGGGGTACTTCCTGCCAGAGACGAGTGCATATAAAAAAGGTTGTGGAATGTAGCACTTCCGAGCCGATCCAACCCAATCCAATCCTATGACGCTCGCTTCTCACTGGAGCCGCTGGGGGTATTATCTCACGTTAGATACGATATACTAGACAGCGTTGTTGCAGCTGCTAGTACTACCAGCACACCGCAGTGTGCTGCAGTTAGCCGGCCATGGCGGATGGAACATCCATGTAGACCAGCGGTGCCTCCCTGCTGCGATCCGGCGGGTACTGTACGGTATTGTGCTGTGCTGTACTCGTAACTAGTACTCGTCATGGTTACAGTGGAAGCAACCCAGCTGATCTGGCAGATTCTCACCTCTCCCTCTCGAATGCGACCGAATGCTTACCAGTAATTAAGCGGCGTTTGTGAACACGGCTGCTATTGAATCATGCCAAGGTATAAGCGAGGGGGGGTGAAATTTGGGGGTATGCAATAACAGCAGTTGTGTTAGCAGATGTATCGTTCAATGAGAGTGTCTAGCTTGTAGCGTTGTGCTTGTATCTGGCATGAAGTACTTGTACCGTATCTGAGAACGAGACAGGTATCCTCCTGGCGCCCGGGCGGCTGTCTAAAAATAGCCATGTTTTTAGATGCTTATTGCTGCGTACTTGTGCTCGAGTACAAGTGCTATATTCGGGTCATCAGAAGCTGGGAAAAGTGGCCGTCTGGATCTCTCCGTGGACGAGATCATGTATGATAAAAGATTGGGAGCTGAAGGTCTTTTGGGGACAAGGGTAGCTAGCTAGGAATAACTGCAAAGTATGATAATCCATGAGCAATATGTCAATGCTAAATATTAAGTATGAATTGGTTAGGAATGGCCCAATCTTCTGCGAGTTCGTTGCGATCGTGAAAATCCCCCCCAAGCTCTTGATTCTCACTTGCTCAATTTAGTCTACCGGAAACTGTAACTTCAAAGCAACTGTTCTAGGTTTTTAGCTTCTGTAAAATCATATCCCCCCCCCCCCCCAGACAACATGCCCATCCTATAAAATATTCCCTGCACTGCCGCTCTCCAATTTCCGATTTCCAACGATCCTCCCGATAGCACTGCCAACAGATACTGGTAACCAATTCGTGTCGGCACTTAACTCATAGTTCAAACAATAGGAATGAAACAACGGAAATCTAGGACGACGCCTGCGAGCGGGGGGGCGGGCAAGGGGTTTGAAATGCCCTGGTTTGCGGATGTCGGCAACGGGGGCGATTTCCACAGATTAAAAAGTCCACGCCGATATTTCGATAAATACCGGCTAAGGGCCGGGAGATCTATTATATGATACCAGGTTTATATCCTTATTTGCCCAAGGCTGCTAGGGTGGAATTCGGCCTACGGGGGGGGGGGGAACCACTTTTGGTTCGGACTATCATCCTTTCGAAAACCCTCGCGGTCCTGCCTGGTCGGTTGGGGCGGATTCGGCGTAATTTTATTGCTATCGTGGCTCCAAATTCCTCAATTGAAGCCCCCCCGTCGGGTTATATGCTTTCTCTAAGAAGGCTTATTGTAGAACGCTCCCACAATCACGTAAGATGCTGTACGGTACATGCAGTTTAAGCTGGCTGAAGCCTACTAGAGTTTGTGCTACAAGGATCGACATGCCAGATGATGGATCTGAGTCGTGAGGGTGGGGGAAGGGAGGCTAAGGACCGATACTTTTGTCTATAGATGTTCACTTGTAAATACTGTACGCCAAGGGAGTTACTCAGCGTCCCTCGGGATTTTTTTACCTTCTTTGCTGGCAAAACAGGCTATAAAATAGGGCATGTTGTCCCCTGTCCCCTGTATTTATTTTGGCCGGCATCCTATCATACCTTTCGTAGGATCGCATGTGAAAACTCTCTTGTACGTTGCATGGGTTGAAAACGATCTTTGCCCTCTGCCCTCCTTCCCTCTGGGGAAATGGAGTGGAGAAGGGTGATAAGCCGTGCGAGTAAAGGTAGGTGGGTAGGGGCAGTAGGCAGTCTGCTCTGGTAGAAGTGGACTGTGGGGAATGCGAGAAAGCGCTGCCAAGTCTAGTAGATCTTTGGACGGGCTGCTTGTTTGGTAGATCGATTAGTCTTCCCCCCTCTCCACCGGGGGCAGATCCATATCGTACTGGCAACCGCTCGGTTGAGGTGAGGTGCGTGTGCTTAACCTATCAGAGCCATTTTAGCTTGGCTGCACCCCCCACCCCCACCAAATGCTCCAACTTGTTCGGAGGAGGGAAATATCGGCAGTGGGTCTTCATCATGTCTAACGGTAAGTTATTCCAGTTGGGCAGTACACTGTAGATCGGTATGGTCTTTTCGAAACCATGATACCTCAACAGGGCTGAGGGGTTTATGGGGCTAGGATGAATTCGTATTCCTCCCCAAAACCGATTCTATTAAGTAAAACGGCGTGAATGCTTGTGGTTGGTACTAAGTGACTTCTGGGGAAACCGCTGGACTGGTGAATATAGTGCGGGCACAATAGGCAGGCGGTAGGTGCATACCAAGGGTGGCTATCATAGGCTTGGGGGGTTCCCAGAGACTGGGCTTCTATCATACCGGTACCACATGGTGCTGTATGCCCCCGGGTAGGGAAGAACCTAGTTGAGAGCAGCGGTTGCCCTAGCAGAGCAAGATAGTACTATATTCGCTAGAGTTGTTTCCTGCCTTATGAGTCTGCACTTGAGCCACGAGGATCCCCTCCCTAGTAAACATCATCGTATCGGCACGTTGCGGTAGAATTCTGTCCCCTGATAATCATATTCGTAATCAACCTACAGCTCGTCAGCAGATTATCATATGTACCCGAGTACAGTATGATACGTCCATGCCGAGGATCATAATTTCGCACTCACTAACTAACTTCGAATTTAACCTTTTGAAAAAATCCAGCTCAGACAAGGATTCCAGCCGGGTACGGATCCTTGAGTTATTTAAAAACTAAGCCCTATTTAGCGCAGGTGCTTTTCTGGCCTTTTGCGGCGTTTGTGTTGCGGATGAAATACCGTGTTTATAAGAACTCGGATAAACGGGCAATGTGCTTGGTTGTTCCAAAATTTGGTCCTCTGGGGAAGGGTCAAAAAAAAAAACTTGCCAGAAAACTGCTTTCAGAGGGGAATTAAGAAAAATATATAGAGAAAACTAGACTCTGCTGGGAGAGGCAACTCCAAGCGCTCGGTTATATAGGATCCGATTGTCTGAGTTCTTACGGTATTTCGACATGGAACTTTTTCTTAGCCACCTGTATTATACGCAATTCAGCTTAACTTGGAGGTCTTTTGCTGGACTGTGGTTTTCATCACAACTGTCGATAAAGCAGCTGCTGTGGGGATGTGACATCCCTGCATACTGTACTTCAGCCCCCAGTCAAAGGGATTCAAGTCTGAGTAAGGGCCGAAGCCCCAAGGCAAACGAGGATTGGGCGAGCAAATTAGGGCCTAGTTAATGAACCTCAATATTTTTGTCCCTATTTTCTAGGCAGTGGACTTCCGCCATAACCGCCCCAAGAGCAACGCCAACTATCCCCTCCCCCCTAGCCAAGAATGTACGAGTAGCGGCGGCACTGCTGCTTCTGCTGCTGATGGGGAGGCTAGTGTCGCCTTGGGTCGGAGTAGGGGCCAGAGCTACTTGCACTATGCCTCTGGTAGGTATTTAGTACTGTGTTGTGGGGAAAGGTAGACGCTGGGGAGACCTGGACGAGAGGGGACGTCCTGTCCTGCGGCACTCTCCACATTGGGGCAAAAGGTATTGTAGATGCTGTGGGTAACCGTGCTTGTTGGCCTGCTAGTGCTCTAACTATTATAACCACTGTAGCTAACTATGATAACCGACTAATTGACTGGCCTGGCATGTTTGTAAAATTCGGGTGGCTGTGACACACAAACTATGGTTGAAAGAGCTCCTATTTCATGAACGGTCAGGGAATTGCTGCTGGTCGTTGTATGATAAACCATTCTTTTTTAATTCACATATACCAAATAGTCCTGTAGTTACAAACAATGGTTTGCGCTAGAACCATGGTTCGGACGTCCGAACGTGTCATACCAAACCCCTAATCTATCACTGAAATCCCTAGATCTAGACCCTGCCAATATATATAAAAGAGATCTGATTTCCTAGCAGTGCGTTTGTGCATCAAGCTATGATAGAAGCGTTCAACTTAAGCTCGCAAGATATGGCAGACGATTAAACTGAATTATCTCCCCTCGTACAGTACTAGGACAAAAAGAATCGTCCGATGCCCATTTTACACCAAAAGTAGCCGATTTCGCCACCCTCCCTCAGGCCACAATTTTTATGAGAACCCACAAAAATTTGGCTGTGTATTAGAAAATCCGTAGATAATATAATGAAAGTTACAAAACTCTTAAATATCATAAGGGGATGGAGAAATGGTTGTTTAAGTAGAAAGGAATTGGTTGTCATGTACCTTTTTGAATGGAGCCCTATACAAAAATCTAGGTCACTTTCACACAGGCTGATGCAATCATAAACAATGGAAGCAGCTTTGATTCCTTGTACTTCTACTTCTAGAAGTTTGAATAGGTTGTGATTTTCTAGCTGGAGGAAAGATTTGAAGTGTTTCTATGCACACAGTGTTAGGAATGGTCGGTTTGAAAATGTCAAATTTGGCCCTAAAACCAGTATCGGACGAATCTTTTTGTCCCCGTACTTTATGAATTAACGCTAAACCATCCAATTAGGAGTAAAAGAGAAATAAAATTAGGCGAAATAAGGCGAAACCAAACAAACACACGCAGTAATGAGCTCTCATCTTATATTTCCTGTGGTGCATCTATTTTTATTTTTTTAAGATCCTGATCGCATGGTGTTGACCTGATCCCCATCAACCTTATGAGCACAGTGCAGCAAGAGTACTCGTACAATATCTCCCTACATAGCTCGCACCCTGTAGAACGAGCACTTGCTTACGAAATGCCTTGAACTACAGTTTAAAACCACAGCCCACAAAAAGGCCGAACCAGCAAATGGTGAATGCCCGCTGCGCCGGGGGCTCGCGTGGTAAGGAACCATTGTGCCGGGGGGAGATGTTTTCGCACGAGCCAAGGGTGGTTGACCAGCAAAGCAATCCCTGTCTTGTAAAAAAAAAAACATCTCCCCTGGTACTTGCCCTGTACCGTATTGGCTTGGATCAGGGAAATATGTCTCAGGACGTCCGAGTTTCCTATTTTGACCTGGGCAGGGGACGAGGAGGGGGGGGATACTAGCAAAAACAAAACGACGCGTTACTTAGAGAGGAAACTTCGACGTCCTGAGACATATTTCTCTTAGTAAGGTATGGTACTCGAGAACGAGCGAGTACGGGAATGCCTTCTGGTTGGTAAATTTAAGTTAGCCGCCGGTTCTTGGTGAACGAGTCCATACTTGTGCTGGCGTAACTTGACATCCACAGCATATGCCGGTGTGTTTAGTAATTGCTTGGTTATCAATCACTCATCGCGGCAGGTGGGCTTACTTACTTTACTGACTTGTTTCTCAAAATCTTCGTTTGTTTCACGCTGTGTGATGATGGTGTCTGATAACGTTATCGTACTGCACAGCACTCGAAGCGCTAGTGGCGGGAAGTAGGTAAGAGGTGCGGTATCAGGTGTGTCTACTGTCTTCCGGGGGGGGGGGGGGTTCTTCGGCGCTATTGCACTTACTGTATCAGATGCCAAAATCCCGCGTGGTTGTGACACGGTAGTGCAGTGCAGTGCTGCATCGTTCACCACATGGTGGGATTGTAATCTCTATGGATACGGATTGACTTTACAAAGGTGCAGGAGAGAGGAGGGACAGATAAACAATTGGGAGCGAGGAAGTGCATGTTTTGAAACCGGGGTTGCGGCGGTTGCGGCTTTGGGTGGAAGGTGCTTGGATGACGCACTGCAAACGAGTGGAAAGAAGGGGAAAGGGCTGGGGAAGGCAGTGACAGCTTTTGGGATGGAGCGATCTAGATATATGAATACTCGAGTGCCGGTAGTGAAGTGGACTGAAGTGTAGTAATAGGACTGCATCCCAAAAGCCCTCATCAGGTTTCGTTCAAATGCCGAAACACGCTGTAACCTCTCCCTTCTCTGTTATCTGTGGTGTCTCTACTTAACTCGCACAGTACGGCACTGTATACTACACTGATATCCCCATCTCCCTCCTTCAAGCCTATCTCGCCTCCCCTCTCCCCACCTCGCATTGCCCGTTATGCACGCGGTGTCTGCGAAAATAGGGACGTTCCATAGAACTTCGGGAATCTTATTTTCTCCTAGCCTAATCATACACAACCGGCGACCGGCCGACCGACTAACCAAAGGGGAGGGTGAAGAGGGGGGAGAAAAAAAAGGAAAAACAGGAATTTGGTTTAAAAAAAACGAGTGATGATGGGATAGGGAAGGAAGAAAGGAACAGGTTTGAAAGAAAAATATAAAAATATAAAAAAAATACACCCTAGGGGAAGAACGAGGTTTAATGTCGTATCCCCCCCTCCTGCCCGTTCCATCCGAAGTACTGTATGATACCGGTAGTTGGAGCGAGATATATTGCATAGCATAAGTGTGGGATAGCGTGGCAGACAGGAATCATGGTAGCTTAGCCCAGGGCCATTTTCTGAGCCATTTTTTTAAACTGTAAATCCCAGCTCAGGTTATCAATCGCTCTTATCGCACTGGCAGTCGGTCGGTCTTTAGCTTCCTCAACCGTACTTCTAATACTTGTTTGTGAAAGTGAAAAAATAAATGAATCTATGATAAAAGTGATTTAAGCTACCGTTCCACACTGTACTCGAGTAACTCGGACCTCGTATTGGTTCAGGAATGACGTCCCCCAATGTTTTCGGACTACTCCCCGCCCCCCATCGCTCATCCCCCACTAAAGGAGACTAAATGTTTTTTTCTTTTCTTTTCTTTGATGAGTTCCGGTGGTGGGGTCCTTTCTTGTTGAGAGGGTATAGGAAGAACGGCTTAAATTTATATCATGCCGACAGAGGCTTCATAGCCTGGGGTGTGCTGCTGCTTAGAAGACGGAGCGATCTCAACTGCTTCTGAGGTTGGAGGGGGAGGGCGGGGTGGGGGAGGACGCGGGGGAGTGGGATTAGCGCCAATTGACGATGATGGGGATGGAGAGGGTGCCCGTGATGGTGGGAGCTCTATGTCAAGGTAATCGGAGCCAGGTGATGCAGTATGGCCTATAGCAGGAGCTGGATCGGTAGGCTTTTTCTTTAGCATGGCAGCGTATGGGATCCCCACGCATGAGGAATCCTCGTCGTTATCTGCGACTTGTTTGTCTTTCTTCTTCTTCGTCTTCTTTTGTTTTTTGCTCTCCTTATGGTTCGTTGTGGAGGCTGTCATATAAGTTCCCGTGGGCGGTAACTGCAGCGGAATGCTCACGCTACTGTTTACTGCCCCGCGCTGGAACTCGGCGCTCCTGGCCCTCCGTATGGTAGGAGCCCTTAGAATCCCCGGCAGCGGGGGGAGAATGGATACAGGGGCAGCTTTCTCTGGCAGGAAGTAGTCCTCCTGCTTCAGCAACCATCCGTTGAGTCTCTTCCCGGGAGCTGATCCAACTGTGTCTGTGCGTGTTAGGATCGCAATAGCGGATGGGGAGATGGTCTCGGAGGAGCGGGTACGGCGTAGATAGTGGAGGTGGTTTTCCGTTCTTTGGGAGATTGATCGCAGGATCGGCGAGGTCTCCCCTCCCCCACTGGTGTTGAAGAAACTCTCGGCTACTGACGAGGGTTTTCCATATTGGTCGAATATGTAGTCACTGTAGTCAATCGAATACCCGCTCAACCGAGTGCTCGCCTTTGCTCCTGCACCACGACCACCGCTGCCGCCTCCAGGCCCAAGGTTACTGCGTCGAAACGTAGAATTGCGAGAGAGCGCGCGCTTAGGCACAGGAATCCTAGGGAGCAGAGGGAGCCTATCGTGCTCCTCCTCTGTGGGAGATAAGGCATCTATCAATTCTCCAGTGACTATACGGCCATACGAGAACACTGTCAGTCTCGGCACTCTTATTAAGCCACCTTCTTTTCTCCGAACCGCTCTTGTTCCTTGGTTGATGTGTGTGGGTAGGATATGGATATGGGGAATCTGGGAGAGGAGGGGAAAACACACTATGCTGCGAGACAATATCCTTTCTCTTAGCTCTCTTCCTCTCTGATAGAGCCCGCTGTATGTTCAGCAGCCTGTGTTCTAGCTCCTTCCGCTCATCCATTGTCCGCAATAAATTCCTTGGCTGTTCGCCACCCCTCGATTGAGCCGGCTTAGGAGCCAAGGGTTGTATAATATTGCTTATGCTCGAATAATGCGAACTCTCGGTGCTGAGGGATAACGAACTCCTCCCCCGAGGTCTTCTCAAAACCTTGTCCATAGCCTCTCTCATCTCTGGCCGGGGTCGTCCGTTCTCGTCAACGAGGTACGTCGCCCGGGAAGCAGCGTAGAGCTCTTGATTCTCTGGATGCTTCCTAGCTGCTGTCCTGATAAGATCTATCTCCCGGCTCAGGCGTTCGTCCTCCGCTATGCTATCCCCATAATAGTCGATAATCTGCGTGATGCGACGGTTCGTCGGAGTGTTGTATTCGATAAAGTCTAGTGTTCTCCTCTTCACGCCCATCGGGTCGCGAAGGTCCATCGCCAGAGCTGGTAGCGCCGGGTCGACACTCTCATTGAGGTGTTTGGGAATAGGCGTGGCCGGCAATTCCTGAACGCTTATCGTCCTCGATATTGGCTCACCTATGTCCGTCTTCGTGCCGTTCACTTCCACCGCCATAGGGTTGGAAATCTCTACCGGAAGCCATCAGCCACTCCAATCGTTCCCTGAAAAGATTTATGCTTACTCAACGAAGAGGTCTTCTCCAAGGTTGTATACTGCTTATTCCCATGTCTATCCCTCCCGCAGCAGACCCACGGCTTCAGGTTCTCACCCACGCTCACAAACTTGTCATTCACCGTCATTAACCGCTCGCTCGCTGCACGCTGCAACTGGGCTACTTTCTCTTTCTGTGCGTACTCCTTCACCTTGGCCTGGATTCTAGCTACCCGATTCCCTGCATTGATGTATGCCATCCGCCGAGTGAGAGTAGAAGGGAAAAAACCCTTAAAGAATGTGCTCGACGGAAGGGTACCGGCCCAGCCTGGAAATTATAAAAGACTATCTGTATATAGGTTAAAGGGTTCTTTAAGGAATGAAGAGGAACGAAAGGAGAAAGGAAGGAAAAGAAACGAACGAAACACAAAGTGAGTGACCCTATCACAAGTCCGGAGGTATGATGTGGAAAATTACGAAAAACTTCGAGAAAAGTGTATGAAGGGGTTTGGCGGGATATGCTTCCTAAATACTCTAATAGCTCATCCTCTACGCTCTGTAAATTCAATGGATCCGAGGTGCCGGTATGATGATATTCGGTAGACGCATAGCATAGCACGGCGAATAAAGCCAAAATACTTCATCGGTGGGGCGGCGGGGTTTAGTTTGCGCTAGTGAGCTATTTGGACCTGGGATATCCTCCTCGGTGGGGGAGAGGAAAGACACTCGTTCTATTTTTCTTCTTTTTTAGCTATCTATGTTACATGTTTTAGAAGACGTGGGGGGAAAAGTTTTGATTTCTTCGTGCACTTTAGAATCTAGGATGAGGATATAGAACTGCAATGGAGCGTTGGCGATACATGCTGGTTCCTTAGATGCTATGCATTCTCTCTTTCTGGATACTCCAAGACAGCGGAAATGGGCTAGCATAACGTACCTTGCCCTCTACGCCAGTATGAGGTGCCAGCATGATAAGGACATTTCTCTAAGAACTCCTCCTTAGGTGCCAGAACCGAGGAGGGAATAGATTAGAGCTTATGTATTCAAGGTTGCATGGTCGTGTTTTATTACAGTATTCGCGCGAGTGAGAACGATGCCCGGAGGGACCGGTCGAACCGGTTTCTCCTCTCGGTGAGTAAAGGCCCTCAGGCTCACCGTTGATTTTGAAATAGGCCCGCTGGCATGGGTTTCGGAGAAACTGGTTTACCGGGGAGCTATGGTTTCTGACCGGGCGCCTTTATAGTTTGCGGAAAACACGTGTTACATAAGCTACGAGTGACTATCCGTGCGTGAGCTTTAAAAAAGAATGATTATAATTTCCTTAAGCAAGCCATGTTTGGAAGCCCGGGTGGAGCTAATGAGAAAGCGTGAAGTATAATATCCATGAATGACCGAAATCCGTATAATTCACCTATTCCCGAGAGCGGATACAGACTGAAGGGGCACAGCGGCACAAATGAAAACCCCGCCCACAAATCTAAGACCCAGAAACTAAAGTCCTGGAGGGCATAATCCCGAAATGTTTCCAAAAGTGCAAACTATTCAATCCCCTCTTCAACTGCTCCGGCGGTCTGGGTAAAGATTTAATCCCCTTCTCAACCATAAGCTCCTGAACCCATTCCGCCTGTTTCCCCTTCGTCATCTCCACCTTCGGCACGGCTAGTAGGCCACCTTCGTCCCAAGCGCTCGCCAGATCCCACCAATCATAAATCCTCAGATCCGTAATCAGCCATCTCTCTCCAGGAGTGAAAGCTTCATGAACCGCGATAATCGCCCTCGCGACGTCCCAACCATGAATCAAGTGGAGCGAACCCTTCCCCGCGAGCTCCTCCTTATCTGGTGCCACACGGCCAACCCAATTCCTTGGATCGCGTTTGCCGCCCCACAATCCAGCGAGATTCAGCACGGTCCCGCCGAGAGAAAGCAACTCGTCCTCGGCAATCTTCCTCGGATTATCGGGAAACGGGATGGTGAAGCGGTCGTGAAGGCCCTTATCTGGCCAGATCCCCGTAGTCCCTAATTGTATAAAGTTGGTCTTTACATGCCGGTGCGTGCGCATGTAGAGCGTCACGAGGAGCTTTGACCCGCCGGTGCCCTTGATCGGGAACGTGATCAGCACCGTCTTCGCGGAGGGCAGGGGTAGAAACGGTGCCGGGTCATCAGACTCTGGATCAAACTCAAAGGGGATGGAGCTGTCGTCGCCTTTGTGGGTCGTAGCCGTGTGCGTGATTTTGTTGTCGTCTAGGAGGGGGATTAGGAATGTGGAGGTCCAACCCGCGCCAAGGATTAGGACTTGGACTGGGTCTTTTCTGTTTTCGGACATCGAGGCGGTGTTGTGTGTTTTCTTTGTTCGCGTTTTGTGCTTGCGGTGCGTTAGACCGTTGATAGTTAGACGGGTGGAAGCCCAGTCTGCTGGGGTGCTGGGGTGCTGGGGTGCTGGGGTGCTGGGTGTGGGGAAGATGCGAATTGGCCTGGGTCTACCCCGCGTTAGGGACCTGTTACCCGGCGTAGGCACGTGGTTGCGTGATGCCTGGGAATTGGGACTGGGTTAATATTGCTCCAATTCTACATTCACGAACTATTTCCATGAGCAACAAGATGCCAACACGGATATAGGAGAAGCTAGAAGTGATAGTTTCGATAGATATGAAATGATATTCTTGCGGATATGCGACTAGCATGCACATGTGCTGGTGGCCATTGCTCATGCTCAAAATCTCGACGCACTAGAATAGTACCCGGAGTACTCTACTAAGTATTGCACACAACAAAATTGAGGCCTGAGCTGCTTGGGGGTGGGGCCAATTGCCCCAATGCCGGGTTCTCGGGTGTTGATGTAATCTGAGGACTTCTAAAAGCAATTCAATCAAAAAACTCATACATCAAGTATATGCGGGAGTCGTCGTAACCGTTATCTATTTTAAGTGGTGATATGGACATGAAACTCCCAACTCATTATTGCTAGAATCTATCCTTGGGATGCGAGTTCATCTGCGCATGCTCCTATGCCACTAGCCATCTCCGCAGCTTACTATCAGGAACCACATGGAATCTTGCCACCTATCACTTCATGAATGGTATTTTTCCTCCTATTTCTTGCCATCTCTTCCTTGAAAGATTATTTACCTTATATAATCTGACAGCAAGAGCCGGGGCCTCGTCTGTTTACTGGGCCAATTTACTCTGTTCATTGCAAGGTTGCAAGAACTTTCTGGGAGGTCATGGTGGAAATACCAGGACCGTCGCAAGAAATATTCATTGCGTTACCTTGGTGTGATCCACTTCCCCTTCTTATCTGCTCCCTGGACTGGTCACTGTACATAGGGCCTTTGCGGTGACACCCCCCACACGGTTTAGCATACTAGGGAGAAACTCATAAGCAAATCATCCCACATGTTCTCTTCGTGGCAAACAAGCTGAAACCTACGGCTCTCTATTTTCCAGGATTGCTCCAACCCCCGCGTAGGCACACTGGGTACCTTCGACACTAATATATCTAACAAAGGCATATTGCTAGATGCCGCTGGGCCTGGTGTCAAACTGAGCTGGGTTTATAATAGTGAAGGCTGCACATGATGGGGAGTCGAAGTGGGATACCAGGCCAACCCTATGCTAAGTGTGTACTGGTTTTGGAGGACTTTAGTTTTGGTTGAATAGACATAGGAGAATTAACAGGAGGTGAACCGCTCATTAGTTTATGGAATATATAGTATAATAGTTACAAGTTACGGGCATATAGTACCCGAACACTAGCTAGTAGTCCCACCGCAACATTTGGCGGGAATTGACCCAAGGGCATTTTCATTACCAACCCTAGACCTGCCTCCCAGCAAAAAAGTGGTTCGCCGAGCATTTTTTTTAATGCTCGACTACTCCACTAGCCCCCGGATTCGAACTCATGATGGTCCCTGTTTCAAATTAGCCGACCAGTCTCCTAAGCCATTAGACCATAGGAACTGGCCGATAATACTTTTTCTTCTTGATCTTTTAACTGCTTCTTCAGAAAATAGACAGTTCAGGCACTTGATGCTTTATATTTAGTAAAAAAGGACTTCGTTATCCAATCATAGTACTCTCTCATGGTATCGATAGAATGAGGAACGGGGGGTTTCCGGTGTATATCTATGCTCTACCTCCGAAACACTCACTTTCTTTGTCAGAGGACAAATGTTTCCCGAATTCCATAGCTAGTATCCCCGATGTAACTATTCTTTGGTACATGAAAGGACAGGGATAAACCTTTTTTATGGTAAATTACCTGTGCATATCTGACCGCCCATACAAAAATTGGAGTCAAGTGTTCGGGTTCTATATGTACCTTGTACACCATGGGGTCTTATACTTAGAGCGATACATCTAGCCAACCTTTTGGTATTCAGCTGAAGTTGGTGTGGTGTCAGAGTAGGTTTTGGTTATGCGCAGAGATCCAAGGAATAGAGGATCTGTATCTCAGATTCTGGTAGCATATATACACTGGGCTTTTGGGCCCATGGTCAGCAGTTAAAGAGCAGTAGTGATTTTGGCTGGGGAGGAGAATGCTGTGTGGGAAACTTGTTTTAGGAACCAGAGAAAAGGCCTCACTAGCTCTTGAGGAGTATGGAAGGATGGCAGGGTAGCGACACGTCTTATTACTTTGACCATATTTAACTTAGGAAATATATTGTGAGTTTCAATATAAGGGGTTTGAAATGTCTAGGCTAGACAAGGAGAACTTGTGGGCAGGAGATTTTGGTAATTCCCCGTGTCTTGACCCTAAATACCCTAAAGTTATAAGATACTCGACTGTGATTGGCACACGGAGCACACGCAACCCTCCAGGCCGGGGCAGAGGGGCCATACAAATGTGGCAGTATTATTAAAGCTTGACCCCCGAGCCACCCGAGGACTGCCTGCATATTTGTTCAGATCTAAGTACAGCCTGATGACTCAAGAGCCCGGGTCCCGAAAATATTGTACAGACCCATCAGGTGCATATATATATCCACTTTGGAGGGGCGGTTTCACCCACCTCATAGTTATACTCGGCATATGCCCTGGGGCATGAGAGATACAAATAATGTCTTCAGTAGGGCGCCCAACTGGATTATAGCTCTTGTTGCTGGCCAAACAAGGGACCTCTGTGTCGTTTATATCCCACATCTACTTAAATCAGTAATGTAGCCAGGATACTGGTATCAAACTGCATCAGAGCCAGCAGGGTTTTCAATTCCTTGATGGAAAAAAATGGACCTTGCTTTTTTAATGGGTAGGAGTATAAATGTGGTGCTGCTCGGCTTACACAACAGGCGAGGTCGGCTAGATACCGCCATTCGCACACAAACTCTAAGCAAGGGACTACGCATGATATTGACAACTTGTGTTTAACAAGTCTTCCCATTATGTTAACCATCTATTGGCTAGGACAGCTGACTACTTGCTTTTAGAACATATTTTGTATCACTGCGTGTCATGCTGCGGTTAGCACTTCCTCAGGCTATTCGCCATTTATTTTTGATTCCAATTGTTGAAATTATACATTCGGATATGCACTTTCTAAGCTTCGGGTGCGGCAACACTGGTCAGTATTCCTTAGTTCTGCTTCAATACTGTCCGAGTTCAACTCATCCTGTATTTTTCTTCCATTTCATTACTCGATCAATTAATCATATACGCAATTTTGTTCTCATCTGTTTTGGTTTGTCTTCCATATTGTCACCTCAGATTTCTGGATATATGTTCTTGTTTCGCTGGATAAATAGTCGGTCATTCGGCTTCCTCAGATAGAATGCAGTTCTCAAGCATCTCTCACTCTCCCAAGTTTCCGGTATAGAGCTCGACTATTTCATATTTTTCAACACCAGCGGGGGATGGTGTTACGAGTGATAATACATGAGTCAAGGGTATGGCAACCTTCCACAGAACCGCCGTGTTTGGGCTATTGAAGGAGGTAGAGTCGAGGACAGTTTTAGTGCTCAATTGTATTCCACCTATTTTTATGCCGTATATGGAAGGTCGGAGGGTTAGAGGTGGCTCACACCTTAATTGCATAATTTGCAATCGCCACTCTATATCCTATATAACATTGATTTGAAATCGCAAGTGCTTTCGTACTAGTAATCCTGAGCCACAGAGAGATTTCACGATGCGGGGAGCAAGGAGAATTATTTGGGTAGGGACTATGGACTTCAGTTTGCTTTGCTGTTTAATTGTTGAGCCCTTTCCTTGGGTCAGCCTATTTCTACTAGCTGCCCCTGCATGCTGTGAGTGGGCCTTAGCTTGCTGTAGATAGCCTCTCTCAGGGTGGAAGGTCGAAATGAGCAAATACCGGTAGTGTTGTTCTAGGATGCACTAAATCAGGTGCAAAAAGGTGACCGCGATATTCACTCACCTTGCCTAGTTTCACTTGAAGAGTCATATATAACAGCCTCCGCAAGCTGATTAGCTTTGGCCCCTTTTTGACTCCGATAAGGTGGTGAGCACAGTAATGTATCAAGTAACTTATCACGATAATGGCGGTGATGAAAATCCGAGACTAAAGCTATCAACTGTCTTTTTGTATACATGTCTTGACTGGAATTTAGCTCCCCGGTTTCTCGCTCCCATATTCGATGCCACAATGCAAGCACCATGCAAGCCTTTTTCTTTTCCAGGCATTTTCGCTCTTGTTTGCTCGGCTAGCTCAGAGCCCGATTCGAGTGGAATGATCCGACCCGACTTATCATAGTCACTTCCATGAAGAAATATGTCCCAGTTCAATACTTATCAATCTATATGATACACTGGAGGTAGATGGGTTCCAAAAGAGCAGTCACTCTTCGTGCGACGGCGGTTGGCCGGAGCTAGAAAGTTGGGAAAAGCGAATTTGTCAGTATGCCAAGACTATCCGACCGTTTTTCCTTTGAAGACCGTAGCCAATTATCCGCCACCATAGTTATTTAAAACAAGTCTGACCCCTCACCACACAAACCGTCCACAACCCCTCACTTTTTTGCATCTCTTCCCATCCCTTGGTCTTTACACTCTTCTCTCCATCAACCATCCGCTCGATTGGACGACTTGCTCTGCCTAAGTCGACCTCTGCGAGCTTTCTTTAATTCCCTTGAACAAAGTTTTTTACTTGTCTTTTTTAGAAAGAAAAAACAGACACAATGGTCAAGTGAGTTAATTGGACGCCTTTTCCCCGGCATCTAACTCGCGACTGGATGAGATGATTGTTGGCTAACATTCTGTGTTTTTTTTTCCAGCTTTACCGTCGAACAGGTATATCAACTCATCCTAATTCAATTTAGTGATATCAAAGACCAATTCATGGGATGTTAACTTTCACTAATTAGATCCGTGAGTTGATGGACCATGTTACAAACGTCCGTAACATGTCCGTCATTGCCCACGGTACGAAACTGCCCCTGAAGCTGAAGAAACAAGTGTGTGAAATCTAATGATAATATAGTGGACCACGGAAAATCTACCTTGACGGACTCTCTCGTCCAGCGGGCAGGTATTATTTCTGCCGCGAAAGCCGGTGAGCAGCGGTTTACCGACACTCGTCAGGACGAGCAGGACCGTTGTATTACAATCAAGTCTACTGCTATCTCTCTATACGCCCAACTCTCTGAAGAGGACTGCAAGGACATTACCCAGAAGACTGAGGGAAGCCATTTTTTGATTAACTTGATTGATTCCCCCGGTCACGTCGATTTCTCCTCTGAAGTAACGGCTGCCCTCCGTGTCACTGATGGGGCTCTCGTCGTCGTCGATTGTGTTGAAGGCGTTTGTGTCCAGACCGAGACCGTACTGCGCCAAGCCCTTTCCGAGCGTATCAAGCCCGTCTGTATAATCAACAAGGTCGACCGTGCTCTTTTAGAACTGCAGGTATCGAAGGAGGACTTGTACCAGTCTTTCTCCCGAACAATAGAGTCCGTAAACGTCATTATCGCCACTTACTTTGACAAAGTTCTTGGTGATGTCCAAGTTTATCCTTATAAGGGAACTGTTGCTTTTGGTTCAGGTCTTCACGGTTGGGCTTTCACTGTCCGCCAATTCGCCGGACGCTATGCCAAGAAGTTTGGCGTTGACAAGGGCAAGATGATGGAGCGTTTATGGGTATGTTCAATTATGGCTTCAATAAAACTATCTCATAATGCTAATTTAATATTCAGGGTGACAACTTTTTCAACCCAAAGACAAAGAAATGGACTAAGACCGAAATGTACGAAGGCAAGCCTTTAGAACGTGCCTTCAACCAGTTTATTCTTGACCCTATTTTCCGAATTTTCGCCGCCGTCATGAACTTCAAGAAGGAAGAGATCCCAAAACTACTTGAGAAGCTCGAGATTACCCTTAAGTCTGAAGAAAAGGATCTCGAGGGGAAGGCTCAACTCAAGGTCATCATGAGGAAGTTCTTGCCTGCCGCTGATGCACTGATGGAGATGATTGTCATGCACTTGCCTTCTCCCGTTACCGCCCAGAAGTACCGTGCCGAGACTCTGTACGAAGGTCCTTCTGATGATGAGGCTTGCATTGGTATCCGAGACTGTGACCCCAAGGCCCCGCTCATGTTGTATGTCTCTAAGATGGTACCCACCTCCGACAAGGGCCGTTTCTACGCCTTCGGTCGTGTCTTCGCTGGTACCGTCAAGTCCGGTCTTAAGGTCCGCATTCAAGGTCCTAATTACACGCCTGGCCGCAAGGAGGACTTGTTCATTAAGGCCATTCAGCGCACAATTCTCATGATGGGTCGTTACATTGAGCCTATTGAGGACGTCCCAGCCGGCAACATTGTCGGTTTGGTTGGTGTTGATCAGTTCTTGCTGAAGTCTGGTACCCTCACCACTTCTGAGACTGCCCACAACTTGAAGGTTATGAAGTTCTCCGTATCCCCTGTCGTCCGGGTTGCCGTCGAAGTCAAGAACGCCAACGACTTGCCTAAGTTGGTCGAAGGTCTTAAGCGCCTCTCCAAGTCCGATCCTTGTGTCTTAACTTCTATCTCTGAGTCCGGTGAGCACATCGTTGCCGGCGCTGGTGAATTGCATTTGGAGATTTGCTTGAAGGATCTTGAGGAAGATCATGCAGGTGTCCCATTGAAGATTTCCCCTCCGGTCGTCTCCTACCGTGAGACTGTTGCCGGCAGTTCGAGCATGACCGCCTTGTCGAAGTCACCCAACAAGCACAACCGTCTTTACGTTTCTGCTACCCCGCTTGCCGAGGAAGTTTCTAAGGATATCGAGGCCGGGAAAATTGGCCCCCGCGACGACCCCAAGGCCCGTGCGAGACTTCTTGCCGACGAGCACGGATGGGATGTTACTGATGCCCGTAAGATTTGGTGTTTCGGTCCTGATACCAATGGTGCCAATCTCCTCGTTGACATGACCAAGGCCGTGCAATATCTCAACGAAATCAAGGATTCCGTCGTTTCTGGGTTCCAGTGGGCTACTCGTGAGGGCCCTATTGCCGAGGAGCCTATGCGAAGCGTCCGTTTCAACGTGCTCGATGTTACCCTGCACGCCGATGCTATTCACCGCGGTGGTGGACAGATTATCCCGACTGCTCGTCGTGTCTTGTACGCCGCTACGCTGCTCGCTGAGCCCGGCCTTTTGGAACCCATCTATCTTGTCGAGATCCAGGTTCCTGAGCAGGCTATGGGTGGTATCTACGGTGTGTTGACCCGAAGAAGAGGTCACGTTTTCTCTGAAGAGCAGCGCCCTGGCACTCCTCTATTCAACGTCAAGGCCTATTTGCCTGTCAACGAGTCCTTTGGTTTCACCGCCGATCTTCGTTCGCACACCGGCGGGCAAGCCTTCCCCCAGTCCGTGTTTGATCATTGGGCCGTCCTCCCCGGTGGTTCGGCTCTTGACGCCACCACCAAACCTGGTCAGATTGTCCAGGAAATGCGTAAACGCAAGGGTATTAAAACTGAGGTAAAACTAACCACCTTATAACATCCAAATTAGCAATATAAGCTAACTTTTTTCATGAACAGGTTCCCGGCATTGAAAACTATTACGACAAGCTTTAAGTGAACCAAAAAGAGAAAAGGAAAAAAATCTCAACGACGATATGAGGGTTGGTATTTCTTTAACTGGGTTTTCCTATGTTTCTTTTCCAATTAGTTATTCGTTTCCCGTTACAATAGGATAGGTCTTTCATTTCCTAGTGGCCGTCGTTGTCAAATAAATGGACGCAAGACCCTCTCTATGGGGTTTCTTACTTTTTTCTTTGCATTCATTCATCTTTTTTCCTTGCATGGCTCCAATACCTTGCTCTTGGACAGCGAATGTGCCACAAATCGACCAGTCATTGAACGGAGATGGGAGTGCGATACTAGATTCAATCTGAAAGCGTGAAACCTGCTTGGTAGCATTAATGGGTAGCCTTTCGTGAACACATTGAGAAAATTCCACCCACCATCGGTCGGTATGATAACTCTCTATACCATCCGCTGCCATCTAACTCTCAAAGTCTTCGCATATCACTCGGACTCCTTGATCTAGACTAGGCCTAGGTTGAGAAGTTATGGTCGCCTCGAGCCGACGGGCCTCACTAGCTCGCGCACGCGGGCCCAATTCTGGCATTAGCTCCCTGCTGTCTACATTGCATCTAGTGCTTCAGCCGGTACGGCAGCAGATATCCCATAGGGTAGGACTGGTAGAGTTACTCTCATATTAGGTTTAGTGCTCCCGTAAATGGAAAAGATCTGCATCATAACTTGACCTGCAATGCTTTTGATATCACTCGATCGACATAGCTAGAAAAGTGCGGGGCTATGATACCATGATTCTTTTCGAGTGAGAGGGATGAATTGGGGTATGTGGTGTTTTGTTTCAAGTTGTCGTGATTAGAGAAGAGCTCTGTGCTCGTTGTTTTTGTTGGATCTCCTATACCGGTAGGGCGTGGGGTAGGAGATAGACAGTTATATGGCGTGTGAGTGAGTGAGGTGTGCAGTGCTCGAGCACTTAGGTATGTACACAGAGGTTAATGGTTGTATTCACATCCTATACCTGTAGGCATAGGATGAGGGTATTTGGTGACTTTGGTTTGTTGTCCGTTTCAGCCACTCTGCCGCTTAGCACAAGACGGTTGCCGTATTCCTAAATAGTGTCTTTCTGTGGTTCGTTGTATTTCCGGACTTGTCACACCTACTCAGCGACATGCCTCCTAGTCTGTCGTTAGCTAGCGTCTCCCCTCGGTTTTTTAGTCCGCCACTTTCTTCATTCTTTAGCGGGTCCAGTACTCTGACTCCCATTGGTGTCCTTTTGGTGTTTCTTTTGTTTCCTTAGCTGTGTAGGCTTGCAGAAAGCCCTCTAGGGATGCTATTTCCTGCTGGTATCGCGACAGGCAATATTGGGGTGTTGGCCATTCAGCGGCGCCAATGCGGCTTGTACTAGAAGATTCTTGTGCTAGGTAAGTACCTGATATAGGGTATCCCCTTTGGCTTACCTGGTGGTACAGTATGTTCTATGCTATCAAACTGATCGCAAGACCAATGACTCGGGGACTAATGAGGGGCATGGAAAACAAGCCTGGTATGCCCCCTCTACTCTCATTACTCACCTTTACCTGGGGTAGCTGGTAGGTGTCCGCTAAGGATGATATGGCGCTATTCATTAAGCTGTAAAGTTAGTATTTGCGGTACTACCAGCATTGCTCCAATCATATTGGAAAGCAAAAGGCGTACTTTTAACCCAATCTGACTTGACACATTTCTCGTGTGGAGTAGAAACTATAGGAAAGGAGTTGAATATCCCAAACCCTACTCCCGCACACTAGTGCTTTCCTTTCGTTGGCATGTATCGTATCATACATATGATATGATACCGGCATATTTTGGGAGCCCGCCAACTAGCAAGTTACCTACAGTTCCTCATATTTGCTAGTTCCCAGCCACCCCTTCTTATCTGCAGACTCCCACAGTCCCTACGGTATTCCGGGGAAACAGATAAGTTAGCCCCCGGTTCGGTTTTTTCTTGGTAGCCCTTCAGCGGGGCCGCCAGAGCCCCGAGGCCTTTGAGGACACTGACCTTCTCAAGGCGTAGCCTATTAGACCAGGAAGTAGGTCAGAAGCGAAGCACTTCGTATGTGAACTTTGCCTAGAGCCAGACTTTAGAGTTCCTAAGAGTCAAACTTACGGATTTAGCTCAAAGAAGGGGGAACCTACCATCAATAAGGCCTGCCGATATCGCTTTTCTGAATCCCATCTTCCTAGTGTTGAGCCTCGTTTGGGGTTTCTAGATCTCCTTTTTTGGCGTTGAATGATTCATCATCTCCCCCCGGTCCAATGAAAGCTAGAGGTGCTAGGGTATCAAAGTATTGCGACATGAGTTACAGTGTCTACTTATGCAGGTGTCCGTCGGTGATTGGGTTCGTCATGTACGTACCCACATCCTCTCGTTTCTCGTCTCTCCACTTCGTGTGGTATCTCCTACTCCCATGGCTGAACATCCATAAAACTAACTACCGAAAAAGTGATACCCCAACCTCTGAGGGCCAATCGAAGCTTAGTTTTTCCCAACCAGCTTAGAATTTATTGTGGACCAGGTATAAGGACTTGGAATCTCACATTTCACTATAAAGCCCTCAGGCGCACTCACCACACTCTATGTATCAATGCGGTAATGGCAATCTGCAGTTCTCAAGCAAGCACCAAACAGTTTAAAGAGAGTTACATCTATTCGCATATATTGAGCGGATAGTTGGGCGCCCTAGCACTCGATCGCAGTGTTAAGATAACATAATTGACATCAGAGTAAGGTTTCTTAGAAGCAGCTCGGATGATCGAGTCGTAATTTCCATATACCTGCGCTCTGGCTAATACCAATGAATTAGATGGTTATACCTGCGCAAACCCTAGTGAATGAGTTCTTGAGTTACCATCCGAACCAAAACATTGGCATGCTCGTTCTACGGTAAAGACTTGAGAGCACTTATTCTCACTAGAAGAACTTTCTATCCTCTCGCAAATGGCCATCCGAGCCCCGCACAAAAACTCCCATGAAATGAGAGCTATATTATATTACACATACGAGGAGAGTCTCGGCAGAATACTAAGGCCAAAGGGCATTTGAAGTCGAGGTAAAGTGTAGACCCCTGTAGTTGCATGTTTAAGCCGCACCAAACAACCCCTGAGCTTCCAAAAAAAACGCCAAGACCCAACGTTCTCGAGTGAGCAGATCTAACTTCTCTCAAACCTCACCACCGCCTCAACGGGGAAAGCTTCGAGGAATCCCACTTTGCCTTCGATTTCCCCCACTCCCTCCCCTCTTCGCATTACCCCGAGAGCTCTCTATTCACTCACAAACACCTCCCGCCGTGATCGATCGATCGGGAAGAAAAGAGGGGAAAAAACTTATCTCTGCATCGGCAAGTAATCACTCTTCTTACACACTTCATCCTTCCGGCGAATCCCGCTGCTACCTTCTTTCTTTCTTCGGATTCCTTTTCCCCCAGCTAACAATACCTCTTTCTCCCCTCTCCCCCCACAGATTAACTTGGCTCCGCTTGGCTCAGAAACTTAATCCGAGTCCAACGCTCGATTCTACTCCTCGCATTGTTCAATTCCTCTCCTTGAGGCTGCTCTCGGAGTGTAAGAAAGAAACCAAAGGAAAGCCATGGTAGTGGTAATGCCTTCCCCACAACAGCAATACCCGTCTTCCGGTTCCACAGCCCAACCTACGAACGTCTACACAGCCGGTCTCCCCGCACCCCCCCGCATCTTAATTCCCCCACCAACCTTGCACGCAGAGGTCCGGAGCTTCGAGCACCTCAGATCCCATAACTGCAATAGTGGTACTCCCAATGGACCCCGGCTCGATAGCAGCAATGGCGACAGCGATCACATGATTGCCCCACCGGGGTCCCTGATGACACAAACGACGCTTCAAGACTGGAGGTACGAGTCGCGTCGTGAAGCGCAGCAGATCCTACCACACCTCTGGCTGGGTCCGCTCTCGGCCGCGAGAAACACCACCTTTATCGCAGAGCAGAATATCACCCTCCTCCTCGCCGTCCGCTCATCAATGACGGCAAAGGCTAAGCTCTTGGCAAACCAGCTCCCTGGGATCCGCTACGAGTCTATCGACGTCTCCGGCAACCAGGAGCTCATCGCACAATTCCAGCACGCGACCGACATCATCGACGAGCACTATTTGCAGGGGCTACCGTCGCACGCTAGGCAGGCACTCACGCTCCCTCTCAGTGGGGGAGACCTGTACGCCTTCCAGAAACGCTACCCTACCGAGCACCCTGGGCAGCCGTTGCCGCAGGGGGGCAGGACGCTACTATTCTGCGAGAGCGGAAACGAGAGGTCGGCTTCTGTTGCCGCTGCATATGTCATGCAGCACCTTGGCGGCTCAGCGGTCCAGGCAATACAGATGGTTCAAAGTCGTAGATTTTGTGTTTGCTTTGATGATCCTATGAAGTGGTTGCTTAGTAGTTACGAGCCGATATGGATGGCCAGGAGACAGGCTGCGCGTCAGAATGGAACAGGGTATGTTGAGGCTGGTAACGGTGCTGGGAACACTCGCGGCATTAGCCTGTCTAGGGGCGTGAACAAGAGAAGATTGGAGGATTGCGAAGAAGAGCACGAAGACACAGACTCACATAAAGCTCAATGCCACGCACCATTCTCAGACGGGGGCGTGGGTGCTAGTGAAGGGGATATGGAGATGACTTGAGCCTCTTATATACATATTCATTTCGTTTATGGTAGTGATTTTCTCCAACCCAGGCCTTTCTATCCCCCCCTCCAAAAAAAATCCACAAAAACCGACAAATGTGCATGGTGCAGTTCTCTTTCTTTCTTTCTTTCTTTCTTTCTTTCTTTCTTTACTCATATTTCTTCGTTTTCAGCGATTTTCTCATCCTTTCATTTCATTTCCCTCTTCCTTTCCTTCCTTCGCTCGCATATTCCTCGAAGGCAGTCATCATTTACATACTTTAGCCGTTCTATGATACCTCTTGTTTTAGTTCCTGTTTATCGTCATTCTAGATCAAAGTTTTGGCAGCGAGTCTTCTGTGTGCTTTCATTGTCATGGAGCGGCATGTATTATTATACTCAGTGGCTATGGCTGCAAGGTTCTGGGTGGTACAATAACTTCGTTCCAATTGTCGTGAGATTCCCATGGAGTCCGATTGCAGGAAGGCCCGATAATCACAGGCGATCACTCGGCCTTCAGCAACAAATGGGCTAAGGACGAGGTTGCCGTTTGCATTAGCTTAGCTACGGATACCTATTCACTGTCTACACATCTGGCATTGGTTTACATGAACGACTTCCAAGAAAAGAAACGTGAACTGGTGTGATGCTGAAACCATGATGCACGCCTACAGAACCAAGATCCCCCGACCCGGACTAACATACAGTGCCCTAACCATCACACCAAACTAGACCAGACCAATGCTCGGACCCCAACTAAGTTACTGAGGAAAGAGAAACCAAATAGAAGTAACGATGACGCAAGATATTTCTGAGAGGCCAGCGAGACTGAAAAACGGGAAACTAAACTCCTCAAGAAGCAACCGGGAACGGAAAGAGGAAAGAAGAAAAGAAAAAGAAAGCTTATCTAGTAGACTAAGCGAGATAAATACCCATCCAACTTTCGCCTCAGTCAGGGCATCCCCATATATTTCTCTCCTCTCGCATGCTCCCGTAACTCGGGGACACAGCATCCTCACCTGTATTACTATCTCTCCATACGCCCTGCCCTTCATCTAGCATTTCGGCTCTGGAACCCCTGTCCTCTCTCGCGCCGGTTCCCGCCTCCTCGTTTCCGTCGTCTCCAATCTCAAGCGTGTCCCTCCTTTTATCACCTCTTGCTAGGCCAGTCATTGACGTATTATGGGGGGTGAAGCCCTCTCTTATCTCCTCGCCCATATGTTCGTCTGGGTAGACTCTAACATATCTTTTCTGCTCGGTTTCATTCCAGCCTGGACCTCCCTCTTTCCTCGCCCTTACTCTTTCAATTTCTTCAGCCTCTGTGTCTTCTACTACTAGATCTACTAGCCCGCTTCTATCGGAAAAGGTTGTGGAAGAGGATGACGCTGATCTATTACAGTTCAACAAAGGGGCTTTTGGTGAAGAGTCAACCCCTTTCCCTTTCCCAGAGCGGTGGTTCGAGTTTCTGGTGTTCAATTTCGGCCGTAGTATAGATTGGTTCGTTGAAGTCGTTGTGACAGATGGGCCAGAAGAGTAAGGCGCATAACGGCACCGATGGTTTCTCCATGGCTCGTGTGCAGTGATTACTGGATACTAAATGAGCCGGGTTTTTAGTGACGTGGGCATGGAGCATGGGGGTAGGGATTAATATGTACGTTATAGTCGCCGTATTCTAGTTTCCTCGCAACATCATAGAGTTTCTCATCATCCTCATCAATCTCTGTTTCTTGGAGTGCACCATAGTCTCCTCCTCTCCATTTCCTATTATCCCCTCGCTCTGCCTCCCGGGCACTGATAACCCTCGCACGGTCGCTCGGGCCAGGGGCACCAAGCAAACCAGTTCTGGCTGTGGGTTTAGGGATCCAATACTTGCCCTTGCCGCCTCTTTCATACCTGAGACCGTCCATCATTCTTGCCACTCTTGCACCGGATTCTGGATGCGCCAGTACATTTTCACCAGGGTCAAAGAGGCGGTATTCATACCCTTCACCACCAAAAGTGGCTTTCGAGTCTTCGATGAGATCACGAATGCCAAATGCATCACGGAAAGCAAAGTAAACAGTGAGCCTAGCAGCCGAGATGGTGTGATCCGCGTAGTCTTTCCATGAAAACGCATACCAGTGGGCTATAGCAAACCCTGGGAGTTCAAAACATATCAAGATATCTTGGATTGCACGGGCAATATTGTCAGGAGTGTAGTATCCAACATCATGAATCACCCCTAACCATACGAGGATCGATAAAAAGAATCCTTGCCAATAAGAGGCAAAGATAATGAGCTTTATACAAAGGAACTAATTGGAGTAGAAGTTTAAGCAATCGGTGAGCATCATAGTCCATGGGCTAAGAAAGTTTTTACCTTAGGAACCGGCCTAAATGGTTGTAAATCCCGAGACATACATGCCCAGAACATGCCCAACGAGTAGAGACTGAGAGTAACGGACAGATTGTAAATAATTCCACTCCAAAAGTAACCGCTTTTGAGGCCTACGTAGCCCTCCTGATATGTCCCTGTCGCCTTCATGATGATGGAGGCGAGTGCAAGGACAGGCTTCATCCAGGCATACTGTAAAATACCTCGCTTCACTGCCAGAAAGGTATGTGGGTCACTGAAATCGACTTTTGGCAAGATATAGTTCATGGGCCAAAGATGCTCCTTTGGTGCCCGCCCATGCATCATGATGATTAGCGATCGCTCACCGCCCAAGAAATTGATGAGGAGCTGGAAGAAGGTATAAATCGTAAAAGCTTCATATATGTCGCGGATGGGGTCAACAAAGAAAGCGGCCTTGAGCGAAATAAGTGATACCCATGAGGATATGGCGTAGATTGGGACCATGAGAAGAATGCGTACGACGTAACGCTGTAGCAGGGGTTTCCGGTAGTTTTTCCTATGAAATAGTGATTAGCTAGGGAGTAGACATAGTAGAAGAATGGCTACTATACAGCTGAAGCCATATTGAGCTATCCAAGGCAGATAGTGGGCAGAATGATTAGTCTCGTCTGAAACCGTTTTAAGGGTCTTGAGGGAGTTACAAGCAAGATAACAATGTAGCTACAAGAGAAGCTACACCGGCAACAGTAATCGCAGCTCGACCTATTTACCGGAAATCATTGTTAGCTCGTCTACGGAGTGGTCTACCTTCTTGCGAGGATAAGGTCACGGTACTTAGTTTCGAGGTCCCACTTCCCCCGGGATCGAGGCCTTCTGTTCCAGCATGCATGCTGGCAGTGGTTTGAGGTTGATGATAGCTCCTGAAAGTAACTCCAGAAGAATATCGGGTGTCGGTACAGGAGGGGGTGGCGTTTTGAAGGAGTTATTCCGTTATCTAGAAGTGGAGATGATCATAGTGAGGAGGTCTCGTGCATTCTATATCCAGGGTTGGGTGGGGACTTGGGGAGCAGTTACGAGTCGGCGCGTTTTTTAGATGCGTGCAATTAGTGATGAATTACACCGTATACAAGGTAGTTTGGGTACCACTCATGAGCCTCAAACGTCACCCGCTTCTCGGAACCAAATACCAGTACGGTAGGCAACCAGAACCGGCACCACAAAGGGAATTAGCCCTGACCCTGTCCTCATGAGATTTTCTTGACCAACCTACAGTACCCGTTGCGAAGCTTTCAAGTGATGCTGGTGATGGTCTCAGAAATGCGGTGCTTGTGAAACCCAAGTAAACTACCGGTACCCGCATCAGTGTTGTGAGTGTTGTATGGTGACAGTCGGGGCCTTGGGAGGGATGCGGGAGGCAGCACCCATATGATATGATACATCAAGTGCGGGCTTTTTTGGTGATGTCATATCGATTAAGCATAGGGTAACCGAGCTTATATTTTACATCTCCACGAAAAACCCTCTTCGGTGACATTGTGGGTTTAAAGTTTGGGCCAAGCCAACCTAATGTCATAATATTATCACAGTTATTTGCTGGGAAAGTTGCCAATAAGCATAGTTAATATGCAAATTAACTGGTGGATAGCCGAATTGTAGGAGATAGGATTTTCCTGTCTTTTTAGTGCTTGGGTGGCCAGTTACCAGAACAGTACAGTTTATACAGAGTCGGGCAAGAAGTGATTGAGTTATTTAAGGTTAACCAGCCAAATATCCCTGTCCGTTCAGGTTAAAGGTTTTAGGTCAGCTTAAATTCTCTGCATTCAAATAGTTCCGGAGCAGACATAGCGTGCGTGGAAACCTGTTTCAGGTCGCCCTAGGGATAGTCAGCTCTTGAGTTATTGATCTATGGGTTATGTTTTGGGATTGTGGTTTGTTTTGTTTTGTTTTGTTTTGGCAGAAGGTCGCGAGACAGCTGGGGCTGTGGCAGCGATTTTATTTTAGCCGATAAACGCTGGATCGGTATCGTCAACTGGATTCTATCGATAACGCCTTTCCGGTGTGCTTGAATGCAGCATATACACTGATGGTGGAACGCAAGCCTGGGTGCATTGGGTACTGAAGGGCCGGAGGAATGGTATGGCTACTCTTAAAGTACTACTCGTACCGGTATTTGCGTTTTCCGTCAGACTATCAATTCGCCTCCCCCATACAGAATCTCGACGTTCTCAAATGAATGTTCCCGGTCTGAGAGTTGTTTGTTTGTTTGTTACTTCAAAGGATCTCTGGAGAATTGCTATACAAATTGATAGATGGTAGAGTGGATTGGGAATGGTTGTGGTTGGGAAGATATTTTTTGTCCGGGGCAATTTTGGGTCGTAGTGGCCAAGATCTAGGGTTCCGATACCGATAGCAAAGTGCTCAGTGCCAGATTCCATCCCACGTGATTCGTGCCCTTTCTCAGCGCACGGGCCACGCGAGGCAACGTTTATACATATGTTAGCTCAAAGGTCGCCGCATCACCGCGCAATGCAGGGGAATCTTCGCTCGATAAAAAGAACTCCAGAGCCTCACCTTGTGTTCTGTTCTGCTCTCTGCGGCTTCCTTTTGGCATAGCCACCAGGTGCTGGAGGTATGGGAACTCCAATCCCCAGGTTCAACTGGTTTGTTTCCCCCTATTCGCATTTTCTACGTGTCCAATGTCAACTTTGCTGATTAGCTTGCAGGGTCTTTCTAGTTGAGCTTTTGGTTTGTGGCGTTGTGTAGGAGCCCCAAGGTCATTCTTTCTTGTCAGGAGTCGACTAACGGGCTACTAGCACTCTTTTCTTTCTCTTCTACTTCAACCGCACGTTTTCTAAAATATTTTCGCTTCTTGTCCGGATCTACCTTAGGTGGAAGGGCTTACCGCACTATATTGACATACAGTCGCTACAAATTTCACTTCTTGCTGGGAGGATTTTTTTTGGGAGAGTCACCTATCACGGCCCGAACGAAACTATCATAATTGTCGGCGGACAGCTTACTTGGCGTTACTGGCTGCGGAGGGTGCGCCATGTTAACATTGGAATTGGCAATAGGGGGCGGGATGTTGCCGAAAGTGGGGTGGGAGGGGGCTCAAAAAGCGAAGGGCACCCATGTAGAATTCTGGTTGAACTGAAGGGGATTGAATGGTTCATCTACAATCGAAGTCCGGCGTATGACTACGTGATGGAGCAGATGGCGCAGGCGGGGGCGGGGCCGGACGGTGGGAGTACTTCCGGGGGGGATCATGACGGGAATCTTGGGGGGCAGTTTGGCACAGCGGAATCTCACGGTGAGGATGCTTCGACTCTAAAAGGGTCGAGGTCCAGAGCTCAAACGGAGTCCATATCAGCTAGACGTACCTCCATAGGATCGTCAATGGGAGATAACGACCATACAGGGGAAAAACTGGCGAAAGGCACGGGAATGGAGGAGGAGAAGCTTACCATAATGCTGCGGGCACTGCCGGTCAAAATTGAGATCAATCGTGGAGCTATCGTTATGGGGAATAACAACGTGCCAAGCATTTTGGTTGCTCATTTCGAGAAGGCTGACGCATACATTGACGCTACTGTGGTATGTGAAAATGTCCTTTTCGTGATGGCTTCAATGGAGTTTCAATAGTATCGAAGTTTTGTAGAAATTATACATACACAGTGCCATATATACCTTTCATTTAACTCTCTTTAGCTCTCTACCTTCAATGCCGGCATGAGGAGTAAGTTTCCTTGCTAATAATGTACTGTCACAGTCGCAACCTATCGATAAGTATAAGCAACTGTTTAACTTCTCGTTCATACACCCTATAGTTGAGTTGAAAACCAACAAAGATTACAAAGAATCACTGGGTTCACGCGGTTCCAGACTCCTTTCAAACGACGGTCAGGATTTAAACAAGGCACCACATGCACAACGCAGCCGCCGGCAAAAACTCCGTGATCTATTGCCGTTGTTTAGCGACTCTGCTGAATCACTCACACCTTCAGTAGACCATGAATCTAAGGCAGGGAAGCAACAGGGTGGAGGTATTGGAACCGTACAGGACAAGTGGATGGGTCTGAGCAGGTATCTGGACGAGTCGCAGCAGGAAGGAAGGTGGAAGTTTGAACCCGCGGAATATGCGAGGGTAACAACTCTGGTGGACTGCCCCTCGGGGAGGTTGAGCTTTTATTGGGATGTGCCGGGGCCAGTCCCACCTCCGCCTACGGCATCTACTTCGGGTACTGCAGGATCAGAGGATGGGCTGGGCGAAGATATCAATAGTTCTCAGTACTCACCTCCCGCATGGGGTATCGACTTGGCATTTGACGGAGGTACAATCCACTACGGACCTTGGGCAGATCGGCAAAGGGTTTTCCTGCAAAATATGTTTTTCCCTAGGGTTTTTAAAACCTCCACTCCGGCGAAGAGATTGATCCCGGGGCAAGACCGCGTCCCTACAATGTTTAGGTTGTTTGTGGAACTATCAAGCTCAACGATCTTGAGGGTTCCAACTAGGGAGGAGAGCAAAGATAGGATGTACCGGCGCCGAATGAACGATGGAGAAGTAAGGCCATTTGGTTGGATTGAAGTAAAGGCTGGCCCAGAAAGCACCATAAGCTACAATATGTCCATGGTACCTGGGAAAGACGGATGGACCAATAAACTGAACCTAGACTTGAAAGCACCGGAGGTTAGGTCGAGCGTTAACCACGGCCTTTTTTGGAAAGCAGACAATCAGTCCCTTGCGTGTGATCTTAGCGGGCCTTTAAAGTGGAATGCGAAACACACATGGAGATTTGATGCTCTGTCTCGGGGACTCAAATTATTCGCTCTCCGGGAGCATATTACATTACTGACTGATCTTATTGGTGACTGGTCCTCTGGGCCACCCACGGAATATTCGACCTTCACACCATTTGTTTATGAGATTGGATTGAGGTTCGAAGATTCTTATGAAGTTTGCGTGAACGTCAATGATCAGAATATCATTAACAACCCAAGCGATTTTGAAGACAATACATTTATAATACTCCGGGGAGCCGGAGGATTACGAGGTAGTGTGGTGCTGGATATGACTAGGTTCAGGCCGGATGATAGTATGGTGGTGTTCCAAGTTTGGCTCGATGACACTAGCGGACAGAGAAATAATGTGGAACTGGGGGTGAGGCAGCCGGTTTGGAATACTTGGAATAGCTTCTTAGGGCCAGAGGCGGGGATGAAGTTAGGGAGTGTTGAAGAACTCAGGCTTAAGGGAAGCTATAATTTCTACTCGACTGTTGAACCAGGTCTAGTTGATACTCTCCTCTTGGACGTTATAGGCGCAGGTTTGAGGTTAAAGTTGTTCGGGTTCTTGATTCGATACTTTCTGATTGTTAGGGAGAATTATTTTGGAGAGAACTTGCACTTCAAGACACTTGAGGAATGGCAGAAGCAACGGGAGGAGGGCGGAGCACCTACCCTTGCAGATGGCGGAGCGGTTGTAAAGAGTAACGATTTGGACGTGATTCTTAATGTGGACGCTAAGGATTGTTCCGTTGTATTACCGAAAAAGATCTATGGCGCTGAAGAAGGGCTTAAGTTAAATGTGGCGGTTGTGGGAATGGACATGAGGTTCACTAATTACTACATGGGTCTGTATCTTGACTTCATCTACTGTCTACGGATTGACTGACCAATTTTATACCTACAGATCTTCAACTGGACCTTAGCCCAATATCCGCATCTGTTACGAGCTCCTCCCATACTCCACAAATATTCGTCGATGGGCTTACGATATATGGTCATCGATTGTTTGGACTCCCGCCAACTGAACCCACTTATATATGTAACTGGGATATAGGCATTGGTTCAGTTGTGGGAGAATGTACTGCCGAATTCTTCCATACAACTGTATCTGCACTTAGAGCATTCGTATTTGCTTTCGAAGATATCGAGAACGCTCTTCCTGTGCCGCTAGGACACGTTGCGGTTATCCACGATGTTACCTTCGTTAGACTGAACGTCAAAGCCATGCGAATCTGGCTTCATCTAGACGATGGCCCATTAGCATTCCGAATTACCAGCGGTGAACTGGCTTTCGTCTTGAATGATCTCGCGAGCGAAAAACATTCCGAATGGATGTCATTGTCACTCCCTGATCTGACGATGGCCTGTGTTGATGTTAGGCAGGATGCAGGCGAAGCAGAGACGAGGGGGTACCTCGAGACTTCCTTAAAGATGACTATATTCGGAAGGAAGAAAGAGTTCTCAAAGAACCGTAGTTCTCAAATGATGCATGTCAGAGATAGCGATTATAGAACGGGGAGGGCGAATTTTCTTCTGAGCGATGATTTCGAGGATGCCGGAAGTCGGGGGAGCAGTCTCTATAATGAAGATATGGACCAAACAGAGCCTACTCTTCCATTGCCTGGACTGCCTACGCCTATCCATGGTATGTGCTCTGTGGCCAATTCCTTATGACAAACACTTACCCATAAAAGCATTGGATGATGAGAGATACAGGATATTTGGGGGGAGCTCGATTGATTATGGAAAATCGTCTCTGGTTACAACGAGTTCAAGAGGAAAAAACTCGTTTCTTGCCACAACAGGGTACGAGATTCCCTCGTATGTCCCTTAGGAAAATACTTCTTTCTAACTCTCTCCGTAGGTCTGCAGGTCGGGCAGCAAGCAATCGTGGAGCAGCGAGCTCGCATGCGCCATCATTCCATTCAGCAGTAGAATCCTTCTCCGACACACGTTCTTTTGCGCCGGATAAGCGGAGTTTTATTCGGACACCGACGTTGACTACATTGGGATCGCAAACACCTAAACCCTCATCCACCCCCCGAACATATTCGAGCAGAAGTATTCGGAAGCCTTCATTTAAAGTTCGATTATCAAGTCCGTTCGCTCGGCCGAGCTTTCCGTTGGAAGCTATAGAGCTTGACTTAAAGAATATCCCGATATTTGCTGCTGGGAGTGAGCACAGTGTGACAGATGATGAAGCAGGGGGTTCACCGGCTTCCGCTGAGACATTTATTGATGAAAAAACGGCTCACAAAAGTATTCTGGTTGAGTTTACTCCTGGAATTAGGGGTTATTGCACGGCGGTTGCTATCAAGGCTGTGGGGCAGCTTTTGGACTGCATACAAGCAAAGGTAAGTTGCATGTGCCTTCGGGTTCGCTTATAAGCTAATATTATATACAACAGACTCCAGAGGATATTCTAGACATTATTCAAGAAGATGTTATTGAGAAGCTTGCCGGCCTTGCCCGCCCTTCCAACGACTCGAATATAATCGAAGTCTACTTGAAAATCCCCCAATTCAAGTTCTGCTTTGCCAATCCGATACCTCAACAGATTTCCAACAGCATCCAGAACTCTGATGACGAGAGACCAGATGAGGACTCCTTTAATCTGGAGCTAAGGGGCTTCTCGGTTGCGGCTAGGTCGAAGACGATATTTCCTGAACGGAGCCCAAGCCCTCCAAGGATTAATCCAGTAAAGCGGGTTTTTTCGATCCACCTTCTCTTGGGTGGGTTGGAGTTGACATTGAAGCAGCTATTGGCTGGGTCTCCCGACCTGTTTACGAAGCCAGCGCTAGGTATTCTGGTGGAGGATTTACTTTTCTGGGCTTCCACACACGAGGCCTCCAATGCGTCTCTGCAAATTGAAAACGTGGTATCCTCACTACAAACCAAGCAGGCACTGTTCCTATACGACGCTATTGATCGGACTGTTCGTCTTATCGAAGATATTGGGCGGGCCTTTGGAGTTCTTTCTGAAGAGCGCGACCGGATGCGGGATCTTGCTTATAGGCTAGCCATCGCGGGCGCTAGACCTGAGTCGAGAGTAATGAATGATCCACCTGCACTAACCCGCCCTTCGTATGTACTTCGTTCATCGTTGGACCACGTTCGTGTCCACGATTCGTGGAAGGTTATGTCTAGAATGCGCCATATTTATCAATCCCTTTCGATGGGCCACAAGCAAGATGTGGACAGGCGATGCGTTGGAAATATGGGAGACTGTCCTCTTGATGCAAGGCAACAGGTAGTAGGAGCGTTCGAAAGATGGCGGAGTTGGGAACTGGTAAATCTAGAACACAGCTTCGTGGTTCGAGCTATATTCGGAAGTGATACTCAAGAGGATGGTGCTATAATTATTCCGAGTGTTACGAAAGCTCAAATCATGATAACAGGGGTAAAGTTACTCGTTGATCCAGGCCCGATGCAGTGCGAACTCTCGATTCGCAATATTTCTACTGCTGTTTCGATAGGCAGCCCAGGAGAGAGCAATACAGGCGGGCATTTGGCGGAGGAATTGGGCCCGAGCATATCAGCGTCGGTAATGGTGCAAGTCCATTGCCGTAGTATCGAGCTATCTCTAACTTGGGAAATTTTGGGTGCCGCAGAGGGATTGGCAAAAGCGATGGCGAGCCGTGAGAGAGACGCAAAACCTCAACCATCAGGTGAGTCTCTTCTAAGGGCTGCGGGCGCGGCCAGGAGAAAGAAATCAAGCTTCCATCTTCTTTGGACCATGGATACTGGATCGATCTCTCTGGACACAGTGAATCTTAAGAGCTTATCGATAGCTTACGGGATGCAAACCTCGCTATTTATCTCGGATCAAAAAATAGAGCTACAAGATTCATTGGTTGGTAGTGCTTTGTTAAGGGCAGATCTTGTGACCTCAGAGTTAAGTTATACTGGTAAGGTTTTGAGCTTGGCGAGGGTACACAAGCCGAGTCTTTACGGTCACTTTGATGAGCATTGCTTGGCTGCGACTCGGTTTAATATCTGGAAGATCGCGGGTTCATGCGGAAGCATATCTTTCAATATTAAAGAAGAGGTTTTGGGGCTTATGGAAGTCATCGATGTCATAGTTAACGACGAGCTCTCGCAGATATGGAAGCTCGTTGAGGAGATGAAGGATGTAAATCCGGCCATGAACCCGTTACCAAAAAGCCCTTCATACTTAAAGAGAACTGTTCATATCGTTCACCTGACACTATCATTGGAGAATTTCAGCATTGAGGCCACTCTTCTACCTTCTTTAGCCTACCTAATGCATGGCAACGGTGTCAGGCTATCCACCCGACCTATAAATGCTACCGAGGAAATGATTATTGATTTCGATGTTCTTCATCACGAGCACGAGATACGAACAGGCTATGATAGGCAACAGACGAGAAGAATATCGGCATTGCAGATACCTGCCATCAACGGCCGTGTTAGGGATTGTACTTCCGCTGAAGAACGGTTGTTGGAAGTCTTCCTCTCAGTGGAGGCTATTCAACTTGACGCATCGTCACTTCAGAGCTTATTCAATGCGCTCAACAAGCCGGAGGTTTCAAATGTCATTGATGAAGCTAGGGCTGAGTGGATTGGCACTCAAGCGAGGCTTGCCGAAATATTCAGGCACTCCAAGGATGTCCACGCACCCTCAGTTGGATCCGGCGCACCCTTGATATATCGTGCACACGCCAATGTTTCCGGCTTGAAAATACAAACATCTGCCCCTTCCGCAAGTTTAGAGATTGATCTTGGCTCTATTCGTGTACATGCTTCCAATAGGCCTCAGCCTGATTCAGAGATACTTTCAATCCCCGAGATTCATCTGGAATTCCACAAGATTACGGTTGAGCTTAATCAAGTTAGCACGGGGGGGACTTTGAATTCGTGCGGATATGTCGAACTTCATGCTTCCCTTCTCTTCTCGACTAAGGGGACCCCACAAGGCAAATCTGCCCGAGCCTTCTTTATTAAGAGTCGCTCGCTCCGGGTTGATCTTTTTGCGGAGACTGCTTCAACGATCGTCGATGTCGCCGGGCATCTCCAAGATAAATTAAAAGACCTAGATCTCTCAAGAGAAGTCAAATATCTTAGGAAACTACGCAAATCGAAGCCACTCATCACGGTGGACTGTGCTGAAGCTGGCCAGAGTGGAATCGAGCTTTTCAGTTCTATGATCGCTGTTGAAATGATGGGAATCCAGGTATCATGGATCGTAGGGAATTCTGGCTCCTCCCTCTCGGCCGGCCACTCAAGGCAGAACCTCGTTTTGTCGTTCAAGCGGATCGATCTTGCTACAGCGGCAAGAAAGGAGAACGAGGCGTGTCTTACGATTGAGGAGTTTCTGCTAGAGGTAGTGGAATCGAATACCGAACGGAAACAGTCGGTTAGGTCCGAGAACTCAGCGCTCATGCCAGAGGTGGTCTTTAATGCCGCTTATTTCGTCAACGAATCGGACCGGCGATTGGCAATCCAAGCTAAGGGTACTTCACTAGATTTAAGAGTCACCTCTTCAGTTGTTCTCGCGGCCAGCGACCTCGAAAGTTCTATTGCTACAGCGAGTGAGAAATTACGCCACGCCTCAGCAACATGGAAATCAACTCCGACTGAAAGTGGTGCCGAGAGGGAAAATATGTTCGGGACTAAGAGGCTGGGCTCAGTTCTAGTAGATGCGGACTTTGCTGGAGCTGTGGTCCATATCAGCAATGTGTCGGAGTCACCTACACTTCCCGGGCTATCATCTACCCGAGGAGGGGTAGGGTCTCCACAGGGTCGTTACGGGCAGTTTGCTCATGGCGGATCAAATGGTACAACAATCCTTCGATCTCCCGGACTAGCTTTCAAGGCTGAATACGTTGCGCCTCCGAATGAGGATCCATCACTGAATGCCGAGATTAAGGTCAGCGCTTCAAGCAATACTCTCTACCCTTCTGTAGTACCTCTGGTGCTGGAGATGACCTCCAACGTGAAGGAGGTAATGCGAGACCCCAAGGAAGCTAGGCCAGAGGATAAGGATTCGAAAGCGCTTCAGGGCGGGAAGGAGCCTCCATCAGACCCAGCAGCGATTCTTGGACGCTGTAAACTCAACATCGGCTTGAGGATATGTAAACAGGAGTTTACCCTTAGTTGTCAACCAATTGCGAGAGTAGCGGCTTCTACCGAGTATAAGGAGATTTATGTCACCGTTAGCACCTGTGAGGATCCAGAAAGCGGGCGTTTCTATGCCATTTCAGCCACTATAGCCGGATTGCGGACCTCAGTGCGCCACGTTTATTCAAGAGAATCTACCGGTTACCTCGAGGTTGAGTCGGCGGTTGTTTCATTAATGAATAGCAAACATCTTAACGGATCCGAAGGTCTCTCATGCATTATGAAGCTCAGTCCAATGAAGGCCTTACTCAATGTCAAGCAATTCCAAGACTTCCTACTTTTCCGGGAGATCTGGCTTCCTGAAGAAATCCGCTCAAGCACGCCGGCTCCGGTTGTTCCATCGTCGGAACCTTCTTCAATGCTGGTTCAGAGATACCATAAGGTTACAGCTACCAAAGCGTTTCCATGGAATACGACAGTGGCGATCTCGGAGATTGATCTACAATTGGACCTTGGTCAAGCGCTAGGAAGGACCGCTTTGCTTATTTCAAATTTTTGGGTCGACTCTCGGAAGACTTCCGATTGGGAGCAAACAATGTGCCTTGGGTTTGACACGATAAGAGTATCTGCTACTGGGCGCGTTAGCGGATTCGTTGATTTGAAAAATTTGAAAGCGCGGACCGCGATACATTGGCGCTCTGCTGATGGCGTCATTCGAGCCCCCCTTATTCAGGCTTCGCTAAGTCTTGAGCAGCTCCAGGCCAAAACATCCTTTGATTACCAAGCCTTTTTAGTAGCAGATATCACTCGCTTTTCCTTCCTCATGTACAACGTTCAGAAGGATAGTGGGAATGCGGGAGATCGGTTGGTAGGAGTGCTGGATGGAGACAAAGTGCATGTTTATTGCACAGCGCAGAGCGCATCCCAAGGTCTTGCACTCTACCAAGCTCTCCTCCGGCTTGCACAAGAGAAAGTAGCATCGTACCAAATCTCTCTCAAGGATGTAGAGAGGTACTTGAACAGGCCTACGCAGCCAAACCACAACTTCCCTGCGCCCTCTGAAACTCTCTCTGTTTCAATCCATAAGGAAACACGTCCGCCGCCAACTTTCTTATCGCTTCATACTGATGTTGTGGTGAACCTCAAGGAGGTCAATATTGGTGCCTTCCCCAGCACTTTTTACGACAACCAAGTTTTCAAAATGGAGGCATTAAACGCTACTGCCAGATTCGCTGTGGAGATGGAGGACGAGAGACTGCATAGCAAACTAGAGATGACTTTGGGTGAACTTAGGATTGCGTTGTCTCAGATCCGAAGAGCCGAAGTTCTGAGTCAAGATTTTACTGTGGAAGACATCGTGCAAAACTCCGGAGTAACTAAGGGTGGAACAATATTGAAGGTCCCTCAAGTCACAGCGTTTATGCATACTTGGAACAAGGCAGGATCGATGGATATCAACTATATTTTTAAGAGCGCGTTCGAAGGTAAAGTAGATGTAGGATGGAACTATTCCAGAGTTAGCTTCATCAAAGGGTATGCACTTTTGATCCCTGTCGCCTCTAGGTTATGCTAACCCCGAAATAATAGAATGTGGGCAACACATGTCAAGTCTATGGCACAGCGACAAGGGAAGTCAGTGTCAAGCTCGCACATAACCATAAATGCAGATGTTTCGCCATCTCCGTCCGAATTATCAGGCGAGGGAGGGGGACCCGAAAAGAAAGAGAAGGGCAAAATAACTGCGGTTGTCAATGTCCCCCAATCTCGATATGAGTACAACGCTCTCGAGCCACCGATCATCGAAACGCCGCAATTGAGGGACATGGGGGAGGCTACCCCACCGCTGGAATGGATCGGATTACACCGGGGTCGCTTGCCTAATTTAACTCATCAAGTAAGCAGAATGATAATGGGATTTAAGCCCGACCATGCTTTACTGGCGCTAATATTCTCATAGATTGTCATCGTCTCGCTCTTGGAGATTGCGAGGGAAGTTGAAGATGCATATTCCAGGATTCTTGGAACAAGCTGATTGGAGCCATCTGTGAAGTGAAATGGTTGACGGGAAAACCTCTCGATATAGTAGCGGTGTTTCGGTTCTTGGGTCGTATTTGATTCCGTTTTCCTTTGTCCTTTTTTTTTTAAACCTAGAACTCCTGCTTGCTCCTGGGAATATTTGGCGTTGGGGTTGGTTTCTTTTTTCTTCTTTTTTTTTCTTAGTGTTTCCCTTTGTGGACCCAGTTTCTCTACAATAGTTTTAATATCACCCGTCAGGGGGTGCAGTCGTCCCAGTTTATGCAAAATTTATCATCGACGCTAGCCCCAAGGTATAAAAATACCAACATGCTAATCCTCAATATATAATATCCCCCTTCATTCCGTATTCCACCCCCTATCCCCTCTTCCCTTCCATATCTCCATCCATACTGTGGCCGGAAATTCACTCAGTCAAGACCCATTATAATCATAAAAAGAATGGCCAGATTCATGATACTTGCTCTCATTCCTGCCGCATTCTCTTCTGCATTTGGTCTCGATCTAGAGGATTCTATTTCGCTGTATGCTGTATCTGGGCTAACACTTATAAGATCGGCTTGTGGAAAAGATAGTTCTGGGGCTCATGACAACCTCGCTTCATGTGTGCCATCATCCGCTCTCCAAATGGTAAAATACTAGGGGTCCCGGTTCCACTCATCCTAAGAGAATGAAATTTGACAAAACAAACCCAGAGAGGTCTGGGCCTCCACCATGTTACCTAAACCACCACGTCCTATAATACGTACAGTACTTCCTTTCCCTCTACCACCCGTATCATACGCTGGCTACTGCGACCAAGTCAGGAATTAGCATTTCTACCGAAACCGTGCTATAGTACCAGTATTTTCCCGCCAAGGGTGTTATCCGGCCGGCACCTCCAGACACGTTCATACTGATCATGGAAGAGGAGAAGGGGAAGACTTCCAATGCCGTTATTGCTGACCGCCCCTTAACCAGATCCTTGCTTTCATACGAGGGTTGGGATCTCTGTGACGCTCGGGTTGGTGCGGACGATATAGAGCTCCCCTCCTTCATCTCTTATAACCCCTCCCTTTCCGAGGCCCTGATATCAGAAGCTAGTAATCGCCCTCATCCATATAACTTACTCGAGTCTCAGTTGGTCCCCCGAGTCGGAACAGACCTGGTTACCTGTTCCTTCGCATAGCTATCCAGTCCCGAGCTCGAAATGAGCACGCAACAACAATTTTCCTCCTCCCAGAACCATCGCATCTCCCCAACTCCGCTATTAACTTAACTTACCTGCTACCACAAAAAACCACCATACCAATTTTTATATTTTTATTTTACATCTCTTTGTCCAGAGATTGCATTGCTCAATAAACATTTTTCTTATTATTATTTTTCCCGCAAAGACTCGCACTCACTACTTTCCACGTGTTGACGGTTAGCAGTTAAATTAGTTAATAAGGCGCAACGCTGGAAGAGGGGAGGCCGTTGCCATGCGAACCGTTTTGGGCACGATATCGTACTCAATTCGTACCCAGGTATTGTGGAAGGTCAATTGATGATATTTAATCCACCTTCTCCCCCACCCTATGGTGCAGACTACTATACGCTCCCAAAAATACAAGTAACGGTTATCCCTGTGCAAGCCATGTGGTCCTGACAATTGAAGCGGCCGAGGGCGCCCTGTGAGACTCTCCCCGGCTCGCTCACGAGTAGAATGACCCGCCGATCCCTCATTTTCGCCGGCATGCAGAGCTAGCCTTGCCGCGACATATCCGGTCACTCGGGAGGTAAAATTGGGAAAATAAGTTCCCGGATGAGTGAGCCGCCAGTCCAAGTTATTGTAGCTGCGCAAGGTCCGTTGCGGGCAGCATCGGTTTTTTGGCTACTTAACCCCCCCCCAAGAGGCTTGCGAAAGCCAAGAATCGCTGGGTTCTATCTATGCAGCTTCCAGCCCTCACCCGAATGATAAATAATATAACCTAGACAACAGAAAGAGGTATCCTATTGGGGCTTCCTCCCTGATATTCCCGTCACAATAAATTTATTTAGCTTCTTGTCCAATATCGCGATCGATAACCCTCCGAGAGAACACCCACCGGCGCTCCGTTACCCGGTTCGGCGGACGGTGGTCAACAATTTTGTGACCAGACCCTGTGACAGGCTCCCTCCTCATTGTTTCTCAAGAACAGACGTTTCCAACAACCTCACCGGCGGTGCAGTCCGGGAATGCTCCAGACGGGGTGCCCCCTCCCCCCCCACCAGAAAAAAGCCGAAGCACTCAAAGTGAAAGGGCGACAAGGAGGACAAACCGCAAACTGGAGATGACTCCCTGGTATTATCTAGCCCTGTTATTACTACTTTGTGGCTCCGGCGACCTCCTGCCATGTAGTCGCAGCCGATACCACCGCCAAGCCTACACCGGGCGATTGATAGTTGCTAGACCTACTGTACCATCCACTGACTAGCGAAGCCGAATGTCTCTCTGGACTCTACGTGTGTTCCCTACCAATGTATGATACCTCACTTTTTCCCACGCATTTGATGGCTGAAGTGAATGAAACTTGTTAAGGTTGTTGGGTTCGGGCTCCAAAGGGCCAGAATATGAACGAGGAAACAAAACGAGAAATTGGGGGAATTGTGACCACAACCCTTGGACAGCCTAATCCAAGGACTCCGAACGGGAAGGGTGGTATCATAAACGGCATCAAGGAAAATGCGGAGGGCTACCCACGCAGTTCCGGATGCAATACAATCAATCCTGTTGGTTGAGAGAAGCATTCGTAAGGAGAGAGAGACCTCCCGTCAACGGTCTACAGGGAGCCTTTGTTTGGTATCATACCTAGAACTTGCGTTCCGTAAGGCGTAGAATCCACCCCACCCACGATCGAACTTGAATAGTCACACAACCGGTAGCCGGGTAAATGCCAATGATTATCGGCTCCTTACATTTATTCTCCCCTCCAAGGGATATCTACAAACCGTTTACAGATCGGACTCTACATCCATATCCAGCGGCGGCAAAGACACCTCCCGCAAAATATCCACGAGGCCCGTCACCCCCCGCGCAGCTGCGATATCGATAGCCCTCTGGTGCTCACGATTCCTAACCTCCGGGTCCGCCCCATGCTCGAGAGCCAGTCTCACGAGCCCCTCACTACCGAGATTCACCAAAAACTGCAAAGGCGTGACATACAGCCTAGCCCCAGCCGTTAACCGCGCATTCACATCCGCCCCATTCCTCATCAAAAACTCCGCGATCCCCTCGTCCTGATAGCTAAGCGCGAGGAGCAGCGCCGTCTTTCCGCTCCTATTCGTAATTTCGAGATCCGCGCCCGCGGCGTGCAATAGCTCGACCGCTTCTAGACTGCGCACCTCGATGGCGTTGTTTAGCGCTGTGTCTCCGCACATATCGAGCCTGTTCAGGTCGACGGCGGGGTTTTGGAGGAATAGCCGGATTAGCGGATAGTTGCGGCGGCCAACTGCTACGTGCAGAGCTGTGCCGGAGTAAAGGCGTCCCTCGAGGCGGTTTATGTCGTGGCCTCTTGAAAGGAGGAATTGGATGAGTGGTAGGCGGTTCATTGCGATGGCCCATTGGAGGGGGCAGTGCGGCCTTCCCGGGTCTTTAGCGAGGCGGTCGAGGGCCGGAGCGCAGAGGGAGTGGAAGTGGTGGTTTGCACGGGATAAGTGGCTGAGTTCCCGAGACTCTAGCTTCTCGGCTATGAGGAGCTGTAATTCTGGGGGGAGGCGTGTGAGCTTCATTTCTGGTCTGGCGATGGAAGGGGGGGAGGTCGGAGATGCCGACTGGAGTCAAGGAATTGCTCAGCTGTGATGATGGTTGGAGATGTAGAGACTTGCCTTCTACTGAAGGTTGCTAGCCAACAGCCGTCTGTCCATCTGCTCGTGTCCTGCCGGTACTCGAGTAGTGTGCTCACTCCCATACGGTACCCGCACACATCCACGCTTCTGCGCTCCCCCATAACCAAGTTTCCTCGACACTTCCAATACCAGTACTTGCACTACAACGTCCCACCACCGCAATGACCATGCCATCACTTTCGACTATGTCTCGGGTAACAGCATGAGATCACCTGGCAAAAACCATCGAAGGCTAGTTGCAACCCCGGCTGACTAACCACGCCAAGGTCTCCGTCACTGGGAACCTTGGCATGGCTATGCAAGATCTTCAAGCACAATCAGCAGCAGCCCAGAAAATCGTGAGCCCTGCCACAAACAACTCGGCGGATACCAAACCCCATTATTACCACCCCACCACCAATAACAAGATACCCCAAGCCAATAATCAAACATCAGGTAGAAACAGGCCTTCAAGTTGCATATCGAGATTGCCCAAACCTTTCCCATTCTTGATATTTATCCCCCCACATCCATAACATGCCGCCTGGGCCGCACCCAAGCCCTACTTCCCGTGATGCGAATCACTCAAGTAGGTGGGCAGGAGTTACGTCTGGGGAATCCGGACCGAGTCGGGCCAGAAAACGCGGATTTAAAAGGGCAAAATCCATTGAGAAAATGGCGGGATTCGTCCCCGTTTATGCCACGGCGGACGCACACCCCACAGTACCGTCCATGCAGTCATCCCGATTCCTGCACGGAAGGACTGTCCCCCCGCCCCCACAACATCCTGGAAAGCTTACGTTGCCCCTCAAGCCCCGTCATGTACTCTCACTCGTTACACATTCGTGTGCGCCCTTCACGTTCAGCTGTGCCAATCGCTAATTTGCAAAGAGCACATAGTAATTCTCGCCAAAGTGCTCAAGTTTAGTTATTCACTTGTATATATAGATGGAAATGGAAGAAAGAAAGAAACCTGATACAGACAAGACAGAACGTGAGGAAGCAGGCAAGCGAGCAGGCGGTCAGGAAAACAGGCGGAGATAAGAAAACATTAAAAGGAATAATTTGCCCAGCTTATCTCTGTTTTCCTCCAGAGCATTGTGAGGTTGGGTGGGGGCTTGAAAGCGATGAGGGGGAGAGGAAAGAAAGAAGTGGAGGGTACCGGGAAAAGCAAGCGAAAACAAACTAGACCGCCCCACGAGAGAATGAAATGAAATGAAGAGAAAAGAAGTAGGAGAGCAAATGATGAAAAGGAAAGATCGGAGCAAAGAAACAAATCGAGAGAAAAAACAATCATGGAAAACCTGAGATTGACCCCATATCCAACAGAATGTAAAAATCTGACAACTTCTTTTTCTTTCTTCTTTTCGTCTTTTCTTTTCCCTTAATCTCATCCTCCTATGAATCCCATCCGTACAATTTATAGATACACATAGAAAAGGAATTCCCACACGCGCTAAAAGTGTTTATCCGAAACCATTTGCGAACAAAACAGATGTGTTCAAGGAAGCAACCGCGAACGAGCTTAATTCTCGTCATCACTGTGAATGGAGCTACCAATTTCGGTCCACGAACCCACGCTCTCATCTTCAGATCCGAATTCACTCAAGATCTCGTCGGCGGGCTGTGGGACTTCCTCAGCTGCACTGCCAGCAATGCTTGGGGACCTACTGCCACTGCCCAGAGTGGTATTTTCGGCCCACTCATGAATGCTCCAGTACGGCTGTGAGTTCAAGAAGGGGTTTTCAGCACGGTGTTCCTCGTGATCACTGCTTGACGAGACGGTTCGCGAAGAGTCTGCATTTGCAATGGTGACGGGGGCATCGGGAACTTGGGAGGAGGAAGCTGGCTCTGCTGCTCCGGTTGCCGCAGCTGCTAGGGCTTCCCGGGCGGGTGAGTGAGGCTTGGGTGGTAGCGCGGGGGGAAGACCAGGCAGAACCTTGTCGCCACTAAGTGTGGCGTTCGAGCTACGTCGGGAGGTGGAAGTTCCTGCAACAGAACCAGGCACCTTTACGGCAATCCCCGCCGGCGTGGAGGATCCGGTAGGCGAAGCCGGTGCAGTATCGAAAAGGACGGAATCATCTGCCGAGGTGGCGAGTGGGGAGACACGGTGTCTTACGTCTCTAGCCACGCCATCTCGCCTCTCCCAACCAGAGGCAGTACCAAACGTATCCTCGTCTCGCTTGCGGGCCTCAGTATCGCTAGACTTCTCGTCAAAGATGAAGGCTTTCTCCTCCTCTGTCCACTGTTCCTCAGCCGGAGTTGGTGGTCGAGGGGGTGCTCTACTGGCCATGGGATGCTCCGTTTGTCGTGGACGTGGGCTGAGCTCTTCCGCAATGTGTGAGAGTGACAGGGCAACTTTCCGGCTAGTGCGTTCGAGAAGTTCTAGGAGTCTCTCGCGTTCATGGTAAGCCACGATACCAGCAGCTATAGCTGCCGACACGACAAGGACAACTGCACGGGCTGGCATCTCGTTCGGTGGGAATGCAGGGTTTGGAGGTGTAAATGGAAGACTGTTTACCGCGGCCTGGTTGCCCGGTAATGGATAGGCTCGGTACCCCGCGAGAAGTCCGGAAAGCTAACGAGAGAAATCAGTGGCCACCCGTCAGGAGAAGCCAGGTCGGTAGCAGCAGCGAGAAACGGGATCCTGGTAGGATAAAATGAGGAGTTGGGGGGAGAATATGAGGAGGAGAGGAAAAAGGAGAGAGAAAGTCAAATAAAAAAAGCAGAGAAGAGCAAACCACCACGAGGGACACAGACAGGACAGAGTATGGGTAGAGAGAGGCAACGAGCTTGGTAGGAAATGGGGCTAGGCGGAGTATGGCGAAGCCAAGACTATGCGGGGAGCCACAAACCTCCTCTGAGGAGGGGTAAAACAAGGACCAAATGAAGGGAGAGTTTACCCCTAAGTTACGAGTGACCCGATATCATATTATCTTTACATCATCTTTACATAAACGAAAAAGGGAAAATTGAATAAAAGTGAAAAGAGTTCGCCTTCACCCTTTTCTATGGAAAGTACCGGTATTTCGAGGATCCCCACCGTGACACTACCAAGGAATGCCCGATTAGAACTAGTTCGTCCAATATTTTAGTTCTAGGATGCTCGAGTAGATGAAATGGCCTAGGCGTTGGCCCTCATCACGACATCGCTATCGATAACCCTAATGCCGAAAGCGTTTTTTTAGAAAAAGGACTTACACGTACTATTGCATACTGGTATCATACCGCCAAAAATTTGGCTCCCTTTCTTAGATCCGGGGGTACGCAATGGCATACTCGCGCGGCTGAGTTTGAAGTTGGAAACTGTGGCGATCTTCGATCTGCCAGCGATATTAGGAATACTGTTACCTGGTTGGCTGGCTGGCTTCCAATTTCAAGTGGGACTCTGCTCCGGGGGCGGGTATCATAGTCTAAAAAATCAAGCGTCGAGTGGAGTCTTGGCCCCCGCAAGCGCTGGTGTTGTTGCCACTGTGGCACTGCGCACTCGCTAACATTTGCTGCAGCTTTCATGCAAGGGGAAGCGGGGAGAGAGCCGGGGGAGGCCTGATCCCGAGCCGTTTTCTTGGCTGAATCTGGTCACGAGCTGTCACTCACGCTCCGAAGGAATCGTATGTAATGGAGGACAGGATATCGGTATCTCTGATTCTCTTGTTTGTACTCGTGTGCTTTTAATCGCAAATCTATTGGCTATGCATCCTGAAGGATGAAGTTTGGTTTTGTTTCTGACCCCACGAAGAACATCTACTTGCATCAGAGAGAAAAGGTGGATTCGTCCGTTTGGGGTGCTAGCGTGGCTGAGCTGTTTGAGAGTAACACTGATGCTGGTATTATTTTTTTGCCCCATACACGAACCGTATCTAGTGCACTTCCTACCGCTTTTTAATGGCGCTTTTTGGGGGTTCAAGGCCACCTGTATCGTGCTTTCATTACCTGCTGATCTCCAGGCGAGGGGCCTACCTGATTTCAGTCCATCTTCCGACGGAAGCTTTGTCACGACTCTCTACCCACCGTGCAAGGGGCAAACTACAAGGCCATGGCTTGATTAGAAGGATTGTGCTCGTTTCTCACCGCCTCTTCAATCCATCACATCTCGGCCGATCTAGAGATGGTGGTTCCTAGAGACATTGTTAGACGGGCGGGAACTACCATCAAGTGTTTCCGGCAGTACAGTACTTGCACAAACAGGGTGCTTTTCTCCACCTCTGGGCTAAACTTGTTCAGCGTCTGTGAGACGAAATACTACGTTGGGACAAGCTATAAGTCCCATGCACTAGCGATATAGAGTGCTGGGAACACCAACGTGGAGGTTTTGGCGCAGGCGAAGACGAGGAAATCACCCTCGTCCCAGATTCTAGGCTCATGTTAAGGTATAATACTTTTATTTTCGAACATCAATAAATTTAAAACTTTTAAAAAGACAACACGGGCTACCTCCCCCCAAGGCCCCTAAAACGAACAAACACACTCGAGTAGCTGATCCACACCTCCAGCCGGAAATCAAAACAAAAAAAAGTGACAAACTGAAACGGAAAACGAAAAGAAGAACAGCAAATCCCAACAACAAATAGCAAACCTTTCCCCCCCGCGCACACATCTCGATGTGCCTCTCATCTCGGTGCATAATTTGGGGTAACTTTTATAGGTTTACATCTATCAACCATTAGCGAAATTCCATAATTCTGGTCAGGAGAGATTTACATAGAAGCCCGCCATGTTTTGTGGGGCTACCATCGGGGCCGGAGCCTGAAATCCACCTTGTGCCGGGGAGATGAACCAATCCGGCCCAGCTACGGGGACAGCATCGCCGGGCGCCTGGACCGCAACCCACTGAGGTTGCCCTTGTGGCTGCATAACTGGCATAACAGGGGCGGGGGGCGGCGGGGGAGGGGCACCCATTTGTGGCATGATCGGAGCTGGAGGGGGATCTGGTGCGGCAGCCAAAGGGGGGTTGCCGCCTCCGACGATTGCGGCCCACTGCGGAGGTGGGGCTGCAGCATCTGGGGCCTGTGGGGGGGCAGGGGGAGGGGGTGGCCCGGCTGCGGGGGCTTCAGGGGCAGGTGCCAACGCAGGAGCAGGTGCCCCCCACATCCATGCGTTCGGGTCTGGCGCAGGTCCCGGTGCTGGAGCCGCTGGAACTCCGCCAAAGTTGTAATAGTGGTTAACGTTGGCCATTCCGATCAGGTGTAAGAGTCGTTTCGAGAGTGGATTTTTGGTGGATGTGTGAGGAAGAAGCTGTGAACGCAATGTGTAAAGAGTAAGGGGCAATGGGGTTCTGGATGTGTACTTATAGGCTTCGAGGAGCTTGGTGCAGCCATTTAATGGTAGTCTCTGGGGAGCTCTATAGAATTGTCTAATGATGGGCTAGATGCATGCACATCCTTGAATCTTGAGCTAACAAAATAGGAGCTGTTAGTTCGATAGTATTAATTTACTTTACGCTATAATACCTGAGGATTCCATCTGTGAAGCCAAATTCTATTCCTTTCGATGGCTTAATGGGAGTCAAATAACGAGTGACGGGTAATGATTCTTATATGCTTCAATGACCTCGCGACATTATAGTGGGTATAGAGAGCGTCTGCCGGAACGTCTGAGCAAGGCCGGTTCGACAGCTCTGAGAAAAGGAGCTTAGAAGGAGTATTTTTGAGACGCTCTTGGTTCTCGCAGGAAGCTGCCCTATTTACCCATGATGGGTCGAGTGAGTTCGTGATGGATCTTTTGGGAAAGCGAATCTCTTGGCTATGGGGGTGAACTGTGACAGAGGCAGAGTGCTCTGTTTTCTGCAATCAGGAACTCGCAAGGCAACAGAAGTCGTTCCCGATGGATAGCTGGGGAGAGCGAGAGGGAGCAGAAGAAACCACACCCTGTCTCAAACCCCCTGATAAGATATTTTGTGATGCGCCGGTGTGAGGGGTCAGGGATAGCTCCCTGATAATCGATGAGGGGGGATGTCGCAAGAGCCTCTAGTTATTGCCCGATAAGCCTTGCAAAAGAGCAATAACAGAGTTTAGAGGGAGTGTAGTGAGTTATAAGGTTGGGCGAGGTGGAGCGGGCCGGAGGCAAACATCTAGGAGCTGGCGGCGGTTGTTTGGGTTCGTAGTAGTATAATAGTCCCCTGGGGGGTGGGGGAGGACGCTGAGGCCATATAATAGAACTTCTCTCTCGTGCTTCGACCCTTTTGGACGCCACCCTCGTAAGACACTTGTAATAGAGGACTGTCCTTGGGCAGCATTATTTGTGCTGCTGTTGGGCTGGGGCGCGATTGCAGAAATCGAAGCATAGTAGCAGTTGTGTATAGTAAAGGAATTGTTGGTTGTCGCCTTTTTCGCATGGTGGGAACTGGCGCGGGGTAACAAGAGCTCTAACAAGGAGGTAAGATGAGCATACCTATGTTGTTGGAGATGGATATCTGCTGATGAGGGGAGGGGAGAGGGGATTGTGGGCCTGCCTTTTTGGCCCCCCCAGAGACTGCCCTAGCCTTCTATTGATTACGGAGGGAAGGGAGTGCTGGTATGTCGGGCAGGGGCACCCAAACTGCCTGGTAAGTCCATAGTAACCTATAGCTCGCAGAAGGCTACATATCTAAGGGAAATAACATCAGGAATGGATCTCCAGGAGCCCTCTTGCATCAATAGAATAGCTCTTTGGATTCAATTTCTCGAGAGATCAGATGTACCACTGTAGAGCCATCTCTGGATCCTGAGGGGGTTGGTGAGAAGATAGATTGGGGCTGTTCTACTCTTGAGATAGGCGAGAGGGGTCACCCTGGATAAGAGCACCCGCCCCAGCCATTGTGATAGGATGGTTTGCAAGAAAGCAATCCTTGTGAGTAGCTACTGGGGCTCTTGAACTCGAAGAAGTGTAGGAGACGTTCCCGTGGTAAAGAAATAGTCAGCTAGTCCCAATCAATATGTAGCGATACATAAACCTACTCTGGGGGGCGAAATCAGCGGAGATCTTGCTTATTGACTCCTATGTAAGAACTACTGAACAGGGAACTAGAAATTCGATATGAATGAACTACTCTAGGATGGTATCCTATAGCACGGCTTTGACAATCTCACTCGATTGTGCCCCTGCACCCTCCTAGGCTTGTGGTGACCCCCCCCCCCCCGGGATTCAAAAAATGAATAAAAATGCTCCCGCAGCAAGCTCGGCATATCCGAGTGATAAAGCATGTCGAGATCCCTCGCGTCACTGCCAGTAACACTGAAGGAAGGGGATTGGAACATCAATTAGGAAAGGTTCCAGTACCCTGAGAAACCTTTCGGTTAATAACTTAGGCCATATATTAAGAGGGATACAAGAAGAGATACAAGCGTCTTCCCTGTGAATTCTTTAGAAGAATTGATTGAAAAGAGTAATCGTACCGAGTGAACGGTTCCTTAGGTGAATGTTCCCAGCAACGGCCACAGACAAGCAATCAAAGGCTGTGGCATTACAGAGGAGAAATCGTGACTTGATAAAGAGTGAACAAAGAACCCTCTCCAGGAACATACTGCATGAAGAAGAAAAAGATAAAACAAAACATCTAAACAGAAGCCCCAAACAAAGCTCGGCACGAGATATTGGGGTCTTTTGTTTTCCCCTAGCTTTTGAATTCTATAGCCACAATTGATTTTTAGTCACGATTGCTTGGGAAGGAGTGAGGGGTAGAAATAACGTAGGTAGAGTACGGCGATATTAAGCTTGGCCGGCTCCTTGGTTTCTCGGTAGTCCTAGATCCCTCGAGCTGCGGGGGTTGGCCGGAAGATGCATAGGGAGATTTTCCACTCCCCGGCTGGTTTAAGTCAAGATCATGGCGTTTTGCGTGGGGTTAGTCGTTGGGGGGTCTTTGTTGTCGCCTATCTGCTAACAGCGACTTCAAACATAGAGACAGGAGGTAATGAATGCCAGGCCAGAAGAGCCGAACCCCCCCCCCTTGCGTGCACAATAACATATCCTCAGGGTTCAAGCAAGCGTATCTCGAGGGCGCATATCTTGGAGCCTTACCCCATCACAACAGCGGCTCTTCTACTTATCCACTCCGAGTGACTAGCTGTGTCGCACTAGGACTGAACGGGGGAGACTAATTAGGGGCTGCATGGGGACATTTTTCACTCTTGAGCCACCACAACCATGACGCTCCCACTCCGGCCCGGGGCTCAATATCGTGGTGGCTTCCAAAGAGTGAATATCTTCCTTTGCGGGAGCAGATGTGTTCTATGGTGAGAAGACGCATCGGGACAGTTTACACTCTTAGGTTTGCCGAAGTGGGATCCTCTGGCTTGATTTCCCTGTGATTGGCCAACTATTAGGGAAACCGGTAGACTAAGGGAGGGGCGGAAGGAAAAGGAGATTGGTTCACTTGCAGTTGGAGAAATGTAAAGGGTAAGAGCAAGAGAAAGGTGGTTTCTCACAGCACCCTTAGGTATCGACCTAACTGAAAGCTATTTGAAAATGGCCGCCCCACAAAGCCCACTCCTCCCGGGACTACGGATTAGAAATGTCACTAGCATTTAGGGTGAGGGTGAGCACAGAGGTGGTGGAAGGGGTGGGATTTGTGAGAACGGGACCAGCGTGGGTGCCCCGGGATTATCCATGACAGAGCTCTTTCAACTATTGCTGGGCTGGTGTCTTTACTAGTGCACTTGTAGAGTTACGGCTAGTATACGGTATTGGGTATTCAAAGAAAACTAAACCCACTGCCCACAACTGAGACCAATCGCTTCCCCAATGCGGTATCTTTTTCAAAGAATATAAAGGAGTTTATTTAATAAAATACGGACACATACCGTAGGCAGGAAATACAGAAGAAAACAAAAACAATACCAGGGCTCCATCCATCCACCTATCCATCCACCTATCCATCCAGCCGCTAGCCCCACGCTTTTCGCCACCCCAACTAAACTCAAGTAGCCTCCCCCGAAGCCCGAAGCAGGGGCTTACAACTAAATATCGTTAGCATATCTAAAGAAGTCCGACCAGGGAACAATCAACTTGCCTTAGTGCTTGGCGCTCCACCATCCTCTGGCGGAATAAGGGCGCTCGGCCCATCAGACGGTGCATTGCCTTCACTCCCAGGTGGAGCAGGGATCGGGACAACAAACCAATCCATCCCTTGGCCAAGGTCTGCCGGGGCTTGTCCTTGATTCCCTGTTGCAGAATCAGGCGGAGAGAGGGGAAGAGAGAGGGTAGGATCATCGATAGGAATAGGGTCCTCGCCAGCTAGTGCGGTCCATTCCGGGTTTGCTGGCGGAGATGGAAGGGTGGTGGAAGCTTGCTGGGAGTAGGTTGCATGCCCATATGCGACTACGGGAGCCCATTGAATAGGTTGACCCGGAAGTACGCCCGGAGCAGGAGGGAGTGGCACCATCCAGTAGCCTTGCTGACCCGGACCGGGGGGAAGGATAGGAACCGGGGAAACAGGAACCCGAACGGGGGGTTGCCCAGAGGGGGATTTGCTGTGCGCTTCTTCGGTCTTTCTGGTCATGGCGAGAAGATTTGGGTGTTTCTGAGTGAAGTGCGTGTGTACTTTTGTCTTGTTGGGAGTGGTCGTTATGGGTGTTGGAGTTGTATGTTGATTTGAAGAGGGAGGGAAGGGTCGGTAACGCTTCTTTTATGCCAACCTTGGGCTGGGAACTAGAATTGAGGATCTGCGTGGATAGAAATTAGACTTGGTTTCGGCTTGCTCTTTAATAGGATGTAACATCTCTCACTCTCGTTCTCTATAATTAGTATGGCAAGCAAGCAGCCGTAGTAAACGCAGCGGTCTTCCTACTTAGAAAGCTGGAATACGGATATGATACCTTGCGAATTTCTATTCTCACTAGGATGGATTATACATGCTAGCTTGCATCCTTAACCTTTAACGAGTTTATTCGGGATGAGGCCTAGTGTCAATCATTCTTAGCACGGGTCTTCCCGTCAGACACTAGATCTAACGAACGTTCGAACCATGATAATTAATATTGCAAACACTTTGGATCTATTCGGAGATTTTGGCTGTGAGGCAATCGGGAGATTAGGGGAGGTGTGGTAAATAATAGGAAGGATTAGCCTGGCGCCGAAGAAAAATGTTGAAGAGACGGCACGATTGTAGGGTTTTCATGGACTTAAAGAACACGATACGAAGATGACTTCGGAGCATAGTGAAAGCCGATGTCACCAGCACTTGACAAACGAAGGCTTGGTAAAACCAACAGAATGAAAACATAAATAGAGGTCGTTCCACTTCGATTATCTCTCGCCATTGCCAAATCGCAAGCCTAACTATTCTATTGCCTTAAATATGTGGTAACTAGAATTTGGGCCGATATCGGAGTTGCCCTATCATAGATATTAGAAATGTACAGAGGGTTCTCTTGCGCCTACCCCATATTCCACGAATGGATAGAGCATACGCCTTCTATCTCTGAGACTCCAACTTCACACCTAGGTGAGAAGAAAGGTTGTATTTTGATCTTCCAACGCTCCGTTAAGAATCTCTATCATAGAAAGACAGGATTCCTGCAGTCTCAAGGAGTCTGCATCGCTGGGTTCTTAATTCACTTAAAACTGATTTCCACTCTGCAACACTGCTGCGAACGCCGCTTGGAGACGAGTTGCGCAGTCAAGATATTCAAGATATTAAATTTCGTCCGCTAAAATGCGTCATTAACCGTCGTTCGACCGTATACAGATCCAATTCCATAAATCACCATTGTCGCCACAGAACTACTTCATTATTTCTCCATAGCGGCTTTCATCATCCTATCACCGTTAATAATACCTGTAGTGCAAATAACAATCTCTCTCTTCCCTTCCTCTCTTCGTCCGACAAATCTCAACGCTGCAATTTCCGTAAATGTGCACCCCCCTACGAAGAATACAACCGTAACTTTCTTCTCATTCGCCCCATTAAGCAGGTTCCTGGCTCTAACAGCCTTCTCTTCGCCCCTTTGTAACTCGTCGAAGGTCTTCCCCCTCACACTTTTAAGCACGTCCTCGAATCCACGCCAGCCAGTAGCGGCCCAGTTCACAGTGGTGCCAGTTCCAGCAGGTGTTGAAGGGTCTTCGCCTCGTCGGCCACGAGCCATGAGGGGTTTCTGGATAACGCACTGGACGAGACGGACGCTGAGAGGAGCATATCCAGAGTAGACATATGCGATATCATCAGGATTTTGTTCGTTTACTTCGTCCACTATCAATTTAAGAGATTTCCGTAGGGTGGCATAGTTGGTTCGGGCTGGGGTGGAGGATGTTATCGATGTACGAGATTGGAGGAGCTGGAGTTTTTCAAGAGCGGCAAATGTAAGGACATGTTGGTAGCCGTAGCCTTGAAGAATCTCCCGCTTGAAGTTATCTAGGTCCTTGGGTTTTAGCCCCTGGCCAACAAGGGACTCAATGCAGAGCAAGCGGAGGACTGATTCAAGAGGAGCGTTGCGGGCAATTAATTCCTCTATCGCGTCGTGTTGGCTAGACGGATCTACTCCTGCTGCGAGGTCTATCGAACCGTCAGTAGGTTGTGGGGGAATGACAGCTGAAAGGCCTACTCTGCTGAACTTCCAATATCCTATTGAAAATATCCGATCTGGTATGTTTCATGATCTCCTCTGCTAGACCTGTATGCAGCCTCAACGATTGATGTTCTTGCTGCAAGCTCCCCAGTTTGCCCACAAATTCCCTTATTTCGGAAACCGTCTTTGCCTGGTGCCTCCCTTCATAGTCATCGTTCAACCTCCTAGCAACCTTGTTTAATAAGTTTCCCACAATTGCAAAGTTTGTATCTCTAAGATTCTCAAAGAGCTTATCTTCCGAGTTGAGGGGTATTGGCCTTTTTTTTTGCTGCGATGAGGCAGCAGCAGGACTGACGGACGAAGAAGATGCCGTAGTAACACCTGACTGTTGAGGACCCCCAACGAGCGAAGAGTCTACCTCTATCTTTGCTGTATCCCGGGTCTCGGTTAGCTTGGTCAGAGTGACGCTATCAATCTCGAATAATTACAGTTGTGGATCCCAATTGTCTCATCAATCAAACCCTCGTACGTTAGTTGCGTTAACAGAGGAGTCATAAAGTCCGACTCCCTATCTACCACAATCAATTCACCAAGAACACTACTTGGTGCTAAAGCAAACGGGCTAGAATTGGAATCTGAAGCATCTTCCTCGCCGCGCATTCGTATCAGAGCGTCCGCAAGGCGTCTTGCACAGTTCCCTTTGCCAATGATTCGTGGAAAAAGCCCATACCGACGTTGGATGTTCATCAGTGCACGAGCAGAGTAGAAGATGGATGTGTGGTCCTTGCGCTGGTGATGCCTCGAGAAAATCGGTCAGATAGGGGTCTTAGAAGATACTCAGGGGGGGCGTACGAGGTATAGTTCTTCGAAAGCATCCTCAAGCTCCAAGGAGAGGAGGTCTGACTCCAGGGGTATAAAATGAAGAGGAAATTCCCCGATCGTCAGGTCCCCCAGGACGCCTTCATCTTCCAGGATCTTCTCGCAAACGAGCGTCCGCCGGGGAACAAACATAACATTGTATTCGAATTGCTGACCAGGAATTTTCGCATTATTCTTGACATGTGCTGTGAATTTGTCAGTCAATCGTTTTCTACTCGTAACGTATATATGGTAATATCCAAGCAAGAACGATATATTGCTAATATATCAAGACATAGTAGATCTTGGGAGCAAGACTGACAGTACAATGTGAGAGATCATTGTACAGCCTACTTTATGTCCCATCCGAGGTGATAGAGGCGGGGCAGAAAGAGGTGAGACTTCTTCATGCAGTTCCGGCAACGTACCAGCTATAGCGAGAGCATTTTTGACCGTGCACCGTGCGAGAAATACGATATTCTTCTGCGTGACATCGACGACAACATTCTCCTCTAACCAGAATATCTTGTCGACGCCATGCTCCTTTTCGATTATCAATACCTCTACTCCCAAAACAAGCGATGGAACAACGCACCTGTAAAGCAGAAAATTTGCAAAACAAGCCAACAGGCCCACTTAACGATTTATCGAGGATGAGTGTCTTCTTCCCGCGCACCTGAATGGATATCGAGTTAACGAGGTTTCATAAAGACTAAGGTTGACTGCAAGCTTACAGCAACAAGAAGGTCGAGAAGTTCTTTCTGAGCGGTGGCTTTGATGTGGGCAGTGTCGATGGTGGTTGAGTGGGGAGCCATTTAGTTTGAATGTGACTGTGTAATGGTTTGTAGTTGAGTGAGGAGTCGAAAGCGGAAGTTGTCGTTGAGGCTCTGTCATTGAGTTGGCATCCCGAAGCCGCGATCACGGGTCAGGGATCTGGGAAGATCATCATAAGTTGAGACATTGGGAGTCAAAGAGCGCCTACAAAATACCCTTGTTCATAGCAGCCAGATTCACGCAGCTTGGGGACCTTAGAGTGGTCATACCCAACGGGAATTCCCACAGGAAAACTAAAGCGAGTTAACTTGGAGATAACCCCCAGAGGCATCTAGCCGGACAGGTTGTCATAACTTAATTTAAGGTAAATCTTAACGTCTTGCCTTACTAATAATATGTAATAACTTTGGATACAACTCGCGATAGTACGGGTACAAGTACTAGGTACTGGGAGCTTGAAGAAAGAACTCATGGCCTCCACAAAAATGACAGCAGAGCCTCTTGCAAGGCTATTATCATACTGCTTACTCCCCGGCCACACACAGCCTGATTCTCGTGACCCTGCTTGAATAGCTGCATATACCATCCGAATCTGATACTACCATAATAATATTATTATTATCATGTATCATAACTTTTTATTGACAAAATCCACCGCTTGTGCCCTACCCCCATTCTATGACACCAGTAAAAGTCTTTCAGGGCTGTCGTTGGAGGCTCCTCAGCCTTGAAAGACATTCACGCAAGTCATCCGTCACGTGTTCTTGGCATTGGACCTGAAAGGAGCCTAGTTTGAACCGCGTCCTCCCCTCTCCCTTGTTCTCCCATCAACCACTCACCTCCGTACCATCAAGCACCACCACAACCTCTCTCAACACACTTCCCAAGCATAACAACACCCCGCGACTGCTGCTCGAGGATTAAAACCTCCAACAGAAAACCGAGGGCGCAATCGGGACTAAGCAAACCGTGCGAAAGGTTGTTCGTCGCCTTTGAACACAGACACTTGGCCCGTTTTCTTGAGCCTCCATCGCCTCAAATAGCTCCTACCAACAGTCTACCTGTCCAGTACTCACCGTCATCACCACTTCACCAACCATGGCTTCTCCCGCCCCTAGTTCCGCTCCTACCACTGGTAGCCCCGTCCCCCGCATGGTCGCACGCAGAAGGGAAGCGAACTCCAACCCACTGGTTCAACGGCAGAAGCGACCTCGTGCTCCGGTAGCGAATCGACAAAAACCAACACCACCACCTCCCCCCCCCACGGCAGCTCCCGCTAAAACCACAACAAACACCGCTCCATCGGACCCAGGAACCAGCAACGCAATCCCTTCTGACGACAAAGGAGAGTGGCACGAATTCAAGCTCACGACTACTAAAGCTTCGCTGTTGAAGGGACTGAGACACCACGTTATGAGGATGCAATCGAAGCGCGAAATCGACCCTACCGATTCTACCCAGTTTACCCGTCCCGTTAGACTACACCGCCGGGACCCCCGAGCGCCGCTTCAAGGTGCAAAAGAGGAGGCGGCGGCTAACCAGTTGGCTGCAGCGAATAAAGCTGCGGAGGCCGGAGAGAAAGCGAAGGATGAAGCTGAGCAGGCGAAGAGGGATGCGGAGAAGCAAGCGAATCTAGATAAGATTGCGCCGTTTGGGGGCGCGCAGAAGCAGAAGCAGAAGGTCTTCCATAAGAAGACCCAGCAGGTTTTCAAGAGCAACGATGCCGAGAAGAAGCTACGATATGAGGAGTTTTTCCCTTGGTTCATTGAGGATTTTGACAACAAGAACACTTGGCAGGGGCAGCTTGAGAGCTCGTTGAGTAAGGGTGTCTTCGCTATGTTCGTGTTGGAGGAAGGCGCGTTCAGGATGGTTCCGATTGAGAAATGGTACAAGTTTCAGGAAAAGAACAGATTCCCCACCATGTCGTCAGAAGAGGCCGAACTTGAGATGAAGAAGAATGCTCGACCGCCTAGGTGGTTGATGAAGCGCACCGAGGAGAAGGAGAGCAAGGAGAGGGAGTTAGAGGAGAATGCCCGAGCCAATAAAACCCTCTTCACTAGGAAAGGAGATAGGTTAAAGGGAGAGGCGGACAACGATGACTTGGATTTCGAAGACGACCAATTTGCCGACGACGAGGAAGCCCCCATCATGGAAGGAGAGGAGCAGGAAAACAAGGAGATCGAGGTTACTTGTTTGAACTCTACGCGCTTCTACACATTACTAATGTGATGCTCTATAGAAACGGATCAAAAAGGAGCAACTTTCTGCCAACTTCTTCGACGCCCGTGACGAGCGTGACTGGGAGAAGGAAGAGCTCGAGAGGAAAAAGCTCGAAGAGGTCCGCCGGAAGCACGGTAAGAAAGTGAAGAAAGCGTTGATGAACCGCGAGGGCAACTTCACATACGAGTCTGACTCGGATGCAAACCCGTACGGGACAACCGTAAGCTACCTTCCATTCTTCTATCCCTTCTACTTCACTCCTTTCCCTAAACTAAACATGACCGGGAACATCAGGGCGACGAGGATTCCGAAGACGAAGAAGAAACCGCGCGCAAAGAAGAGGAAAAGAAAAAAGAAGAGGAGCGCAAGAAAGCTGAAGCAGCAGCCGAGAAGGAAAAGACCGACCTCCGCAAGTCCAAAACGCCCCCCGCTGCTACTCCCGCTTCCACCGCAGCCCCCTCCGCCGCCACTGCTACCGCCTCGCAGCCAAAATCCAAGGCCACCGGCGGTGCAACCGGAGCACCACACTCCAGCGCAGCCAACAAGAAAGACAAACACCCCGCCGGTACGCCTCTCCCACCTAGTGATAAAAAACCTCAGCTCAAACGTGCAGGCACACCACCGCACCCAGAGTCGGGCACCGAGTCGCGCAAGAAGCCAAAGAAGAACACCGCTGCCACTGCCGCCAATGCCACCGGGAAATCAACAACTCTCCCCATCCTCGGTGGTGCGGATAAAAAGAACATTGTCAAACTAAAAGTTGCCAGCGAGAGCCTTTCGCAGATCGCTTCTTTAACCCCATCTCCCTCCCCGCCGCCACCAGGCGTAGGAGTTGGTAACAAGAAGCGCAAAGCAGACGTGACCACTGGAGCACGTAGTGGTGATGAGCGCTCTGGTGAGATGTCAGACGGGCCAGGGAGTAAGAAGCAACGGATCAAGATCACCACCGGCGGGCGGTCACTCTCACCTGCTGCTGCGGCGGCAGCGGCTTCAAGACAGGGCACACCCGGGGCGTCGCGCGCAGGCTCCCCCGCTGCTACTACTGGCGCTAGTAATACTAGTGCTCCGGCGGCGGCGAGGGGCACCCCTGGGCCTCCAGGTACATCCCTACTTCCATACCCCCCTCTTGTTATAGCAAGAATAGTAAATAGCTAACACAGGGCAAACAGATTTCATTACAGATGCCGAAATCCGCACAGTCTTATCCTCCAATCCCGAAGGTGTAACACTAAAGTTCATCGCGGACAAGTTCAAGAACCGCGTCCGGAACGAGGAAGTCAAGAAGGGGCTTGTCTCCAGCCTTCGCAGACTCAGCGTATCGACAGACAAGCGGACTTACAAGCTTAAGGAGGGGGTTGGTGCTTGAGTAGTTTTAGGGTGAGGGGTGCGGGTAAAAGTTTGTTTTGTTTTGTTTAGCTCAAGCTGTGTAGGCTACATTCACCGGCTAGTTGGTTGATTAGAGAGGATATCTCCCTCTTTCTCTTTCCATTCTTTTTTTTTTTTTTAGGAAGGTACTTCGATTTATTCCTAGAGGAGAGAGGTATGGGGGAGATCCACTGCTTGCTTTGGCTCCTTACCCACGTTACCCACACCCAGTAAACTCACCTGCATACCTACCTACATACCCACCTCACCTTCACCAACGAACCTTCACCCACCTCTCGCCCGCTAACGAAACCGGAAACGCAGGCACGCACGCACCCAACGCCAGAAAACGAACCCCTAAAACTAAAAAAAAACTAGAAAAAAGAAAAAAAGAAAAGCGAATCATTTCCATCTTTCCCATACTTTACCTTACTTTGTATATATATATATATAGACCCGCGTCTCGAGTCTCTTACCCGTATTTCCTTTTTTTTTACCCGTTTTCCCGTTCACATCTCTATTTTTTTCTCTCTCCTTTTCCTTTTTCGCTTCCTTTTTTTTTCTTGAAAAAAAACCCCCCAAAAAACCATTATTTTTCCTCCCTATCGACTATGATATACATTACTTCTTTCCCCCCTTTTACCTAGCCTTCGGAAATGCAAAGTTAGAATGATTGATTGATTGATTGACAAAAGTGCCGAATTTGGTATAGTGGTTTAATTGATGGCGGCTCGGAGGAGGGAGCTTTCTTCCTTTCTTTCATTTATTCGACCACTCAATGGATGTGCCGCTACTATACGGTACAGTACAGTACTGTACCAGTACCGGCACTCGGGTACGGTGATGTGGCATGAGATGTGGGGGCAGCGCACAGTACGGATACAAGTGAGGTTGACGTCTGGACTGGGGATCGGCGGGCCGCAGATCGGATCTTGAGTTTAATTATTGGGGGATGTAAGCAGGGGTTGAGCTGCAGTGGAAGGAGGGGGTCAATATCTTGATTTTTCTGGATTCCGAAAATGGTTTTTTAAACTATGCGCATCAGATTTAGAATATCATGGTGAAACATTAGTCTTGTTCGTACATGCATTTTCGCTTCATAAAATGGGAAAGTGATCATTTCCACCAGAACTCATCGACGATACCGTGACACATTGTTACAGCCCCCGGGAAAGGCTGAGGGAACAGGAAATAAATAAAAACTCAGACATTGCTTTGTTCAAGTATAAGGAAGTTGAACATGATGATCCAACTACACCAGGCTTTGCCCATGTCCGCCCCCACCATATATCAGGGAGAGTCATCGGGGTTGCCGCCAACATTGCGCCTTCTCAGACTAGAAGTCACCTCATCGAGATGAGACCTCAAGTCTTTAATCTCGAGAATAGCCGGATCTTCCTCGATGTTAGGGACCGTTTTTTCAACTTTTTCAGACCATCCTTCGCCCAGAATATCATCCCCCTCCATCTCCTCCCATTCTTCGACAGAGTCATCGTCTTGCTCCCCTCTTTCCCTATTCCCGGAAACATGGCAAGCTTCTCTTGATTCAAGGAATGCAATGAGTAGCATAAAAGGGCTGTATAAGACGGTCATAACATAGTCATTGAGTTTTTGAAACTTCCTCCTCTCCATCCACCACTCAAAAGGTAGAACTAGGAAGAATATCTCAATTAAATTGAACGCTGTGCCGGGTAATCATTAGATCACGAGTCCAAAGAGGAAAACAGCAAAGAGCAACTTACGAGGAAGGAACACATTCTCATCCGGTGCACGAACGAATTGAAGAGTTTTACCCGCAAACTATCACAGCAGTTAGGAATTTCGCGTTTGGCTAATGATGGTGGAAGAGCCCTACCAGTGCCAAGTATTCATCAGCAGCGTTCTCAGTGATGTCCGTGTACGCCGAATTGTACAACGCGATAAGGATGTTTAGGAGGATGACCATCACCATGAAAGTGAATAGATAATAAAGGATGATTCCAAATGGGTCTAGAGGAGTCCCCGATTAATTCAAGCACGAACACAGGAAACCCGATTCACTCACGCGCGAAATTGTCAAACCCTTCAAACTCGGGGCTCTGCAAGATGACCTTTGCCATGGATTCAAGAATAAAAAGAGAAGAATCCTTCGTATTATCTGCGTTATCCAGGCCAATGAACCCTTGGAGGAACCCGATAATAATGACCACGAGAAGTGCAAAGAAGCTATAATATTAGCCCACCCTCTGGGCAACGCATGGAGGGAAACTTACATCAAACTCTCCATCATCATGACCTTTAAGACGACCAGCATAGCTCCGAAAAACTTGATTGTATCCAAGAATAGTAGCATCCGTGCCCAAAACATTGGTGCCACGAAGGCTAGCCAATTGTAGGACATGAGATCCCAATACCCTCGCTCATCACTGCCGGCAGCCTTGGAGAAAGCAACCATCCTAAGAGCAAAAGATACCGTGAGGGCCGAGTAGAGAGTCAAGTTGAAGCCATTCCAGAAAGTAAGGTAAAACCTTCCAACTTTCCAGAACTTGGTCACCTCATCTGCTATGAAGGCGGCGGTAAAAATGTAGAGGCAAGCTTCTTCGACATCGATGTCGCCAGTGGGGTTAACGGTGTTGATAGCGACAGTGTACAAGATCAAGTAAACCACCGAGACAAGCACTTGAAAGGCATTTTGGTATTTAGGGGTGCGGAGACGGTCGTGATCGAAATGGCTCCAAAAGCTCTTTTCAGCGATGTTCTTATAGGCACAGAATTGAGTTGGGTCGTTTAGATCCTGGGCGACCCAACCTCTCCAAAGATACTTGATGCACTGCGCCTGTTAGTCTCGCTAGATCACCCACAGCCAGAATATACTTGCCTTCTGGTAACCCGAAGACCCAATGACCCTCGTAGCATGAAGATCCACCGCTCGCTCAACAGCTACGGGAAATCAATTAGCCTAATCTCCATCCGGGAAGAAACATTCCGCAAACCGTTAGCAGGCGTGGTCTTCCGCCCGTTTCTCAAAATGCTATACCTCTTAAGGAGCACCTCCTGGAACAGGTATTCATGGTCCGAAATGTCCTCGATGATATGCTTCGCAACGACTTGACAAGCCTCGGCTCTCAGCAAGTACAGGCCCTCATCGTACATCTCCAACCGGGCCTGTCTCTTGAACCAGCGGAGGCAAACAAGGAGGCAGTAAACAACACACGCTCTATCCTCATTACCAGCAGCTTCCTGAGCAAGAAGAACTACTTGCTTGGTTATTATCTGCGAGTGAGGGCGTGTGATGTGTGTTTCTTTCACTTCACAAGGAACCGCGGCTTCGATGCTAAAGGATCGTTAGAGAACCCTTTTGGATTCCGACGCAGGAGAAGAATGCTAACAGGAATTTAAGTCTCAATGCGACTTTGGTCACACTGGGTTGGATTTCCAGTTAGTTTGTTTATATTCGTGGGGGGGTAAAACAACGCCAGATGGCCAACCTCTTTGCCGGCACCGATGTGTGCAAATGCTCTCCCCGATGCGTAGGCAATAGGCGTTCTCTCTCCTCGGAGGCATCCCGCCAAGCACCATTGCTAGCACCCAGCAATGAACGGAGATTCACCATGATGGTTGAATCCGAAAACAACAGAGCCCTTGGTGGAGAGGAACGAGGGATGGTGAGCGGGGAAGAAGGGGGGGAGAGAAAGTAAACCTGGGTATCGTAGGAGGGGATATAATGGGCACACGGGTGAAAGAGAAACCAGCCGCCAGCTGAGATATGATACCGTAATTGTGCTGTGGGCTTCCCACCTAGCCCAGACCTTAGCCCAGATAAACGGTAGGTCTGTCCAACCCTTGTACAACAAGTCCCAAGCTATGCCATTGGCTGGATTCGGTGGCGAGACAGCCATGCGTTATGCCAGGTTGCGGTGGAGACATGACGCACTTAGGTTTATGGACCGTTGGTCCATCGATTTCTCGCAATTAATGCCCTTTTCCCGTAAGCGAGCTTGGCAAGGGAAAGCAATCTCTTCCCCGGGTATGATGCCGTTAAATCTTGTGAAATCCGCTGCCCCCCGTAAGCCCTATTCCCTGGATTCGTTGATAAACGCTCGTAAGAAGGATCAGCGCTTTCCTAACCCAGCCCTCTGGATTTTTTGGTCCTTATTAACCAGCATTCGCAGTCCCTTTAACCAGTCAAACTAAACCCATCCGGGGCTGACGGGCTGACTCCCTTTGATAACCCGAAGTGGATTTCACGAAATTGCAAGAAACTTTATATAATACCACCAAGTGGGGGAGAGCGAGCAAAGGAGAAGCTGGCTCTGAGATCCGAAAACAGGGGTGACCTATGGCATTGATGGTACAAGTACAAGAAAACTGGATAACTCCAGCCCCAGCATCAGTCGTTTGGCCCAAACAGCACCCGGTTCTCTGCGCCTCGGAGAGTTTACTGTAACTCATCGAGAATTCCCCAACGGAAGATGCTCAGATACGGCATGGTGACACAACATGGTGGCGCACCCAACACGTAACTACAGTATCTGCCGTGGAGAGGGAACATCCACACCGTTAGAAGTAGCGGCCAAAGTCACTCCATCTCATCTGGGGAAACCATTGAAATGCCATCGATGAAATTATCCTGTGCAAAGAAAATATATAAAAAGAGTAATCCTACTTTTGGTGAGCAAAGACCACCGAGAGATAACATTCGCAAGTGTTAAAAACCAAATTAATGCCTTGCCTTAAGGCTGATTCACCTAAAAGTTTCCTCCAATTTTGCTCGGCTTCTTTCTCATCGTTCCTGCCGCCGTTAGAAGAGGGGAGGTACTTTCACCGGCGATGTGCCTTGAGATCGGGAATCCATGGACCACCGAGCAAGGGGTGAGAAACAGGAGGTAGACTCCTCTTCAGTGGCGTTGACTAAAACCATATCATTGGCGGGGCTGCGTTAAAGTGGTCTGTGCTGCGTGCGACTGAAAACTCAAATTCAGGCGAAAGGTGCACACTACTAGTAATTCTCTGACGTTTGTGAACACAACTGGTATTGCATAGGGACAAAAAGTGGGCCAGAGCCTTAAGATTTTAGTCTATGCAGTAGCAGTCGTGTTCACAAACGTCAGAGAATCGCGAGTCCAGTACTGACGGATCCCCTCCGGGGACAGGCGTTCTTTGGTGGGTGTTTGGCAGGAAGGTTTTCGGAAGTCACAATAGACCGGAAATCAAAAGAAAACGAAAAAAAAAAGAAGCTTCCAAACAAAGTCCCATCCACAGAACAATTCTGGTTCTCCTCTTCTTCGCTTGTCCATGTTCACAGAGCCGCCATTTTATCTAACGAACATCACCACTGCCCATGACAAAACACGCACGCAAGTGTAAGCATATTCAAGCACGCTAGTGCTTTCCCAACGGCTCACTCATGCAAGATTCTCCAACTTCAAACGCTTACAGCTCAACAGCCGGTTATGCTTTCGCATATTTAGGAGAAAACCAACTGCTAGAGCGCATCGAGGAGTATATGTTTCTGCTTCCGAAAAAACACATGCCACAGTTTAGTAGAGTAGTAGACTTTCAAAGTTAGTAATATCATACTTTCCCTGAAAAATACCCTAGTTACCCGCGACCACCAGTACTCGTACAGTACCATATGCCATTCCTACAGCAGCAAAGCCGGATGAAAACCTCTCCTTTTGCTGTCGCTTCTACCCCCCCTTTCTAGAGAAGATCGTTTTGGACGGCCCACAGGGAGCACACAGTTCAATTATCTGAGATCCAACAGTACTGTAAGAACTCAAATATCGGCCGGTGTATGCTGGCAGCTGGACTTCGCGCTAAGGCATCCCCAGAGTTCCCAAAGCCCGCGGAATGAAAATACCGTACCCCTGGGCTATAACGCCTGTCTAGTGCTGGAATGAAGGAGGATTGGTAATAGTAAAAGCTGTTGTGGTTTGCGTTCATGAACCCCCCCCTCCCCCTTCGAAGGTCTGAAGGGCGGTGGTCCAGAAAGTCAAAAACAGAGGAAAAACATGCTATTAACTGAAATCGGGTCGCTGCATTGTACTCGAGTACACTGGGACGGGGGAAGAGGCAAGGACGGGTAAAAAAAGAGGTGAACATGAAAACAATGCTCAATTCAAAGCATATCCCTCCGTGGCCTGCAAACAGCTGCCCACATATTATCTACACTATTGCCTTCAAAAAACTCTAAGTGGACTAAAAGATTCTTCAATATTACGTTATCCAAGTAGAGTCGTAGGCAAGGTCGGAGTTCTCATAGGATGAAAGTCTCTAAATCCATATAGAAAAAGCAAAGAAAAAGGCAAGAAATTCGCCCATGATCAGCTTTGGCGAGCCAACCCCCTTCTTAAGCCATTCAGTAAGCCCTCATCCCATCAAGGCCTTCGTCTCGACGTTGATCCAAACCACATTACCGATAACAAACAAGGATTTTCCCTCTGCACTTGAAAAAACATCACAATTATTCATTCCGCGTTTCGAAATTTACATTTACACATCAGGCCCATGGAAAGAAACGCAATGAAAAGGAAAAGGAAAAGAAATCCGTTCGTACTACGAGTACCCGATATGCCTCTCTCTCCCCCCTAAGGTCACAAATACTCTCTCTTTCATCATTAGAAAAACCTTAGCCTATCTGCATCACCTGTTGGTGTTTCTGGCTTTTTGGCAACAGGGCTACCGTGGCTGTCAAATCGTTAGCTCTTGAGTATGGTACTTTCAGAGGGTTAACAAGAAAACATACGCGAAGAACAAGATCTTAATAGCCAATGCTAACCCCGCATGCAGCGCAATGATCACAATAAGAAGGGCCTTGGAGGTTTTCGCATCAGTTGCACTGACCACCGGGAGCCTATTTTCCCGTATTTAGTTCCTATCCCGGGAAGCTGGCAAACTAAAAAGACCTACATGTTGCGGAACAAGAATAAGGCTGAAACCCCGAATCCGATGCCCACAAATATGTAATTTAAGACTGCGTATATTAGTACAAAAGAGACAAACTATCCCGCTAGAATTCCGAAGACCTACCGGTAATCGGAGACGCGGAAGCAATAGCGACCGGAACCCAAATCAGATTGGCATATCCGTAGAGCGCAAGGCATTCCAAAAGGTTCGCGGATTCACTCCCATACCATTTCAAAACACCCCACAGTGCCACAGGAATAACACCTTAGCTCGTCAGCGTCCAGAACCCAGTCAACAAAACAGGTCCTAGACATACCTGTGTAGCCATACATAAGTCCAGCAGCACCTGCAGTCACCCATCAGCACGGCCCTACATAGCACCATTTAATCCGGGCATACCAGAAAGCAAGCCAAAGTCATACACGTAAGGCTGATCCTTTGCCCTAGCAAAGTACTGTGCAATCGTTGAGCTGAGGAACAAGATCAAAACCACAGTAGTAGTGATCCAGAAAGGGCCTATCCCCCAAACTAACATTAGCTGCCCGCCCACCGCGACTTGATTCTTCATACCGTAAAGATCCGGATTATCGTCCAACACATCCAAAAAGTTGGCCCGGGGGAATAGTGCTGCCCAGCACCTCTTCAGAACCTCGTTCGTATCGACGTCAAAGAACTGGGCATAAAATTCCATGCTCCAGAGGAACCTCTTGCTATTCGGATCATTCCCGCGAGAACCGGAGGAGCCGCCGAAGAAGCCGCCCGCATCTATCAGAGTTAGCTACCACGGCGGGGTGAGTGTTGGGAAAAGAGAGAACAACTCGAACCGCTAGTAGGTATCTTCCCACTAGCTTGATCTTGGTTATAGTCTAGAAAGTTAGCTATCCTGAAGCTCCTAGAGATATTGGGGGTTTCTTACTGGAGGGGTGGAACTCTAGGTCTGCAAGGTCTGTGTGTCCGAGATCGCCCTCATCGTCAACGTCTACCACGACGTCGTATCCGCTGTTAGCCATCGCGATGTGCTGGGAAAGTGTGGTGAGGGAATGTTTATGGTTGTTGCTAAACGGTCGGCCGGTAGCTGTGTGTATGGATGAATAGTGGGAAACTTCTGAGGTTTGGTTTCAAGATTAATCCGCCTGAAGCCGCGTGTCATGAATAGAGCCGCATAGGCGACCGCTGATTCACTTCAACGCGCTTAAGCGATGTTCCAGCCAATAAACACGCTAGCGCCTATTTTTTCTGGCTAAGACGAACGATGCTACCCGTAAAAAAATTCAGCATTCATGTAGGGAAGAAATGCCTCAGAATCGGCCATAAAATATTAATATCGGTAATATACAGTATATGGGGTTCAGGACTAAGATGTTGTGCTTAGATCATGAATGCTCATCTTGGCTCCCAACAACTTCAAAAGTCAATATTTTCACACGTTCTGCATTACTCTCATCTTTCCGCGGTACGCTAAGAAGGGTGTACCCATTCTCGCCACCAGTTATTGAACCATGAGCGGATTTATCCCAACTTATCAGCGAATTTTCAAACCCATGGACAGTCAATGAAAACCATCCCTTCCTATTCCCGACAGAAACGGGCGATACCAGTTTCCTATCCAGGACCCATCAGTACTCAAACGAACATATCAAACAAAGACACAGAGGCACAACTCACTCGACAGCCTCCCAAACACCCAGAATCCAATCCGCTGGGATCATTCCCCGAAACCGTAATCTGGTCAGACCCATGCCTGCCTCTCCCTCATACTCCCCCTGATCGACTGCATAGGCTGACAGATAGGAATCAATATTGTCGTCTGCGGTGACCCTGTCTGCAGGACCCAAATTCACCAGCGCTAGCCACTCATAGACATGCATCGCCCAATCCCTCCATACCTCCCGATTATATTCCGCCCTGGGACTTGTCCCCCCGCCCTGTGGTGCCGACCCGGGAGGGGAATCGAATGAGGGCACTTTAACCGAACTTGGCGAGGTCACCTCAGGGACTTGAATCTGCCGGGCAGTAGCTCCAAGCGCTGCGAGTATCGGGCAATCTATAGGATTTCTCTGCTGATCTAGGTCGCAAAACAAGAAATCGACTTTCTTATTTAGTTTATTCTGGAAGCTCCAGACTATGCGGTCAAACCCTTTCTTTCCATGGAGCATAGCTGGGTCACGAAGGTTTATCTCAACCACTAGGCACGTTAGTACACAGTAGAGAGCGGATGTACCGGGGCGCTTTACAATGTCGGTTATGTTTTTTTCTAGGGCCAGTATTCCCAAAGCGTGTGGGCTTCCCAGTTAAGCCCGCTTTCTCGTATGCTTCCTTCGTGAGTGAAAGACGGAGGACCCCGTCGTTAAGTGAGAAGACGTTGTCAATGTCGATCCGGCCTCTGGAGAGCATTACAACATTGCCTATCACTTTATTAGCAAGGGCGAGCGCCTTGATGGCAAAGCACAGACCTGTCTTAATATACTTTGTGAGAAATTCAGTCTCTACTATCGCCGATAGAGGTATCGACATTCGATAGTATTGTAGTGGTTTAGCCAGCGCGGGTGACGATTCCAAGTCATCAGATATGAGCCGGTAAAGATCTGTCGGGAGCAAGAGGTCAACAAGGTGATTGAAAGGGTGCGGTGAGATTGTTTTCTCTGGTGGTTTGTGCACGGATATGTAGCACTTTGGCAATGGTGTCATTGTGTGGAAGGTTGAGAGACAAGTAACTTTACTGTATGGCGGGACGAAGTTTATCTACTGTGAACCAGGGTTGCTAGGTGCTTGAGAAAGCTGGCCAATAACATGTCCCCCAGACCTGTTTACATAATCCTAGATGAAACATATCCCAGGGCGATGATTGGTCAGTCTTCGGACATGGTTGCCGAATCACTTTCCATTGATAGACTTCAGTACGACGCTGCTGGCTCGAAAATTTTGTTTTGCTTTTCCCCTCTCACTTATATTTGGGATATACGGATAATTTCCTCTTGACTTTTATTTTTCTTTCTTGATATGCCTCAGTTTGTAGACTTGCCCGCAACAGGGGTTGCGTGGAAAGGAGGAATTTACCGACCAGCATTTACAGTACGGTACTTCCGTGGGAGCCCTGAGGGATCTGGTTAGACTATATGGATAGTGTGAGATATTGGCGAACTACTAGTACGAATAGAGCCCGGGATGGAACATACAATCTTGTAGAGACACTTGTAATTCCCTGACGTTTGCATAGACTACCACCAAAATCCTGAGGCTCTTGTCGTTTTTTGCCTGTATGTAAAAGTGGCCGTGTTCATAAGCACTAGAAAATTACGAGCAGATACCTGTCTCGGACGTGTAAGGACAACAGGGGAAACAGTTGCGCTCCTCCCGCTGTAAAAGACGCTGAAAGGTGAACCATCGTTATCCACTACCTGCATTCCTCCATCGTGGCTTGAATAACATTGAGCTCGCCCCCATTTAAATATCGTTTATGAGGTTTTAAGAAATCTATATCACTATTCAACCTTGAATTAGCAGGCTCCGAGCCATGTTACAAGGCGTTAAGACCCAACTTGACAAATGGGTCATGTACATTCCAATAACTCGATAGGCTGATTCTGCAAGTCTAGAAAATGATCTACCTAGTGTCAAGCTCTACAATCGAGAAGGCATACTTCTAGAGATAGCCATAGGTAATCACTGCAAAGTTGTAGAGAAGGTAGCTGGTGGTTAATAGGTCGTTTTCAAACTCCCGCAACGAAGCATAGGAGGCCCAGACTTTAGTTCTTAGAAAGTTAGAATCCTGGGGACACATGGTATATCCCTGGTTCCCCTCACCGGACAAGGACCCCTTAATCAGGAACTCTCTTAGAGTTTACTGAGGGAGGTTGGTCTCTGTATCGATAAGCCTACGAAACCCTACACAATCCTTCACTGGCTTTTACGATATACAAGGAAGATGCATAGGGCCCTTCAAGTTGGTATAGTGCATTTCTACCTTGTAGTTTCTATCGTAGATAAAACTGCCTCTAGACTGTGATAAGGAAGCTATGATGCAGAGGAAAAAGAGGATCCACCACGAGGAATTTCATTCCAGGCATCCCCTGCTGCAATTACGTTGGTGCACACTATGCACATCCTGAACCGTCGCCCTTGCTGTGGACAAAACCTGGTTTCGAGTATGATATATACCCATGCTATACTTGAGTAATGTGTAACCCATCCTTCTCACCAGGGTTAGGTTTTTTTCCTCCATGAGAAAATAAAAATTGAAACAAAAGACATCCATAGGTTTCGAACCTATGCTCGCCAATGAAACAGATTTATTGTCTGTTGCCCTAACCACTGAGCCATGACGCCTTATTTATTGTACATTGGTGGCTCATTGAAAACCGGAAAATGGGGTATCCCAACCAACAGCCCTCAAAAACCCGGAAAGCAGCCCGAGGGGACAGGTCTTGATGAACTATATGACGAAAAAGCGAAAATCGAACTTATGATAATAAGAAATAATGATTCTTTCTCAAGGAATCTGGCCCTGGAGTACTGTATGACCATGAGAGTACCTTGGCACAACAAGTATTGTTTTGGGATGACCCAGAATACCCTCTCTCCCCAGATATTGTGTGATCTCCCGATTGCATTCGCCCTGATTCAGCGTGGGCAGTCCCCGATTTTTAATATATATGCTAATGTCTGCGCAGAAATTTAAGGCCATCATAAGACAAGGAACCTACAGCTTGTATGCTATCCCAAGAGTCTTGGCCAAACTGTGCCCCGGGTGAAATACCCCCCCTCTCTCTACCTCGGGGGTGTTTATAGTATCGTAGTGTGCGCGCACACACACACACTTCCGGCTAAAGGTACTAGCATATGCCGGTTTGGATCTGCATTTCCTCTTGCATGTCGCCGCAGTTAGGGTCACTATCCACCTGAGTCTGCCATGGATGTTTCACCGGGCTTACCTTATCATCCAGATTTAAGACATGCATATATGTCGGTGCGCGGCGGACACCTTCGATCCCATGAGACTGAAACTTAAACCGTTAAGCACGCAATTATTCAAAGGGGAGATCTCTTGCAGCTCGGTATCAACCGAGAAACACTTTTGATGAGTAAACACCTTCATAGAGAATCACTCGGAGGGCAGCTGTCTTGCCAGAGGGTTTCAGTATTCTAGGGCTGAAAACTCGGGTTTGAACTAAGTTTAAACATTCAATAGGGCCCATCTTGAATACCTTTACATCTTGGAAGGAGGAAGGTCCACAAAACCAAGCTGTTTTCCCGAATTCCCCCAACTAATCTCCACCTTTACACATACTATTTACTACACACCACATACAAAAAAAATGGCACCCACCAACACTTCACAAGATGTTAGAGGAAACGACAAAGATCTGGAAAACGATAACAGGAGCGAGAGTCCGAAAACCCCTATGCGTGGAAGAGGTGCGTGGAAACCGACTCCAAAGCCGCTTTTGCCATCTGAGGTTATGTTTTTGAAGCTCGAGGGGCCGAAGGAAATTGAGATTATGAGGTTCGGCGTGCCTTGTTTCGGACGGAGGGGTGAGAGTGAGGAGGGGGAGGGAGAGGAAGGCGACGAGGGCGGGTTTTGCTCGGACGGGCCCAGTTCTGCTGTTGGGACACCTATGAGGGAGAAGCTGTCTGATACATCAGTCGAAATGACGGCCCAAAAAGAGGTGCTGTTGACTGAGGATTATATCCAGAAGCTGAGCGAGATACGGGATTTGGAGCACCCAGAGAACGCCGAGGAATCAGAGGAACCAAAGGGGGTGCAAGTACCGAAGACGCCAAGGAGGCCATCAGAACTGAAGACTAAGGTGAAAGTGGAAGAGAAGGCGGTGAGGAAACCCAGAGCGAAGCCAGAGAAAATCCAGGAGCGCAAGCCATACAAGACTTACAATCACCCAGCGACAGAAAGAAAGCCCTTTCTGATGAAGAAACAAAGCGAGCTTCCCGCACGCCTCCAGGAACCAACAATTCGGGTTCGTGAGCTCTCCGAAGGGCCTAGATCTCCAACAATAGCTTCAAAACTCAAGTGGGTCACTCGGCCACCGAGTCCGGCCACCCCAGAGAAGAAACGGCAAGAAACCACGCGGCCGACACAATCACGTTCAAAGTCCGCAATCTCTCCATGCAGCAGGAAAAGTACCCCAATTCCAATTCCCCGAGCGCCGAGGACAGTGAGGGATCGGGCCTCAACCGGGAGCTTATCGTCCCCACCATCAGAGTCCTCTTTTAGAAGACCCTCCTCAGTCCAGGGGTTAGGACATGGAGGAAACGCTTCATTGTCGCTGGGTAAGGGCTTGAGGCGACGTACCTCGCACCCGCTAATTCCAATAGTACCTCAAGAGCACATTCTCCGCCTAGCCAAACTCGTGGAACGTGGTTCTGAGAGAGCTCTTGAGGATATGCTCCTACCTGAAGTCACACCCAAGCTAGAGATCTGGAATAACGGGATGAGGAAGGAGGAACTGTGCCCAGGTTGTCGGAGGTGTGCGGTAAAGTTCGAGTTTGTTTGTGGAGATATGATTTGTGGAGGATGTTATGATAGGTTGGTAAAGGATAGTGGCAAAAGAGGTGTGAGGTGTATCGCTTGTCAGGCGGTTGTTGGATAGGCTCAAGGTGAATTACCTTGGAGATTTATCTGGGTCGGCCCTTGGAGATTTCTTGGAAGTCTGGTTGCTCCCGACAGAGAGAGATGGCTATAGAGGGCCATTATGAGGGGGGGGTCTTTGCTTATTGGCTGATACTTTCTTTTGATTTCTTTGAGAATTTTTGTGCTCTACAACACTCTGGTCATTCATTCCAATACTTGTTTCTTATGTTATGATACACGCAATTTTCTTTAGTCTACTTTATTGCTACTCTATAATTTTAACGATATATGATGAAAGTGATCTATCCTGGTATGTACGAAATTTTAGCTGGGCTTAAAGCTTAGGATTGCACTAGACAGAGCACTACCGTGCTAGAACGATACCTTGCAGTAAGCACCGCGCTAATAATCCGTGTTTCACAGCAAATGGGTACTTACTTGGCGAGACATGCTAGTGTGATCCAGACTCAAATATGACACTGCTTGAAACCGGGCACCATGCTTGAGTAGCATCACCCCAGAAATTAGGTTGAACTATCATTTCCTCTTCCTCTTCCACTCCCTTCCGGTCGACGACAAAGTGGTTCCAAACTAAGAATAAAGATCTCAGTCCGGAAGACAGTATAGAGTTAGATTTACGTGGATGCGTGCCTTGGCCCACCGGTTTTTCTATCCCCACCAGGGGCCGTTATGGCTTCTCTTATCATAGGATAGAGTTAGGAAGGAGCACCCTCTCCTGACGCCCGGTCCCTCAGGTCCCTCCCAACTCTTCCCCGGGAGGATAATTTGATAAGATTGCAATATTATCCCCCCTCATCCCTACTTTGAACTCACTACCTTGCTCCTTCCCTCAATCCCCTTCTCCCCGCACTCACGCTCTCCCTCGCATTTCCTTCCTTCCAACACCATATCAACCATACATTAGACAACGCTCCGAAGCCATCCTGGTAAACTAACAGGTCTACATCCTCGGAGGTATCCGCCAGATACCCCCAAAAAAGCGAAATAGGAAACGTAGAGAATTATGCTTACCAGTATGTGTGGCCGTGGAGGCAGACGACGGCGGAGAAAAGACCCTTTACATAATCCGGATCAGCAAAAAGCACCGTACCCAGACTTTCCATGGAAACGAAAAGCTGCCACCACTGCCCTCTGGCATTATATATATACCCCCCCCCCCACCTCTACCTACTTAGCACATATCACCGCCCTACTATTAACCTATCTCCCCTAACAATCACAGGCGCCCTCAGGCATCCAAAGGGCCAGGCAGCCATTTAGAAATCCGATATCACCCAGATCTTTTTTTCCTTCACACAGGCCTGAAAATCCCAGTGCGAACGGAAGAGCTCTCACCGATACAGTACTATACTAGTACATGCCATCAGCCTAACAACCACTTCCACCATCTCCTTCCCAGGCGTAATGAGCTGCGAGTCTCCCATCTATTGCTATACTGTACTGTCCTGCTAGCCTCTGGTTTTAGCACCGTTCTGTAAAATTACAAAAAATACTGTACTACGCATACCCTTACTCGCACTCGCATATACCGGTATCATACCTGTATTTAGGCGGGGTACGGCGGCAGCCTAGCCAGAACCTCAGGTTAACGACACACAGGGCGAAATACGAGTAGTCTACTGGTCGGGCTCTCTCAAACAGAGCTACAACTTTTCAAAGCCTAGGTTTGGTGTTACGCTACTGTACGAGTACTAGTACCAAAAACGACTGTACGAGTAAAGTCATCACGCCCCCACTCGAGCCTCCTTCCCTTCCTTCCCTTTTCGAATGGCGCTATACACCTCCCTCATATGGGAGCCTAGTGTGGGTGCTCGTTCGGGCCGTCACTCAATAACGAACGAATCCCGCACCTAGCTATCACGAGAGTTGGATTCATGATCTCTCCCTATGGACTAAAAGATTCCCAGCAAAGCTATTATATAATTGTTGTCGCCTCGGTACCATATCATATTCGTGGTGAGAGTAACTGTGACAACTTGGTTTGTACGGCAGCTATACATTGCAAGAAGAGTCACGCTATTCCTACTTGTGGAGGTCCCCAGAGCCTTGCTCGCGCCAATCCCAGCTCTAGCAGCGGCAGACACAGATTATTTTGTAGAAGGAAATCATGAACGAGCTAAGCCAACTATACTAGCGCATAGTATCGCGACCCAACAGGGTTCGTTGATAGTACTGTACGTGCGGCTATCCCGCGCTAAGAAATAGCCCACGGATTCACCATGGCTCATCTCCTTCGCATTGTGAGCCCAGTAACTGCATCCTTCAACATCCTCCCGAGCCCCTTCTGGGTTGGCATCCCCACCATACTCCTCGTGATCTCTCCAATTCCCTGACCCGGCACAAGCACTGCCTCCTTGCTCTCGACCACCGAGTTGATCAGTGACAACGAGGACACACCCTCCTGCTTCTTTATTTCGGCCACCAAATCTTTCCTCCTACTACGCAGTGCGGAGGCTGCCTCCCCCCTGCCCTTCTTCACCGCGATGCAAAGTGGTGTCTCGCCGTAGGAGTTTATAGCATTGACGTCGACCCTCCCGTCCCTCAGCAAGTATTCCACCGCGCCTCCGTCGGGGGCCGCAGCCGCTAGGTGCAGCGGCGTCTGGCCGGAATCGCCCACCACGTTGACGTCAATTCTCGGATCTCGCAGCAGACGGCTCAAGATATCCAGGGTCCCCAGCTGGACGGCCAGGTGCAGGGGTGTGAGGTGGTAGGGCGGACCGAGATTCACCTTTGTGCGCTCGTCGTTTAGCAAGAGTTGCACGAGAGTTAAGTTTTTGTTTTTGACTGCGAGGTGGAGGGCTGTGCGGTGATACGGCGGGCCGGCGTTGACGTCTGATCTTTCATCCGAGAGGAGGATCCGCGCTATTGCTACCAAGTTCTCATCGACGGCTTGGTGCAGTGGCGTCCAGCCTCGATAATTCTGCGCGCTCACGCAGATGTTTGGATCTGATAGGAGGACGCGCACGATAGTCTCGTTTCCCTTGCTGGCAGCCAAGTGTAGCGGTGACCACCCCGTGTTGAAAGATGCGTTGACATTGATCCGCTCATCCACTATAAGCAGTAAGACCATCTCCAGGTACTCGTTCTCCAGCGCAATCTGCAACGGCACTTTCCCACCCATGGCCGTAGGGTCGATCTTCGTCAAGGGATTAGACAGTAGCAGTCTCGCCATTGAAATATCATTCTTCGTAACAGCCGCTATCAGCGGCTCCCCGCTGCCCCGCCCATTCGGATCAACATCCTTCCTCGTCAACAACAACCTTGCAATATCCCAGCAGCCCAGATCAACCGCGATCGACAGCGGAGTCTTCCTAACACGTCCCCCTCCGGGAAGCCAAGCATCCGCCGCGACCCCGTAGGCCAACAACGTCGCCACAACCCGCTCGCTGCGCGTCTTTTCGACCGCATGGTTAAGCAGTAATCCATTGTCGGCAAATGTGAAGATCCCGCGATCAACAAGACACTTAACGGCTCGCCAATCATTCCGCTCCGCTGCATTGAAGAGAGCGAGGGCCCCGAGGTCCGGTGAGCGCGTGCGGAAGAGGCTTTCTAGTAGGACGTGCGAGATGAGGTTTGCTAGGCGGCGGTTCACCCGTGATAAGGAGGTGAGTTGCGTCGGGAGGAGGTCTTCCGCTATTTGCAGGATTATTTCGTTCGGGAGGGAGAGGAATGACATTGTTGTTGTTGCTGTCTCTTAGTCAAACCAGAAGGAGGGTAAAAGCGAGGTGGAGGAGTGTTGGGGGGGGAAGAGATGGGGAGGAGGTGGGGTAGGGTCGGGGAAGGATTCGTTTGAGGATCATCCTAGGCTCGTTTAAGCTGAAGTTACACCATTATCAGCATGCCTTACTCGTGGTGACCCAAGATCCGAGGTGCAGATCACTTGAGACCCCCTTGCTGCAGGTCTGCCTTGGGATGTCACGACTCACGATTGTGTCACAAACGACGATACCCTACCGGGTACCCATAGGAAATATAACCCTAACCTTGACGATTTCGTTCCTCTGCCCACCAAATACCGCCCCCGCCCCCGCCCGGCCCAGTTTCATCGTAGACAACACCGGTACGGTTAAGACTGTATTTCGACGGACCTCAGCTCAAGGCCGTTTATTTATATCATCATTAAATTTTCAGCCTCAGTCTAACCAAGGTCTCCCCCACTACTTTGAGCGTACTGTACTACTCTACGCCCGTGCTGTCATACCTGTAGCACGATCAGGCAGACTCTTGTTGATCAATATTCGTTGGAGCCCAGGGCACCTCTTCGTCCCATGTGTCCCACTATTTCCTATCATTGGTAGCGCTCAAGAGTATAATGCCCTATTCTGCAGCAAAATCGGCCAATTAATTCAGCACCACAAGTTATGGGCCGTTTGTTCGGCTGGTCGAAGAAGCGGAGACTCGGCTTCTAAGGGTGCAATCAATGAAAATGCTAGTGGCTAGCTCCCACAATTTGCAGCTTCTGCCATGCGCTAGTTGCTGACACTTGTACCTGCATGGACCAGGGATTATGATCACCGCATGTGGTTGGACCGACTAGAGCCAGCATTGTACAGCATTATAACCTTTCCCGTGGGTATTATGACAGGGTTGCCTATAGGTATGGCTCTGCGCTATTCTTCACAGTCCGTGATTGCCTGGAGGTATCCCCTACAATTTCATACAAGGGGCCAAAATTCATGGTATTTACCGTACTATACAAGAGTGATGGGGGGGGGGGGATTTGAAGATTTTTATATGAAAAACAAAAAACAAAAACAAAACAGCTCCATTTTCCCCTATATGAATACATGACAAAAAAGTATAAGAAAAGATAGGAGAGCAAACATAGCTAGTCGCGCAACTATACACTTTTGTTTTTCAAAGCAACCCCACCGCATCCGTAATCAACGATACACCAAAGCCAAGATAGGATAGAGGGGAGGGATATCAGCCAAACAACGGGGACGATAACAAGTCAGAAGAGAGGAGGCAATTTATGAGAAGAAGTACTCGCTCTTCTTAAGCTCGCTTACCTCAAAGTTACCCTATGGGAGCAACATAAGTCAGCGACAGGTTTACTCTTTGAATGATGGGGGGAACCAAATTACCTTAGGTGGCAGTTCAGGGAGCGTGAGCTTCACCCATACGTTCAATATTGGGACATGTGGTTTTGGAGTCTTCTTGATGCTTCCGTTATCACCAGAAATAGTTTTTTCATCCCCGTCCACTATCTTCCTAGCCTTTGATCTCTTCTTCCACTTCACGGGCGCATCACGGATATCCGTGTCCTCATCGTCAGCGGTGTTCAGCATTCTTGAGTCTTCTTCCATATCCGCCAACACCATATCCTCATCGAGTGGGACGCCCTCTTCATGCCCGTCATCATTCTCCTCAGCTGGTCCCAGGATAGCCTCCTGGCCCATCATTGATTCCTCATCCTCGCCTTGATCATCCAAGCTCGTAACCTCATTGCCTGACCCCGAGCCAAGATTACCAGTATTCTCTGGCAATTCATTATGTTCAAGCCCACCGTGCTTCTCCAAGATAACACTTGGAGTCACCATCCCCTTTGCCTTCTTCCTATCACTGGCCTCGGAGCTCTGCATTAGATTCCACCTCTCAAGTTCCCATTCGAGATCCTCAACCGCTGTCAGCTTAGGACGGCCGAATTTCTTCTGAGCGTAGATTCCACGAGCTTCCTTAATCTCCCTCCCACACTTAGATTTTGCCCCAATCTTAACAAGGGTTCTGAAACCCTTGTAACGCTCCTCGAATTCAGCTTTCAGGTTCTGCATAAGCTCCTTCTCGTGTAATGCGACGAAGGCATTTCGTAGAATAACATTCATCTTGTCGACGTCCGAAGGATGGGTCCAAAACGAGTCATGCACACTAGCAAATGTTAGACCTGAGGCGTAGCAATTCAATGCAGAAAGCAGCATGTGCGAGGCGTCGAGAGAATGGATAAAGTTTGGGGGGAAGGCCGTCATCTGCTTTCTACTATCTACTTTGTTGATTAGACTAGGATCGTTAATGTAAACAGTTTGCAGGTTAGTGTAAATTGCGGTAGAGGTCATCTCTCGGTATGGCTGCACAACTGGTAATCTTAAAGGTGTAGTCCATATGACGCTTGTCATAAAGTGCAAGCTACCATTCTTTTTGCCAGCCGAGTGATTTCCGAGACGTTCCAATTGATCTGGCCCTACAGATCTAGAAATCTTCTTGGCGCACGTAACAAGCCAGTTCTGGATCGCACTGGCACCCGAAAACATCTCTTGGATAGAATCGAAGACTTTTCTTGTCAAGTATAGGCTGAGTTGCGGGACTTTTTTTCGATCAAGGCTCTCAATATTTTCGAGCTGACTCTCAATCTGGGCCCTTGCGCCAATAAAGGTAACACCATAAACATTTGTCATGACTGTTTGCTTGACTACCTTTCTGGTGACAAGGCCTTCCAACGCGATAGCCTCTCGCTTGCCTTGCTCCTTGTCCAGCTCAACAGAAGCCTTCACCAACTCTGCGACACCCGTGTAAACATCTTGGGGTTTGTCTGAAGGCGCTAGGTTCACTTGTCTCGCGCCAGCGACATCCCCCCCCAATGCCGCGTAATGCTGTAGCCCGTTACATGTTCCATCCTGCGCGACTGGGAGATGGCATGTATATGTGGTCGGGTCATCTAACGATAAGGCTTCATTCAAGGCAAAACAGGACGCAAGCAATTGCCATGGGTCTTCTGATTTTAGCCACCACCGCTGGCCCTATGATTTGTTAGTTCAATTGGATGATGAGCACCAGTTTGAGATTTTCTTACCGTAAGAGGATTCTCAGCGGAATCACGAATATTTTCAATGTTCTCCTCGGTATATTCCACGCGATCCGTAAAACTAGCTTTATCAAATCCCGCCAAATTTGCCAAGTGAATTTTCATCCACCTGAGGCCTGATTCCTTCACCTCTTTCGCCTCGGCGAACATCAATAGACCTCTGGAAAGATCATTCCCAATATGATTGAGATTCGGTGAGATAGGATAGGCTCTGCCTCTGAAGTCTACGTTATGCGGAAAATAGAACTTCTCAAATCGAAACTATCCATCCAATCAGTCCAGCGCCTGGCATAACAGAAACACAAAGGATATACTAACAGCTCTTGCAATCTCAATTTTGAAGTTGACGTCACATCTTGTAGAGTGGGCATTTCTTCGAGCTGAATGTAGCCTCTTCATCTCCTGCACCCATTCCCATCTGACCTTGGGGTCGGCGCTTGGCTCCGGCTCCGGCGGATAATCAACATCCTGCTCGGCTGCAGGGATTTCTGCAAATTCTTCCCCCTGATTCCAAACCTCCAAGACGACATCAAAAACTTTTGGGTTAATCTTCCAAGCGGTCCGACCCAGCACATCCAACCCGGCGAATAACTGATCCAGGTGCCCCCTCTGCGCGGCGGCCTTAACATATTGCTTTTGTTCGATGGATTCCTTGATACGAACAACCCGGGAGCGAGTGTAAAAGTACCCGCCCTCATCCCAGTCGGTCCAAGGAAGTGGGCGCACAACCATAGGAAGAGATTTTCCTATTGCCGCAAGGTTAACGCTATCCGTGCCTAGCCGCCGAATCAGCTCATGGTGAAGCTTGATAACTCCAAGTTTTCGGCCCTGTACATACTCGTAAGCGTGGTGGAATGCTGGGAAGTTCTGGACGATTTTTTCAGATGATTCAGACCCTTCAATTGATCCGGGTACTACGGTTTCAACCGGAATTTTGGCAACATGAATAAGCATCGAAATTAAGAGTGCGCCCAACTTTAAGGAATCACCGAGTCAGTCAACGTTCCGAAAAAAAAACATAAGATGCACCATGGGGAGTTACTACCTTAACCTTCACAGGGAGGGGCCACTCGGGCAGCTCTACGAAGGCCAGATCACCGTCATGCCTAGCTTTAGCAACCAGCTGCCTAAAAGCCGGCTTGTCTCGAAAGATTTCTGTCAATTCCGCTCTTGACATATTCCCGAAAACTCCCTCTTGCCTATTCTTCTGAACTTGCTGAGCTAGGTACTCCATCTCCAGCTCTCTCCCAATTCCTAAGACAGCCCTAGACGTCTTCAAACCGGTCCCTATGCCATTGATAGTGTGTATTTGCAAGAGTTCAATCATTGTCATCGCAGCAACCTTCTCAGGTTCCATCAATCGCAAGAAAGGTCCGTAATGGCACCTATCCGTGAACCCAGCGGGCATCCTTCGGGGCGCCGCAATGTGAGTTTCAGCCTCCCAGGTCCGCGAGATTTCTTCATTAATCAAAGGAACAAGCGCTTGATGCCACTGCCAGAGGAGGGCATTGACCTCCTGATTTTGCCTAATGATGCCCCTCTCACTCAGCCTCTCAAAGTCCTTCTTCCACCGCTCCTGAGCGCTGCCAAACGAATGTTCCTCAAGCAGTTTCTGCCTTTCTATTTGAAATTCCACATCTTCATCCAAATCCGTGTCGTGCTTTCGGAAGGGTATGTGGTCGATATCAATCAATGATCTAAGTGAAGATTTAACAGCTGCCAGCCCAAACCCTTTCACCGGTGTGGGCTTCGCCTCCGGGATCTCAAAAATCGGTGCCTCAAGACGGCACCTCTCCTCCCTTACCATTTCCCGAATAGTCGTACTAAGCTCGCCAACCCGCAAATTACAAACCTATGCCTATTAGTCTCGGCACAGACGAAAGCCTCTTTTGGATCTCACCTTTGCTATTTCGAGAACGTCTGGATCACTCAACAGAGGGTTCTCGAGAACATCTAAAATGTCCGGATTGTCGTACTTCCACAGCGTCACATATTCCATCAGATATCTTTTCCTCGCCGACTCATTTGGAATATCAAAGCTTGCTTTGAGCAACAGGGCAAAGGTAGTTGCATCCCCTTTGATTGAGTACTCGGATCTCATCTTGTTTTCAAACCACATGAAAAAAAGTTTAAGACTATGGAGAACACCAACGTCGCTCTGCTGATTTAGCAGGCCCTTTAGAAAAGCATTGTGAGCATCGACGAGAACCGCGGTATCCCCTTCCTCTTTACATTTTTTGGTGATCTGCTCCAGCATCAATTGCGCTCTGAACATCGACCCGGTAGCGAGACAGGCATGGAAAGTGGCAAAAACCTCATTCTTATTCGATAAGATTGCCCCAGCCGAGTCGTCCGTATATCTCTCCTCAGAGCCGGCCCAGTTTTCGAAAAGCAAGAGTTGGGAAGCATCCAAGGGCTCTAAAGGTTCAACTGGAATAGAATATGGTGCTGCATTCTGGCTCAGCGGGGGGAATACCGCGGAGGTGTCAATATCCGAAAACTCCAGGGCGGCAGCGGCAGTCGAGTAGGATCGGTCCGCCGGTGTTTCTGAAGGCAGACTGACACTCCTTGTATTTGAAGAGGACCATCGAATTGGTTGGTGGTATAGGTATCGCGAAGGGCACAGCCGCGGTAGAGGAGTTCTTTTGGAGGTCAATCGTGCCCCAGAGCTTTGGCGCACAATTCGGGGACGAATTCCTCTGCTGGCTGCTCGGAGCATGACAAGGAAGAAAATAGATGGATAGCAAAGGAGCAAGCGAATAAAAAAGCACAATGGGGGAGTTATTGGAAGGTGTAATTTTAAAAGGAAAGAGTAGAGTTTATAGGAAGAAATATGCACCCAAGCTGTTGACTGTGGGGTGGAGGGGCGAGAGGAGAAAATTAAAAAAAGGAAAGGAAAGGACCAATGGCAGAAAGTTTCTTCAGCAATAGCGCTCACGTGACCTGCCAAGACAGTCAATTATATGCGATTTCTACAGGGCAACCAGCTTCACTTGTTTACTGCTAGCACTTAGCAGTGTGAAAAAAATCGCCAATCCTATATGTTAAATTCTCTATGATTCCCTTTCATTTGAATATAAAGAATAAATCTGCTGCCTGCCCTGGTTGTGGGTGGCTAAACTTGTGTATTTTGTATGGAAAACCCGATGGGAGGTCAATTTCTTTTGTTGCCAGGCTCGTACTAGTACTGAGGGGTCGCCTGCATCCTGTGTTGGACTATCATAATTATTATATCAGCTTGAACGTTGGGGTTACTCTTCCTAGTAGGGTCTGGGGTTTTTTGTCTCAGAGAGTAGCCATTTTTTGCCCTTGATGTATCCCTTGGGCTGTGCGAAACAGTAAAATTCGCTCCTAGGGTGCTAAGCTTGTTTTTGGAACTACCGTATGATATATCGGTATTAGTATTATACTCGAGTACCGTACTCGGGCGCAAATTAAAGATCCGGAAAAAGTGACAAACAAAATGTATGGTTGCAACACAGATATTTCGAGTCACTTTTTCCGGATCTTTAATTTGCACCCGAGTAGAAACTTGAATAATTGAACCGTGTGCTATGTCGTTGGACTTTCCTCTCCTAGTAAGGTCAAGAAATTTTTGTTTTTTTTTCTGTCTCGGAAGGGGGAAAGGGGCTGTGTTTTTGCTGTGTTTTTTTCCCCGTTCCAGAGAAGGAAATTCTGGACTTCATAGCACACGGTTCAATTATTCAAGTTTTTACGGTATATGAAGAGTACTCGGGTGAGGGGGTAAATATTGGGACAGGCAGGGGGTAGTGGAATTACTCGAATTGGCGGTTATCTTACTTTTTTGGTTCTTTGATACTCCTTCCAGGGTAGATGCTCAGGCATCTGCTGCCCCTGCTTGTCCCAATACTTCGCCCCTACCCCTAGTACTGCACTGTACTTTTGGGCATGTGGATGGCCTATGGGTATATTGTGGCCAGTTACGTTGATGCCTTTCATGACGCGGTCAATGGATCTCTCTCCTGTATTCAAGACCCTTCTGTACCATAGCAATCTACAAGGAAGGACGCTCCCCTCCACACCTTGGAACGTACCCACTATGATGCTAGCTTAGGCCCTGTTTGCCATGCCACAAATACCATGGTATTTTCGGTTTTCCTAAGTATTTCCGGTTGGGTCAGGATAAATAAACCGAGGTATGTTTGGCACGCACATAAATACTACAGTATTTTTATACTGTAGTATATTTTTTTCCTGTACCTTTTTCTTGTAGAACCCCTCAGAAGTCTGTTAGTATTAAGGTAGTACTTGAGTACAGCAATTATTATTCCACAAAAATAGGTTATAGAACATGAGAAGTTATGGCACAGTAGCTGGGAGAAGGAAAAGGCAGAAAAAATGTTTTCTAGTATGATAGGTGCAAATTGTTTTCCAATTACAGCACTGCTCAATCCTTACACTTTTCACTCTGGTTTTTCCAGTGGCGTGCCAAACAGGGCCTTATTATTCATCTACTCAGTGTCACCTGTTTTGTCCCACCGGCAGCTTCCATTGCCCACTGCTCGCAAGCCTGCCGTTACCCGGCCTTCCTCGTTCGTTGCTGTGACCGCGGTTGCGTCTTTGGTGGCTACGGCTACCTTCCATCTGCTGTGTCATACGGTACTGTACTCGAGTACTGTCTCCTCTCTCCTCCCCCCTAAACGGTTTCGCACACTGAAACTTTCTTATCTCCCAGCACCTCGCGTTCCGTCGAACATACCATCTTAGCTGAGCTAACTTGGCCATACTGGTACAGCTTCTTCCCGTAACCTACATCTCCCCTTCTATCTTTTCTTCTGAAAAAGAGAGAAACAATCCCAAGAATCCTCAGAAATCACCAATATGGCTGAGTCATCACTTGCTGCTGACTTGCTGGCTGACTTTAACGATGATTCTGACAATGATGAGGATTTGGACCTACAGAACGGGGATCTAAACCTTCTGGAGGCCACCGGAATCCACTCCACATCGCGTTCCCTTGGGCTGGATGGTGATGAGGAGAATGATGAAGATGAAGATATGGGAGAAACAGAGGGTGTCGGAAGGACTGTGGGAAATGGTGCTGGAGTGCGAAGACATTCTGAGTCTGAGCTCGCAGATGACGATGATGAAGAGGCAAGGAAGGCAAAAGTAGAAAAAATGCACCTTGGTGGGGTCGATGACGTTCGCAGTGTGGCAGGCTTGATGAAGATTCTTGAGCCTGTCCTCGTGGTATGTGACCATCTTTCTCATTCCCTTGCTCCAATGAGCTACTCTAACTTTCGATGGAAATAAGCAAATTCAATACTACAAAAACCTCCCACCAGCCAAAGGACCCCAAGGAAGTGTCGAGGATAACCCCGAGTACAAACTACTTGTTCAATCCAACGCGCACTCCGTGTCCATCGATAACGAGATCATTCTTGTTCACAAATTCATTCGCGATCACTACGCCGTGAGATTTCCCGAACTAGAAAACCTGGTCACCGGTCCTTTGGACTATGCCAAGACAGTTTCTATAATCGGTAATGACTTGGACATTAAAAGTCTTGAAGCTCGTAATGGGAATCGGCTACGGCAAGTCTTGGATGGCCCAACATTGATGGTGGTGACGGTTGAAGCTACGACCACCTCCGGTCGCGACTTGACAGAGAAGGAATTGGCAGTCACAATGAGAGCCTGTGAAATGACCCAAGCCCTTGACGCAGCCAAACAAACCATCACGGCTTACGTCGAATCTCGAATGGCCATGTTCGCCCCCAATACCTCCGCTATTGTTGGCTCTCAAACTGCAGCTCAGCTCATCAACTTTGCCGGTGGGCTGCGCGGTCTTGCTGCTACGCCAGCTTGTAATATTGCTGCTCTAGGGTCTAAACGTCAGACCCAGACGGGGCTAGCGACAAACATTGGCATTCGACAACAAGGTTACATATTTCACTCACCAATAATTCGGGAAATACCTACAGACCTAAAGGTTCAAGCCATGCGAATAGTATCTGCGAAACTTATCCTTGCGGCTCGAGTTGACTTCTCGCACTCATCTCCCGATGGGTCTCAAGGCGAAGACCTCAAAGAACAAGTCTTGGAAAAGCTCGAGAAGCTCACTATCCCTCCGCCAAACAAAGGCCCCAAAGCCCTACCGGCGCCTGACGATAAACCGGCACGTAAGCGTGGAGGTCGCAGGGCACGAAAGGCAAAAGAAGCAACTGCCATGACTGAGATTCGCAAGGCTCAGAACCGTATGGCGTTTGGCAAGCAAGAGGAGGAGACAGGTTATGGGGTCGGTGATTCCACCAAGGGCCTCGGCATGATTGGGCAGGAACAAAATGGGCGCATTAGGGCTCTGCAGGTTGACCAGCGAACCCGTGCGAAGTTAGGCAAATACAACCCCGGATGGGCTGGCGCAGCACCAGCTGGAGGTGCGCAGTCTATACTAGGTACCCGATCCAGCAATGGGCCAGGCCTTGCGGCATTGGGCGGTGGTGGAAGAAGCTCTTTTGGCGCCTTGACGGGCTTGGGAAGTGGTACAGCTAGTAGTCTTGCATTTACACCTGTGCAGGGCATCGAGTTGATCGATCCTAAAGTCGCTTCTGAGAGAAAGCGGAAAGCCGCGGCTGAAGACGACAGATACTTTGCCGGGGGCACCTTCAGCATGGTGGGTGGTGACGAGCCGAGTGTCATGGCCCACAAGAAACAGAGCACTGGCAGAGGAAAGAATCCCGGGATGATGTTACCACCACCGCTGCCCAAAAAGTGATTCGGTAGAGGATTCCGAGTTAAAAAAACACGAACCCTTGGTGTACCTTCTATGGAAACCGGGAGTCTTTGGAGGTCGTTCTTGCTGTTTAATAATGGTACTGCTTTTCCCATTTCCTTCCCCTCCCTCTTCTCTTCTTTTTTCTCTTTTCTTATTTCCTCTTTCGTCTCTCCAATTGTGCTTGCAGCGATCCTATGTTTACGCGGCAGTACTATTCTTAGTTCAGATTAGGCGGATTCGATATTTCAATTGCATTGCATGGGAGGGATCTAGGGGTTGAGACATTATCGTATTATGAACGACCGCACCATTATACAAGTAGAGCACCGCATAGTACGAGTACTGTGCGGTGTAGATACCCCGCCCAAGACTTTTTGCTGGCACTTTTGTCCCCGTATCCTATGTGCGACTTTTGCTTCCACCAGATCTGCCGTGAGGGGCTTTATTACGAGTGCTATACACTCTGGATCATATTCTGTGACTCAATTTCTCTCTCACGAAGGGCTTACGCGTCCAAAGTTCGATGCCAGAATGGCCAAGCTCCCCACAGAGTTGAGTTATTGGCAAGTTAACCCGGTCTTGCCAATACCATACAAGCACAGGTGTTATTCAACCAGTACGGTAGGGTACTTGTAGAGTCGCTCATAGCTCAGTAGCACTATCCCCATTTTTCTATCATTTGAATAAAATACAAGAACCCTTTCAATGCGGTACCGGTAGCGATAAGCGATACCCCATAATTCAATGACATCTGCGGCTACAGATACCGGTATTGCACAGGGGGACGAAAGTGATGGTATAGTACTTGTATGATACTCGAGTACTAGTACTTGGCAGTGCATTACCCTCTGTCGCTTAGGCACACCTATGATAACTTATCGCTTTCCGCCACCTCACCGCTCAATACAAGGGCAGGGGTCTCCCCATGACGCGAGTCCGACACCAGGACTCCAGGGTGTGGGGGGGCACCACCCTGTTCCATATCAAACACCAAAAGCCCTCTCCCCCCTCTGATTGCTCGTGTTGGTCTGCTCCGCCATTCTCTCTCTATAAAAACCATCCACTACCCTATAATACCTCTCTCAGCTTCTTCACAGTCTCGTGCTCTCTTTTAATTCTAGCTCTATCCACTCCAAACACCAGTGCCCCACCCCACCAATCTTATATGCATGAGCGGCAGACAGTCTTAGAACGAAATAACACCCGATCCCATATGACCTCAGATCCCACATCTTCTCAAAAAACAAGCTCCAGCATTATCGCTTTCACCTTCACCTACATCCTCTTACCAACAGCAACCGTGTACTTAGGCTATCCCTACATGGTATTAAGGATTCTTCCCGTTTGTCTCATAACTAACAAGCCCAACTTAGACTTCTATCCTACGGTTCATTGTTGCCGGTCCCCGTCTCCAGCATGGCGAAGCCGGCCTGGACCTCTGCTATGTTAGCAAGTCACCCACAATAATCGCTATGTCGATGCCAGCCACAGAGTTCCCCCAAAAAGCCTATCGGAACCCCCTCGACCAAGTCGTCAAGTTCCTGGATAGCAAACACGGTCGTAACTGGCGGATCTGGGAATTCAGAGCCGAGGGAACGGGCTATAAAGATGAGGACGTATTCGGAAGGATTTTTCATGCCCCGTTTCCGGATCATCACCCGCCCCCATTTGCTCTTGTACCTGCTGTTTTGGCGAGCATGAGAAATCACTTGAAAGGAGAAGGGAGGGAGGATGCCGTTGCTGTTATTCATTGCAAAGGTTTCGTGTCCCGTTTGTCTACAATAAAGGGTGCAGAATTGACGAGTGGATAGCCGGCAAGGGCCGTAGCGGTACCATGTCATGTGCGTATCTTATCGGAGAAGAAGGTTGGTCCGCGGAAGACGCTCTGAAACACTATACGACTGTACGAATGCGTCCCGGCTTCGGTGAGGGCGTGAGTATCCCGTCACAACGGCGCTGGACACGTTACATTGAACGTTGGGCACGGGAACTAAACAAACAATACCTAGAACGGACTATCCGGATAGAAGAAGTACATGTACACGGTCTCCGCGAGGGTGTGCGCGTAGCTATCCAAGGCTTCATTGATGAGGGCAAGGAAATCAAAACCTACCACACCTTCACACAAAAAGAACAAATCGCTCTGAACTCCAACGAGACCAGCTCTTCCAGAAGCACGATACTCAAACCGAAGCACCCGGTGATCATCCCGGCGAACGATGTCAACATCGACTTCGAAAGGAGGAACATCGCAGCGTATGGCTGGAGCATAGTCTCCAGCATCGCCCACGTATGGTTCAACGCATACTTTGAAGGCGACGAGCATAGCGGGCTATTCGAGATCGAGTGGGAAGCTATGGACGGGATAAAAGGGACTTTGAGAAAAGGAATTCGCGCATTTGATAGATTGAAGGTGGTCTGGTCTGTCGATAGAAGCACAGAACGCATCGTTCGGGAGCCGTCGGAAGGGGAACCGATTCCGCAGCCAAGAAAAGCCGAGACGAAACCGCTACACGAAAGGGATCTAGGGCTTCAAAGGGAGGATGGTATCTCTTCGCCGGCCTCTGGTAGCAACGGGGGCAGCGGGGTTAGTCTGATCAATAGCCCGGGGCTGCTTAAAGCCGATGATTCCCAAGAGAACCACGTAAAGATGGCTATCCTCCCAGTCGAGTGCGAGGAGGACCCGGTCAAAAGGAAAGATCATAGAACCGGCTCGATAAAGGGGAAGCAAGTGAGCTATGGCGAAGAGCATAGCCACCAATAAACTAGCTATTAATAATAATAATAATAATAATAATAATAGCCTCCCTTAGTCTCTATGATGCTCCAAACTATCTCTACTACGCATCATGCTTCACTGCTCTATACACATTCATAAATTACCATCCTATCACAAAGCATCACTCGGACAACTTGATCCTTCCTTAACATTCTTTCAAGAACCAACCCCCAAACAGCACCATCATGAACGACCGATTCAACTTCCACACCCGTCCACCGCCCTGCCCAAGTATAAAAACACCCCCACTCAGCTACACCCAACAAACCTAAACCCCTCCCTCCAACTATATCAACACCCCAAAAGCCTCAGATACTCAACCCACCAACCAACCGGCCAACCAAGAAGCCAACATATATCATAATTATCATAGAAGGAAACAAAGAGAAACAAAAAAAAAAGGTTCATATCATGCTCCGCAAACTCCTCCACATCCTCTCAACCCCCACAAAACTCCTCTTCATCCTCCAAATATCCCTGTCGACCGCCACAATCCCGTTAACCACCCTTCTGCCCGCCGCCCACTTGCTGAAAACGCCTCTTCTGGTCGTGTGCGCCTGCTCGCTGGGCGTGCAGGTGCTCTTTGTAGGCTGGCTTCTGGGCGATTTGTACCGTGGGCCGCGGGGGCTTAGGCGGCGGTGGTATTACTTGCCTAGGGGGGGGAAGGGGGCTGCTGCTGGTGGGGTTGAGGCGGGGGGTGAAGGGGGGGGTGGGAGGAGTCGGAGTAGGAGTAGGAGTCGGGGAGGGAGTAGGACGGGAGGGAGAGGGAGGGTGAGGAGGGAGGGGTTGCCTCCTCCTGTGCCGCCGCCGCCGCCGCCGCCGCCGCCGGTTTACGAGGAGGGGGGGTTTTGGAGTGGGGGCGTGGTGGAGACGGTGGGGGTTGTTGTGGACCGGGAGGGGGTGTGGGAGGATGGACTTGTTCGAGGGGATGCGAGTGGTGGTGTCGGTGGTGGTGGTGGTGGCGGCGGTGGTGAACAGGCTAGGGAGGAGGCGAGGGGGGGGTTGCCGGTTGGTAGGGTGAGGAGGGTGCTTTGAAGTATTATTATAGCTCCCCCCCCCTCTTTCTATTTCCCCGTTGTTCTGTTATTGAATTTGTTGTATCATAGATCTATGCCTTCTCTCCTCCCCTTCACTTTTTTTCTCTATCAATAGCAATTCATACATTTTTGGGCATCGTGGCACCCAGCTGGGTATTAGACTTCGGGTTCCTCTTGCATGACAATTATGATATGGCGTGTTATCTTTGAATGTTTCATGTAGAATCTCAGAACTATAAAACACAACTAACTAAATTGTTTCATGCCTCAAACCAAATGCTGGAAGGCTAGTGATGCTCGCGAGGGCATGGCATTTCCCAGAGTTCAAGGCACTTCCTTTTTGATTCAATCTTACCAATCCAGGGCCAACTAAGGCCACCACCCCTGCCTTTATCTTAACAAGTTATCCTTCTACGGTGCTCCCAGGGTTTCACAATCCGCAACCGACATAAACCCATTCCGCGTTCGACTATTCCATTACCACAGCTATCTAAAGTAACAGCGCTTTTAAAGACCAGACGAAGGCTCGGACCGGATAAAAAGAAATTAATAGGTACCCCAAAGCGATTATATAAAAGATCAACTCCCCCCTGCTGCACTCCTTCTCAGGCAGTAAACTATCACGTCTCCCTTCCTCCGAGAGTCATCATGGACATGACTATTAAAGAATCGTTTACACTCCTCATACTCTGTTTGTGGCCCCAGATAGCTCTTGATGGTATCTTCCAGTGCCCCGAAGAAAACCAACCGATCTGGCCATTGGTGAGCCTTTTCTTCTAACATGCGCTTCATTGGATTCCTGCCCGTTAAGGGAGGAGTTGGGAATTGGGTTTCTAGGAACTTTGTGGGTGATGCGTAGAAACGATCAGCCTCATCAAGATAGGCTAGTTTTTCCTCTGCTGGTAGGCTATTTCAAAATTAGTGATTTACCAAGCAAACAGGTAAAAGAGCATATACCCTATTGGCGGTTCACATCCTAACGCCCACATCTCCCCATCGCCCATTACTGAGCTTCTCCACCCTGTGGAATGGCAGGGCATCAAAAAGCCCACACTGCCCCACTTTTCGGGGCCATCAACGTTGCCAGTTTTTCTCAACCATTCCACAACATCAACGACACCGCGCTGGTGTACTTGAGTTGAATACCACGCAAAAGGTATATTCAATAAAATCATCCCTATCAAGACCCACTTCTTTATGGATGTTCTCCAACCAAGATTTTCGAATTTGGCAGCAGAAAGTACGTGCAAAATTGGAAGCAGCGGATAGATGAAGCGGAACTCCTTGTGGGAGATCAAAGAATACACAGACGTTACTAGAACAACCGTGGAAGCGAGTTGAAATCCGGCTGCCGTTCCGTGCTCCATTGGGGAGCGATTGAGGAACGAGTAAAGGGCGTACACGGTAGCTGGCAGGAATGAAGTCAAAAGTAGTGGGAGCCCTTGGGACAAGTAATAGTGCCACGGGCTACTCCCATAAAATACCGATAGGCTTTGCACTAGATTAAACTCAAGAAACTTCATTGGCGGGAAGGCCCAAACACCATAATACTGGTGATCGGCAAAGGCATTTAATGCCAGCGCCGTAATTCTAGGTACCTGTTAGAGCTAACTATTGGCAGGTTTTCTGACAGCTATGAGCTAATACAACGTAACTCACCCTACTGTAACAACCTCGGTAACAATACGCGCTCTATCGCGAGAGCTGCTATGATAGATCAGGAACAATCCCAGACTCGACCAGATTAGGACGTTAGTTGGTCTGAGGATGCATGCAAATGCTGCAAACAATAGCGAAAGTCGAAGTTCCCTGCGAGATTATTAGCTGTAAGTCTTGGGCTGGCTTTTATGCGATGCCTACTTTCGGTCAATTTGCCCCTCGACAACAACGCTTTTTGCATCCCGCTTCCTTGTAACGAGCTGCGGCCAGGGCCAATAGTACAAGGCAATAGTAGTTATACTCGTCTCAAGACTGTTCGAGAACGTCCTGGTGGAGCAAAAGAAATGGAATGCGCTGCCAACACTGAACCATAACTAAACCCCTACCCCAGCTTACATAAGATTATCAAGTGCTAAAATACTGGATCGAGCATAATGTACGCACACTAACCCATCCAGCAGTACCTCCGAATAGCTTCCCGGCGAGCTTCGCAGTAAAGTAATCGCCCAAGGCAGCAAAAACCGCTTGCAGGACCTTAGGCGCAACCGCTAGAACTTCGGCCCTAGTTGATGTTTGTAATCCAATGAGGTTACTGATAAAGTCTGCGAACTTGTATACCGCGGCGAAGAGTGCTGGGTGAGCGATTGACCTCAATTGGTTCCTCCATTCCTAATTCACCGATCAGAACTTTCGCCCCAGAGGCAAAGGGGTATATTCTATACCCAAGTAAGCCAGCCCTCATCGAATACCATCTTCCACGCCGGCTCCAGTGATTGGAAGAATTCATCCGGCTGGAAGAAGGTCCGAATAGTAAGTGCGTTTAGGAGTCGGAAAGAGAGAATGGTAAAGAAGATTAAAGAGGTAGATGAAAAGCGTAAGACCCTGGGGTCTGGGCTTTTGAGAGACATGGTGCAGAAAGAGGAGTGTTGACCGTGCTTTTTGTTCGAAGCATAGGGTGGGGTGGAATAAGGGGGAAGGAAAGAGAGGACAACTAATTCGAGGGCCGGCATTGCTCAATCAGCCAGAGCGAACCGGGGAGCCTCAAAGCTTGGCGAGAACCCTTTCTGTGAGAATATCTTCGGTATGGTATGATATGATGACATTGATATCATATTACCATACCAGGAAATTCAGAATACTTGACAGTTAAAGGGCTAAGTCATACGTATTATATTATCGCAAAAAGGTATCTCATGGGATGAAGGTATTCATAAGGCAAGGTATTCTCCGCAGGGCTCAGCTGTGGCGATAAAGCCCCGGCCCCGTGAAGGAAACTGTCTTAGGAGGGGAAGTAGAAGAAAAGGATGCCCGATGTAAAGCTTGGTATTGGTAGGTACAGAAGGCGTTGCCTAAAGAAGGAAGGGAGGAAGCGAAAGGTTCTTCCCGCATTATGGCAAAACAGTTACACTGGTCGAGCTATGATATGATACACAAACTAGAATTACGGCACAGACAAGAACCAACCAACCCTACCCACAATAAAGATAGTCTCTCCACAATATCAGACTGGCTGCTGGTGAAGAAAACATTAGAAACTGAGGAGGAGTGCCACCCCCATCCCCTGAAATCCAGTGGCAAAAATTTGTAGAGTATGTACTGTACGGTATTGCCCATTGCCAAAACGGCCACAATAGTTCTCTAAATCACAATATTAGGGCCTGACAAAACCAGGCCTTCGTTCATAATCTTGGGGTATCAGCATTCAACCTCTAAACATCCCACAGCATCCGAACACGGTGAAACGTTGATGCAAAGCAAACTCTACACAGAATGGTTTACAAAACCCCCATCTCTTGACCTCTATCATACAACCTTCATCTTGGGAAACGTACACCCATTTATTAAAATCCCCTCTTCCTCATTGTAGGCGTGCTCGGCCGTTTAACCACTCCAGTCTGCGTGCCCATTCTCTTTTGTGCCACGGTAGTAATTGGCCTCTTGACTGATGCCGCGGCACGGGCATTTGCTGCATCCTCCTCTGCTCTGGCTTTGTCTTCTGCCATCTTCGCCTCAATCTCCATTCTTTGATTAATTTCATTTTCCGTCGTTCTCCTCTCACGAGCAGAATAGCCCTTCTCTTTAACACTGTAGAAAACACCACCAAGCTCCGCAAGCCAGTGCGGATCTACGGCAGTCACAGTTGACATGTACTCCTTGCTTGTAAGGATGAGCTCGTGGTAAACTACAGGGAATTAGCGGTTACATTTATTCCAAAGCTGGTGGATTTCAGTTACTTACCAACGTAATCTGGGAGGTAGCCCAATCCATATAAACTGCTTGTCGGATGCAACTGAACAGTGACACTAGTTCTCAGATTCGTGTACTCTCCGATGCCCTTAACCTTAGCTGCTTGATGATAATATCCGGAGCAAATGCACTTCCTGATGATATCCCAATCAGTCCCGCAACTCTTCAGCTCCATTTTTTGAAATTTCATGATGTCCATTAATTGGTTGCGGATTTCTTTTGCCCTTCTTAGCGCTTTTGGCTGCAAGAAATGCTGAATACACCATCGATCAGAGTACCCGTTTGACTTCCATTGAGTGTATACGTGCAAGAGCGTCAGGTGATCGGATTCTGCGACAAAGAACTTTTCTCTTGCTTGGTCAGATTCCTCTTGTCGCTCCTTCGGGCGGTAAAACACGCTTGGCACGGAGAGCATGGAGACGATAGTCAACATTTCCTCGCCGCAGCTATACTCTCCAGACATAATAATGAGCTTTGATAACGAGGGGTCCATTGGGAAGTTCGCCATCGTCTTTCCAAGAGAGGTAAGTTCACCAACATTATTGAGGGCCCCTAAAGCCCAAAGGTCGAATAAACTCGTTGTCATCGTATCTTGGGGTGGAGGATCCATAAAATCGAACTCTAGCAAGTCCCTGACTCCCAAGCTCTTCAACATGAGGACTGTATTGCTGAGGTTCGTACGTTGTATCTCTGGAATCGTCTGTAGGTACATCTCATTTCGGAAGGCCTGTTCGGTATATAACCGGTAGGCCTTTCCCGGTCCGGTACGACCAGCTCGCCCGGATCGTTGTGAAGCATTGGCTTGAGATATCGGAGTAATCTGTAATGCATCCATACCCATCCGCGGATTGTATACCTTTAGCTTAGAATATCCAGCATCAACAACGTACATAATACCCTCAACCGTCAAACTGGTCTCGGCGATGTTGGTGGCTACGATTACTTTTCTCGCTCCGCCCTCTCCGCGCTCGAATATTTTGGCCTGTAAATCTGCCGGCATCTGCGAATAAATAGGAAGGATGTTCAACTTCGGGGGGTTATTCAGTTGTTTGAGCCGCTCAGCGATTACTTCGCAAGTAATCTCGATATCCTCCTGCCCGGTCATAAACACGAGGATATCGCCTACTCCTTGGCCGATATGGATTTGCAGCACCTGTTTGACAGCAGCGTCGACATAATCTTCGCAAGGGGACTTTGACCAAAGCACATCCACGGGAAATGTGCGCCCGGGGATGATATATTCCGGCGCGCCACCATAAAACCGTGAGAACCGTTCAGCATTCATGGTTGCAGAGGTAACAATCAATTTCAAATCCCTACGGCGGGCCAGGATTTTCTTGATCAATCCCATAAGCACGTCAGTGTTTAATGCACGCTCGTGTGCTTCGTCCATAATGATGCATGAGTACTTGTCCAGATTTGGGTCAACCAAGCTCTCACGGAGGAGGACACCATCCGTCATATCTGTAATCTCCACGTTAACAGACCGGCAATGTCAGTATACGGTTCCCAAACTTACACTTGATAACTGTCTCATCGCTGGTACAATCTTCAAAACGAATAGCATATCCAACCAAACCACCCAATCTCACTTCCATCTCCTCACTCACACGTTTTGCCACGCTCATTGCCGCTACTCTTCGGGGCTGGGTGCATCCTATCATCCCAATCTTTCCATATCCGTCCTCATATAGAAATTGGGTCAATTGAGTTGTCTTTCCCGAACCAGTCTCTCCGACTACAACCACGACCTGGTTATCCCGGATAACTCGCAAGACATCCTCCCGAACAGCAAAGGCAGGCAAAAATTCTCTCTGCTCTCTTAGCGTCCTACTCTTTGTAAACTCGCTATTCCCTTCGCTTGGCCTTTGCTTGTTCATGTGCTCGGCAAATTTCGACCCGCCAGTTTCCCCCTTTCCACCATTAGTGGGGGCCGCACTGTCCCCATCGTCGTCCTCCTTTATTCCCAGTACGTTCCCTAGCGCCGTACCAGCAATATTCGTAGCTTCTTGTGCTTGTTTTTCTCTCTCCCTTCGTTGCCTCCTTTCCTTGACCAACAAGCTCCCCTTCTTGCTGAACACAGCCATATCGCTCTGGGGGTCTCTAATTGCAGGCACTGGGTCAAGTTGCTTTGTGAATACCCTCCGTCCGTCTAAGAAAGGTGGCCTCAGGTCATGCACGAGTAGATGAACTCGAACCTCCTCCTCATCGTCAAGGTCATCATCATTATAATCGGCTCGTTGGGCGACCCCAGAAGTGAGCATTCGATTGGTCTCCCATGCATCAACGTCCTTCATCTTCTGTTGTGCCCGAGCAGACATACGCTTCCCCTGCTTTTTCTCAAGAAGGGCCTGTTCACGCTGCTGGTCTGCCCAGGAATTATCGGCCGATCCAAATGGATTGTGATATTCGTCCCCAAAAGCATGCCCCAGTTCATCAGACGCATACCAATCTCGGTCAAGAGCTGAGTCATCTTCCTCGTTTATGCCAGGTAGATCCTCGGGGTCACGGTCAAAAGTATTGGGCATCCGAGGAGTGGTATTTCCGAACCTCGATGAGCGTGATGTCGAAGGGCGGGCGTTTGCATACCGTTCCGTGTTCCGTACATCCACATTCCGTAAAGGCGTCGGGTCTTGTCTGCGGAGATTCCGGGGTGTGTATCTGGAACTATCACGGTAATCTCTTGAATCTTTCGGACAGGAACCTCGCGAATATCCTCTCCTATCGTCCCTATCGTCTCTCCCGCCTTCACCACTACCACCACCACCACGCCTTGCACGATGAGCGTTTAGTCGTTCTAGAGCTTCTTGCGAAAGTCCTGGGCCATGAGATGGTGTCTCTATTCGCCGTTCTCGGATGTGTCGTGCTCTAATCGGTATAGCGGGTTTCTTGAACTCAATCTTCTCATCTCCATCTGGATTGCCTTCGGGTTCCCCATCTGCAGCTAAGTCTAGCTTGATTCTTTTTGCAAGCCTATCCAATCCCAATCGAGATTCCTTCTTCCCACCCTCCTCTCCATTACCTCCACCCCTGTCCACCTTCCGTGCAAGTAGCAAACCTCCCGGCAAATCGTTACCCGTGTCCGTAGCTCTCTCTGGTGCACCGAACGCTGAAGATTCGCTAAGGCCGGACTTTCCGTGAACCTGGTCATACCTATCCCTTGTTTTGACCTCTTCGAATATCTCAGTCAAGAAATCGTCAGGATAGCGACCGAGCCCCTTACAAGCCAAAATAAAAGTTTTGGGGCCAGGTTGATCGCGAGCTATCTTGATGATGTTCCGTGCAAGGTAGTCGTTAACAGCTTGAGAGTTTTGCTGACGAGAGATCTGAATGGCAACATGGTGAGTGTATTTGTCGTTTAGACCCTGGGGAATATCATCGGCCATGACGGAGGTTGTAATAATAATTGCAGCCCCTTCTTGCGAATGTTTGCCGCCTTTTTCGACCTATTTTCTTCTGGGAGGTATACCGACCGGTATTTAAACGGAGCGCAGGACCGCAGGGTTCATGAGTGGTGTATGTACGACGAGATGCAAAAAGTAGAATTATGGGCGCCACATAGAGCAAGATAGGACCCCTGGACGAAACCTGCTGTCAAAGCTCAGACATGCCGGATTTTAAGCCACATTGCCGGGGCTAGAGCTGATTTGAGAATCTGATTAGATCTCCACAATCTCCCCGGCATCCGTTTAAGGACTAGCGTCAAATCCAAGGTGAGCTGCCAGCCAACGTCGGCAAAGCTAAAAATGCGCGAAATGCGTTCGGCAAGCGAAACAAGCCGTATTGGTTGGAAAAGTGTCCTTGGACTACCACTGGTCCAAGTGTTTGCTCTTCGCTGTTCCTTCCCCAAAGCCTTCTCCCCTCCCCCCCCTCCAATACATATCTCTGCCTCACACTCCAACAATCCCTCTCCCTTTGCCCCACCCCTCCTCCCTTCTCTCACTTAAACCCTTTTCATCCCTTGAACCTCCACTCGCTTTTCCGTCTCGCTGTGTTCCTGTCACTCGCTGGAATCAGCTTCCTCCCTTCTTCCTAATATTTGCTAGCTTCACATTTTTTAGAACTCTGGTCAAACTATCCCGTCATCCGCCATGTCGGTAACAAATTATCCGTTCCGTGATATCAACATCATAGCGTCTTCTTCCCATTACACATTTCGCTCTCCATCTTCCCCTAATGCACCGGCCTTTGTTATCGCTAGGCCTTCGGGTGCTATGCAAATGACCCATTCCCCGAATACCATGGGTGGGAAGGGGGCCACTAGCATTGCTGGAATTTTGGGAATTGTCCATTTACGTCTTGGTAGGATAATTTTCACTGGTTTTTTTTTGTAAATGGAGCTCCATTTTCACAATATCCTGGGTTGAGTTAAGCTCATTAAATTTTGATGCGTTATTAGACAAATACATCGTTATCATTACCAAGGCCGTTCCAGTGGGGCGCATACGTGGCCAGGCCATCTACAAAATTGAGTCCACCGAGTTCCTACCATTGCAAGAGAGAGCTTTACACGTATGATCCCCCTACCTTACTATTAATAGCTCTCCAACTTTTAGGCCTATGGTAGCAAGCTTGGTAGGAATTTTCGGCTGACCACGTTACAATTCGACTTTAGGACCCCGATGAGGACACCTATATCGAGTTGCTTACAGCCCATCTTCGCACCGGTCCTATGTACTTTTCTTACTCTTTCGACTTAACCAATAGCTTTCAGCAACAGTCAAAGGCTGATCTCTCACTTCCTCTTTGGCAAAGGGTATGTCCTTGCGGTTGATCCACAATTAATCCATGCCCCCATGTGGATATTTCTATGGCATATTGAACTAACAGGTGATCCCTAGGCCGACGACCGATTCTTCTGGAACAAACATCTGCAATCTGACCTTATCAGTTTGCGTAACTCTCACCAAGCTATAGATCCTTACATCCTTCCAGTCTTCTTCGGTTACCTAAATATCACAACTACAGCTATCAAGTCTACACCCCTGACCTTTGTTCTTATCACAAGAAAGTCTCGCCATAGGGCAGGGACTCGGTACTTTGCCCGTGGGGTGGATGAATCGGGCAATGTAGCAAATTTCAACGAGACAGAGCAGATTGTCGTCGTCGGCGACTCTACCGGTGGGTTGGCTGGTGGCGATTCTAGCTCCATCTCCTCTGGAAGCAAACAGCAGGTGCAGGTTCTCAGTTATGTTCAAACACGGGGCAGTGTCCCGGTATACTGGTCAGAGGTTATCAATCTTCGTCGAATTCCGGAGTTGAAAGTGAGACCCGTTGACCTGGCATTGAACGCCGCAAAAAAGCACTTCAATGAGCAGGTCAAATTGTACGGCGATAATTATCTGATCAATCTCGTCAACCATTCCGGAAGGGAGGAAAGTGTAAAGGCAGCGTACGAAAACGTTGTTAAGGAACTGGTATCCTCACCCACAGAGTCAAAGGAGGGCTCTGAACAGACATCCGAGCGGTTTCATACCATCGAACCTACGAGAGCGAATAAATTGACGGATCATCTACACTATATCTACTTTGACTTTCATCACGAATGCGGAGGGATGAAATGGCATAGGGCTCAGGCGCTTTTGGATAACCTGGGTGACGGCTTGTATGACCAAGGCTATTACCACTCGATTGAAGGGGACACACTAGCTTCGAACTCTATAATAACGAAGCACCAAAGTAGCGTTATGCGGACCAATTGCATGGATTGTCTCGATAGGACTAACGTGGTCCAAAGCATGCTTGCAAGGTGGACGCTCAATCGGCAGCTAATGGATATTGGCATTCTAGATAAAGGGGAGAACACGGCCAATTTCGAGAATTTCGAGGTAATGTTTAGGAATGGTAAGCACAACTAGCCATTTCACCTCAATTACGAGAAGCAAGCTAACATCCTTCAGCATGGGCGGACAACGCCGATACAGTAAGCCGTGCCTATTCAGGCACCGGAGCTCTCAAAACAGACTTGACCCGGACGGGAAATCGCACCAAGGCTGGAGCTCTCGCCGATGGTATGAATTCTATTACCCGATATATTTGCAACAACTTTACAGATGGCCCTCGACAAGACGCCTACGACCTTTTCCTTGGCAACTACACGCCTTCGACTTCCCCATCGTCTCTCCTCTTTGTTGACCGCCGCCCGATCATAATACAAAGTGTGCCGTATATTCTGATGGGAGCACTCTTCCTTGACTTTGCCACGCTATTCTTTCCTGACCTCAACGCTCCCCCTCGCCCGGCTCATACAACTTCTGAAGATGGCGACGTGGATATCACTAGCAAATCCGGCACTCGTTTCAGCACTAAATTTTTTGTATTCTTTTGGACCGTAATCGCTGCTCTGGCCGTACAATTTATGTTGAAATATGCCCTATTATACGTCAACTGGCCTAAGCTCTCACCTCCAGGATTTGCCATCGAGGGCTACAACGATGCGCTAAATAGGGCGAAGAAGGATCCATTGATTGGCAAGTGGGTTGGCAAACAAAGCGGGCATGAGAGAGGCGCAAGCAGCATTAGGCTTGTACACTTGGAGGAGGGGAAAAAGAGGATTGAATAGAGTCGTCGTCGCTTTGTCGAGTATGAGTATACCAGGGGGTATTGGCCGAACGCTTTTCTTTTCCTCTTTCCATTTTCTCTTCCACTTTCTTCCCTTTTCTTTTCTCATACTTCATTTCAAAGCTGGGTATTAGTACCATCCTGTACCCGAAATTTCAACGATATTTCTATTGTTCGATGGTTCTGGAAGCCTTTCCTTTCATGGGCGTGACGGGCTAGGAATAAAACATATTTTATGAGGTTGAACCACCGGTATATGTGCAAGGCTATCCCCAATAGTTCTTGCGCCTTTGCCGGCGCCATCCCTAGAAAAGATCCCGAGTATAGTTGACAGTTTATCGTGAGCCTAAAGCTCCAAAGAACTATCGTTCCATATTGCGAGTGATATAATATGATGGCAGCGCAAATATGAAGTCGCTACGCAAGATGCACTGGGCTGTGAAGCCCTGGGCCAGGGCCCTTAACCTACCCTTGTCTCCGCACCAAGATTGGGCACCCGTTTTGGAATAGCCCCTCCGGACCCACGTGGAGGGCAGCCTTGATGCTGCTTCCCTCAAGCGCGCAATAATACGGCACCATCCCATACTATAAACCGCGCACGATAGTGTTGTGATAGTAATTAGGGAGCAACATCGCGAAATATACTAACTATGGTGGCTGTCCGTCCTCCGAATCTCCCCGCCAATTATGTTTCTGCGCTAGCAATCTAAGGTTAGAATAGAATCTCAAGCACAGTACTATAGACTCATACTTGCTATCATAATATTACTGTTTCAGCAGATTTCGTCGGATACTGATAATCATATCACTTAAGCAACCAGCCCAGAACATATGGCTCAGCAGCCCGACCCACATCGGCTGATCACCCTGATGGCATTCCCAGCCCCGGGCGCGACCATTCTCCCACCATATCACCTACGGTACCATCCATGATATCTACAATAACCATATCAACAGATTCTGCAATACTCACAGGGCAAGCATTCGCTCCTTCCCCATCTTCGATACCATCGCCAGTATCCCTACCGTACCTCATCTGAGAAACCCCAAGCAGCTCTCAAAATCTATGGCCAGGGTTGATTTTCTTCGGCGACCCGACTGTCGATGAAAATCTAGCCGGGCATATCAGAAAGGTCTGAAGCAACCTACAAGCTCTGTCCCGGGATTGTGAAAAGCAACGAATCTGCTCTAGCCATTCAAACCGCATCTCCACGGACACAGTCAGAGCCCTCAAATTACGGATATTGGGTAGGATATATTAGTTCTCTATCGGGAAATATGTGAGGCGAAGAGGCTCTTCCATTTTGTGAAAGATGTGTGTATGCGTCAGGCGGTATTCCCCTTGAGAGTCTTGAGTGAACCTGTCTGCTACGTTCATAGCGTTAGATGATGTATCCTACTACCCGGCAAGTATCAGGGAGAGAAGTCACCTCACGATGGTGACTAGGAATTTATGTGTTTGCAGAGCACTGAGGCCGATCTCCGAGTGCCCCGTGCGGTCTTGAGTGGCGCAGGCCATTTGTGAAAGTTTGGCTCAAAGAATACACGATTCGTATCACTCTTCCCCCTCGATTGTCATGAGACCTGATTCAAATTCCCTAGATCCCTTCCTATTGACAAACTCGAAGACAAGCTTATAAGATTCTCTAGGCACTTCAGAGACCTAACCCAGTTTTCTTATGTCCCACATTTTAACCAAATCTTACAATACAAGCCACCCATAATTGCATTCCCAGAGCAAGCCTGTCTCACCCGATCACCAGAATCCGTCTCCTAATGGAAATTCACACTCAGGTCTCCCGTACCAGCGCAAAGCTATCACCCTCACGACAACCAGAAGTAGAAAAACTCTGCGAAATATTCCCTCCGGGGGACTACGGATGCCAGTCCACCGCGGGATCCAATTGATTCAGTGCCTGGGCACCAAGCGCGACCGCCCCTAAGACTTCATCCACTCGGCCGCTTCGGTATGTGAAAGCGCGGCTGTAGCGCATGCCAGATGTGGGTTGAACCACTCAATGAACTCGACGATTGACAGCCGGTGTTGCTTTACGTAGGGAACATCCGGGAGGTGGGAGTGGGGCTGGCCTTGGAGAATGCCGGACTTGGTAGACAAAGATTGAGGATTTCCGTAGAGGGTCAGATTGCTGACTGGTATGTAACACACTAGAGATAATTGGGAAGGATGGTAAAGGTTTCATGGATGGCCTTGATGGGTGTTCCCGGGGGTTGACGGTTGAACTGAGTGGGATAAGGATATTCTTGCTGCAGGTCGTGCTGCGAAGGAGCGGGTGTTGAAGAGAGGACGGAGTTGATCAAGTATCCCCCGAGGGATGGCGAGTGGTGAATAGGATATATTGGAGTATGCCGGCAGTGTGTGATCCTATCTAAACAAGCTCAATAGACAGCAGGCGTTGAGAGCATTTCTATAGCTCGGACCACTCCAAGAGAACACCCCTCCTTGTCTCCTTTTGGTCAGCCACAACGGCCCAACCCAGCCAACCCAGCGGAGCCAACGCTGGTCACTGAATAGACCTCGGAATTCCTACCGGCATTAGGCTTTGTGTACAGTATAGTGCCCCCCGGCCCTACGGGCCCCCCAACTCTACCCAGATATCCATTCACAAGCAGCAAACAATGTCTCTCGAGTGACAATTGGTGACGGGTTAAACTAGTCTAGCTCGGTTACACACAGAGGTCAGAGCTTTAGAAATCGAAAACAAACCAAGCCCTGCTGTAAACACTCCCACTCCACAACCACCCACCCACCACCACCAAAACACACACCTCCGGGCCAATTCCTCACTCCAATGCTTTACTCTACGAAACGCAAGCTCCACAACTTGATAAATGGACCGCCAGCCCCGTCAGCAAGCATATCAGCGCCCAACACACCAGCAAAACAACCCACAGACCTCCCCATCACCACCTCTACCGCCTTCGACGACAACGATGTCGTCCTGATCGCACCAGCGGCAGGCGACGCAGCGAAGAAACGCCGCTTGGGGGGTCTAGGGAACCGCTCAAGACCGAGCGTCCGCGCGGTCTCGCCAACGGGATCGATCCGTTCTACGGTTTCTACTACTTCGTCTCAGCAGATGCCGACGTACTCGCCGTGGGACCGGAACGCATTTTTGGAGAGATTGAGGACGTACAGGTTTGTGGATAAGTGGAGTGCGAAGCCGGTGGATGTTAATGAAGTCGAGTGGGCGAGGAGGGGGTGGAGCTGTATTGACAAGAACAGGGTCCGGTGTGGGGTTTGCAAGAGGGAAGTGGTTGTTAAGGTTGAGTTGGATGAAGAACAAGATTCGGATATTAGTGAGTTCTGTTTAACAATCCCAAGCGCTACTATGGAGGGGAGGCTAATTGGGCTGTAGCTAAAGCGGTGGTGGGAAAGTATATGGAGATGATTGTCACGGAACATGAGGATCGGTGTCTTTGGAAGAAGCGTGGCTGTGACGGTAGGCTGCTCCTTTTCGTCCCATTCCTTTCATTCCAACACTTCCTAAGGACGGTAATTGATGTGGATGTGGGTAACTTTAGATACTATCTACCGTCTTCAACTTGCGAACTCCTCCGTCTCCCGTCCTTCTTTTGTCTCCCGCTACTCTTCCCTTCTGCGTATCCGCCCGGAAATCCCCCCGTCGCTCAGCTACCCCACTACCGACCTTCCAGAGCACATCCTGGAAGCCATTCACGACAACACACTCTTGCTAGAAGAGCAGCACTCCGGGGCCCTTGTCCTTGCGTTATTTGGCTGGCAGAACGAGGACCCTGGAATTCCTAGCCTCGTTACATGTTCAGCGTGCTTTAGGCGGTTAGGCCTATGGCTATTTAGGAAAAAGGTTGTTTCCTACTTTGAAGTTGATGAACAGGAGGAAGCAAGTGTTTGCAGACTAGACGTTATTGGGGAGCACCGTGATGTACCTTATCCCCCTCATCTTTAATTTAGAGTACATGTGCTAACAAACTCTAGTACTGCCCCTGGATAAACGCCACAAACCAAGGCACGGAACCAGGCTGGCAAATCATGCTCCGCATCCTCCAACAGCCAAACAAGGGCCCGGCACTCGGCTCCTACAGTACCCAATCCTCGCCACCACCCCGGGACCTGGAGCGCCCCGTAACTCCAGCAGAAAGAGACGCGGAAGATCAATCGAAGCTGAAGAGACTGAGAAGGCTCGGCGCAATGTACCTTGGCGCCACCAAGAAGACCAAAGGCAAAGGCAAGGAAAGCAAGGAACGCCCAAAGACACCAAAAACCCCAAAGACCCCGACTAAAGAGGCGCCGCCGCCGAAAACCCCCAAGACTCCCAAGACCCCTGGCAAAGATGCCTCTAAGACGCCGAAAACTCCGAGCAGGGACCCGCCGAAGACACCGAAGACACCAAGTCGGGAGGCACAGAGGGCGCTAGAGAGGAGTGAGGAGTAGTGAGTAGATTCGAGTCATAAAGGGAGGGAAAGGGTTGTAATTAATTGGCGTTGTGGGTTGTTGTAGTGTGAGGGTTTTTAATGCTTTGCTTCATCATTATTCTCTTCCTTTCTTTCTTTCACTCACATTTCCTTTTCTCTCCGTAACGCCCTTTAACGACAGGCAGTTAGTGTAATTTCTAAGCAAGAAAAAGACAAAAAAAACTTATGTTCGTGAGGTTCGGTTTTCTTTTTATTGAGGCTTGTTGCGACCACATGACCCGTTATATTTAGCATTTTAGCATTATAACTTAACTTACGTATTAGTCCCTTTTATTAAATATTCATCTCGACCATACAGATATCCTAATATTTTTATATTGAGGAGGTATTCTGTGTTCGACAGGTATGATATCGTACGATTCAGTACGATTCAGTATAGACAAGAACATCACCTAGCCTATTTACTTTCTATTGAACCCCAAGCACCAATGCCCTGCGGATTGTTATACGAATAGTTTTTATTTTTATTTATTTTTTAAACCACTTTGATTATTTCGAATTGGCATGTAAGTTAGCCCGACTCGGTAGTAGGCATATCACAATAATGTTATTATCATAATTTCTGACTTTATTATTATTGTTATTGTTATCCCCTTCCCTCTCTTTTCCTGCGCTTGAGGGTTCACAACGTAGCACTATATCATCTCGCTCCCAACCTTTTCACAGTAATATATTTCATTAAATCCTGTATAATATAGATTCTATAGTCACTTGCAACGCCCCTTACTCGCATCTCTTTTTATTCCATCATGCTGGTGTTATGGGAAGTTATAATAGGTCGACGGGCGTATGTGCGAGCATTATTATTATTGCCCCCCCCACAATCTCATAGCAAACACTTCGCATCAAGCCGCTTATTGCACGAGAAATCACTCGAGACTGTCATCAGCCATGTGTCGGAGGTCGCACAGAAGAGGCCGGAGATGCAGTGTATAGTAATGGGACTTGAACGATGAAAGAAAGAGAGAGAAGATTGATTCTATCTTGCTTGCTTGCCTATAGACGCGCCAGAGACTGCGGTACTTTACAATCCGCAGTATCAACATACATCAATATGACTCTAGTTGCTTCCTCGTACCCCACATTCCAAGTAGCCTGGCCATTGGCCGAACATATGTGCACCGCACATCACATTGAAGTAATACCATGATTTATTGGTTTTTTTTCCACTCCTTGCAAACAGTTTAGGAACGCCCCGATATATTTCCTGCCATATTCTATCCCTGGCACCTTTGTGCTGCGGTAGTAGTCCTGTAGAAGAGAAAGAGGAAGAAGACATGGTCCAGCATATCTATTATGAAGGACAATCATGAGTGCTCTTAGAAGGTGATGAGTGGAGAGCGATGGTCACACATGCTACGGTAGACAAGAAAGACATAGTGGAGAATAAAGAGAAGGCAGAGAAGGCAGAGGGCATGAATATGATCATCCCCACGTACGCTTCATGAGGATTAAATAATAAAAAGAAGTGAGAGAAGAGAGAGCCCCTAATACGCCTAAGGAAGGAGAGGAAAGGAAAGGATATTCTAGTACAGTAGCGCGAACCCCTAGCTCAGGGCATCGACCCCGTGAGCGAGGGATGGAGTATATGGAAGAGGAAGGAAATTGTTTATATGATACAAAACAAAATAAAAAACTATGATAAAATTTAATAAAAACAATGTAAGGCACCTGCGTCACAAGGTGTATACAACCGAACCATCCACGCGTGTATCTACGGCATCCTCGACACCCGGAACGCGACCTCAGACTCAATCCTGGCTTCCAGGTTTTGCAAATTCGTGGTAACCCCCCAAGTGATCGGATACGTCCTCTGCAGCTCCCCAATCCTCTCCTCGGCTTCCCGGCTACCGTTACGCATTGCGTTATCTAGATCCTTGAGCGCAACGGCTAGCGCATCAAAAGTTCTGGAAAACGGGTACAAAGGCGGAGTCTCTGACGGAGGCCTTTGCTCCCTCCGCGCGATCCACCCGGGCATCAACTTTGTCTCGAACGTCTCCATTGCAAGACTCAGGTCCTGGCAGAGGATGGCGGCTTGGGCAAAGTTGTTCCAGTTGACGTTGTCGAGTTCGTACCCCGATTCTCCCATGGCTGCTACAGCTTTGACGAGGGTTTCCAGTTCGTTGGCGTAGGCCAACGACTGTGTCAAGATGCTGAAGGGCAGGCAGAGGAGGTGTCGACGAGACCAGAGGACTTCGCGTTGAAAGGGGTTGTTGTCCGATGGCCGAGCGAGTTTGCCTGCAAGGTGGCGAACTTGCTCCCAGATTACCTTTACCGCTTCGGTATTCCGGGCCTTCATGTGAGCGTTCATTATGGCTATATAGAGCTTGATCGACGGGACTGTCCCACCGGGTTTCTGGGCCTCGGAGATTTCTAGGAAGCGGCGATAGACTTCCTGAGAGCGAATGTATGAGCCCTCTTTTCCGTAGATTGAGACTAAGGGTGCAAATAGCCAGGGGGGTGTGGCGGCTTTGACGCTGTCTTTTGATGTGAGGTCTAGGACGTCTAGGTTCTCTGTAACTTGTGCTAGGATACCTTCTGCCGAATTAAGGAAGAGTGCACCACCGGTAGAGCGCCATTTGGCGTGTTCTGAAAAGGCAGACGCCTGGAGGAGGACAGCTTGCGTGGTGAAAGTTGGATTGATGCCACGGCCCACCATTTTGTTGAACATTGCCCACACCTGCTCTAAATCCATATTCTTCATGTGAGCTACCATAATGATAGCATAGTGTATGGAATTCGGCTTGATTCCCTCAGCCTCAAGAGAGTCGAGAACCTTCTCCGCCGCCTCAACTTTTCCAATAAGACACAAGGCATGCATTAAGATGGCATATGTGTATTGATCAAAAGGCACCCCAGCTTCCCGCATCCTGTGGTAAGTCGCGTTCAACCGTTCCGGATCACACAAAACAGCATAGCCACTAAGAAGCTCATTCCAGAGAATGGTAGTATCTTTTCGAGGATCTGCTCGCACCAACGACCCTAATATATCTTCGGCACTCTCAAGGTCGCTAACAGTAACATAGGAGGTCATTAGCGCAAGGTACATTGGCTCAGTTGGCTCGACTTCCGAGGCCACGGCCAGGTCAAAGTATTTCTTGGTATTCTCGGCGTCTCCACGGTTAGCGGCCAGCGTCATCAGCGCCCCATAAGTATATCTGTCTGGAGAGAGTTCGGCCCTGGTCATCTCTTGCACTCGCTGGAGGGCTCCGTCAACATCTTGGGCCTTTACATAAGCATTGATGAGAATATTAAATGAGTAGTTGTCTGGAGCGAGCTCGAGCTTCGGAATTGCATCGAAACACTTGACAACCTCCTCAAGCTCCCCTCGCCGAGAATTTGCGAACATTAAAGAGTTGAGTGGTAGTAGTTCGGGGCCAAATCTCTCTAGAAACTGATCCAATAATTCCCTCACTACCCGCGCCTCTCCGTGACGTGCCATTTCAGCCATAAGTAAATAATAGGCCTGCTTATCCGGCTGGGACCCTGTGGTGAACCAATCGTCAAAGACCATCTGCATGCCTCGGAAATCAAGCAAATTCCGGAAAGCTCTCAGCGCGCCGTTGAAGAGGTCCGGGTTTGGCTTGATCACAGGGATCTCGCGGTATTCAAGATATATTTCGACTGCGCTTGCGTGCCGCTTCTCACGATAAAGTTGAATTAGAGCGAGAGAGTAAGCATCCTGGTTATTGGTGAATAGTCCCCATGACCGCCCCAATTCCCAGACCTTCCAAAACCTTTCCGGCTCTCCAGAATGAAAGAAAACTTGAAGAAGCCCGGTCATCAATTCCTTAGCAAAGGGCTCACTATTATAGCCTTTAGCGCTTTCAGCAAATTTCATTATTGGGTCTTCCTTGATATTGCCCATATACCGCAAGACAGCAGCCAGGCTGAGTTTCTCTTCATCACTCGATGCCTCGCTATCGAGCCTCAGAGTCTCTATGGCAACATCCCATAAATTCTCCCGGATGCAATAAGCCATAACCTCCACAAATCCAACAGGAGGCCTAGGGGAGCGCTCCATCTGATCGCGTAAGAGCGCTATTGCGTCGTGGAAATACCCCATCCCCAGTAGGGCTTTCAAAGCACTGTTGTAATCTGCCTTAGTTCTCTCCTCGTACGACAGATCCAGAAGAATAGCAACAATGCGCTCCTTGTCGATATCCCGTGGTGACTTATTCAAATATTTCACAAGCCAGACCCGGCGGTCCATCTGTTCCCGTTGAGTACCCTCCTTCCTTTCGATGGAATAATGATACCATGCCGAGTCGTAGCGATTCCGCCCCCCGTCATCCCTCATCTCGGAGAAACTTGCAAAATCCGGGTCTACAGGCAGTGCCTCTTCCAGAATACCACCCAAACGCAAGAGGCAACTATCCTGGCTTCCATTCCTATTGCTATTAGAGCCATTTCCGTTAGGGGACTTCGAACTATAAAGCCTCTTGCAGCCATACGGAAACATCGTGCGTGGAGCCAAAATCTCTCGCTCACCCCGTGCCGAAGGTAGCGCAAGGTGCCTTAAAAATGCGAGAGTCTTTGAAGGGTATAAGAAATCCAATTGGACATCTGCCGGGAGTCTTGCGCCCTTGGTTCCCCGGATATCCTGACTTTTCGTCCCCACTCCCCCATTTACCCCAAACTCTCTCGAATCCCCTGGTCCGGAATCCACCTTAACACCACTAAAACTAAAGCTAAACACATGGGCAGGATTGGCTTCCAATTCCCCTGCACCGTGAGCCCAAAACGTTGAATGTAGCTTCCTTCTTTTTAACCTCCCACGTAGAAGACGCCATCCGCCACTTTCAAGGCGCAGGGTGACTCGTTCGAGCATGCCCTTCAAATACCTCAGCTGGTAAACGTAACCGATATCGCAAGGAGTATTCGAAGGGGGATTCTATTCCGAGGGTTTGTGTTAGTAGGTGGTGGGTAAAAGATTTGTTGCTATTATGATATCTGAAATTTGCCTCTATCGGAGCCATTAAGGAGTAGTTTAAACGTATAAAAGGCCTAAAAGAAGCAGAACAAACCTTTAGACATGCCCTTGAGACATAAACACAAGCGTTTGTGAATGCGGAAAAACTCCACTCGGTGACGCCCTTGGAACGCAACTCAATTGCGAGTTTTCCTGTCGAAAGGATGGGAAAAATAAAATTGAACCGACAAATTGTCCGACATCTTCTAGGGTCTTGGCATATTGCTGACTAATTAATTATAGTACTCAATTTAAAAAATGTATGACACCTGGAATCTGTTTGTTGAGGGATCGAAATGGGCTGTAATTGTGGTAGCCCAGTTATGATGCCAAATTGCAACGCCTCTGCTAGAGCACGCATGATACATTATTATATGGTTCGTGCCATTCAAAACGTGCATGAGGCTGAAAAAATATGTTACATGTGGCTGTACATATTTTGATGCCAAGCCTGGTATTCTGCATGAGTTCATAGTAAAGGGTTTAAATAATAATGTATTATAAATATATAAAAAAAGAATAAAATTATTTAATCACAAGAAAAATATATTTAGTGCATGATATAGTTCATATAAGGGCCAAACCCCTATTTCTTAAACAATCAAGTATAGATTACTAAGCATTTCAAGTGTGGCTATTGTAACATATTTATCCTTTCCCCACCAAAAGTCCAACATTTCAAAAAAACAAGGCTTTTCAACAAAAAATATAATGGAAGAAAAAAAACCTCACGTCTATTCTCCATCATTTGCTCTGTGACCGTGAGGTTTTTTTTCTCCCAATATATTTGTGGTTGAAAAGCCTTGTTTTTTTGAAAGTTGTGGAATTCCTGGTGTACGTTTTGAATGGCACGAACCATACTTGAAATCTATCATCTCTCTAGCGCTTTGTAATCTCTAGATTCTCAGTCAAAAGCTCTGGAGAAGGATTAGCGTTTTCCCGAAACGGTATGAGATTGGCCTACTACTACTTGTAGTAACTTAGATACCTTTGATCTCATCAACTAGTATGATATCCGCAATCCCGTAAGCTTGTCAAACTAAACCTATTGGGGGCTGATAGGGTGAGTTCCGCTGATAAGGTAATCTAATTGTAGATTTCAAGAGCCTTTATGGCATTGCGGCTTTAAAAACTCTTCAGGAACTAAGAAAAGGTTTTATTCTCTCCCACCGTCATGTCTTAGATAAACATTGTCACTCGCGGAATTGATAGACTAAGGCTTTGCTCCTAAAAGCGGTTCTTGCCTCCAAAAACCACCACCTGACCTTGCAAACCCACAATTCCTAGTTATTAATCTAGACGTAATGGCCATCATAATCGCCCAAGATATATCTAAGACACAAAGAGCGGTCTCTGAAGTCACAATATCGTATCGTCAAACTGTCATCACTAGAATCGTGAGTCCTCGTTTGAATCACAGGAAATCTATTTACAAGCTATAATAACTAACATGACGCATGGCAATACAACATTCACTCAAGCACAGTACATTACACAATCAGACCGGGAAACAGAAAATTAGGGGGGAAGGCCCAAGCCGCTATCAGTAATCGTGGCCATGATTCTCCCTATGAGGTAACGCCTCTTCATGAACGCCGTGCCAACAAACCGTATTTTGAATCACTAAGAAAATCCCCAACATACCATCCCCCTTTCGCATGCAGGCCAAAAAGGTGAAGGGAGAAAGTGTGAAGGGAAAAAAAAACTTTTGCTGAGATAAACCAAGGACTGTCTATCGCAATATTTCTCCCCTAAGACACCCGGATGAACGAGGGAAAGAATTGAGACCTCTATTCGTGAGCCTCACTTTCGTCGTCATCTAGTTCTTCCTCAACAACACTTTCGTTGTCGTTATCACTTTCCCCAGAGCTGTCGTTGTCTTCCTCTTCCTCATCTTCAAGCCCCTCTATAGGTTCCCATTCATTGTAGCAGCATTGGATCCATCGTTTGCTCCGCCTTAGGGTGTATGGGTCAAAAGGAAAATAACTATCCAGTTCCCCTTGACTGCCCAACCCTTTGCGTTTATTCTGCTCGATGATAGTAAAACAGTAGACCAGCTGAAAGTGAGATGCGATCTTCGCGAACGTCTCGACGACGGCTGGCGAACAAACCTTTATTTTCAAAAACCAAACCTTTAGCACGCGAAGACGCCACAAGCAAAGTTACACGTGGAGAGCATACCTTTAAGGGGTTAAACTTGGAAGTGATAGCCTTGTTAAGATTCTGGAGAAATCCCATCCACCGCTCTCCGATAACACCAAACTCATCTTCCTCAACCTCTCTGAGATCCTTCCATCTGAAACAGAAGATATACATGACAGCCTGACAGACACTGTAAAACCCACCCCATTTTGAGACGTCAGGACCCTCACATTCTGCGGACCGCTGGTCTACAAAGGCCCCGAGCCATCGGCACATGATCTTGGTGGAAATTTGGACATATTGTCCAGGCATTAGTTTAGCCCTAGCAATGAATGAAGCGACATAAGCCGCCGCTGCTTGCCTGGCGCCAGGCTGAAGCGTATTATCCAATGCTCTGGTGATAGCAGTAACGCAGAAGCTATCTGAGAAGCGTGGAGCTTTCTGTGCGGCCCAGAATACAAGAAATTGTGTGTAGCGAGAGCGGTACGTGGGCAGGATGATGCCACTGAAAAGCTTCATGATGAGCCCAAAGCTTTCAATGGACTCTTTGGTAGGGCTTTCAACGCTCTTGTTTGGAAAACTCTTTGAGTAATACGAGAACAATATGTCAAGCATAACGTCGAGTTTATCCACAGTGTCCTTGATATTTGCCACCGCATCTATGCCATACTCCTCGCTTGAGCCATCGCCCTCCATCTCCTCATCTTCCATCTCTTCTTCAGCTCCAGTCATGGCTCCATCCTCGTTTCTCTCCATTTCGGCTCCCACAATCTCAGCCTCCAACTCCTCGCCCTGCTCATCTTCTAAGTCGTCGAGGTCGGCTTGAATTTCGGTGTCGATTTTAATGACCCGGTCGGTGATGAAAATCAGCAACTTATTTCGAAGTGAAGGAGCATACTCGATAACTCGTAATAAATTTGTGACGTAGGTAACGTGGGCCCTCTTGCTCTCGCTCTTGTGAGGAAACTCAGATATCAATGCTGGGAAAAGGGTGGAGAAAGCTGCAGTCGGCACCAGGTCAAGAATAAACTGCAGTGCATAATGAACACGCTCATATATGACACTCCTTTTGACTGGCGAATGGTTGAGTAGTTTGCCTACTGAGCTATGCGCTATCCGAAAAGTCAAACCCAGAACACACAAGAAGTAAATCAAGGGAGTATTTGACTTACACCAGACCAAATGCTGAACGAGCATGTTGACAATCAAATCCATATAATTTGAATGTGCACTGACTAAATTACCCAATAGTCTCACATATGATCCCACAAAACCGCTCTCCCTGGCCACCCATTGGCAGTTGATAATGTCTTTTACTAGTTGGGAACACGATCCGTTTAACCTCGAGACAGTGTTTGTAAGAGCCGAGATGGTATTCTGCAGCTCCAGAGAGGATGGTGCATCTTCACTGCCGGGGTCAGCCGAGAATTTCCGCCGGAGAAGCTCAAAGTTGGCATCGTTTCCCTGTGAAATGAATCAGTGTCAGTTGTGATGATCTCGGCAGCGGCTACGATAGGATCGGAAAACTCACAGCAGCTCGTTCATCCAGAGCATTGTTCACAAATTTTCGGAACAGGGAGTTGGTTGAATTTGTTTCAGTAATCTCCGCCTTCACACCCGCATTCATCTTGACCCTCTTGCTGGAAGGGCCCTTATCCTCAAAATCGAACCCGGAAGTTGGCTGCCCACGCTTTAGACCAATAGTGAATTCCGCTTCTCTCCCATTCGAGTGAGCCGCCAGACTCACCGCAGACGATTCTAACATGACCAATAATTAGTTACCTTAGGCCAAAGTGCGAGAATGAGGGGCCAAGCGAAGGAGCGGTCATATGTGTGTGTAGCGGAGAGACGTAGGAGGAAAGAAATGAGGATTATGTGGAAAAATTCAGGCGACTGCCCTTGTTCGTCCATTTTGGTTTTCCTCCCCGCCCTTGTGCGGATTTCGCACATAGAAAAAATTTGCCCTAACCCTGCTGTTACCCTGAAGTCTTGGCATTTGCCTCCGGGTGCTAGTATGATGCAGTATGTGCGGTTTTCAAAAGTATCCAGATGCCTGGGCACACCAAGACGTCCAAATTTACACCTAAATCCACCGATCTTAGCGCCAAGGCGTCCGGATACTTTTGAAACTCTCAACTACAGTATGATACCAGTGCCCATACACTCCTGTCCAAAGAGATATTGCCTATCCAAAGGTACTCTGGAGGGGCTTGGTGGCAACAGAGGTACCAGTACTTGAGCAAGAGTCGGTTTTCATGTATTGAGTAGTTCATATTCGACTTATCCGTAATTTCTCTTAAGGAGGAATGGGGGTTTGCAAGGATTGCTCTTTCCACTTGTTGAATACTCGTATGTGATCTTTTTTGGTCTGTTGCCGCCAAGCCCCGCTGGAGTATAGTACTAGTACTTTTGGATCAGCGAGAACTTTTTTGGACAGGACTAACTTCTTGCAATACCAAAACACACCATTTCAGGTACGAATTACTTATGTTTCCGGTACTTGTAGTTTCCTTTTCTTTCATTTCTATTTGATTCCTTTTATCCTGCCCTTCAGCTTTCCTGTTCAACTCCTTTTTGTGTCCACTAGTCATTTCCTTCCCCAACAATCATAACCCCTTAGTGCCAAGTTTACTAACAATTTCCGAATACTTTTAAATATAACAGGTGCAGTGCTGTACTCGAGTACAAGTGCATCTCCGCTACCCAAAAAACATAGCAGACATATGATAGCAGGCATATTTCGTGCATCGCGTCTTATTCCATAGGGATAGCTCATTTCCTCTCTACTGCTGTAATTAGCGTAAGTAGGTATCGTCGGTGTATGTAATAAATAAACCTTTGACAAGCTTCAGTTGATCATTTCTGCTCGAAAACTGGCTCAGGTTGCGCACAAATGCAAGAACCCTGCAACCCCTGAGGTTACTCACAATGCTTTATCGGTTCTAGATAATCCTCGAGTACTAGCCAAGCTTCACTTGAGACCTTCACCATCAGTACTGTATTTATAGGAGCATTGGCTCACAGTAGTGTTTTTGCTTATTGAGGTGCCCTGCGTGTATGTTCCTCTCATTCCTTACCTGTGTTATGCCTGTCATTCTAGGGTTGCCGCATTTGTGGTTGGCTGTACAGTTCTGTCTAATAAGTTTCCGTACGGTCCATAGCAACGGCAAAAACCCACTGCCACCTTTTCATTTTTAAGGCCCCTGTCCTTAAAATATATAACATAATTATCAGTTAAGTTATAATTTAATCTGCATCTTATGAGAAAATAGAATATCAAAAAATAAAGTTAATTGTAAAAATATATACATTTGATTTAAGGTTTTTAATAATTAATAAATCTTTTAGTAGTTTATACTCAAAAAATACCAACTACCAGTGTTGTTCTAACAGTATCAGATTCAATCTCAGGGAGTTGTATCCTTAGTATGTATTTGTTTACATCTGAGAGTATCAGTTCTGCAAAGTTATTAGCATAGGTTGCAATTGATTATACAATCAATTATCATATTATCAAAGACCCCATATTGAGGATTTAAAGCCTCTTTTTAACAGCAAAGTAGACTACTATTTAAAAGTAAATTGATTGATATATCCTATAGCTCTTAGATAACGTATTTGGATAATTAAATATAGAATATATTCTTCCCCCAGACCTTACTAGCCCAATAACCTATATTGTAATTTTCCTAGTAGAAAAATACAACAACTATAGTAGTAGCTCTCTGGTTTGAGAAAAATATTAAAAATAATCTTCCAAGTGAAAGATATTGAAACTCATACAATTAGAGTTATTTAAGAACAATAATATTTTTCCAATTACTTCTATCAATACTGGACTGAGTACGGTAACGTCAGATGGTAGTATACAATAACTTCATATCTATAAGAGAAAACACATTTGAACTTCAAATTGGTATTTTTAAAATAATATAACAATAGTAAAAATATATTCCCTAGAGTATATAGTTTCCTGTAAATTGTTTCAGTTTACAGTTAAATATTTGAGATGAACTATAGTTTGCTGATATTCTTTATCAGTGGTTATCATATATGTAAAATCATGAAGTAAACTAACCATTATTCAGGGTCTAGATTATGATTTATAACCCCCCTGAGATTGCTAAACTAATAATTAATCTTACATCTTACTGCTGTTGAAAAATAAAAAAATTCATGTACATAGTTTTCCATTTTAGCCTCCAAATTTTATTTTCCCAATTCCAGATTTTCTCCATACTCTCACTATTGGTATAAAATTATCAGAGTTGGGTAATAGAAAAGTTTTCCCATTTTCAATTACCTTTTTTTTTTCTGAATTATTATCTAGACTTTTGCATTGTGAATTACTTTTACTTATGGTGTTGAGTTGTTGCTATGGACCGTATGGAAACTTATTAGACGCAACTGTACAATAGATGTATGATACGGTAGGAAAAGAAGCGCGATGTTAGGCTGTGAGCTCGGCATAGGGTAGCATTCCTTTTCAAGTGGTCCTAGCTCTTTTCAGGCTTATTTCTTCCAGGATTGTATATTATATACAAGCGTATCTCGGGGGGCTTTTGGTAATTCATATTAAGTATCGTACTAGAGGTATATCCATCATATTTCTTCTGAGTTGTCCAAGCAGTATCCATAGACTATCATACCTTCTGGAAACATTTTTGCACCAGGGGCGGCCAAGAACCTGGTCTGAGACGTTGCTTCCTCATCCCTGCAGATACAAGCACGCTTGAACCCTTACCCATTACCCCCACTATGATTTATGCCTCAGCCCGCAATGCTTTTCCCCGCATCCTCTTAACAAAATCCTTCCGCAATCTCTCCCTCGCAGCAATGGCTACCCCAGCCAGATTCAGGTTTGCTCCTCTCGATACCTCAATGACTCATTTGGTAGAAGTTCCAAAGCTCCAGGGTATCGTTTTTGATGTCGATGGAACACTATGGTACTCCCTCTCCTTTCCCTAGCTTGCATTGGAACTTCTACCTAACATTTACCTCTCAAGTGAACCCCAAACATGGATGTTTGCACAAATGCGAGCTGCCCTAGGAATTGCTAAAGGTGTTGATATCCTAGACCACGTTTACTCTCTCGCAATTGAGAAACAATCAGCCGCTATGGAAAGCATTCGGAATGTCGAAAAAGAGGCGATGCTAAAAATGATCCCCCAGAAGGGGCTGATCCCGCTCATGGAGTATCTTGATAGGAAGGGCGTTAGGAAGGCTATCTGCACCCGTAACTTTGAGTGCACTTCCCTCTGCTTTCCCTCATTAAATTTTAACATATAAATACAGACTAATAGGTATTAAACATAGGACTCCGGTCAATTATCTCATCTCAAATTTCATGCGGGGTCATGTGTTCTCCCCTGTTATCACTAGAGAATTCCGTCCCCCAAAACCTGATCCTGCTGGTATCTTGCATATCTCGAAGAGTTGGGGGCTTGAAGATGGAGGCCACAGGTTGATCATGGTTGGAGATAGTGTAGACGATGTTACTGCTGGAAGAAGGGCCGGCTCAGCTACGGTTCTTCTTGCAAACGACGTTAATAGAAGCCTAGTGAGCCATGAGAACACTGATTGCGTGATCGAAAAGTAAGTTACTCCCTGCAGCTTTGGGGCTTAATTTAGCTGATTGGGGATTGCTACGTAGTTTGGAAGACTTAATCCCAATCCTCGAAAACGGCTTTCCTGAGGTAGATAGAACAACATCCAGCCCCAAGAATGAACCCTAAATTCCGCTTTTTGTGTCGCGATACAAGAAGCTCGGTTCCATTTAGAGGGGACATCCCTTCGAGCGAGATCCTTGGCTGTATTGGACTTCGTTGTTTCGCCTCTCTAAGGGACAAGGAATGCTTGGATGCTGGAGATGGACAATTCTACATTGTTTCTCCTTCGGTATTTATTCACGACATCTAATTTGCTAGACATCTATTTATAAAAACCTATAGGGTACCTTATCACAAGGTGGCTCGAGTTGACTTCACCCCAGCCCTATGCGGTGCTTTGGTGGCGTGGGAGTCCCCCTGGGGCGGTATCTTGCCATATACCGAGTGATAACACATGACTTGACATTGCCATTACTGTATTCTGCAAGCGTTAGATACGGTATACTGAAACGAAAGCACGGTAGCTGCTGGCACAATGATAGCCTAGTGAATGAACCCTTGTATGAGATTGTATAATACATGTCACCGCCAGGTCCTTGCATGACACCGCAAACCTCTATGAAACTGGATATCAACCACTGACCAGTACCAGGGACTAAAATCTGACCACAGCTATTCCCTTTGTACGATAACTAAGAATCCCATGATACCCAATAATGCTGTCTTCATCCAGGGATGTTCACTGAGCATAATAGTAACGTAACCTACAAAAGGCACGTATCCAACCACACTTCCAATAACTTCCTTCTCGCGATCAAGGTACCACCTACCGCGCGCGTAGAGCTCGGTATCGTCGGCGTGATTGTTGTCGCCCTTGGTGAGGAGATGGAGAGGAGTTTTACTATATTCCACTTAGTAGGCTTATTGTGATGGTCAAGACATAATACGCACGGTCCCTGGTGCCTTCGCACGACCCTGTGGACGATGGGGATGTTTTTCCCGGCAACATTATACACAACTATGTTCCCACCCGTTAGTACATACGTTTGCATACCTCCATAATTATAGCAAGCGTGACGAGGAGCATACCGATTTCGCCGACCTGCGTTCCAGGCGTAGGGGGGTTATCGAGTTCCAAATTCCGGTTCCACAAGAATAATAGATCTCCACGCTGAAATGCCGGCTCCATGCTCCCCGACAGTACCACGACGATAGGACTGGGCGAGTCAGTTGCGACTGAAAGACCCTTCCATAACATAAACGCTGTTGAGAGTATCAAAGCGAAGTTCAAAACTTGGGAAAGGAGTAGTCGTGGCTTCAGATGTCGTAGCTCAGAGAGACCTAAAGCATCCATTTTTGCTGCGTGGAGTTTGTCAAAACTTAGGGTGGAAATATGAAGGAGAGGTTATGAGGTTATCCTTCGGCCGGTGAGAGCTCTGTGAATTGTGCTCAAAGGAAAGGTGTCGTGAATTGTCTTGGCGTTACCCGGCTTACCTTCGAGAGGATGAAGCTCAAGGTCGGCACTCTTGTCCCCTGCCTCTCTTCCCCGGACAGCCTGCCGGTACATTGCTTTACTGAGTTGCTCCCGCTCGATCTCCGCGAAATACCGGCATCCCCCAAGCTCAGCTCAAGTGACCATTTCCCAGCGAGAAGCGAATTCCCCTGTAGCCTCCGACATGCCCCCCGGTGAGGGGCTAGAGCCCTCCCTTTTGGTTCGACGGTACTGACACAGAAATAAATACAGTGTGGTGGACAGGATGAAGATTGCAGCAAGTATGTGCCTTACATTTCCCTGCGCGCTATCACAGACAGCGCAATCCGCATCTCCCAGCCAACTTATCTCACCATCTCATCATCATGCCCCCTATCCCGGGGGGGGGGGGGGGCGAGTATTATAGGACAACAACGCATCGCATACCTGGCCGCATGGTGGAACCCTCCTTAACTCACGCTCTAGAGTTTCCGCAGACTTGCACCTACTGACATTTTGTAACCCCTATGGACGAGATTAATCATCCGCGGGTCACGGGCTTTTGTTTACCCGATCCGCTCTACCCCTTACTTGGGTAGATAAATAGAAGGAATCCGGTGTGCCGTAATAATTCTCTTTCTAACTATTACCACAAGATGTCCCTCCTCGAGGTTCCGAACGAATTACTGCTTCTGATCGCGGAAGTGCTCGACCCAAAAGACCTTGGCGCCTTCCTCCGCGTGAATCGTCGCTTTGCATCTCTTTTGACCTCCCCGCTATACTCTTTGACATTGCACGACAATTACGCTGTTTCAGCTTTCAAATGTGCTGCTCGGAACAGATGCGACCACATCATCAAATTCATGATCTCGAAGGGTGCAAACCTGGAAGCTAGGGGTCTGGATGGGAGGACCGCATTGACTTGGGCTACTATGATTGGCAATGAGGCTGCTGCCAAAATTTTGTTGGAGAATGGGGCAAGCACTCGGGATGCCTTACACTCCGCGGCGAGATTTGGGTGGGCGGGAATGGTCAGACTGTTGGTGGATGGAGGGGTGGATGTTGATGGAAGAATTGCGAACTTGGCTACTCCATTGCATATGGCGGCGATGTATGGTTGGGTGGATGTGATTAGGGCTTTGCTGGATCATGGAGCGGACATTTTGGCGCGGAAGGAAATGCCAGATTCTACAGATCAAGGAACTGCAGCGCATCTTGCTGCTTGGTACGGACATAAAGATGCTGTGAAGGTGTTGTTGGACGCAGGTTCTCCAGATACCTCTGGGGTCGTTGGGAACCGGCGGCCTGTCGTATAGTAAGCACTGCACACATGTATCACAGAAAACTATGGATGAGGAAGACAACTAAATGGGGTTCCTGACTGTATGGCTTTTCTTACTATGCAATGTCTTAATTTTTTTTCCCTATGTTCCTGTACCGTGGGGATATAATTCTGCCATAATAAAATACATCGTGACCGGAATTGTTCGCCCAACCCCGTTTGTCTCGTAATATAAAAGCACTTAATTGCGTTTTCATGACTTCGTGAATCATTTCAAGCATGTGCACTTTCCCGATCGTAAAGTCCGCACCCACCCCAAGCCCAGTAAACCTCCGTAGATGTACTACGGACGAGGCGATTTTAGGACTGGCGTACTCCTTGGAACGTACTGCTGTTGGGTTGTGCAAGCCTGGACGGGTAGTCGCTCCCTTAACTTAGTTATGAATAAAATAATTGAACGTAACACCGATTTCATACCACTTATACCACACAACCCGAACAACTTCTGCTATTACCGTATGATGGGATCTCTGAATAACACTGGCGGGTAGGTCTTATCACAGGAAATATGTTTTTCTCTTTTTTTCTATTATTTATTTGCCTTTAAAACCCATTGAGTTGGGGTCAGTTTGTTGCGACAGCGGGGACTTTGCGATTGGGCCAGTAGCAGTGTCCGAGCTCCCAACCCCTAACGATAACCTGAACCCCTAACCCTGTACATCAACCCACCACACACTTTTTCCCCCCACCTCCGACACAACTTTAAGAATATACCGCTCCCCGGCAATCCACTCTACAAGCGCCCCCTCAGGTGAGCCACACACCAACACACACAATGCCATTCCAAATACCACCCCTCCTCCGGAATTGTCTGCACATCCGGCCCCCGCGCCCCACACTCCCACCACCACCGCCCAGCCATCAATCAATCCTCCTCCGCCGCGCGGTGACCCTCCTCCCGCCCATGACGAAGCCCGCAACTCCAACACCCACCCTCCCCTCAAATCCCACCACCCTCCCCTTCACCCGCACAAGCTCAATCCCTTTTACCCCCGACCCGCTCGACGACGACGGCTCATTCCCAATCGGCGACTACCCAACCTTCGCAGAAACTAGCACAAGCACGGACCTCTACCACCTGCACGTGTACTCCCCCCGCCACAATTGCCACATCGCGTACACGAAGCCGAACGGCGACTGCATCATCAGCAAATCCACGGGCAATGTGGGCATCAAGGGTGCTGCGAGGGGGAGCTTCGACGCGGCGTTTCAGCTCGCCTCGCACGTCTTGGGAAAGATGGCGGAGATGGATGCGGTTCCCAGGAGTGTGGAATTGCTCTTGAGGGATTACGGGCCCGGGAGGGAGGCGTTTTTGAAGGCGCTCATGGGGAGGGAGGGGCAGTTTCTCCGGGGGAGTATCAGGAGGGTTACGGATACTACTAGAGTTAAGTTTGGGGGGACGAGGAGCAGGGCTCTTAGGAGGTTGTAGGTGGGATTTTTCTTTCTAGATTTTTTTTTTTTGCATGGGAGGGGAGGGTGTATTATATCTGGGGAGATGGTGAGAAAGAGGAGCAGGGGAGGGGAGTGGGGAATTTAGATGGCCCGGAGGGTTATTTAATATGTATATAAGGTAGCTTTGGTGTATTAGATGGATTGGTGGCCGGATACCCCACCGCCGCCCACTTCATGCTGGTGGATCAGATCTTTTGCGTGCTCTCTATCACCATCAAATAAACAAAAACAAAAGCTAGGAAGCCGCTTCACCATGTTTATACGAGTATGATACCATAAATTACTTCACAAAACATAGTCGAGTATCGTACACAATACCAAATTCTAAGTTAATAGACACATTCCAACCCAAATATATTGAATCAGGCACTATGCCTGTACCCACCTCTCCATAACAAGCACCCTAACACACGTCTATTTTACATTATCCCCCCCCCCCCCAAGCTCTAACACTCACTCACAACGGTCTATCCATCAAGTAGCCCTGAGCTCTCAATCATAGCATGCAATTCGGGCTCCAAGAATTTGGCGATAGTGACATCTTCGCTTAGACCTTTTCTCCTACGAGTCTTGAGGGTAAGATCTCGGGCCATGGCCTGCGCAGAGGCGGGCTCCAGCGGCCGGAGCTTGACTTCTTTGTCAAGGGGGTCGCCGGGTACGATGCTCCACCTGTCGAAGACGAGGGAGCAGAAGGCCATCCCTTGCGTATGAATCTGTAAACTTGTTAGCGAGTTTGTATGAAGGTCAAATGGGTTAGAAGGTCTTACTCTGACATCGGTTTCGAAGCCGAAGGAATCGATGACTGGGATCAGGCCCTTTACAAGACACAACGCTGTAGAAGGCAATCATATAGGCAATCATATTACTTATCCGAACTCTGAACAGGGTTAAAGGGAATCAACTTACGCGTTCCGGCAATGGGCCCATCAGATAACACATGCCCTCTTCGCTTTGCAAGAACAGTGTAAAGGGCGGAAACTGAATCAGCAGGCCCAGTCACAGAGCAAGAGTACATGGGCTCCATAAGTCGAGGAGACGCCATCAAAAACGACGAGTAGCAAGCCCTTCGCGCAGTCGGAATAATCTGACCACCTCCGCGATAGATGGCTTCCGGGGCAAGCGTTGTATCCATGATCTTGAATTTGGTATTTCGGATAGCTAAGGATTCTGTCAGTACATCTTTAACAAACTATCAAGTGACTCCTAAAACCCACGTTCTTCACATAGAGGACCTTCCCTAGTACCCCAAGAGAACCCTTGCCGAATGCTGTCCCGGACCTGATTCAGTAGCTTCTTGTCCACCTCGCTCGGTAAGGTGTCGTCTTGCAGGATATTTGGTCCCCTCTCGTCAGGCCCGAAGGCCCACACACTGCGACTTGCCAATAAATCCCATCCGTAATTTTCCTCGAAGAATTTTCCAACTTTGCGGATCGGCCACTTGATGCTAACCTTCCCGCTCTCGATATCTTCCGCAATTCCCGAATCCAATGGTTCTGCGACCATCGTAATCTTGTTTTTCTTATTAGGAGTCTGCGCATAACACTTGATGGCCGATGTCTCCACAACAGTCTCACAGAAACGGGTTACCGGATCGGAGACCTTAAGTTCCATTTCGGAGAAAATCCGTCGAAGGTCGTGAAGAACGCAGTCCATATACAACTCTCCAGTGCCCAAGATCACATGCTCACCAGATTCTTCGACCTTCGTCGAGATAAGAGGATAGCTCTTGTTTATCTTTCGAAGGCCGTCAAGCATTTTCGGTAGCTCTGAAGGATTTACTGGCTCGACAGCAACCTTGAACACCGATTCAGTAAAGTGCTTTATGGGTCGGAAAATATAAGCGTCATCGTCCATCTTGTGCGCTACCACCGTGGCCGACTTTACGATTGAATTCTCGATCCCTCCCAAGAGCACCCAACATCCAGCCGGTACACCACTTGTCGGTACCTTGTATCTAGTTTCAGCTATCCAACAGTCCGATATAGTGGCTGCGACCATGTCTTCCTCATCATCAAGTGTGTAACCCTCGCCTAGAACACGTACTGGCATACCAGGCTTCACAGTTCCGCTCATAACCCTGCCGAAAGACAGGAAATCTGAGGCATTGCTAGTGTGGTATAACTTCGTTATTTGAATGACCAGTGGGCCTTCGGGGTCACAGTTCTGCATGGACTCGGCGAGTTCTGTGTCCAAGGGCCCTGTGTAAGTATTCTCAACCTTGGCCCTTGCACCATCCAAAGCGGAAGGAACGTGCTCCACAATCATGTCGACAAAGCCGGTAGCTGTGCCAAAGAACTGCCCACAAACCAATTTTAGAAGAACCTTAGCATCCATTTTGTACTGTGCAGGTTTAAGGGATATTCCGAGACCGGCAAGTGTAGATTTCAAACTGCCCGTACTTTCTCCAATCGTCTGAATAAAGGATTAGTAGTCCGGATTGTCTCATGGGAGGCGGGAGCTTACGTGGGAATAAAGCTTGTAAAGAGGCTCAAGGATGAAATACACAAAAGACCTTCTTAATTTTGTTTCCATAGAATCTCGAGTAAACTTCCTAGTGTCAGGATTATAGAAGATATTACCCCACAGCCTTTTCGCAAATTCCGCAACATTAATTCCAGAGTATGTATCGGCATACATCTTGGCAAAGCTGGCCAACGAAAAGCACCATCCCATGCTTGCACTAGCAAAGCAGATATTTCCCTTCTCAGGTGAAAGTCTCATACTCTCACCCCTTCCAGGCGCCGCATTTTCAATGACCGTATTTACCTCCTCGATCGTGTGCTTCAACTTAAAGTATGCATCCGTGGGCGGGAGTTTAAGCTCTAGGATCAAACGGTCGACCTTGTTCAAAACCAAAGTCATCGGAATATTCTCATTGACAGCATATTTGATTATCTGTTCAGTGTTGACCATTACACCCTCAACAACATCTACAACAAGCACGATGCCGTCGGCGACCCGCATAGAACAAGCCACTTCATCCACAAAGTTGACGTGGCCAGGGGTGTCAATGATGCTGACCAAGTGGGACTTGCCCTTCGAGGACTGTAGTACGAGAGACATAGGGGAGGATTTAATAGAAACACCTCGTTCGCGCTCGACGACATGGGTATCCGTGTACCGAAGCTAATCCCGATATTAGATCTCGCTCAAGTGATGATCCAGTGCAATCCGTACCTGTTCCCCTTTCTTTCCCTCTGTATTCCCTTCTAGGTCATGAGTCTCCACAACCAACATATCCATAAAGGCAGTCTTTCCGTGATGTAGATGCCCAACCAAGGCAACATTTCTGGCTTGATCCGGGAACCCCATTAAATCCATCATAAACCTACATACCATCAGTTTTACAACATTCTCTGATCTAGGGCACAGGAAAACTCTTACTCCCTTGAGAAATGAGTCTTTGGAAGATCAGCCTCCTCCACAGTAAACTTCTTAACCTTAATAGGAGCTATTCAACACATCAGCTTAAACCGCTTTCCATAGGAGGACAGGAATCCATACCTATGATAGGCTCCGATAAGGGCTGCGCATCTTCCTCCTGTACCAAGGTCTCTACATCCGCCCCGTAGGTCTGTTCCGCGGTTGGATAGTATTGTTTATCTGTGAATTAAAGCATGTCAATATCCCCATGCATTCCTAAAGCATTTGAAAAAGAATTGAGACTAACCTTCATGAAGCACAACCGCGTTGGAAGGACCTTCGTCTGTTCCGTCACCCTATTAGCACTCACTCCCCACCACCACCCAAATGGAGGGGGTTCCATACCGTCAAGCTCCATCAATTGTTGCGCATCTTCGCCAGCAGCCGATGCCTCTTCCTCGTAGTCGACGTAGGCGTCTGCGCCGCTATCGTCTCTCTGTTCTTCCTCATCTGAATCAACAGCCTCCCCAATGAAATTTCCGAACCTAAGTTAAAATAAAGAGCACCTCATTAGTCCACTGTTCCGCGCCAAAGATAACTCGAAGATGAGAGAGTGCCCCATACTCATCATAAAGGTCATCCATCGCGAGGGTAATTTCAAAAAAAAAGAAAAGAAAAAAACGTACGCCGGTATGGAATAAATGAATGAATCGGTGACAGCAAGAAGAAATGGAACGAAAGCCTCGTGTTGCCTTCGTTCGAATCTCTCACGTGATTTGGCACTTAGGCCGGGTAACATGTAGGTATACTCGCCGACCTTAGACCTCACCAGCAAGGTTGCGCACTAATCATTGGCTGTGGGTTTGTGGCAGCTTATCATATAAGCAGCGAACCCGGATTTCTATGAACCCCAACCCCATAAGCAAACATCATGGTTTTTGGAACCAGCTGTATCATAATAATATGGGTAAACGTAGCAAAGAGCCCTTATGACCCCAATTCAAGCACCGCCCACTGTATAGCACCACTTAGCTTTCCACTCCTCCTCCAACCCCCTCTTTTTCAACATCCTCACATTCCCACATCCCATACAAACAAAAGAAAGAAAACATGTCTTCCAAAACCACCCACATCTTATCCTCCGCAACCCAACGCTGTCGCAAAGTCCTGGACCCAAACCTCAACGAATTCGTCTCGCAACTCTCGGAGCGGGAGAGGGAGCTCATCGGACGCATCTCGGAGGAAGACGCAGCGGCGATGTTCAGCATATGGCAGTCAGAGCAAATTACTCACTTCTCCACCCTCTGGAAAGAGGAGTTCATGAAGCGTCACGTGGCCGAGGCGGATCTGCGCGAAACGAAGGAAGAGCTGAAGCACGCGGTCAACGACCTAAAGGTTTTGAGGGCGCTACTGGAGGGGAGGATCGGGAAGGAGAAAGAGATGGAGGCGGAGGTTCGCTATTTGAAGAGGGCGCTGGAAACGAGTAAGACCTCAGCTGTGGGAGGAGTAAAGGAGGCGGGAGTTCGAATGCCCCCTCCTACTCAACCTCCTGCTATTGGGCGTCCGAAGTCGTCTTTGGGATTTCGCTTAGGGAGGCATAGTGGATAGGTTTGTGTTCCTTCTCCTTACTCTTGGCGCCTGTTCCAGGGGTTGACTGAATTTTCTGTCAACTCGGCTTCACAAAATAGATCATCAGATATCACTCGTATGTTGAACCTTCCTCCCCCTCTTTCTGAATCTAAGGCTTAGATTACTTAAGAAGCCTTCGAAATTACACCCTGCAAAATGCAGGTTCCCTACTGGAGAGCCCTAATTTATGCCTTCCCAATACTAAGAGAAAAATGCCTGTTAATAATTTATGTATTTCGTTGGGGACTCTGGAGTAATACGATACAAGCAGTCGAGCAAGTTTATTGGGAATCAGTTATGTGTGTGGGGGGTTCGGGCGTGATTTGCTGTCATCCAAATTGTTGAGAAATTTCGGCGAGTTGTTTAAAACTCCACTCGCTACAGTTGGGTCCCACCTCAAGGCCATTCCGAGATACTAGCAATTTGTTGCACACGGCTGCGCAAAACCGTCAGTACTCGTAATTGAGAGGTGTTTATGAATACGGCTACTATTACTTACCACCAAAACCCAGCCTTTTTGCTTAGATCTTGGTATCATGCAACTGCAGTCGCCCCCGCAAACGTCGTCTAATTGCGGGGACTCGGGTCACTTACTACAGGAAGGCAACTACTCGTAATTTTCCGTACAACTGCTATTGCATACCACCAAAGCTCTGAGGCTCTGGTCGATTTTTTGCCCGTATGCAATAGCAGTTGTGTTCACAAACGTCAGAAAATTACGAGTAGTCTCTAATAATCTCCAGTCCCTACCTTGAAATGTGCACAGACCTTCCCTCCGAGCCTCAGAAGAGTCTTACTTTCACAGTTACATGTAAGGAACAGAATTTGGGCTAGCCACAGAGTTAGAACTACTATTGAGCCCATTTCTGTTTTGGCTGTTCTGCGATATCAATAGGGAGGGTGGTTTGGTTGCCGGCGCTAAAGGTGAGACAATGACAAGTTGCTACAGTAATGAAGCGGGAGATTGTGTTTATTTGGTTAGAAAAAAGACTAGTGCCACCTTGGAAACAGAACTCCGATCTAAAAAGAAATTCTACAAGACAACTCCATGCACCAGCTCATTCATATACTTCATGGCGGCATCAATAGGATCAGACTCTCCTCGAAATATACCCTGCACTCTCCCAACCAACTCTGTAAAACCTGCTAGGGCGGAACCACCTGTTTCGTCCAACTTCATCAACATCTCTCTCAACCATTCATTTCCCAACTTCAATACCGCTACTAAAATATCCCCATCAACGTGGCCCATCCGTGGATCACGCACCCCACTTTCAGGGTCTTGGGGACTGTGCCTCCCAATACCTGCTTTAGTTCGATATAAGTCCTGAATGTATCGTAGCAGGTGTAATGAATCCTCTTCTAGTAGGGTGAGGTGGAACATAGAGCCATCAATCCCCGAGGCGATAAGATCCTTGCCTGAGGCCTTTGTTCCCGCAGGTGTCCCTTTCATATACCAAGGAGGCCGGAGGTTCCCTTGCCGTATGCGAGAGATAGAACTGGTTAGTTCGGCCTCTACAACCGTGACTAAGCTTTCGACGTTACGGCGATCTATGAACGTGTTAGAAATTATATCCCCTCCCAAAAAACAGTTAATTAATACCTGGGGGTTGCCACAATCCCACAACTCCTAATTCTTTATCTGTTGCAAGAAAAAACCCTTGGAGTAGTTGAAAATGATGGAAACCGTTCCGAGCAACCTCATCGCTGGCCATTGTGAGAAAATGGGATGGATATTGCACCATTGTATATTTGACAAAGATGCCATACCTGAAAAGTCCATTGAATTTGTCATCCTCAAATTTGAGAACGAGCATTGAGTCTTCTCCACACGATAAGTGTATCCAAGGCTCTGCCACAGTTATTTGAACTGCTGGGGATCTAAGCTTTTTTTCTGCAACAACATCAAATCTGGAAATATGTTAGACCAGGGCAGAAATACGCTATGAAAGGTGTATTACTTCTTTGTTTGCGTGTTCAAAGTCCGCATATTGATGCTGTGACCTGAGCAGAATACTAGTGAGCTAGTGAAATTAGTGAATATTGTTCAACGCCCGGCTTGATCGCTTTTTTTATATACCTGCTACTGTACGGTGCAAGTGAATACACAGGTGCTTCACATGGGATCTGGTAGCGTCGACGGACTTCAACACCGCCGGACGGGCCCAATACAACCGACAGTATCAGAACACGGCCTTTAAGGAGACTAGAAGTTGTAACGTTGATATAGCCCGTCCCGACAACGATATACCGGTAAATTTTGCCCTCGGTTTCCATACTCCATTCTATCAGATAATTAGATCCGCTTGGTCTGAGCGACGAAGTGAGGTACGAAACCTGTTAGACAATAAATCTGCTCGTTTGCCTTCCCAAAGATAATATCCTTCTTTGAGCTATCGCGGATGTCATGATCAGCTTTCGGCTGGCCCCTATTTTTCGTTAGCAAACGCTAAGTACCACGCCAGATTCCGTAGGTGCCTCAGATTCCTTAGAACAACACCAAATCCTTCTGGAGCGTTCGATAGTAGGGTTTTTATGTGATAAAAGGGGCGGGGGCAGATCAATGGAATCATGTGAACCGACTTTTATAAGCACTGGTGGGGGAGGTATTCATATACTCACGTTCTTGGGTCTATAAATCGTAACGAGCAGAAGGATTTGCGTTTCCCTGGAATGTGTTTTTCGCTCTCGACGCGCGGATCGTCGGAAGCAGTCCTAGAGCAGGCAACGATCAAGATGTTCAAGGGCTTATAAAACAGGAGCCTTCTAGGAGTCTCGTAAAGCCTTAACCTCCGGACACAGACCTTCTCACTTTCCCCTACATCAGCGAAAAAGATTTGGTCCTTCGTAACGCCAACAACGATATTTTCGGGGTCTGGCGAGGTATCGATTTGGGCGAAAGCTACGAGAGAAGGCTAGGCAGAAGTCAGTTTTCGCTATTTCCCGTATCAGTGGGGAAGATTAAAAAAAAACACCTCAACTTCAGATTCCTCAAACACAACTTGAGATGCCCTAAAGTTACCACTTGGCAAATCAAACCGAAATAGTTCTGGCCCAGCCAAAATGAATGCAGAATCGCTACGACTAACATCTGAGTATATTTGGACTGGTGTTGGGCCAAATCTAATTTCGTCGATCCGCTCCAGACTGAGGCCTTCGCAAGTCAGTACTCGTATATTCCCTGATGTATTGCTTTATGACCAAATCCGGTATTGGCAGTCATTGGCCTACGTAAATTAGGCGATCAAAGTGCAAATTTACCTGGTTGCCATTGTATATCCATCATCACAACAGTGCCTCCTCGTAAGCCGCATAGCATTCGCGCCGTGCCGTTCGCCCGGATAATGACAGCGCACTCGCAAATGAACAAGTCTTGCTCCCCTCGGCAGCTGTCGCTCATCACTATACTCGTTAGGCCGTGATTCAAAATAGAGGATTTGGAACCTACTTGACTTTTCCAGGAGGGGCACAAGCCCATTTGAGAAATCGAAAAGAAATAATTGTATTGTAGCCTGTCGGGTTCCTACCACAGCCAATATTCGGCCATTGCTGTCTCAGGTCGTTATTAAATTCGTAAAGAAGCAGATCATCAATATTATGCATAGGGGACCTACATTTCCAATATCGAAATAAAAGTTGGCTCCTCAACTAAGTTTGTGGGAATCCCAATGGGGTTAAGAAAATCCTCGCTGAGAAATGTTAGTACTATATAGGCCGTCAGGCCTGTGGTGATTACTCACATATTTTCATCAACCACAATGGTAGCTAACGTCAACTTAACTAGAAACCCATTACGGACAGCGACTACCATATAATTATCTTTCAAAGCTGCAGCTACTATAACGTCTCCGCCGCCGCATCGGCGTCTCAGGATTGACATTCGTGGTTCATCTGCCATTTCAACGTCCCTGCTAACCTCTCGGTGGTTCGCAAGACTCGCATGCTTTAATTGCGCAATATTAATCGTGCTTGGAGTGACCTGCACCGAATGCTTTCCCACGGCGCCAGCAGCCAGGGTTGTTTCGTTCATATCCAAAAATTCAAAGTCACTTGCATCCTCCCATTCTCCGTCCGGCTTCAAGAAACATAAATTTGACTGATCTGGTAGCGACGAGAACAGGAAATAGCCGACATCCGAGCAATCTGGTAGTACCCACAGCCTTCGGACACCTCTCATCTGATGATCCGCCGATCCCTGAATCCTAGCCTGTATTCCATAACGAAGTTCGGTGATTGCGCCATGATCTCCACGACCTGTGCAAGCAAGGATCCGATCTCTTTCCACCTTTCCACTAGCATGGCCTTGGGCGGGCAGGTTAACAAGTTCAAAATCGAAAACGGGTGACCAATTGGCCACAGACTCCTCTAACTTTGGTTCAGTCTCAGCCGGATGTGGACCTATCTTTAACTGATCCAAGAGCTTCAGTTCAAGTCACTAGAACCTATCGGATAGAAATAGAAAAGAAATAGCATATCGTCACTTTGAAAAACTTACTAGGTATACTCCACCACTACTCATTTCCCCACCGGCTACAAGCATATCATTTTTGTTAAGACCAAAATCTAATGACGCAAACGCCGTACCAATCGAGCAATCAAGACGGCAAGCTTTGTTGGCCAACTGAATCAAATTTGGACCTTGAGTGTCCACCTCTAAAAAATAGATGTCACCATCTTCCATGGCAAGGTACATATCATCGTGGTCGTAGGCATACTGCGGCGTCCGCAGGGGGCGTGCCCAAGATGTCACAAGACTCCCTAGAGCAAGCGTCAGAAACTCCCAAATCTATTGCCAGCACTGGGTGCTTACGCCTCTGTCCGCTGGGAGGCGCTGGCGGGAAGGCAATTTTCGCAAAAGACGCATTTCCGGACATAATATCTGAAGCCTTCACAACATGGGTCGAGTACTCTGTAACTAGTAAGAACGCCGAACCCATTACTAATGGAATAACGTGTAGAGGCATTGAGATATCTATCGAACGTTCCCCTTGTCAGATATCTATATAGCTGGATTGGATTTAAGAGTGATAATACCCTCTGATAATCGAAACCCGTGGTGACCATGCATTGAGGCGGTCCAGAGTGGCTTTGAACACCACCATTCGAATAACTGTAACCGGGATTTCTGACTTGAGCTGGGTCCATGAGTTTCCTATTTCCTTGATCTCTCTATAGACACATAAATCAATCAACAGAACTTACTCTATCACAAATGCTAGCAATATCACGTGATCCTGATCATCCGGGGAAGGGTGCAGGAATTCCATATGCATGATCAGTCCCTTAACCTCGAATGATTTCTCTTCCTTGATGGGGTTCAGAGGGAGCCCTTCCCGCAATTGGCGCTCCAGCACTTCGATAGGATGGAGAGCATACATTCGGAATGAATCCTGGTAGGCAGCCACAGCCAACGCCCTCGATCTAAGCTCATCACTTTCGATTAGCCAATCATCGACGAAGGCAGGGGTAACGGTATACCGAGGATCTACAGCTATAGATTTCCCTAGAATCTCCATGCGGATCCCCTTTTGATCGATTCTCTTCATCGATACCACAAAATTAACCTCACCCTGCTCTTCAGAGCTTTTCGCATACACGAACGCAAGATGCCCTGAATCAAGAGTCAAAGCAAGGATATGAGGAGGTAACAAAGGCTTGGAGTCATCCCCCTCCGCCGCCCCTGGTAGCATTCCACTATTTACCCCTCCCTCTGCAATTCCACGCATAGCCACATCCTCCTGCGATTGGGTTGCTAGCTCTTGTTTGAAAATGGCATCCTGTGGAGAATGAAAATTCTTCCTTGGAGAACCAAAAACCCTGGCGTGCCGAATATTTGCCTGAAAATCAGTCTTAGATCCCACCTGGCGGAGTTTGCCGTCATCTGTGAGAAGATGCAACTCTATAAAAGTTTCCTAATAGCGCCCCAAGAAATCAACATCCTCCGTCGAACCCATCCGAAACCAGACAATAGTAGATAGAGCTAGCAAAAGGAATAGGCAAAAAAAAAACTAGAGCAGAGAAGATAGAATTGTATTTACCCCAATAAAAGCAACATCATTCAGCCCTCTATTCCGTATCCTTGCGGGTATGATCTGTTTGATGACAGGCGAATGGACCAGTGTTCTGCTCATCAGACCATACCCCGGAGGCCCTTCTGACGAATGCGATAGAGCATCATTATTGAAGTTTTGCGCCATGAACTGCTCCTGTTGAGTATCTTCCGTCCTCAACTGGCCGTTCACCCATGCATGTGAGTTTAGATCCTCCATCAAACCTCAGCAGACAGCTATCCCTCCCAGAAGCCGGGGTTGAGCCTCTTATATTAATTAAACCCACACAAGAGGTGCTGTACCACACAAACCAGCTTTTCTTTGATGATCGCCCTTGAATTCTGCCGAGTCGCTAAACACTAGAACGACAGCAATCTAGTGATTGTTTTTTTTTCTCCCGCCCTTTTTGTTCTTTTTATTTTTTCTTCTTTCCTCGGGGGGGGGAAGGGTTACGGTAGAGGTGGTGTGGGAGAATCGAAGATCGTCTGCGTGCTGCGCTACGTAGAGAGAGGGTGAACTATGTGTGGAGGACGGTGCTCTACTCAAGTCCGTCTAAAATGTATGCAAAGAGAAAGGGCCTGGACTGGCTCAGAGCAGAATATTTTTTGTGAGGCTGGATCCCAGCTGCTTATTCCGTAAGTGCTGCATTCCAGTATTTCGCCCCCCAACCGTGTTCCGCTGCTCCAGGTACCTTGAAAGCCCGAATTGGTTGGAATTAAGCACACCGATAGTTCAATGCAAACAAGGGCTGATTCTCTGAAGACTAAGAGAACGGCATTCAAAGGGGCTGATGGATGTTTTAGCGGGCGGGCCGCTTTCTTGTCTCGCTTCAACCGGGGAGGGCTGCGCACGGGAAGCTATCTAAGAACTCGAATACGGTACCGATAATCGAACCCATTCCAGGACGTTGGAGTTGCCTCTCCTGGTAAGGTCTAGTGTTTTTTTCTTTTTTATTTGTCCCGGAGAGCAGGTTTTTCGGTCTGTCTCTCGCCCCTTTTCCGGGGGAGGAAATTTTGGACCACCTGGCACAGAGCCCGACACCGTTGTTGGCACATAGAAGTTGAGGGAGCCAAAGCTATGACGACAGTTTGCGGCCCGAAATGTTCGAAAACTGGGTAGGTACTCGATGGGCAGTTTAGCAGCGTTGGACAATACATTTGTTTATCGTCTACCTACAAATGCCATGCAGCACTTCCCTACTGATATCACACTGGTCTATGCCTGTAGTGCTTAATAGATATACTCTAGGCAAGCGAAACTTTCACTCATGGACGGGAGTTTCCATCGTACTGCACTTTACAGTGAAGTGTTGACATGCTCTCACCGCTTGCATCCAAGGCACTCGGGCCTGTCCTAGTCGATCGCTGTCTTTCATTGAACCTGTATAAAAAATAAATAAAGGAAGGAGAATGGGGGAGAGAAAGATACCGGCACAATACCGTGCGTCTACCACGACCCGCCCTATGTTATCTTTTCTCGGCCTATAGTTCAGGTATTGTGAGAGAAGCAAAAAGGCAATGATAGGATAATCCATTGGAATGTGTTGTGTTGTATGTGAGATGAAGCCGCACCACAATAAAAAAACAGACTGGCGGCAGGGATAGAGGGGTATCATGGTGGCTCCCAGTTGCTTGAGTACGGGATCCCACTATCCTATACACTTCAATAGGTGAACGCTTAACAAACAAAATATATATTATGCAGCTAGATGATAAATAATTCTCCTAAGAAGTAAGCAAATGTGGTAATGATGAACGGCGTCAAAAAGCATATTTGGCATCAGATCAGAGTTGGACCAGTACTATGCCGAGGGAGATGTTGCTTGCACACTACTCACCATACCCTCCCTTATTGTGATTTTCCAAAAGGTTGTCGCGACTTGCAGTCTGTGCCTTTCCTGCTCGATTTTTTTTTTCTCACTGAAACTGTTTCTGAAGACGCAAGTGGCGCTTTAACAGGCCATACCACAAAAACCGCCCTGAAGGACCAGATATACTGTGGTATTTTTCACCAATCTCCACTGATTTGATATCTGGCGTTCTGAAACCAAGAGAAAAAAAGATTCCTAGAATTTTTGAACTTTGGATGTTGCGACGACCTTTTGGAAAATCACAATACCAGAGGCGTAAAAAATATAAATATAAATCCTCTTTTTTGATCATTATTTACCTTCCGCCTTTTGGGGGAATGGCTTTCCATACACGATGTACTAGTACTGTACCACTGACATCTACAAAAAGAAAGCATGACGCTTGTGATTCCAGCCAGCGGGCACTGGGTAGGCGTATCTAGGCTAAAAAATATATTATGTTTGGCTCTCTTCAGTAAGCTTCTTCAAAATTTATAGTATCAGTTATAAAAAGGGTACTATAGAAGGTTGCACAGTGATCAAAGTCACTTAAAATAAGGTTGGATACAAAGCGATCCTGTAATCCTGCCAAGGCTCCTATGATGAAAACTGATTACTTGCCTTTGAATACCCAAAGCGTACAAAATATTGGCCCAACCATAACAGGGGCAAAGGCAAATAGTCCAAATCCTTTATGATACATGTACGAGTACTTTTTTGTAAATTTTGTCTTAGTCCTTCTTACCCATATCCTTCCAAGTACCAGGAACCTTGGTACTACTATTAGTGGCCTTTAGCAGGTAAGAAACTTTTACCTTCGGAAGCTCCACCGTATATACTCGGTGGCGCCATCAGTATAGTTACGGAGGAGGGGATTCACTTCTAAAGCATTCCACAGCATGGTAGGTATCAGTCCCCGAGAGCCATGTGCTGGCTTGAACAATACAATAGGTTGAGCCTCAGTAAAAGTTGTGATAGTTAATAGTGCCGGCATTTAGGTGTATGGCTCGCTGTGCCATGGCAATTCAACCCTAGATATGCCTGACCAGTGTTGTGGAATGCGTTAGACGAATATCAATACGGGCATGTGAGGTGAGTGTGAAGTCGAGGAACAAGCGCCTGCTGTATGGTACTATAGGTGCTGGGGGCCTGGGGCCAATGTGATGACAACGCTGGGTGACGCGACATTTCCTTTTTCGCAATTTTTTTCTTCGCCCAGGATTTCTTCTCTTATTGCTACTCCCAACCAAACTCATCAATACTGTACTTAGATCCCTAAGTCACCTCTTCCTGAGCTACCGTATGTGGCTCTTGCACGAGCTAGTTCTTACCATCTGACAACACAGAATCGAAGATCTACTGTCAAGTTTCTCACCGGACCGGACCTCCCTAACCTCTGGTCAAGGCCACTGACATCAATGAACGGCGAGAAACTATCCCAAGCCTCGCCGTCACCATCACTGTCATCAGTGATGAAGCCCGAGGGTGATGATGGGGTTGGTCCACTGAGTCCCAAATCAGTCTCCGAATCTAGCTCACGAAAATGGTGGTCTGCGGAAAAAGTGGAGGCTATTAAGGAAGCTTGTCGAGCTGGTAATCGGAAAGCTGTCGTGGAGCTAGCAACATCCAGAGATGGCCTCATCAGTGATGAAATTCGTGCAGAAGCATGTGTGTATTTTGATCTGTTCTTGAGCTTTACTGTATGCTAATGTTCCACCTAGGGCCCTTCTTGCTAGGATACGGGACTGTCTCCCACGAGATAAGCGTGCCTTCTACAGATACACCCAAAGCACGCCCATCTTGGAAAACTATTCCTCCACATAGAGATGAAGACCAGGTGAAGCTGGATGTGGACCGATCCTTTATCTATTACCCCACTAGTAAGTCACCGACCTTACCTTCACAAATAGCCCCGGCTTTAGCTAAAAAAAAAACTGAATAAATAAGTGTAGATTTGTCACCTCGAGAGCTCAAGGCTAGGAAAACGGAACTTTTAGATTTGATTGTTGAAGTATTGCGGCGACACCCAATGCTATGTTATTTCCAGGTTTGTCCCGGAGACGTTCCCTTCTTAGCGGCCAATCAGTTGTTGATTACTGTTTGCAGGGGTTTCACGACATCTGTCAGGTCCTATTATTGGTCCTTGGCCCAGCTCATGCCGTTGCCGCTGTTGAGCACATATCGCTTTTCCGGATACGGGACTTTATGCTCCCTACGATGTCGCCAACTTCGGACCACCTCCAACTTCTCTATCCACTATTATATTCTATAGATCCAAAACTCTCTCATCATATATCTCGGACTCAGCCCTTTTTTGCCTTAGCCGCCACATTAACCTTATACGCTCATGAAATTCAAGAGTATAACAACATAGCAAGATTATTTGACATATTTTTGGCTATGGACCCAGTATTTCCACTCTATCTGTTTGCTGAGGTGGTCACCCTGTCTCTTAAAATTGATGCACCCTATGAATAGTTCTAACGCAGATCACAGATCATTCTGCAAAGAAGAGACGAGTTGTTTGAGATCCCCGATGACGAACCTGAAATACTTCACTCCATACTCTCAAAACTTCCAAAGCCACTAGATTTAGATGATCTCATTTCCCGTGCAGTCAGTTTGCTCGAACAACAACCCCCAGAGTCTTTGTCCACTTGGCATAAGGTATCTTCCCGAAGTGTTCTCAAAACTTCACGGACCCTAGATAAGATCCCTCCAAGCTTGAGCCACGCCGAGGAGTTATTTAGCCAACAATGTCGTGAACTTGAGCGGGCTCGCAAGAGAAAGGCTATATTTAAAGCCATTGTAGAGAAGGGTGGGATTACTCATCTCGGTTTAATCCTCCTCGTTGGGGTCTCGGCGATTGGACTCGGACTTTACCTACAAAAGAACCGTACCAGTATCGGTAGTATTTTGGGGTCTAGCGTTTCTCCATTACTCAGGCGTCTCTTAGCAAGTGTTGGTATAGACACCGGGGGTATCACTTTTGCGTAAGAAATTCTTGCGAATCCTGCAACTCCTTTTACTCTCCATGTCCGAACAGTGCCAGTTGTCCTGGATCTATTGTGGTGTCAGACACCTGCTCTGGATTTTGGCCGTCTTGGGTAGCGGAGCACGACTGGATTGCCCTATAATTTTGTTTTCCCTAGCTGGACGCGGGAGTAAGCGGGAATGCACGAAAAACTATCCAGAGGTACGGTATATTATTTAACACGAGAAAAATCCTGCGCCATCCCTACTCGGGTACCCGCAATTGCCTGGCGTTTGTAAAACAGACTACTATTGCACCCCACCAAATTCTGAAGCTCTAGCCAATTTTTGGTTTGTATGCAATAGCAATCTGTTTTGCCAAGGTCAGGCAATTATGAATACAGGCGTTCCTTTTTGCCTTGCCGCATAATATGCATGTATTATACCAACCCCTACTAACGGAGAAAGAACAAAAAGATTATCCCTCCGTTATTACGATTTGAAACGCGATTGGTTGTTATGTCTATGATAATGAGTACCAGATCTGCCCAGAACTGTGTAAAAAAGTGATACCGGTAAAACTTGTGATTCAAGCTCTGCAATCTTCCTTCGGAGCTGTGTTACTTGCCTGACCATTACTCGAGTAGACTATGACCAATATAGCCGGCCACCTTCAATATAGCTATATCACTGGTATTTGGCTGATTGCATGAGAATACGCACAGACTGAACTTCTGGGGAAGAACTGCTAGACAAGCCCATCTCAGATATGAGACAGCAGTAGCCCCTTCTCCCAGTGGAGGCTTCGTTCGGGGGCTCGGGTGGCCAGCTAGGTCGCGGTGTTCATTGGCCCGCCTCTACCTTAGCCAGAAACTACTCGTAGTCAAACGGGCGTCAGGGCAAGCCATAGTCCTCTCGTAGGCGGACAAACTTAAGCACAGTCCCGTATGTGTACCGTAGCCCGTTGTGAGCACGTATCGTGGCTCCGTTTACAGGAAAATAGGACCTACTCCTCTAGAATCATGAAATCCATCTTTGAGAGAGGAAGATCCCGTACCGCACCGTCATGCGCTGTGCACCCACATGTTTGGGGAAATATATCCCACTCGATCGTACAATAAGTGAGGGCATACCGATGCCTCTCACCCACTGTTACCCTTTCAATGGGAAGCGCCCCCCCCGAGGTTCTATTTCGAATCTAGGCTAAAACTATCAACAGTTGGGGAATTTCCGCCCAGAGGAACATTTCTCTTGTTCCCGCTTGGAAGCCTCACTACCCCACGCCCCCAACCCAAAGATCCAAATACTACCGGTATCTGCCTGCACACCATATATTAATGTGTGTTGTGATAGCTATGAATGCCTTAACCGCGATTAGCTTCGATCGGGCAAAAAAAAGGCAAAAAAAAGGCAAAAAACGATATTTGACTACCCTATAACTTAGTCAACGACTGATTGTCGAAATGCGATTCCCCTACCTGACTTCCCACCCCCCCAACGGCGATCTTAGTGTTTCTACATTCCCATGTTTTTCTTTTTTCCTTTCTTCCTCCCTTCCACCGGGAAACTCGGATGTCATTCAAGCTGTCATGCTGGTGTCGCCATTGGGTTACGCTCAGGATGGATGGCCCTCAAAACCACGTATCGATGAAGAGCTCTAGCCCTAACCTACTGCAGAAGCTGGTGAGATTAGCTGTCCCTAAGCTAGTTAGGTGTTTTACGGTATTCCTTAATACTTTGGCACAAACAGACTGTAATTAACTAATATTCATCGATATGGCATAGCCTACAAAAATTCCCCCAGAGGTCTGATTCCACTGTCTAACTTGGTCGAACCCAACACCCAGCCCAGGGATAGCGAATCCCATCAGTTTATACGGTGTCTGGAATAGACCATTGATATATACCCCATACTACTCACATTCCATACCGATCTAAGGAATCGAAAAGAAATACTCACATTGAGGCTTCCCAGTCCGGGGCTGGGTATGAAAAAAACGCACTCACAAGCCATACCCAACAAGAGCAGCCTAGTGACAACATGCAACTCTCTACTTGTAACTGAACAACGTTTGTGAACATGGCCGCTATTGCATAGCTCTAAGATCCAGGCAAAGAAGCTGGATTCCGGCGGCGATAGCAGCCGTATTCACAAACGTCGTTCAATCGCGAGCACAAATGAAAAGGCGCCTATCTCTGGCCGGCCCGGTGCGTATCTGCACAATTCGGATCTCGGCCCGTGAAGGAACTCCTCCCCGCCCGGCTGGGTTGGGGGTGGATCGCGGCAAACCCCGGAGCGAAGTTGGAGCCCGATATGCAGTGCCATCTTTGGAGGATCAAATATCTGTCAAGTATCATATTTGGTATCAACCCGATTAAATGACCTTCAAATTGCCCCCATGAGTAGGAATGCGCTACGATGACCCGCGATATATCAACCGGACTAGGTTCCTTGCGCCAAGGTGTGCATCCAGAACCCCAGATAAGGGGTTTGCTTGCTGTCACTTTGGAGCAAGGGTGTCAGATATTACATGGCTGTCGACACTAGGTGAGAATTTTCTCCACCGACACAGGCATCCATAACAGACCCTGTATCTGGAGGTATCAAAATGATGTAGGCCTACCCTGGCTGCCCAAGTGAGCCTTTAGGAGTCTAGTCAGCCTTTGTGTCGGCCGTCGACGCCTAAGGTTGATCGGGATCTAAATTTCGCCATGGTCAACTCCGCACGCACTTCTGCTCCCAGACCACGTCCTATCTCACATCCAGCGCCCCGCGACTCCTTAATACCTCCCGTGGGTATGATCAAGCCCTTCCAATGGTGATCTGCTGCAATATCGTATTTGCTATACCGGAACCTATAGACTCGACAGACCCTTCAAAATCCCCCCGATCGGGTAGCTAAAACGTAATTGAAACTTTGAATCTGGGCGAGGGCTCTACCAATCCTGTTCTGTACGGGGCTTCACATTACTATGAGCGCCCGGGCAACGATTGGTGTAGTATGAGCCCTGTACCAGTACTTAGGTGGAGGAGTTAATCAGTCAGCTCTGTCGTTGGCCAAACTGCCGTATATATACCCTTCTAGCGAGTGAAAAATCGTATAGCATCCACGAAATCTCTTCCCTTTTTTAACCAATCGGCTTGGCCGCGTATCAGAAACGGCTATCCACTAGGGATGTTCATGGGCTTGCCCTGGTACCCGACCACATCCTCAGGCCAAACGCTTGCATCATGGCGCAAAGGAAATAGCACAGGACTGACCTCTAATTTCCACTAGCCACTCACAGCGGTGCAGTGCGCAACACACAGCAGTATCCTGTACCCCATGGTTGGCTTTGTGGGGTGGGGTCGTATGGTGGGGGTTGGGAGAGTGAGTAGTGGTGTGGATTCCAATCGATGTTGTAGCAACGTTTTTTTCGACAGGAAAACGACCAACACTTTCCCTTATCTTATCTAATCAATTTATCCAAACATCTTCTGCGACTAGTACAGTAACCGTAGGACCATACTGGCAGCGCAAAGGGACCTACGCTATGTACAATACAGGCAACTGCCCTAGAAACAAAGAAAACCTAGCAAACAAACCATTTGGTGAGGGCTAGCTTCTAAAATACCCTCGCCCCTTTTTTTCGCCCCTGCTAATCGAGTTCCCAGGGGACACCAACGAACAAATTTGGAATTTTCGTCCCCAACAAGTGTGAGGACATGAAAACCCTAAGAAAATATCATTGATCGAGCATCCGGCCGGCTGATCTTCCTAGCATATGAAGCCGCTATGGAAATTTGATGGGTTGATTTGATCAAGGCAGACCTTTTTCCCACTCCCCGGCTCAACCATGAGAACCCTTCTCCACCCTCCTTTGCCGCAGCTTTGCAAAAGGCCTGAGAAGATCACAATTTTGTGTGCCTCAACGGCAAAAGTGCTCTGCGGCTGGGTTGCAGTAGCTCTACGGTCACTCTGATACGGTATGCCGCTTCCGAAGGGTAGAATATTAATCATTCGGCAATGGCACTGAAAAGCAATCCTCCGGCAAGGACTTTCCCCGCCAGGGATATTGGTGGCAGTCCCAACTCCAGGCTGCGGTTCTCAGAAACCCTGCAAGGACCCGGGGTTCTGTCAAACACGCAGCGCATCGGGAGTTGCAGCATGGGGGCGGTGTGGTTTGTTGTCAGGGCCCTCGGCGGAGAGGAACAACAGGAGCACAGCTGCAACAACTATGAACAGAGAGCGACGATGTCTGGCGATACTAAGGCGATCTTCATACCTAACAGGTTCATGATCCTCTGTGTTTTCCCGTCACTCACAGGAAACTTAGCTATCTCCCTGCGTCTTATCGTTGTCCAATGGTTAAAACCCATGACACGGGCTGCTTATATGGTCACAAGACTTCATCCTTACTCCGCACTGCAGATCGATGGATACTAACTATAGTTTGGTTTACTGTAACAGATTTCCACTATTTTTTGTTTTTGCGAATTTTTGATACGGCCCCCTTGTTAAAAAAAAAAGGCAGAGTAAGAGGGAATTTGACATCACAATACAGACATATACTCGAGTATTCTAAGACATCAACGTGGAACGCTTCAAGCCTCTCTTTTTTTACTAACGCTAATGCTATTCTCCAAGTATCAGCTACACCCCGTGAAGATTGATCACGAGCAAGGATCAAGGACACACCTTTTCATTTCTCTTCCACAAACCTTTTAATAATTTACCCAGTAATGTCTCATCGATTCAGCTCCAGGGCCAAGGTCTTAATCTGATATTAGAATCGAACAAGACCCCTCAACACCTACTTGCCGGCTCAGCTGACCAGAACAGGAATACCAACAACCCTGCCCCCTCCGAGCCAGCAAGAGATGGGAAATATTGGGGTATTGATTCGGCTCTTGCCGAAAGAAGAAGCGTTAGGGCGTACCCCAATCGGACACGTTGGCTCCATGGGTTCCGGCTGCAAGTGCTGACCTATGGAAGTGGCAGCATAGCCCACACAGACATCATCACATAGAAGAACAGAGTCTGATTTAACCATTCGTCAGATCCCACAAGAGTGATTTGACATCTGCTACCGGTGTAGTGGAACTGCACATGTTCGGTGTTGGACACTTGAGCCAGCATGCAAGTGAGCATGTGGCTCCGTTCACACGTATTTCTCGTACTCGTAATTGAACGACGTTTGTGAACATGGCTGCTATTGCAGACCGCCAAAATTCGGCTCCTCTTGTCGAGATCTTGGTGTCATCCAATATCCTTCACGTTCACAGACTTCATTCAATTGCAATAATTACAGCAAGGGCTTCGAGTAGACCCAAATAGCAGTGCATCCCAGTAATATTCAGAAGGAAAACAGCCAATGGGCGTTTTTGCCTCACCTCAAGCTCCGGGACACAAGGGACAGCATCGGAAAATTGCACATCATGGCTAGATATTACCTCACGAGCCGAATCCCAGTTACGCGTTACTGGACACTTGTCCATCAGGCCACATTTACTCTAGTTCAAGCAGATCGGAGGGGAATATTGATCATAGGATCATGCCGCATTGTTGGAGTTGGTCCAATAGAGTTTTCCAAGAGGGCAACCCAGAGGGCGGCCAGGATTGCGCAACTCGGAATTGGCCCCTCAACTCCAATGCATGGTCCTTCCTGTAGCTGATTTAGTTGGGAGGCTCAGTTTGCCTGGCCTAAATATGCACAAAACTTACTCGCTCAAGGGTGATTTACCGAGACATCTCGTTTTTTTCTTTTCTGCATTGTGTGGTGTATTCGGCCTTCTAGCCATTGGTCTAATATACTGGCGAGAGTAGAGGTGTCCGGTGGATATTCAAAGGCGGTTGCAGCCGTCCGGAGGTACCCGCCACTATGGAGAGCCCTGGTTAAGTTTTATCGAAGGGTCACCAACCAAATTCCACGGAGAAAGTAAGCACTGAAATACCACGGCAATGCCTTTCCCTCCTATCGTTTCATTCTACTAACCAGTTGGTGCTCTAGAATCCCCCCCCCGGTGGAAACACACTCTATTCTTGCCATATCCATTCTCCAGCCCCCTCTATACATGGTCGGTTCCGGTCACGAAATATCACTCACGGTCACGCCAGCCATTAGGGACCAACCTAGGTAACTGTTGAGCTCTCTTATCCTTAGGTGAGGTTTGTGGAATTGAGTGGGGACTTTACGCGCTTCCATCAACTCATATCACGATACAAGAGTGAACCAGCTTACAGCTATTATTGCCCTGTTGATATGAAAGCGTCCTTGAATTTCTCCACAACAGGCCTCCATCCCCAATGACCACGAAGGTTATCTCAAAAGACCTACCCCATTCCTGGAGAATTCCGGATTCGTCCTTACGGGAAAAATATATTCACACCTAACGATATTTCAGGCCTCTTCGTCTTAACTAAAGGCTCAATTCCAATAGGGGGCGCTCGCTCCAACTTTTGTTCTAACATCGACGTTGCAAACGGTATACACTTGCCACTGTAAGTAGGTTGCGCGGCTGGTTCATCTGTATCAACTCCGATAAAATTTCTAAAAAGGCGGATCATTGACTCCCTACTCCTGCTGACTAGAAATATACCTGGGAATGCTTCAATACAATGGCTCACAGAAGCGTAAGGCGGCACGACCAGCTCTCCAGCTTCATGTCCATACACGGAAGCCTACAATACCCATACCTTTGGCACTCTCGAACATATCCAACCCGCCAACTACCAAAGTCAGACTGATTGGGGGTTTCTCCCCGCTCGGGGGCAAACAGTCGCGGGACCCAATGCCACAGGCTCTACCGGAGAGCGTGGAGGAGGGCCCAACCCGCTTGGCATAAAATGCTGGGTATTCGGAAGGCCCCTCCAGCAGCATTTAAGGGTGCGTCTGATCGTCTCGGATTTTTCAAGCCTTGGATATCACAAAACGTGGGTTGCTGAAGGCAACTGGAATAATCTCAGGTGGTCATGATCCGGCATTTTCAAGGCCCAGGAAGCGCACTTGGCCATCGAGGAAACAAATTTGAAAAAAAAATTACCAAAAAAAAACTCTAAGGAAGACACCGGCCCCAGGATCGGGCACCTACTTCCTTAATTTTTATTCCGATCATCGATAGTGTGGTGGCGTTGTTATAATATCTCTACACTATAGTATGATACTCAAGAGTGAAGATTCACGAAACATTGGTCAGATCAATATTTGGGAAACCTTCATTCTGACCCCGTTATCGGGCCTGGGGTGGCAACCAGACCCATCCCAAGCGATAGGCAAGCCCCGACAGGAAGAGATGAGTTGGTGGGAGCCCCCGGAATATACTAACCTAGCCAACCAGGTTGCACGCCAAGCCTAGCATGGGCTCCTGCAGAAACCGCCGCTTTCTGCCTCATTATCGCTGTAACTTGGCAGGTGGGGTCGGTTTCACAATTGCTCACTCGGGAGGGGGCTATTAGCCATTAAATCAGCTACGAGAACATCTCCGCTGGTGTTGGATTTAAGCCGACCATTCGACCCCGGCCCTATGTCACCAATTTCCACTCACGAAAAGCAGCCATTGTCTATCACCAATTCCGTTCACGAAATACTCGAGTACTAGGCGGGATACAATACCAGTATGGGTTGTACCGGTACTACAGCCTTGCTGTATTGTATCTCGCAAAACGCCTAGTGGGGTGAGCACCTAAAATGACGAAACGAGGAAAAAGTGACCAAACGTGCGCCACCGCAGCTGAAACTCCTATCGGCTTAAAACTGCTTATTAGCATAAGGCTGGTTCATTATGTGGAGACCTTCTGCCGGCACCAATCTGATTGTGCACAGCCAATCCTCGATGAAAAACATTAAGAGTTTAGCACTTACCCCTCACCCACCCCCTCAACGCTGCATGTTAAAGACATTTTACCCTATTAATCCTGCAGATATCCCCTGGGCTTGTGAACGAGGGGAAAATGTTGTGTCGCCCGTGTCACTGTCTGAGGCACAGATTAAGACCAATTGCCGGCACTCCAAATTCGCCAATATGTAGGCTTCAGCCCATGGCTGACATTAGCTATGATCGTACAAGTACCAACTGGGGGCGGGGGTAAAGTATTGGAACAAGCAGGGGGCGGACGTCACGCGCGAAGAAAAATAAAGTGCCTGTACTCGAGTACAGGCCATCGTGTAATCTGATCTGTGGGAAATCTACTCAAGCAGGTGAAGGTATTTTCCCTCCATGCATGAGGTGGCCTCGACCACCGTCCGGTCAACTTGAATACGAGCGCCCGGGGAGATGTCTTCGGACAAGACAGGATTGCTAACCAGCAGAATAATCCCTGCCTTGTAGAACGTCTCCCCTGGTACTTGTACTTGTACTCGAGTGCCGGTAGGGTTCTTTGTACAAGTACAGGCCTTTGCTACACTGCTCGCTCCAATGCATGACCCGCCGAGTGCGCTCATCGTCATCGTCAATGGGAAATGCCGGTATCATACTGGTAGAGTCTGCAGTAGGAAAAAATCGGAAAACAGGGGTAGGAAGTACGGGGAGCCACCAAACGCTCCAACCAGAACTCCACAATCCCTTTTCACGTTTTCCGATTCTCCGAATTGTTTTTTGCCGCAGGCTGCACGATACTGCCAGAGTGCCTTAGTCATCTATCCCAGAACACTAACCAAGGTGGCACAACACCTTCCACTAGCTCCGGCCTAGGAGATAGCACAATGCGTCTACTTAGAACAAACGAGGCCAAAACCGCCAACCAACAACCCACTTCACAGCTGTACTTGTCCCAGGCAAGAAGTATTCGAAAATACGAACCGCGAGTTTATATGGGCGCTCGGACACGCACGGATTTTTTACCATATATTTCGCGAATCCCTGCCTTATCCCTGTTTTCGAATACTTCTTGCCTGTAACGAGTACCTTATCACCCCGCTGGTACCGAGTAAAATCGAGTGGAGGGAGGCTCGCCCTTGAAGCGTTCGGTCCCAGCACTAGAGCGCCTGCGCATCACCCCACACAGGGCCGTTAAAGCCTGCAGCTGGTCTCCTTTAATTTGCATGGAATTCGGTCCCGACACCAACAGCCAGCACAGGTCATAATCTTACCGAGATAAGGTTCTAGAACGGTTCATTGCAACTCTAGAATGCCTTTCCGTCCCCTGGACTCTCTGTCACCCTCGGAGGGTAACCGGGCACCAGTGATACCTGTGCTAAGGCCAGCCGATATCTCGGGAAAAAACAATTAACAAAAACATAACAAGTGGAAACGTCCCGCGTGTTTCAACCCCTGCGGCTCAAAAATAAGCTTTTCTAATCTTGCAACCTCCCCAAGGCCCCATACAAAAAATAGTCATAGAAGAACCCCTAACCCTACCCAGCTTATCTCGCCGAGCCGCGGGGTTATCCCTGGACAAGGGTGATTCTCCGACGCGACGGTCATTCAGGAGGCGGAAGGGAGGTGAGAGAAGTGGGGTTATTGGCAAAAAGCGGCCCTGCGTCATAGGCCTGCAAATGATTCTCCGCCTTCCGGGGAAATTCGCAAGGGGTTCTGACTGGCAAGGAAGCGAAGAATACCGGCAAAAAAAGAAAAGGGAAAAAAAGGAACTCATGACTACTCGAGTAAATTCCTTATCACCTCATTTGTTGACGCTGATGAGTTACAGCAGTGGGATCAAAACGTTGCAAGTACCGAAGGCCGCGGACAATGTATCCGATAAGTTACCGTACTATCACGCCCCCCTTGGAGCCACGCAGTGCAAGTGCCATAGCAGAGGAAGCAAGAAGAAGAAAAAGGCTGGGATTCGGGAGAGGAAGAAAGCACAAGCAGGGGGGAGAACGCCTAACCTTCTCTCTCCCTGTTTGCCTTCTCTTCCTTTTTTCCCTTTCCTCTTCCTAAATCGCCGAAATACGCCCCTTTGCTACGTATATCATACCGCAGGTGACGTACGGGTACTGGGACGGCATGAGATCCGTCCCAGCCGGTGTTTGTTTCGGTTATCGACAGATACGAGCGCGGCATCCTCTTACCCTCCTCCCTCATGCACAAACGGGTCTTTTGCATCGTATCGTTAACTCCGGGTCTAGTTGTAACATATTCCATCCGAGGATTTTACCTTTTCCTTCTTTTTTTCCCTTTATTTCATACTCGAGTCGGGGTGGAGGAGCGCTGGCATGGATTAACCTTTCTTTTTTCTTTCACTTCTTGTTTTTGTTTGTTTGTTTGTTTGTTTTGTTTTGTTTATCTATTCGTTTGATTTTATATTTTATAGAGCGCGAGGTAGCAATGGGGGAAGCAATGAGCAAGAGAGGAGGAGGAAGACAGGGCGAGTGTCATGTCATAGGTATAAATCAATCAGTTAGACTGCGAAATATCTCCGTCATATGATATCACACCGGGAGATCCTCCATCATGAAGAATGATTCGACAGATGGTCAAACTAGGCGGGACAATTTCCACTAGATCCCACCATCACCACCCCCAACTTGCCATAGTTTACACCACCGCCAACAACAACACCATGCTATGGTGTAGTCCATCAAGGAAGTAATCGCACCTATTTTCCAAAGACAACACTCGGTATCATCAGGCATCAAGTGAAGTGTTCTCGATCACCAAGCAAGCAGGTAAGCAAGCAAGACAAGGTACCAACCGGTATGTTGACTATAATGTCAACAATTCTGCTATCGTGCAAAACAGCAAGCATACCCCATCTCTTATCGGGGGGGGAGGGAGGAGACAAAAAAGCATACATGGTGAAACAAATTATTATTCCTCCGATTAAACTCCGGGCCCATGAATGTACAATATAGGGAAATAAAAACAGGAAAGACACAGCAGACAGAAAATAACCCTCCCGGGACAGAATAGAGAAAACAGGGTGAAAAAAAGAGAATATATAAAATTTGCATTCAAGACAGGAAATAGAGATGTGATGTGAGTGGTGATGAGCAATTGCGGAGGAGTTTTTGGATAAAAACACCAGTCTATGGTATGTACTGGGTTGCGGTGTTTTATCGGAAACCCCCTACTGCTTGGTAAGGAAGAATCAGACATTTTAATTCTTTATATCCCACATTCCCCTAATACTTGGCCCGTCCGTCGTCAAGACTTCTAGGCCTTTAAGTTTTTTCGCCAAAAGCCCTTGCCCCTCGGCCCTTCCAATTGACGAAGATACGCTCATCTTTTCGTACTCGCCTACGTCACTATCCATCTCACTCGCCGAGTCAATGCTCATACCCTTCATGCCGACGGGCTCAGTATTTACTGCACTGAACTTAGAAATCGGTGGGGGAGGCATTGCGCCTTTTCCTCCGGAATCTAAGGCACTCGTGAAGCCCATATGGAGGCTCGTGCTTCGCCTCCTATTGGCGAGGGAGGAAATTGGCGTTGGGGCGCAGTTCTCAGGCTTCCAGGGGCTGAATTTCGGCTCGGGCCATAGGAGTTCATTCCTCAACTTTTCTTTGCCATCCGGGACCCTATTCGCGAATACCACTCTAATAGACTTGTGCAAGTAGTAGCGGCCTCTACTCGGACTACAGATGTGCAGATGAATTAGGTAACGCAGCGAGTCCTTCTCCTTTCCCCTCTTCATAGCGACTGGGATGTTGCCCGCGAGGTCGGAGAGTAGCGGATTTCCAACGGAATAGCTTTTTTGCCTGATAAACGTCTTCGAGCCTGCCTCCATATCCCTCAAGTCGTACGGCACCAAGAAAAGTTTCACCGCGGTCTTGTTCGGGTTCTTGATAACAATCTGGAGCTGTCCACGTTGCGGAATACGATAGGCGCCTCCAACACCTGGGGGAGCCTTCGAAGACTTTCCGTTTGTAGTATTCAGGGCTGTGTCGAGATCAATTTGTCCAACGTATGGCGAAGGGCTATCGTAATCACCAAGGGCATAAAAGTAGGCGGGGAACGGGAGAGTGACATGGGTCGGGCACCTTAATGACGGTTTGCACTTCCCGAGACCGAGGACCCCGATTTGCGCAACGAAATTGAGAGGTTTCGACGGAGTAGTCGACATACGGCCGTTGAGTATCGACTCCTCAAATGATCCCACCAAAGAGCCCCCAAATGGCAAATCCGATGTTGAACCCCCAAATCCCGAAAATCGACGAACATGACGAGCTGCAGGGGGTGGTGGTGAAGTCGATTGACCATCCCCCCATCCAGTCCCCCTCGGACGACGTAATGAAGACGGAGTAGTCGGTGACAGTTGTAAAGAGGAAAGCGAGGACGGTGGAAGGGAGATGCGTCGAACTTGCCTACCCGGGGAAGAATATTCAATGTCGATTGCACCGGCAACTGTCGAAGCAGGCGAGCCGTCGCTGCTACTACTATCGTTGCCAGGGTTTGAAGAGTGAACTAGTGGTGACGTCGGGGCTTTCAGGACAAAGTTGGAGGAGAGGGAAAGGCCTCCATGCCTTGTTCTGGTCTGGTATAGCTCGGAAGCATAAGGGTTGAACGGGGAGGATGTGGTAAGAGGAGACGTCTCATTGTAGCCAGTGCTCGGGCTACCGAGAAAGGAAGAAGCAGAAGGGAAGGTGGGTGACGCAGGGTATGGTTGGAAAATCCTCGACTCATTACCCGTAAAGACACCTTGGTGGAGGGCAGATTGGGGGCGATCAGGGTGTTCGTCGATAAAATGTGTTTCCGAAGGGCTATGGTTAGGGTAATAATTTGAATGCTGGGAAATTAAAGTTAGAAATCAAAGGAGTTAGTAAGTAAGGAGCTGAGAAGCATGAAAAATCACTGCATAACTTTGTTCAAGCACATGTGAGGAAAGAAGCGTAGAATTACCGATCGGTTAGGGATCCAAGTGGGAGTTTGACCAGCTTTTATCCTCTCGATAAGCTCAGCTCTGTCCGTGACTCCATTCACAGTTGTGGTTGGAGAGAGAGAGGGTGGGGAGGGTGAAGCTGTCGAGTTGAGATCCTTGGTGTGCATTGTCAATTGAGGTGTTCGAGGGGGGGAAAGTCGCCTCACTTCTTCGAGTATTATGGGAGGAGACTGTGGCGGCGGCGAGGGGTGCTCGGTGTTGTAAACAAGGGGCATAGGCATGGGGAAGGAGGTGGATGGGTAACAGTGGAAGTATTTCGAAAGAGGGATAAAGGGAAAGAGAGGTCCGGGGTATAGAGCTCCATGGGTGAGATAAGTAGGAGGGAGGGGAGGGGGGGGAGGGAAGAAGAAGAAGAAGGGAGGAGGAGAGGGAAGGAAGAGGGAAGATGTATGGTAGGGTGGTCCTAAGCAGGCGAGAGCACGTCAGGGTAGCTGGCTGTGTAGTTTTAGTTATTGGTGCCATGGTGGGGGAGGTGGTGTCCCTGATGGGGTGGTGGGGGGGGGGGGGGGGGGAGCGGGGGGCAGTGGCAAAACG